>Ga0068864_100002636_pt1 | contig 14804 bp, 8 predicted proteins | sample KBSSwiS72_FD_66586 | JGI IMG/M metagenome (GOLD analysis project Ga0068864, IMG submission 66586) | Switchgrass rhizosphere microbial communities from Kellogg Biological Station, Michigan, USA - KBS Switchgrass S7-2 | ecosystem: Host-associated > Plants > Roots > Rhizosphere > Soil ... | reverse complement strand
TTTGAACGGGAGGCGCGCGCCATCGCCGCGTTGACGCACCCGAACATCCTCGCGATTCACGACGTGGGCTCGCACGACGGCACGCTATTCCTGGTGACGGAATTGCTCGAGGGCGAGACGCTCCGGCAGCGCCTCGGAGGCGGGGCTGTGGCGCCACGCAAGGCCGTTGAAATGGCGATTCAGATCGCCAGCGGCCTCGCCGCCGCGCACGAGAAGGGCATCGTGCACCGCGATCTCAAGCCGGAAAACGTCTTCGTCACGCGTGACGGCCGCGTCAAGCTGCTCGACTTCGGGCTGGCGGCACAGTTTTCGGCGAACGCGGGCGATGCCGACTCGCCAACGATGGCTGCCGGCACCGAGCCCGGCGTCGTTCTGGGCACCGTCGGCTACATGTCACCTGAGCAGGTCCGCGGTTCGAAGGTGGACCACCGGACAGACATCTTCGCCCTGGGTGCCGTGCTCTTCGAGCTACTCACGGGACGACGCGCGTTCCAGCGCGAGACCGCCGCCGAGACGATGACTGCGATCATGAGGGAGGACGTTCCGGAACTCTCGTCGACCGGTCGCCAAATCCCGCTGCCGCTCGATCGCATCGTCCGGCGGTGCCTGGAGAAGAACGCCGGCGAACGGTTGCAGGCGGCTCGTGACGTCGCGATCGCTCTCGAGGCAGTGTCAGGCAGCGACAGCTCGGGACTCCCTGGCACTCTAGCATCGGCGACGACAGGCCACGGGTCACGGCGGCGCATCGCGCTGGGGTTCGCGGTGCTTCTCGCCGGCGCCGCGTCGGGATTCCTCGCTGCCTCGATGAGGACGCCAGCCACGGCTTCCGCCGAACTGCCGCGCTTCAGTCAACTGACGTTCCGGAGAGGCGAGATCCGAAGCGCGCGCTTCGCGCCCGACGGCCAGAGCATTGTCTATAGCGCGGTCTGGGACAGTGAGCCCCATCGCGTCTACCCCGCTCGCCTCGAACGTCCGCGCGCGGATGCCCCGCCGATTGCAGACGCCGCCCTGCTGGCGGTCTCACGAACGGGCGACATGGCCATCGCCACCAACCCGCGTCGCGAGAGTCTCTTCCTCGAGCGTGGGACGCTGGCGCAAATCCCTCTGAGCGGCGGTGCACCTCGCGAACTCCTGGAGGACGTGATCCAGGCTGATTACGCCGCCGACGGACGCGTCGCGGTCGTCCGTTCGGACCGCGGTCGCACGCGGCTCGAGTTCCCGATCGGCACGATGCTCTACGAGACAACGGGGTGGCTGTCTTCGCCGCGTGTCTCGCCTGACGGCAACCGCGTCGCTTTCCACGAGCACCCTCTGCACGACGACGACCGTGGGTGGCCCGCGGTCGTGGAGGTGGCGACCAGGGTCAAGCGGAATCTGATGCCAGAACAGAACGACTCTCTCCTGGGTCTCGCGTGGGCGCCGAACGGTCAGGAAGTCTGCTTCGCGAGCGGCGTCACGATCCGGTGCGCCGCTATCGAGAAACCAGACGTGCGAGTCGTCGTGAGAGGAGCGCAGCATGTCGTGCTCCACGACATTGCCAGCGACGGCCGGATGCTCGCCTCGATGTTCAGCATCCACGGGGCACAGGTGGCGGGCGAGATAGGCGGACGCGAAGTCGACCTCTCGTGGCAGGAGGCCGCATTTCCCATCGATTTCAGCCCTGATGGCAAGCGTCTTCTGTTCGAGAGTCTAGACTACGGAGTCAATCTTCGCGCGCTGGACGGCGGCCCCCCGATCCGGCTCGCAGACGGAATCCCGGCGGGGATCTCGCCTGACGGCCGATCCGTGCTCGCGCTCGCGCCCGGAGTCCCCACGACGATCGCGATTGTTCCGACCGGACCGGGTTCGACGCGGAGGCTGCCTCGCGGTCGGCTCGAGGGTCATACGTCGGCGGCGTGGATGCCAGACGGTCGTCGTGTCGTGATTGCGGCAACCGAGCCCGGTCACAGCACGCGACTCTATCTGCAGGACACTGCCGGTGGCGAACCACGGGCCTTCAGCGGCGAGGGCGTGCACCTCATGACGTTTTTGCCCAGGGTCGTCTCGCCCGACGGGCGGCTCGTGATCGCGGTGGGACCGGATCAGCAGCCTGCGTTCTATCCCGTCGCTGGTGGCGCCCCCCAGCCGATCGCCGCACTCGGGAACGACCTCATGCCAATAGGGTGGGGGGAGAGTTCGGAGGTCATCTTCGCGAGGAGCCGTACGCTCGCTCGTCAGGTCCCGCTGTTCAGGATCGATCTCACAACCGGGCGCCGCCAGCCAGTAGGCGTGGTCGGCCTGGCCGATCCGAAGGGTGCTCCGCTGGTGCTGTTGGTTCAGGTGTCGCGCGATGGCCGTCACTACGCGTACTACACGTCGCAGCCCTTCGATGCCCTCTTCCTCATCGAAGGCGTGAACCCGTGACGGCGGCACCTAGGGAGTCTGGTCCCGACCGGTAGAATGAGGATGGTGCGGAAGAGAGGACTCGAACCTCCACGACCTTGCGGCCACTAGCTCCTGAGGCTAGCGCGTCTGCCAATTCCGCCACTTCCGCGTGGTGAAAGGACTTGCTCGAAGCAGAGCCTTCTAGTCTAGCAGACTCGCCGCGCGCCGGTCGAGCCGCTCTGTCGCCCATTGCGATGTGGACCTGAAGTCACTGCTTTCGACGCGCGCGGGCCGATGTCCGTCGTGCCGGTGCGCGATGGGCCGGCAGTGGCGCCGGCGCCGCGATCTCCGCGCGCAGCGTTCGGAGACCGGCCTCGAGCGCCGCGACCGCTCGCTCCAAAGTTCCGAGCCCCTCGGCCGCGAGGGGAAGGTCTCCGCGCTTGGCGACGGCCTCGACCTCGCGAGCGGCGGCGAATGGCTCCGCCATCGTGAACAGCCCGATCATGGATTTCAGCGTGTGGGCCTGCCCGGCGACCCCCGCGGCATCACTCTTCTCGAGCGCGGCCCGCGCGTCGGCGAGGCGAAGCGGCGCATCCACAAGAAACACGTCGATCACCTCGGCCAGCAGGTCGCGCTTGCCCCCTACTCCCGCCAGGATCGCGGCGAGGTCGAACTCGGCCCCGGCCGGCTGGTGCGCCGTTCGTGTCCGGCTGGCCCGAGGATGCCCGCGCGTGGCGGCCTCGATGGCCGCGAAGACCTCGTCGATGCGCAGCGGCTTGGCCACGTACTCGTCCATGCCGGCTGTCAGGAAGCGCTCGCGGTCGCCTTTCATGGCGTGGGCCGTCATCGCGACGATCGGGACATGCCTCGTCGAGCCGCGTTCGGCCTTGCGAATCGCTTCCGTGGCCTCGAGGCCGCTCATCTCTGGCATCTGCACGTCCATGAGCACGAGGTCGAACTCCTCACGCCCGACCGCGGCGACTGCGTCGCGGCCGTTGCCAACGACCGTGATCTCGTGCCCGTCTTCCGCGAGCATGCCAACCACCAGCTTCTGATTCACCGCGTTGTCTTCGGCCAGCAGCACCCGAAGGGCTCGCGCACGTCGATGGCGCTCCGGCCGGTCGACAGGGGCCGCTCCAGGAGAGGCGCCCCCCGCGGCGGTCATGATCGCGTCCAGCAGATCCGAATGCTTGACGGGTTTGGTAATGGACACGATGGGGTGGCGGCGGCCCCGGCCAGTATCCGCCCAGGCGCCGGCCGACGTGAGCATGATCAGCTTGAGACCTGCGAGACGCCGGTTCTGTCTGATGCGATCGACCAGCATGAAGCCATCCATCTCGGGCATCAGTGCATCGACGATCACGACTCGATACGGGTCGCGGGCCTCGGCGGCCCGAGAGAGCTCGTCGAGCGCGGCGGCGCCGCTTGCGACCGACGTGCCACGCAGACGCCACGCGGCCAGCATCTCGTCGAGGATCAGACGGTTCGTGGCGTTGTCGTCGACCACGAGCACGCGGAGGTCGTGCAGGCTGATCGGACTTGCAGCCATCTCCTCCTGCGACTCCTGGCGCTTCAACGCAATGGTGAAGTGGAAGGCGCTCCCTTTGCCCACCTCGCTGTCGATCCAGATGCGGCCGCCCATCAGCTCGACGAGTTGCGAGGAGATGGCAAGCCCCAGCCCCGTGCCGCCGTAGCGACGGGTCGTCGATCCATCGGCCTGCACGAAGGCCCCGAAGATCTGCCATTGCTTCGACGCCGGGATGCCGATGCCGGTATCGTTGACGACAAAGTGGATGTGCACGTCGTCGCTGCTGTCGTTCCCCCGCTCAGCCGTGACCAGCACCTCGCCGTGCTCCGTGAACTTGATGGCATTGCCCACCAGGTTGAGCAGCACCTGCCGCAACCGGCCCGGGTCGCCGACCAGAGTGTCGGGAACCTCCGGGTGAATCCGCCAGGCGAGCTCCAGCCCCTTCTCGTGTGCCCGGGGTGCGACGATCCGCAGGGCATCGGCGACGGTATCGCGCAGCCCGAACTCGATCGCCTCGAGCTCCAGTTTGCGTGCTTCGATCTTCGAGAAGTCGAGGATATCGTTGATCACGGAGAGCAGGGAGTCGGCCGCCTCCTTCACCGAGCCGATGAGCTCGCGCTGGTGCGCCGTCAAGCGCGTTCTGAGGGCGAGATCGGTCATGCCGATCACGGCGTTCATCGGCGTGCGGATTTCGTGGCTCATGTTGGCGAGGAACTGTCCCTTCGCCGCGGTCGCCTCCTCGGCACGGCGCTTGGCGACTTCCAGTTCGCGCACAAGCTGTGTCAGTCGCGCGGCATTGTCGCTCTGTGCCCGCTCGGCCAGCTCCAATTCCCGCGCGTAGCACTGGAGCTCCTCCTGTCTTGCCTTGCTTTCGGTGACATCGCGTGCGGCCGCGAAGACCAGACGCTCTTCGGGACGAGCCGCTGCCGTCCAGACGAGCCAGCGATACGATCCGTCACTGGCGCGATAGCGGTTCTCGAACGACACGATCGTTTCCCCGGCCGCGAGCCGGGCCGCGGCCGCCCTCGTCGCGTTGAGGTCGTCGGGATGGATGAAGTCCATGTACGGCGAATTGACCAGCTCCTGCTCGGAGTGTCCCAGCAGCGCGGTCCACGCAGGGTTCACTCGCAGGAACCGTCCGTCGGTGGTGGCGATGCAAAAAAGGTCGCGCGAGAGGGTGAAGAAATGATCGAGCCGATCCTGCGCCTGCCGCTGCGCCATGAACTGACCCATCTGGACGCCGATGGCACCAAGCAGTTGGAGCAGCGCCGGGTCCGGCGGGCGGATCTCCCGGCTGAAGAATTCCATCACGCCGCGGATCTCGCCGTCGATCACCAGCGGGAAGCCGAACGCGGCGCGCAGACCATCGCGTGCAGCCATCTCGGCGCGCGGAAAATTCACATCCTCGAGCACGTCCGGAATCCACGCGGGGGCCCCGCTCGTCCAGACGCGTCCGGGCAGGCCCACGCCCGGCGCAAAGCTGCACGCGCGGCTGGCCTCTTCGAACGCCTTGAAGCTGAGCGAGGGAAGGGACCACGTGCCGACGCAGCGCAAGACTCGCGCCCGATGGTCCACGTTCCAGAACGCGCCGTACTCCCAGCCCAGGGCTTGACACACGGCCCCGAGCGTGCGAGGCACGCCGTCGGCCATCGATGCCGACGCCGCCAGGGCGTGCGCGGTCTCGTACAGCACCGTGAGCCGGCGTTCTGCCCAGGACTGCCTGGCGTCCCCCGATGGCGCTCTGACGATGTCGTCCACATCGCTCTCCGACCGGATGGCACGTTGCGAAAGCGCTTCTACCTTACGCCATTCCACGGGCCCCTGCCGCATGCTGCTAGAATGGGGCGCTCTCCCATCGCGCCGAGCTCACGCCATGAAGGCGTCCGATCCAACCGCCAAATCCATCCTCGTAGTCGAGGACGATCGGGGCCTGCGCCTCGCGCTCACGCGTTTGCTCGCCGAAGACTTCAATGTGGATGAAGCGGCTGACGGCACCGAGGCGCTGGCCCGTCTGCAAAGCCATGCCTACGATCTGGTGCTGCTCGATCTCGGGCTGCCGGGCCTGAGCGGCCTCGACCTGCTCGCGCAGCTGCCGACCGAATCGCCATCGCCACGAATCGTCGTCATGACGGCCGACGATACGCCCGCCACCTTGCTGCGCGCCGTTCGCAGTCGCGCCTGGGATTACATCGTCAAGCCGTTCCCGCCCGCGACGATCACGGACATCGTGAAGAAGGCCCTGGCCGCCGATGGATCGCTGGCGATCGAAGTGCTGTCCGCGAGGCCGGAATGGGTCGAGCTGCTCGTGCCGTGCTCGCTCGAGATCGCGGATCGGCTGCAGGGCTTCATGATGCGGCTCGACGCGGACTTGCCTGAAGCGGTTCGTGAGTCGGTCGGGTACGCGTTTCGCGAGCTGCTCTGCAACGCGATCGAGTGGGGGGGGAAGCTCGACGCCAACCGCAAGGTACGCATCGCGTGCTTGCGCGCGCGACGCATGCTGGTCTACCGAATCGCCGATCCCGGCAAGGGCTTCACGATGGATGGCCTCACGCACTCGGCGATTCACAACGCACCGGACCGGCCGCTCGACCATGTGGCTGTCCGGGAAGACATGGGCATTCGCGCCGGCGGGTTCGGCATCTTCATGGTCCGAAGCATGGTCGATGAGTTGCTCTACAACGAAGCGCACAACGAGGTGGTGTTCGTAAAGTATCTCGACTGACCACGAGGTGTGTGATGCAAGTACGTCAGGAGACTCGCGGTGGGCACTTAATCCTCACGCCCGACGACTCGCTGATGTGCGGTGGGCGGGCAGAGCAGTTCGAAGCTGTCATCATGGAGGTCGCCGGCGCCGGCCAGCGGCACCTGATCGTGGATCTGGCGTCGGTCGCCCACATCGACAGCGGCGGCATGCGGGCGCTGGTCCGGGGCCATATGAGCGTCAGCAAGCAGGGTGGCCGGGTGACCCTCGTGAACGTGAACGGCAACGTTCGCCGTGTCCTTCACATCCTGCGGCTCGACACCGTGCTGCCCGTGTGCGAGTCGATCGACGCGGTGCTGACCGGCCTTGCCGGCGCCTGATCGAGCGAGGCTAACCGCACCGCAGGCGAGCGGCGTCGCCTGCGTCGCCGCCAACAGGCACGAGTCCTCTCCTCCGCACCAGTAATTCGGTCACCGGGAATGATCGGTTGCTCACCGCTTCGGGATTGGACCAGCGCCCTGGGCCTGCCACGGCTCGGATCGATGCGTGAGGAGATCGCGCAGCTTGCCGATATCGACCGGCTTGACGAGATGATGGTCGAATCCGGCGGCTCGAGATCGCTGCTGATCCTGATCCTGTCCCCACCCGGTCAGCGCGATGATCAACATGGCGTCGTGTCCGGTTCTCGCGCGGATTCGCCGCGACACTTCGTAGCCGTCGATCTCGGGCATGCCGATGTCGAGCAGGACCGTATCCGGGGCGAATTCGTCGAGGGTTGCGAGCGCAGCCCGGCCGCTGTGCACGACCGAGACCGTCGCACCGAGCGCGCTCAACAGCGCGCCGAGCGTTTCGGCGGCATCGCGGTTGTCATCGACGACCAGAATCCGGCGCGGAGGAAACTTCTCCATCGGCGCGGTCGTTTCCGCCTCAACCCGTGGCCTTGCGAGCATCGGCAGGTGCACGATGAATTCGCTGCCCGTTCCCGGCCCGTCGCTCCGCGCTTCGACGCGGCCGCCGTGCATGCCGACAATGCTTCGCACCAGGGTCAGCCCGATCCCGAGCCCCCCCTGGGTGCGCCGACTCGATCGGTCGACCTGCGTGAACATGTCGAAGACCGATCTCAGATCGGCCGGGGTGATTCCGATGCCATTGTCGCGGATAGAGACGACGGCCGTGTCGCCGTCCGTCTGCACGGTCAGCCAGATGTGCCCGCCGGCGTCGGTGTATTTCGCGGCGTTCGTCAGGAGGTTCGCGAACACCTGCGTCAGCCTGACCGCGTCGCCCGACACAGTGATCGCGCGGCCTGCCGGCATCGCGACGGTCAGCTCGTGCCCGGCGGCCTCCACCGTCGGGTGGGTCGTCTCGATTGCTGAGCTCAGGACCAGTGCGAGATCGAGCGGCACTCGCTGCACATCGATCACCCCGCGGGTAATGCGAGACAGTTCGAGCAGGTCGTCCACCAGTCGGATGAGGTGTTTCACCTGCCGTTCCATGAGCGTGACCTGAGCCGCGTCGGGATCGGGGAGGGTCGCGATCTTCAGGAGCTGGAGTCCGGTCATCAGCGGGGCCAGCGGATTGCGGAGCTCGTGGCCGAGGGTCGCGAGGAACTCGTCCTTGCGCTGATCGGCGATCTGCAGCGATTCTTCGTGGCGGGCGCGGTCCTCGAGATGGCCGCGAATCTGGTATTGGCGGTCGCGTGCACGCAGGGCGGTCTGGACGGCGCTGAGGAGCGTGAATCTGCGCAGCGGGCGCTCCAGCACCGTCACGTTGCCGAGCGAACGGATCGCCTCGCCCACTTCGGCGGAATCCGCTCCGGGCCTGGTTAGAACGAGCACGGGAAGGTCCGACCATGGCGGTTGTGTGGCAAGCACGTCGTGCAGCGCTTTCGTGTGCTCGAACGAGACCGCTTCCTCGGGCACGAGCACGGCAGCCGCACCCGCTTGCAGCTCCCTGACGAGGGCGTCGAAGGTGGCGCAGATTTCGAGCTCGATGCCCGCCGGCGCGAGCAGTGCCCGGGTGCTCGCCGCATCCGCCGCGGTCGGCGCCAGGAAGATCACCCGAGCGTCGCGCCGCCCGGTGTCTCTTTTCACGTGAATTCTTGTCCCCCGAGAAGTCCTCGCTCGCGTCGTAGACGGGCACCCCGGTCAAAATCCCGCGGAAGGCCCGCAACGTCTCGCCGACCTCGATGTGTCCCCGGTCCAATCGGAACTCCCGGATCGTGCGCTCGTGCTTGCTGCCGCGCTTCTTCATCACCGAAATGGCCTGCCGAACCTCGCCGCGGGCCTCGAAGTAGCGCAGAAGAACGACCGCATCCGCCAGGTAGCTGGCATCTACCGGCGTGTTCATCTGCGCGCCGATCAGCCCCTTGTGCGCCCCGATCATGATCGTTGCCACGCTCATCTGGCTCAGATACATCAGCAGCTCGTGCAACTGAATGGTCAGAAAGCGCTCTTCGGGTGTCGCGTTCAGATATCCATTCAGGCTGTCGATGATGATGACCTTGGCGTGTCGGGTTTCAACGGCATGCCGGATCGCGTGGGTGAACTCTCCGGGCGTCAGTTCGGCCGGATCGATTTGCTGCAGGAAGACGGTGCCGGTCTCGACGTGCTCGCGGAGATTCACCTGGAGCGCGTCGCAGCGCGAGAGAAGGGTATCGACGTTCTCGTCGAACAGATACTGCGCGACGTGCTGGCCGCGGGCGGCCGCGGCCGCTGCGAATTGGCTGGCGAGCGTGGACTTGCCTGTGCCGGCGGCGCCGACGATCAACGTGCTCGTTCCTTCCTCGATGCCGCCGCCCAGCAGCAAATCGAGCGCCATGACATCGCTGCCGAGTTTTTTGCGCGATGCCGGCTGTCTGTGTTCAGCGGCGACGAGACGGGGAAAGACCTCGAGGCCACCCTTCCTGATCACGTAGTCGTGATAGCCACCGCGAAACTGGACGCCGCGATACTTCACGACCCGCAAGCGGCGGCGCTCGGTCCCATACTCTGGATTCAACTGCTCGAGCAGCACGACGCCATGCGCGATGCTTTGAACCTGCAAGTCGCGATCGGCGGCTGTCAAGTCGTCGAGCAGCAGGACCGTACACTTGCGCGTCGCGAAGAACTGTTTGAGCGCGAGAATCTGCCGACGATAGCGGAGGGCACCGCCGGCAAGCAGCCGGAGTTCCGACAGCGAGTCGAGCACGACGCTGGTCGGTTTCAGTCGCTCCACGTCAGCGAGGATCGAGCTGGTCGTCGACGCCAATTCGAACTCGGCCGGGTGGAACATCGTGTTCTGCTGATCGGGATCGAGCGCCCCTTCCGACGGCGTCAGCTCGCGAATCCCGATGCCGTCGAGCACCCAGCCGTGCGACTCGGCGACGGACCGCAGCTCGTCTTCCGTTTCCGAGAGTGTCACGTAGAGGACCGGCTCTCCTTCACGAGCCGCAGCCATCAGGTACTGGAGCGCCAGGGAGGTCTTCCCCGACCCCGGAACGCCTTCGATGAGAAACAGGCGACTGCGCGTGAAGCCGCCGGCCATGATGTCATCGAGCCCGGCTATCCCGGTCGACGCGACTGAACGCGTCATGTTGGTCACGGATGACATGAGCTCCCACTCCTTCCGGACGGCAGCGTCGAGTGTCTCCCAGGGAGACAATGATGCCTCGATCGGGGCATCAATTGCGATTGATGGCCAGGGGTGCTGTGTGAAAGCGCACAGCATCGCCAGCCGCCGAAGTGGCTTCTGCCTGTTGATGAGGCGTCCGAGGACGCCGATCATGTCACAGAATGCGTCTGACTGCGCTCGATGACTATGCTGCTCACGGACTCCCAGGCGCATTCGTAAGGGTCGAGCCGAACGCCAGGCTTGTGACGCCATGCGTGTAGCTCTCGACACGCGCCCAACCTCTGACGAGCTACGGTGCTACGGGCAGGCCATGCGCGACGGGTGTCGATGCGAGAGGACTCGACGGTCAGAATCGGTAAGCGACGGTTCGAATGGGATCGCCGTGCTCCAGAACGTCGCACAGGACGTCGGCAGTCCATGGCGTGATTCGAAACGGCTCCTCGGTGAGCACGATTCCGGAGTTCACCAGGAGACGAGTCTTTCCACCGAGCCGGAAATCGCGATTTGCGACGAAGCGACCGCGCGGCACGTGCTCGGTGATGATCCACAGCGGATACGGCGACAGCTTCCGAACGATGGCGGCGACATGTTCGTTGGACAAATGCTGGAACACCTGCTTGACAATGACGACATCTCCTGGCGGCAGCGGATCAGTGATCGCGTCGAGCAGATGGAATTGGATGTGTGGCGCTGTGACGAGCCCGCGGTTGCGTGCGATCAATTCCGGCACGACGTCGCAAGCATGATACTGCCGGGCCAAGTCCGCGAGCCGGCCCGCGGCCGCGAAGTCACCGCATCCAAGATCCACCACGACAGGCGGCGTCGGGAGAGCCGAGAGACAGGCGCGTACCGCAGCCACATAGGGCTCGATCACATGTGCGGTATGGCTGCCGCTCCCTGAATAGAAGTCGTGCTCCTCGCCGCCCCACTGCTTCTCGCGATAGATCGTTCCAAAGAGTTCAGCCGGCGTCTGCTGCTGGTGCAGGCGAGAGCCGATTTTCATGGCCCCTCGGTTCCATGCTTTCTTCGCGAACGCTCGGAGCAGCCGCATCAGTATTCACCCAATATTGCCACTCAAGATACACTACGCCGCTGCAATGGGCGTGCAGCTGTGCTGCCGTTCATGCTTTCAGTCCTGCTCAACGGTCGCAGGGCGATCCGAGATCGCGCGCTCGGCGCGGCCGGCAGGCACGAGTCGCATCAATCCACTCTCGACTGGTGTCGAGGCGAAAAGCAAACGGGTTGTCCGCGACTTCAGCGCGTCTCGCGCTCAGGCTTCGACTTGGCGTCGATCGCCTTGACTGGCACGTTCTGAACAATAGCGGCGGTGGCCTCATCCTCCTGCACCGACAGCGCCGCCTCCCGGGACGACGCCGCGGAGGACACCACGGTGGCAGTAGCCTCGTCCAAGGGCATGCGCCGTCGCACGATCCCGAGCTCCGCCTCGTCGGTCAGGTCGAGTCTCAGCGGAGTCAGGGAAACCCACCCTTGTTCCACGGCCCAGCGGTCCGTGCCTTCTTCGGCGCCTTCGGTTGGGGAGATCGCAAACCAGAAGAGATCGTGCCCGCCTGGATCGGTCGTGGGCACGATGCGCCCGTCGTACCGGCGCACCGACACGCGAGTCCACACGAGCCCCCGCGGCTTGCGCGGAAAATTGACATTCACGAGAGGCAGTTTCGCGTCCGGGAGCAGCGCATCGAGCACGCGGCGAATCCACGGCTTCTGCGGCTCGAAATCAGGTTCCGCGCCCGCCGGGGCGCTCAACGCCACGCCGCGCAGACCGAGCAGCGACGCCTGCTTCGCTGCTGCAACCGTCCCCGAGTGCCAGATTGAATGGCCGAGATTCAAGCCGATGTTGAGCCCCGATAACACGACATCGACCTGTTCCCAGTGGTAAACACCGAGCGCGACGCAATCGGCGGGCGTGCCGTTGACGCGATAGGCCGTGAACCCGCCGACGTTGGTCGAGCGATACGACAATGGGCGCGAGGCGGTGACCGCCGATCCCATCGCCGACCGTTCGACGTCGGGGGCGACGATGCGCACGGTTCCGAACTCAGCCGCTACCTCAGCCAGAGCCTTGATGCCAGGGCTGTATACACCGTCGTCATTCGATACGAGGATGCGCACGACGGAAAGATCCTGCAAACCGACGGCCAGATTCTTGAATGACGAGGCGGCCGAAGGGACGAAAACAGCATGAAGGTTGCACTCTTCTACAACGAGGCCGCTGGCGATGGCGTAACTCTGGGGGAGCTCCGGGCAACGTTGACATCAGGCGGCCACCAGCTCGTGCGCATTGTCGATCGGCACGCGGATCTGGGGCGCTTGCTGGACGCGGAGGCAGAGCTGGTCGTGGCAGCGGGGGGTGATGGGACGGTCTCGGAAGCGGCGCGGCTCGTCGCGGGCCACGAGGTGCCGCTTGCCCTCCTCCCCATCGGCACCGCCAACAACATCGCGCTTGGCCTCGGCATTCGCGGAACCCTCGCCGACATCGTGGAGAGCTGGGCGTCGGCGACGCGACGCCCGCTGGATCTTGGTCGTGTCCGAGGTGCGGGAGTCGAGCTCCGGTTTCTCGAGGCTGCCGGGGGCGGCTTGATCCCGGCAGGCATCGCCGCGCACGAGGCGCAGCCGGGCGCGGAGCAGGCGCCCGTGGGCCAGAAGCTGCCAGAGGCGATTCGCGCCTACCGCGACGCGCTCGGCGCCTTGAAGCCGAGACGCTGCACGGTCACGCTTGATGGCACGTCAATGACGGACGACTTTCTGCTGGTCGAAGCGCTGAACACGCGGGCTGTCGGTCCACATCTCGAGCTGGCGGAAGCCGATCCTTCGGACGGACGCTTTTCGGTCGTGGTGGCCACGGAAGCGGACCGCGGCGAGATCGACGAGTACCTGCGTGCACTCGACGCAGGCGACTCCGTCCGACTCCCGCTTGCGTCGATGCTTGCGCGCGACGTGGAGGTTCGCGGGTGGGAGCGCCTGCACATCGACGATCGCCTGATCAGCGTTCCCGGCGGCGCGCCGGTGTCGGCGCATATCGAGCCGGCAGCGCTCCATGTCCTTTCGCCAATCCCGGTCGAGGTCAAACCCGAAACACGGGTCCCGTAGCTAATCGCACCGCAGTGCCGAGGCAGGTTCAACGGCGCTGGCGCGCCGCGCCGGGCCATAGGCCGCCACGACGGCCACAGCCGCGAGCACGGCACACGCGACCGCGAGCGTCGTGACATCGGCGGGCCCGACGCCGTACAGAAAGCGCCGACAGGCATAACCGGCGAGTATCGCCAACGGGACGCCGATGACGGCGCCCACGCCCACCGCGGTGACTGCCTCTCGAAGCATCATGCCCACCAGCCGGCCGCCCTGCGCGCCGAGCGCCATGCGGATGCCGAACTCCCGCGTGCGCCGGGCGACGGCATACGCGAGCGTGCCGTACAAACCGACGGCCGCCAGGAGAAGCGCGACGGCACTGAAGCTGGATGCCAGTTGCAGCAGAAGTATCTCGCGACCCACGGTCTCGTCGACCTGTTCCTCGAGCGTCGTGACCTTGCGCACCATGACGTCCGGATCAACCGCCGCGAGGGCTGCGCGAGCCTGTCTGACGACCTCCTCGCCGGCACGAGGCGACGTGCGGAGAGCGATGGCTCGGACCTGCTGAGGCCACTGCTCCAGGGACGCCCACGCCATCGGCTCGACCTTGTCCTCGCGAAGGCCGTTGTACTTCGAGTCGCGCACGATGCCGATGACCGTGAACGGCGGCTGCTGGTCGCGCGGGTACTCGAACACAATCGATTGCCCGATGGCGGCAACCCCCTCGAGTCGCCTGCGTGCCAGCGTCTCGTTCACGACGACAACCGGCAGAGCGCCGCGGCGGTCCGCCGGCGTGAAGTCACGTCCCGCGATCATCTGCATGCCGACCGTCTCGAAGTATCGCGGCGTCACGTAGTCCACTCGCGTGTCGTGCCGATCGTCGGGCCGCGCCGCCGGGTGCATCGTCAGCCAGAGGTCACTGCCGCCGAACAGTTCCAGCCACGAGAGCGCCGCGGACCTGACGCCTGGGATGCGATTCAAGGCGTCGTCGAGGACTCTGAACTGCGCCGCCTGCGCGTCCGGATCGACGCGCGTGCCCGGCGCCCGTCCCCGGTCCTCGTGCGTCACCTCGATCGTGACAACCTGGTGCGGCTGGAACCCCGGATCGACCGACTTCAACTCGGTCATCGTGCGCAGCAGCAGGCCCGCAACAAACACAAGCAGCAGCGAGAGCGCCATCTGCGCCGTCACCAGGGAACGCGCCAGCCTGCGCGTCGATCCCGCTGTGGTGCGGCCCGTGCCGGCAATGGCAGGCTGCAGGTCCACCCGGCTCAGTCGCAGCGCGGGCAGCAGTCCGGTAACGAGCGTGGCCAGCATGACCGAGCCCGCGACGACCGCGGCCACTCGCGTCGATGCTTGTGGTTCGAGGACGACGATGAAGTAGTCCATCGAGATCGTGGAGACAAGGGCCGGGGTGAGGATTCGCGCCAGCAGCAGTCCCATTGCGCCGCCGAGCAGGGAGAGCAGGGCTCCCTCGGTTGCGAGCTGTCGTACCAGCCGGCTGCGTGTACCGCC
>Ga0068864_100002635_pt1 | contig 14805 bp, 7 predicted proteins | sample KBSSwiS72_FD_66586 | JGI IMG/M metagenome (GOLD analysis project Ga0068864, IMG submission 66586) | Switchgrass rhizosphere microbial communities from Kellogg Biological Station, Michigan, USA - KBS Switchgrass S7-2 | ecosystem: Host-associated > Plants > Roots > Rhizosphere > Soil ... | reverse complement strand
GGTCGCGCCGGCCTCCGCCAGCAATTGCTGAATGACCATTTCGGACTGTTCGAACCCGCCCTCGCCAAAGTAGTGATGCCGCACACGGCCCTGCGCATCGACGAAATAAAGCGCCGGCCAATACTGGTTCTTGAAGGCACGCCAGATGACGTGGTCGTTGTCGACCGCGACCGGATGGTCAACCCGCAGGTCTTTCACGGCCCGGCGGACGTTGTTCAGATTTTTCTCAAACCCGAACTCCGGCGCATGGACGCCGATCACCACCAGTCCCTGATCGCGATACTTCTCGGCCCAGGCGCGGACATAAGGAGCGGTGCGCAGCCAGTTGATGCAGGTGTAGGTCCAGAAATCGATGAGGACGACCTTTCCGCGCAACGCCTCGGCCGTAAGCGGAGGCGAATTGATCCATTCGTCCGCGCGCGTCAGCGAGGCGAGCTCCGATTGACCGGAGGCTTGCGTCGCCGGAGAGCCGTGAAGGAAGGGCACGCGCAGAACAGGCGTCGTCGTCGGCACGGTGGTGTCTCCTACAACGGCGGCAATCGGAGCCCCGATTGCAATGCCGATCACGGCGGCGACCAGGAATTTCTTTGTTTTCATCGACGTGTGCCTTCGACTTGGTTGGATGCTGCCGTGCGCGGGAAGCCGGCGCGCACGAAGGGCGCGCGCCGAAGTCTTCAGCTTGGTTTGCGGAGCGACCTGAAGCCCGCGCGAACTTCCTGCGAATAGAATTGCGGCTGTTCCCACGCGGCGAAGTGCGTGCCTTTGGGAAGCTTGTTGTAGTGAACGAGCTTGGGATACGCTTTCTCGGCCCAACTGCGCGGCGCGGTATAGATTTCGTTCGGATAGGCGCTCACGGCCACCGGGATGGCGACGCCCTTGACGTCGAAGAAGCCCTTCTTCGCCGTGATGCCGTGGTCCCAATAGAGACGCGCCGAAGAGACCGCCGTATTGGTCAACCAGTAGAGCGTGATGTTGTCGAGGATGTCGTCGCGGGTCAGTCCTTCAGGCTGTCCGTCGAACACGCGTGCCATCAGCTTGTAGCTGCGATCGTCGTGATCGAGGATCCATGCGGCCAGGCCGACTGGTGAATCCGCAAGCCCGTAGAGCGTCTGCGGGCGCAGTGCCATCTCGTTGGCGTAGCCGAGCCCCTTCTTGTAGAAGAAATCCAGCTGGTCCCAGGCGTTGCGTTCCTCGGCTGAGAGCCCGGCCGGCGCTGGCTCGCGGAGATTGAGCGCTCTGGAAACGTCGGCCGGAACGGTACCCGGCATGTTGGTGTGAATGCCGACCAATTCCGGAGGCGCCTGCACGCCCAATTCGTCGACGACCTGCGCGCCCCAATCGCCGCCTGCCGCCGCAAAGCGCGTGTATCCAAGGCGCTTCATCAACGTGACCCACGTGCGTGCGATGCGGGGGACGTCCCAGCCCGGGGTCGTCGGCTTGCCGGAGAATCCGTAGCCCGGCAGCGACGGGATCACGACGTCGAATGCATCCGATGCGCTCGCGCCATGGGCGGTGGGATTGGTCAGCGGATCGATGATCTTGAGTTGCTCGATGATCGAGCCGGGCCATCCATGCGTGACGATGAGCGGCAGCGCATTCTCGTGCTTCGAGCGGACGTGGATGAAATGAATGTCCAGCCCGTCGATTTCGGTCATGAAATTCGGCAGGGCGTTGAGTTGTGCCTCGGCCTTGCGCCAGTTGTATTCCGTCGCCCAGTAGCGCGCGAGCTTCTGCGTCGTCGCGAGCTGCACGCCTTGCGTTTCATCCGTCACCGTTTCGCGCTCGGGCCACACCGTGGCGTCGATGCGCCTGCGCAGGTCGGCAAGTTTCGCGTCCGGCGCGCGGAAGGAGAATGGACGGATTGCGCTGTCTTCGCTTGCCTCCCCGGCCGCGACGGCCGGACGGGCGGGGAGCAGACCAGCGGCACTTGCCGCCGCCGAAGCAGCCAGGACATGGCGCCGGGTCGGCGTGAGCGAGTTCTCGGTCATGATCATTCTCCCTTAGGCGAGCAGGCGTCAGCACCTGCTTGGCGTCGGAAGATGCGCGCCGCCGCGCGTCTAGCCCATTACCCCATTCGGCAAGCGGCTACACACTTTGGTATGGTGTCCGCCGCGGGCTATGAACGCAAAACGGGCGCGAATGGGTCCCGCGCCCGTTACATCATTGTCGAGCCTCTCGCGCAAAATTGTTGAGGTTTGCCTCAACAGCCGAAGCGGACTGCATCAGTGCCGGTATCGCTTCACCTCTTCCCATACGCGGTGAAGACGTAGTCCTTCGACGCCACGATCGTGTGGCACGCATGCCCGCAATCAGTGCCGCTTCCATCAGGCGTGAACGTGTCGGACGCGGTGTCGTAGTTGAACTGGGCGTATCCCCAATTGCCGGTGTCCGGGAATCGCTTGCTGTCCCGCACCATGAAGTCGACGTCATGCAGCGTGTCGGGAATGGTCGTCGGAGCGGGAGCCTCTGCACTTTGTTTTGCTTTCCAATGGATCTTCGCCATCTTGGAGCCGTCAGGGAAAGCCTTGCCGTTGCCGGGAACGCCGGCCCGATACGCCTCGATCATCAAAGGATTGGCGACGATCACTTCGATCAGGTCGCCGGACTGACTGACTGCGACTGTCGCCCAGTCTTCGAATCCCCTGAACTCGGAAAACGAGAGCCCGTTCGGCACTTGCACGGTGTACTTGTCCTGCGCCGAAATGGCTTTGCCGCCGAAGACGGCGAGAACCACGGCGACGGCCAGGCCCGCTGCGGCGGACGTGGCGAGAGCACCGCGCACAGTCGCGAACAACGACATTTCGGACATGGTCATGCTCCGTGACGCGAATGAGTAAGGTGTCGAGCCTGCATCGGATGATGCCCGATGGTTTGCTTGCGACCCATTTGTCCATTACGGCCGCCGGCCACCTACCTTGGTATGGTCGTCAGGCAGCGCTCCCGACGCGCGGATCGCCGTCATCGCGCAGAAAGGACAAGGCTTTAGTCCTTCAGGCCGCGCATGCGGTCGACATGTTCCTTGTGGAAGCCTGCGGTGAGTACGCACGGGGCGTTCTGAACGGTGCAGCGCTTGATTCACCTGATGATCGCGGGCTGGTCGCGAGGTCGTGCATCTGCCGACGGGTCAGTACGAGCCGTACTGAGCACCGGAGTGCCAGCGCCGCACGCGCGGCAAGCATCACGTGAAACTGTGAATAGAGTCCGGAGCTGAAGTGGGTGCCTAAATCACGGTGCAGGGGTTGCACGACTTGAGTCGCGTGACGAATCGAGAGCTTCCCCGATTCTTCAAAAACCGCTGTTGCGGCATCGCCCTCAATCGGACTGTGGTGTTCGGTCGGAACCTCGCCCCGGCGAGGACCGTCCGTGGAGGCCTGCCTCCGATATTCGACTCGAACCAATGACGCCGCAAGACGCGCGATCTCCAGCGTGCGTGCGACGACCAGCGCCACCGGCTGACCATTGAAAACGATCTCGTCGTCGTGGAGGGGTTGGAACGACGATCCCGGCGGGATCGTGCCCTCCTCGTCGAACTGATCCTCCGTCATGTGCGGCAGGTTCTGATGCGTCAGGATGCTCACGACCCCGTTAATGCGGAAGGCGGCGCTGGCGTCGATGTCCTTGATGCGCCCCTTGGCAATCGTCACGCAGACGAGGCTTGCGTACACGACGTCACCGGCATCGCGTTCCGCCGTCGCGGGTATCGCCTGCGACAGCGGGTAGCCGCCGCTGAGGAGGTCGTATTCGGCGTTTCGAACTTGCCATCCGTTGGTGACATTGAGCTCAGGCATGTTTTTAACGCTCCTGTTTGCGCACCGACGAGACCGTCACGCGCTCGACGCAGAGAACTCGTCCGTCTACCGCGAGCCGATCTGCCTGCGCGAGGAATGCCACGGCGTCGCCGAGATCTTCCGGCAGCATGAGTGTTTGGGACGGCGCATCCGCGGTTCGGGATGCCTTTGGGCACAGTGCGATCGCGGTCAGCGTTAGTTCGCCTGCCTTGACCTCAGCGGCGAGCACGCGCGCCAGCGCCTTGATACCTGCCGCGGTCGCCGAATGGATGTTGATTGAGGGCTCCTGCAAGCCGCCCGCGGATGCGGAAATGCCGATGATGCGGCCTCCGGGCCGTAGGCGTCGCGCAGCTTCGCGTACGCCGCTCAGGACACCCTTGTCGTTGATCGCAACGTGGCGCTTGAACGACGCCTCGTCCGCATCGGCCAGCGGCGACAGCTGCATGATATCGGCATCGCTCACCAACACATCGAGTTTGCCGAAAATCGCTTCGGCGTGGTCGAACAGAGCGTGCATCGCGTCCGGCTGGCGCAAATCGGCGTCGATTGCGGCTGCCCGCCCGCCAACGGCGTGAATCGCCGTGAGGCAGGCGATGGCGTTACCCCCGTCTGGAAGAACCAGAACGACGGCAAATCCCTCCGCGGCAAGCCGTTGCGCCACGGCGGCGGCGATATCTGCCGCGCCCGCGGCAACAAGGACTGTCTTTCCGTTCGGCTCGACCATTCCCGCGATTCCGGACCGGTGTAACTGCGGGAACCATCGGCCACTGGCGGGACGAACACGAGTTAAGCGTTGTTAAGTCTGTGCGCATACGCGTTATCCGCGACGATGCGTCACCTACAGCCTGCTGGCATGACGCGGCGGCCTAGGCTCGGGAGAGCGAGGCGAGCCGGGCTTTGGCGCGGAGAACGTCAGGGATTTCAAGCGGATCGCGCATGGCAGCGAGTGCACCGGTCAAGGCGGTAACCGCGTCGGCTGCGCGGCCTTGCCTGACCAAGATCTCGCCGAGGCTGGTCGTTCCGCGCAGCACCCAGGCGAAGGCATCTCCTGCAGTGGCATCCGCAATGGATTGCCGCAGCAGCCCCTCGGCAACAACCGGGTCTGCCGCTTGGGTTGCCCTCAACCGCAACAGTTCGGCCGCGCACCATCCCGAGTTACCGGCTTCGTCGCGGGCAAATGCCGCTTCGGACGCAAGCGTGGGATCGAACGTCGACAGAATCTCCAGCAGCTGCGTTGGCGGCGGATCGGAGCGAACGCGGTTCGCGAGGTCGCGCATCGCGCTCGCGTCGTCCAGGCCGGCCAGGAACTGGTCGTAATATGTCCCCCATCGCCCCCAGGCGGCGAGCGCGCGCTCGGCGGCGTGACGCAGCAACAGCCCGACGCGTTCGCGCGCGAGCGCGAAATCTCCGTTCCAGATTGCGACCGGGCAGGCAGAGAATGCGAGGGCGAATGCGTATGCGATGCTCTCGCCCTCGTCTCGTGCAATGTCCACGGTTTGTTGTGCCTTCAGTTCAGCGGCTCCGGAAAAGCCCTGGAGCCAGAGCACCCGAGCCAGAATGGTGCCGACCGAGATGCGCCGGTCGATTTGCGAGCCCATGAGGAATGGTGCGCGAATGTTGGGCGCACGCAGACTGCGCTCGCAGCAGGCACGAGCGGAGCGTTGGTCGCCGAGGAAATGGAAAGTCGCAGACTTCATGCGGTCGTACATCAAGACGATCTCGGGGTCCGACCGCGTCTGCGTGAGCCTCTCGAACCGCTCCGCAAACTCCAGCATTTTCGGCGGCTCGCCGCGGTTATAGGCACCCATCCATTTCGCGCTGTAGGCCAGCGCGAGCTGCGCATCGTCTTGCGACGCTACGGCGATCTGCTCTGCGCGAGCGAACGCGGCCTGCGTTTCGGGGCGCACCCCGAGGGTATGAAAGATCATGTAGCCCGACACCAGATTGAGTTGAAAATCGAGCATCGCAGGAATGCCGGTCATGCTGCTCGCCCTGTCCAGCGCGCGCTGTGCATGCTGTCGATGCTCGTCCACGAGGGAGAGTTCAAAGAACAGTGGTGCCGATTTCGCCGTCAGCTCGAGCCCCAGGCCGGCGTCGCCCGCTGGCGAAAATGCCCACGCCAAGGCCGCGCGCACGTCGTCGATCAGACCGCCGAGCACCGCGAGCCAGTCGGAAGCCGAACAACTCGACCAATTGACCTCTCCCCATTTGAGACGATCGAGGCAGTACGTGGCATGCCGTTGCGCGACCGCCGCGCTGTCGGGATCAAGCGCAAGTTTCTCGCGGGCATACACGCGCGTGGTTTCGAGCAACCGGAAGCGCGTCTCGTCCCGACTGACGTCGGGAGCAATCAGCGAGCGCGCGACCAGATCCGAGAGACTCTCGACGATCTCGAGTGCGCTTAGCTCGTCGGAGGCTGCGACCGCGCAGGCAGCATCGAGCGTGAACGATCCGGCAAAGATGGACAACCGCTCGAGGACCTTCTGGTCCCGCTTTCCAAGAAAATCGAAGCTCCAGTCAAGTGCGGCGCGCAGCGTCTGATGGCGCGGTAATGCCGTGCGGCGCCCCGTGGTTAGTAGCGCAAAGCGATCGTCGAGGGCCGACGCAAGCCCGCTGACCCCGAGCGTATCAAGGCGCGGCGCTGCAAGCTCCAGCGCGAGCGGGAGGCCGTCGAGGCGCCGGCAGATCTCGGCGATCGCGGGCACGTCTCTCTCGCGCAGCTCGAACGTCTCGCTCGACCCGAGCGCCCGCTCGACGAATAGTTCGACCGCCGAAAAGGCCATCGCGGCCTTGGCCGTGAGAGGAAGATTCGGGTCCGGCACCGTCAAGGGCTGAAGATGATGCACGCGCTCGCCATCGGCGCGCAGCGGCTCGCGACTCGTCGCAAGAATGCGCACGTTTGGTGCGCCACGCAGGATCGCTTCCGACAAGGTTGCCACCTCGTCCAGAACATGCTCGCAGTTGTCGAACAGGATGAGGAGCGCCTTGTCGTGCAGAAACGCGAGCAGGCTCGGCAAGGCGTCATCGACCAGGGAAGCGATCCCGAGTGTCGAAGCTAGCGCGCCCGCGACAAGTCGCGGATCGGACAGCGGCGCCAGATCGACAAAGCGAACACCGATCCAGTCGGCCCTTGCAGACTGGTCAACCATGGTAGCGGCAACCGAGACCGCCAACGTCGTCTTGCCGATTCCGGCCGCGCCGACAAGGGTCACCAAACGCTGAGTCGCAAGCTGTTCCCGCAGTTCGTCGCCATCCTGATCGCGTCCGACGATCCGATGGAGCGGCGTCGGAAGCGAGGTCGAGTCCCGTCTCGGCGCGGATGGGACGGGGGCGGCACGAGCTTCGCCGTACATGTGCTCGATCGGAGCGACGAAACTGTAGCCGCGCATCGGGATATTGACGATATAGCGCTGTCCGTCACGTCCATCGCCCAGCGCCTTTCGCAGGCCCGCCATGTGCACCCGGAGGCTGCCTTCCACCACGAAGGTCGATGGCCAGACTTTGGCGACGAGCTCTTCTTTGCTGATCACCTTCCCTGCTTCATTCACCAGGGCACACAAGATGTCGAATGCGCGGCTACCCAACGCGACAGGCACGCCGGCGGCCAGGAGCACGCGTTGGTTCTGGCGCAGCTCGAAGTGACCAAATCGAAGCGAATGCTCAGCGTCTACCAGCACGTCACCCCCTCGCAAGCCCGCTGAGAAGCGTCGGCTGTGTTGGTTCCCGGGGAACGAATTTAGTTTCGTAAATCATCTGCCTACGCCTCGACCCCGCGCTGCTCATTGACAGTTCGGGGAGCGCCTCGCGAACGGAGTCGTCGTCATCAACGACCGAAACGAGGGCTGACCCGACATTTTCCTTTCCTGCCGCGTCATGCGCGTCCCTCGCTGGACGCGTCCGAAATCGCTGCTCCGTCCACAACCTGCCGCCGTGCCTCTCGATGATGGAGCGGCTGACAGGCCGATAACCATACCGTCGTTTTTGGTCGTGCAGAATGTGTCGAAAAGCCTTTCGGCGGCTCGCGGTTTGAAGCCAACGCACGACAAGATGAGCGCGCCCATCCGAGGCAGGTTGTGGCCGAACGAGGTTGTCGTGAACTCGCGACGGCACGGTCATAGGTGACTGCCGGTTCAGAGCCTCGATTCCGGATCAGCGTTGCCGGAGCGGCCGGAACGCTGCGCGGAGCTCCTCGGAAAAGAGCAGCGGCTGCTCCCACGCGGCGAAGTGCCCGCCCTTGTCGACCTCATTGAAGTAGACCAGGTTGCGATAGGCGCGCCGCGCCCATGTCTCGGGCGCCCGATAGACCTCTTCGGGAAATACCGAGATGGCCACCGGCAGCGCGATGTCGGCAGTCTTCTGTGCGACCGCAAGAACGACGCTCTGGCCGGCGGTTTCCCAGTAAATCCGCGCCGCCGAGGCCGCGGTGTTGGTCAGCCAGTACAGCGTGACGTCGTCGAGAAAATCGTCTTTCGCGAGCAGGCGCTCGGGCTCGCCGTTGTTGTAGTCGTACATCCAGGCGGCAAGCCCCGCGGGCGTGTCCGTCAGGGCGTAGCCGATCGTCTGCGGCCGTGTGCCCATCATCGCGGCGTAGGCCATGTACTTCTTGAAGAAGGTGTCGAGCGAGTCGAACGCCGCGCGTTCCTTCTCGGAGAGTCCGGCCGGCGCCGGCCCGCCGCCGGCGAGCGCCGTCGCGACGTCCGACGGCACGGTCGCCGGCAGGTTGATGTGGATGCCAAGGAGCCCTGCCGGCGCCTGGCGCGCCAGCGCGCTCGAAACAGGCGCACCCCAGTCGCCGCCCTGCGCGACGTAGCGGGTATACCCGAGGCGCTTCATCAAGACCGCCCAGGCGCGGGCGATGCGGTCGGGATTCCAGCCCTTGCCGGTTGGCTTGCCCGAGAAGCCGTAACCCGGCATCGAAGGCAGGATCAGGTCGAAGGCGTCCTCCGCGCGTCCGCCGTGCGCGGTCGGGTCGGTCAGCGGGCCGACGGTCTTGAGCAGCTCGAATACCGAGCCCGGCCAGCCGTGCGTCATGATCAGCGGCAGAGCGTTCGGATGACGCGAGCGCACGTGGATGAAGTGGATATCGAGCCCGTCGATCTCGGTGATGAACTGCGGCAGGGCATTGAGCTTCGCCTCGGCCTTGCGCCAGTCGTAGTCCCTGCCCCAATGGCGAACCAGCTCCTGGAGCTTCGCCAGCTGGACGCCCTGCGACCGGTCGTCGACCGTCTCCTTGTCAGGCCACCGCGTAGCCGCGATGCGCCGGCGCAGGTCGACGAGGTCGGCTTCCGGAACATGGACGGAGAACGGACGGATCGCACCGTCTTCACTGGACTCGTCGGCCGCGATGACCGGGTACGCGGGAAACAGGCCGATGATGCCTGCTGCTGCCGAAGCAGCCAGCACGTGGCGCCGCGTCGGCGCTGCGAATTTCTCCGGCATGATTCGTCCTCCCTGATGCACGTGAGCCAGGCGTTGGGCTCCGCCTTCACCATCAGACGATGCGCGCTTCCGCGGAGTGGACCCATTGGTCCATTACGGTTGCCGGCTAGAGACTTTGGTCTATTGCGCAGGGCGCACACGCTTCCAAAGCGCGCGGGCGCGGAGTGCGCTCCGCGTTCGCTTGCGGCAATCGTGTTCGAATGCGCTAGGAATCGCCTGGCGTCACGGCATCCGCCATGCGCACCAGATCCGCGAAGGTTCGTGCCGCCATCTTCTGCATCACGGCACCGCGATAGGTCTTCACGGTGATCTCGCTCAGGCCGAGATCGAAGGCGACCTGCTTGTTCATCTTTCCGGCGGTGACCAGCCGCATCACCTGCTGCTCCCGCGGCGACAGGCTGGCGTAGCGCTCGCGGATGTCGGCAGCAGCGCTGTCCGCCGCGCGCCGCTCGCGGTCGCGCTCGATCGCCGCCGTGACCGCGTCGATCATGTCCTGATCGCGGAACGGCTTTGGCAGGAAATCGACGGCGCCTGCTTTCATCGCGCGGACCGACATCGGAACGTCGCTGTGGCCGGTCATCAGGACGATGGGAAGATGAACGCCGAACCCGTCGGACCGCGATTGAAAATCGAGCCCGCTGATGCCGGGGAGGCGGACATCCAGAACGATGCAGCCGGGGCCGCCATGCGCGTTGGCATCAAGGAATTCCTGCACCGACGTGTAGGTGCGGACTCCAAGCCCAACGGACGGGAGCATCAGCTCGAGCGCGTCGCGCAGCGACACGTCGTCATCGATTACATGGACGGTAGCTTGTTCGTTCGCCGCGACGTCTTGAGCACGAGCCAATGCGAGCATGGTCCCCTCCTGATGTAGCTCTGGCAGGGTGTGCGGTACGGAAAACTACTGACGCGACCACACCAGAAGGGAGCGGCGAACGCCATTGGACCATCGTATTGCCGATACCTTGGTATCAGAGCGCAAGGAGACGCTGTGGTTCCGGGATTTCCTCCATCTTTCCTCACGTTAGGTGCAAACCGACACCTAAGTCTCATCGACCTTAGTCGATAGAGTGGCGCATTGTTGGGCGCGTGCCCGCGACGAAGGATCCGCGATGGAGAGTGAGCTCAGCTGCGTTGTCGATGCGCTTCCGGGTCTTGTGTGGACGGCGTTTCCGGACGGGCGGATCGATTTCTTGAATCAGCGCTGGCGCGAATACACGGGAGTTGAAATCGAGCGATGCCGCGGCCGAGGGTGGCAGGCTGCGATCCATCCGCAAGATCTGTCCGCGCTCCTCACAGCCTGGCAAGGCGTTCCGGCGTCGAACGCGCCCGTTGAAACGGAAGCGCGCGTGCGCGGATCGGACGGACAATATCGCTGGTTTCTGTTTCGTGCCCACCCGTCAGCCGATGCATCCGGCGAGGTCGTCAAATGGTGCGGGTTGAGCACCGATATCGATCACCGCAGGCAGGCCGAGGATGCCATTCGCACGCTGTTGGCCGCCGAAAAGCAGCTTCTCGACATGGTCGCAAGCGGCCGTCCGATGTCGGATGTGCTGGAGACGCTTTGCCGGCTTGTCGAAAGCGTGACGAGCGGATGTTACTGCAGCATCGTGCTGGTCGACCCGAGCGGCACGAAACTCCAGGAAGCGATCGCGCCGAGTCTTGCGGCGGAATTCAACGATGCGGTTCGCGGCTGGCCGCTGGATCGCCTGGGCGGCCCGTGCCAGACGGCCGCGCGAGACAAGACACAGGTGATCATGTCGGACGTTGTGTCCGACACGCGTTGGCGCAACGGATGGCGCGCGCTCGCGCAGGCGCACGGCCTGAGGTCATGCTGGTCGACACCGATGGTATCGCAGGCCGGAAAGGTGCTGGGCACCTTCGCGCTCTATCAGCGCAAGCCGGGGAGCCCGGATCCGCTTCAGCTGGAGCTCATCTCGCAGTTCACGAATATCGCGAGCATCACCATCGAACGTGCACAGCGTGACGACGCGCTGAGGCAAAGCCAGAACCAGCTCGCCGAAGCCGAACGCGAGCTTCAGCTGACGATCGACACGATCCCGATGCTGGTCGCGACCTATCGGCCGGATGGCTCGCGCATCTTCGTCAATCAGACCTGGCGCGACTACACCGGGCTCACGCTCGACACCGCCACAGGCGCGGAACAGGCCGGTCTCGTTCACCCCGACGATGCGGCGCGTCTCGCGCAGGAGTGGCGGGCGTCGCTCGCCGCGGGCACCCCGCTCAGGACCGAGGCGCGCCTGCGCCGTGCCGACGGCGTGTATCGCTGGCACGCGATCCAGCGCGCGCTCCCGCGCGACGAGGCAGGCACGATCGCCAAATGGTACAACGTGGCGGTCGATATCGACGAGCGAAAGCGCGCCGAGGACGCGCTGCGAACGGAGATTGCCGAGCGTCAACGCGTGGAAGTGGCCTTGCGTGAAAGCGAGCGAGATCTGCGCTCGATCGTCGATGGCATTCCCGGTTTTGTCGCCATTCTGGCGCCGAACGGCTACATCGAAACCGTCAATCGTCGAATCCTCGAGTATTGCGGATGCTCGCTCGAACAGCTCAGAAAATGGGCCACGAACGGAATCATTCATCACGAGGATCTCCCGCACGTCGCCGAGACCTTGAACAAGTCGATCGCGTCGGGCGTTCCATACGACATCGAACACCGCATGCGGCGCCACGACGGCGTGTATCTGTGGCTCGATAACCGCGGCATTCCGGTTCGCAACGATGCCGGGGAAATCGTCCGCTGGTATGTTCTGCTGACGGATATCGAAGACGAGAAGCACGCCGAGGAAGCGCGCCGGGAAAGCGCCGCGCGGCTCGCCGCAGCCGAGCGTGACCTGCAGGTGATGATCGACACGATCCCGGTCTTCGTCGCGGCCTATGAGCCCGACGGGACGCGCAGTTTCGTCAATCGGAGATGGCAGGAATACATGGGCCTCACGCGGGAAGAGGCAACGGGGCCCGACGCGAAAATCTTCCCTCACTTTCATCCCGACGATGCCGAGCGCAACGACGAGGCGTGGCGCGCATCGCTGGCGAGCGGAGATCCGCTCTCGCTTCAGGTGCGGGTGCGCCGCGCCGACGGACAATACCGGTGGCACACCTCCCATCGCGTGCCTTTGCGCGACGAGAAGGGAAATATCGTCCGATGGTATTCCATCGGCACCGATATCGACGACCAGAAGGTCGCAGAAGACGCGCTGCGGCGCAGCGAGGCCCGGCTCGCCAAGGCCGAGCGCGAGCTGCAGGTCATGATCGATACGATTCCGGCATTCGTCACCGTGTTCGGGCCTGACGGCCAGCGCGAATACGTCAACAAGACCTGGCGCGATAACACCGGCCTTCAACTGGCGGACATTCAGCACGGACACTGGACGCGCATCGTTCACCCGGACGACCAGGAGAGGTCCGAGCGGCTGTGGCGTGAGGCGCTCGCAACCGGCGAGCCACTCAAGATCGAGCAACGGATCCGCCGGAACGATGGTCAGTACCGTTGGCACATGGGCCGCCGGGTTCCGTTGCGTGACGAGTCCGGCAGCATCTTGCGTTGGTACAGCGTCGCGATCGACATCGAGGACCAGAAGCGGGCCGAAGAGGCGCTGCGCGAGAGTGAAGCGCAGTTGAAGGAGGCCCAGCGCGAACTCCAGCTCACGATCGACTCGATCCCCGTTCTGGTCGCAACCTATCGGCCGGATGGCGCGCGCATTTTCGTCAATCAAACGTGGCGAAGTTACACCGGCTTGACCCAGGAGGAGGTAACGGGCGCAGCGAAGACGGCATTTCCCCATTTCCATCCCGACGATGCCGGGCCTATCGAACACAACATTCGCGCTTCCTTGGCGAGCGGCGAGCCGCTTCCGTACGAAGTGCGCCTGCGCGGCTCCGACGGAAAGTATCGATGGCACTCCGTCCGGCGCGTGCCTCTGCGCGACGAGAGCGGCGCCATCATCCGATGGTATTCCACCGGTTTCGACATCCAGGACCGCAAGATTGCCGAGGAGGCGTGGCGGCAAAGCGAGGCCCGGCTCGTCGAAACCGAACGCGAACTGCGTCTCACACTGGACTCGATCCCCACGATCACGTGGCGGGGCGCGGCCAATGGCTATGTCGAGCAGCTCAACAAGCGCTGGTTCGAATACACCGGCACGACGCCCGAGCAGGTTCGCGGCTGGCGCTGGAAATTGTGCGTTCATCCCGATGACCTCGACCGGCTCGTCAACATCGGGACCGAGTACGTGGCCACCGGCACGCCCATCGACTGCGAGGCGCGCCTGCGCCGCTTCGACGGCGAGTATCGCTGGTTTCTGTTCCGGCCGGCGCCGGTGCGGGACGGCACCGGCAAGGTCGTCGCGTGGTACGGATCGATTACCGACATCGAGGATCGAAAGCAGGCCGAGGGGGCGCAGCGCGAAAGTGAAGCGCGACTCTTCGAAGCCGAACGCGAGCTGCGCCGCACGCTCGACTCGATCCCGACGATGACCTGGCGGGCCGCGCCGAACGGCTACGTGGAACAGATCAACAAGCAGGCTTTCGACTACACAGGCAAAACGGCCGACGAGATGGCGGGCCATCGTTGGCAGCACGTCGTGCACCCGGACGATCTCCCGGGGCTCATCGCCGCCGGGAACGTCAATGTGCCCGCCGGCAGGCCCCTCGACTACGAGGCGCGCCTGCGGCGGTCCGACGGCGAATACCGCTGGTTCCTGTTCCGGCTGGCGCCGTCGCGCGATGAAATCGGCACGGTGATCGCGTGGTACGGGTCGATCATGGACATCGAGGACCGAAAGCGCGCAGAGCAGGCACTGCAGCAAAGCGAGGCGCAACTCGCCAGAGCCGAGCGCGAACTGCGCCTCACGCTGGACTCGATCCCGACGATGACCTGGCGCAGCGCGCCGAACGGCTATGTCCAGCAGCTCAACAAGCAGTTCTTCGACTACACCGGCACGGCGCCCGAACAGGTGCAGGGGAAAGGGTGGCAATCCGTCGTGCATCCCGACGACCTGCAGCCGCTTCTCGAGATCGGAAACGCCTATGTGGCCAGCGGGATACCCGTCGACTACGAGGCGCGCGTGCGGCGCTTCGACGGGACCTATCGCTGGTTCCTGTTCCGGCCGGCGCCGGCGCGCGATGAACAAGGAAACATCATCGCATGGTTCGGAAGCGTCACCGACATTGAGGACCGCAAGCGCGCCGAGGACAAGGCGCTCGAAGCTGAGCGTGAGCTGCAGCGGACGATCGACCACATTCCGGTGCTGGTCGGAACCTACACCGCCGACGGCAAGCGCTTCTTCGCCAACAAGCGGGCGCTCGAGGTCACGGGCCTTTCCGTCGAGGACGTGCCGACGGAGCGCTGGTGGAAGGCATTCCATCCGGACGACGTCGAGCCGGTCGAGAGCCAGTGGCGTGCATGCGTCGCGAGCGGAGAGCCGTTCGAGCGCGAAGTCCGCACGCACATGGCCGACGGCACGTATCGCTGGCACCTGACGCGCCGCGTGCCGCTGCGAGACGAAACAGGCCGGGTGATCCGCTGGTACGGCATAAGCTATGACATCGACGACCG
>Ga0068864_100002629_pt1 | contig 14820 bp, 10 predicted proteins | sample KBSSwiS72_FD_66586 | JGI IMG/M metagenome (GOLD analysis project Ga0068864, IMG submission 66586) | Switchgrass rhizosphere microbial communities from Kellogg Biological Station, Michigan, USA - KBS Switchgrass S7-2 | ecosystem: Host-associated > Plants > Roots > Rhizosphere > Soil ... | reverse complement strand
GCGCGGAACACCTTGTTGTAATTGCCGCGCAGCAACAGGTCGGCGATTGGACGGTACTCGAGGCCGATGGCGGCATTGTTGGTGCTGCCGAACGTGCTGTACTTGGACCAGCGGTCGCTGAGGGTGACGTTCAGGGAATTGATGAACGGCAGATCCTTGAGGACCGGCAGGAACAGTTCGCCGTACGCTTCCTTGACGTTGTAACCGCCCTGCAGGTGCGCGGAGCACTGGCTGCCGAGCGTACAGTTGCCGGTGGCCGGGTTGATCGTCAGGTCCGACGAAACAGTGTTGTTCTGGTATTCCTTGCGGTAGCTGGCGCCGACGGCGAGCTGGGCCGTGCCGGCGGGCAAGTTGAACACGCCGCCGTTGAAGTCCAGGTGATGGACGCGTTCCTGCACCCAGGTGTTGGTGAGCGCGGGCGAAGCGATTGATGCCAAAATCGCCTGCTGATCCGGTGAGTACGGATTGAACGCATTGAACGGCACGCAACCGGCGATCGCCGTGCTCGCGTCACCTGGAGTGGTCACGCAAGTCGGCACGCCATTGATCAACATTGATGGGCCTGTCGCCAGATTGAGCTTGTTCTGATCGGGCAGCCCCAGCGTGGTGGAAATGTTGGAAATGTGACCGTAGTCGCTGCCCAGGTCCCAGGTCCAATCCTGATCGAAGATGCCGAAATGACCCTTGAAGCCGGCACTGAACTGATCGGTAACGTTGTTGGTGCGCGCAGCGCGGAAGCCGGCTGCGACGAGGCGTTCGCGGAACCGGTAACCGCCGTTGCCGTTCTCGAAGTGGACTCCGTATTGGCCGAACGGGTTGTAGATGCTGTCCGCCGAGATGATCGCGCCATTCTCGGTGCCGAGCAGCGAGGGCGCGAGCTGAAAGCCGGACTGCGTCTTGTTATGAATGCCGTTGAGGTAGACGTCTACGTTGTCGGTGAGGTGATAGTTGCCATTGAGGAAAAGCGTGGTGCGTTCCTGTGGCGTTTCCAGCAGGTTGACCGACGCGAAGTTGTATTTGTCGGACGGCGTGGTCGCGGTACCGTTGTTGACGAAGCAGTGGTAGTCCGTCAACGCATTGGCTCCGCTGGTGCCCGGCGTGTGAGCCAGCGTCGTGCAACCGTAGTGGTCGTACAACGGGCCGCTGTTGGGAATGCGGATATTGCCGTTCGGACCGAACGTCGAGCCACCCGGCGGTGGGTTATAGTTGATCGGATGCGGCCCGGCAGGCAGCCCAGCCGCCGCGCCGTTGGTGCCATAGAGCGACAGCGAGTCGTTCGAGAACTTGCGATGCGACTGCAGCACGCTGTCCTGCTTGTTGTAGTCGATGCCGGCGGTCAGGCTGCCCTTGTCCGAGGTGTGGCCGAACAGGAAGTGGATGCCCTTGCGCTGGCCGTCGTCGTGATCGGAAATACCGTAGTCGGCGCTGAACTGCGCACCCTGGTAGTTCTTCTTCAGGATCACGTTGACGACGCCGCCGATCGCGGCGGAGCCGTAGATCGCCGAGGCGCCGGAAGTCAGAATCTCAACGCGCTCCACGGCGGCGATCGGAATCGCATCGATGTCCTTGTTCAGCACGATGTGGCCGTCGATCAGAACCAGGGTGCGCTGTGCGCCGAGGCCGCGCAGGCTCACGGTGGCCGAACCGCTGCCGCCACCGTTGTTGACCTGCGGGTTGGTGCCGTTCACGTTGGCCGGCAGGCTCTGGACGATGTCGCCCAGGGTCAGCTTGCCGGTGTTCTGGATCGCGGCGGCGTCGATGGTGACGACCGGATTGGACGTTTCGATATCCACACGGCGGATGTTCGAACCGGTCACCACGATGGTCTCAAGAGATTGACTCTTTTGATCGTTGGCTGTTGCTGCATCCTGCGCATTCGCAGTCATGCTGCCGGCTGCGGCGGCGCCTAGCGACAAGGCTAGGCGTACCGCCGACGAAAGCTTGTTCACGTCGGGTCTCATTGCACTCTCCAGCGTCGGTGTTTTCGATGAATCGGGACAGATTTCTTGGATACAGCTTTTCAAGAAATGGAATCAGCCGCGCGAGTGCACGACCGTCGGCGAGTCTATTGAGTCACCGCTTCACACGAGGAGCTTTCATTGCGCGACCTGGGATCGAAAGTTGCGGAAACTCAACGCCTGGAAATCTCCGCAGCACTCGACAAGGGGCCGTTCCACGCACAGACGGCGCGCGCTTGGGCTGCCTGGCGATCTCATGGCGCAGTTGGTCGCGAAGCATCGTTCTACTCAAATGCTTCCTGTGTTCGCCCAATTTATGCGTTATGAAATACATCACGTCGAGTCGTTCACTCGGCGTGCCGCACTCGCCGAATTCACCGCATCACGCGATTGCTTGTTGATCCTGCTTTGCCACGCCAATGCGACGGTAACGATCAATGCAGGCATGGCGGGATTGTGGTGGCCACTGCGCGGCTCCACTGTCGCTGCGGCGCCGGATTCGCGCATCACATTCGATCGCAGATCGATCCTCGTATCGGATTCGCAGCGCGCGCAAGACGTGTCGTTCAGACCGAACTCCACGACCATTGCAATATTGGCTTCGCAGAGTATGTGGAGCTCCGTCGTGTCGCCACTCCACGCACATTCCGGCACGGAGCTGACACTGTTTCCGGCGATTCACCAGGCCAACGGCACGGCGTGCAAGCTGCTGTTGCAGATCATGCGCGCGCTCGCGGTGGCCCGACAGGACTCCGGCGTGCTGGCTCGGGCGGATGTCTTTTCGCTTGGAGTGGTTGCTGGCTTGTTGCAACAGCCGTTCGAGTCGTTGATCGCCCGGTGCCCCGGCCAAAATCTTTCGAAACGCAAAGCGGCATTCTTGCGCCTGCAGCGGATCAGAAACTTCATCTCGTACAGCACGCATCCGGAAATCAACGTCACCGCACTTGCCGCCATGGCGAATTACTCGGTCTGGCATTTCATCCGTGTTTACGATTCGGTGTTCGGTGAAACGCCCTATGCGCACATCTCCCGGTGCCGGGTGGATCGTGCGCGGAAGATGCTTGAAGTGAGCGAGGAGTGCGTAAGCGATGTGGCCTTGTCTGTCGGCTTCGAAAACCGCGCCACGCTGACGCGCGCCCTGAAGAAACGCTACGGCGTCTCGCCGCTCCAGATCCGGCAGGGTCGGGCCGCCGTCTGTTTGCCTTGAATTGCAGCCATGAACAACATAGCGCGAATTCGGCGTGTCAGATTCAGCTATCCACCGGCAATGGCGAAGCTCGCCATGCTGCTGCTTCCGCATCATGAAAAACGCGAGGTGGCCAAGGCCCTGTCGCTGCCGCTGAGCACGCTGTACCGTTGGGTCGAACGTTACGTGCGCGATCCCGTACGTCAGCGCAAGGCGCTCCAGGCTGCGGAAAAACAAGAATTGCTGGGTCTGATCGCAGAGTGCGAGGCGCACGGATTCGAATTTCGCAAGAGCGTTTTTCGCCTTCTCACCAGCGATCCTCCTCAGTCGGAAATCGCTGCCCAGTCGCAATGCGGCAACGTCAGCGATATCGCCCCACAAGATCTCGGCAACGCAACGCAGCTTCGTGAGCTCCCGCAGGTCCGCCGCCAGACGGATCACGACGCGGCCGCAAACTTGTCCGCGCGCACTCATGCTGGAATCGAGACAGCGCGCCACACCATCGATACGCGCTACTACTCGAAATTGTCTTGCGATGCCCTGGCTGCGGCCGCCATGTTGTCAAAGTGGCATTTCATCAAACTGTTTAAAGCCACCTACGGAATAGCTCCTTATCAATATCTGACGCGAATTCGTGTGCAGCACGCCAAGCATCTGCTCGATACCACCGCCTATTCCCTCGAGACAATCGCCATGGCGGTCGGATTCGATGCCGGTTCCTCGCTCAGCCGCGCATTTCGCGCCGTCGAAGGAGTGAATCTGTCTGCTTTTTTCAAGGGCAGAAAGATCCGCTATCTGTCCGGTCCGGCGGCGGTCACGAGCGCATAGAAAGACCCAATAGCCAGATCGTTGCCATCACATGCAGAGAATCCCCTTCAATCTGCGCAGCGTCCGAGCGGCGCGCGAGCTGCGCTCAGGAAAGAGTCCGCAAGCAGTGGCTCGGGAGTTCGGCCTGAGCGATCGAAATCTCGCGCGGATCGACAACACTTACAGCAGCGTGCCAGCTCCGCTTCTCACGCGAATCGAGCGCCTTCTCGGCGATCGAGAAAAATTGCAAGGCATGATTTCCACTCTGCTTAAGCAGGGAGACTTTGTGGATTTCTGACGGAGCGAGGCACAATCCGCATAACGCCGCCACGCGCCCGAGTCGACGCTTCCAGTGACTGCCACAGAGCATACGCCTGGACCCGCAGTCGAATGTCGCAGTTCTCAGTGAAATGCCGTTCGAGACATTACCTGCTCCGGACTTGGCGAGTCGGCGAGCGAGCCAGCAGTTCGGCGAACTGCTGACACGCATGTCTGCCAGGCGCTGATCTGGGATTGGCAGCATGAGGATGAATTCAAGTGAGAGATGCCGTGTTCCGCAAATTACGCACCACGATGGGCTGCGCGATCTTTGCTTTGGCGATAGCGAATCCTTCTCTTGCATCAATCGTGGTCGACAGCGATGTTGACGCTCCCGCAAAAGTCGTAAACGGGCAACCTGTGTGCGCGGCCCAGATTGGTGCCGAGCTCCACTGCACTTTGCGCGCTGCCGTCCAGGTCGCCAACTACAACGCGGGCTATACCAAGATAGAACTGAAACGCGGAACGACTTACCTGCTCTCACTGCCGTCCAGAAGTGGCTCGCCCCCAGGTGAGTCAGGCGCGCTCACGATTGGCCCCGTGACGTTCGCCGCAACGGTCGTTGAAATTGTCGCGGCGGGAGAAGGCGATTCAGCCGCAGTGATTACGCGGACGGCGGATTTTGACGACAGCATGTTCCATGTCACCGGTAATGGCACGACCGCCGGTGGACAGTTGGAACTCACCGGCGTCCGCCTCGTCGGCAACATGGAGCCAGGTGCTGGTCTGGGCGAGGCGGGTGGAGCTATCCATTGCGACGGCGGTTCAATCTTGTCTGCGACCGACTCGTCGTTCGAGGGAAATGCCTCGAAAGGCAGGGGAGGAGCAATCGCACTGGAAGACGGTTGCCTGGCAAGGTTTGAGCGCACTGGCTTTGATGGCAACCGTTCGGGGAGCCGGGGTGGCGCCATCGATGCTACCGACAGTAGCGTCATTGCGAATGCGGTAAGTTTTGTCGGAAACGGTGTCACGCAACCCGGTGCGGAAGGAAGCGCCATCGCCGTGCTGGCTAGCCGCGATCCGGCGGCTGACGGAATATTCATTGCAAACTCGACAATCTATGGCAACGTCTCGGGTAGTTCCGTCGTGTATTCGTCCAGCTTGCCGTGGCTGATCACGCGCAATGTGAGTGCGATTGGAAACCATGCATCGGCGATCTTCCGAATTCAGGACACTTCCGCTCAGCTGGCAAACAGCGTGATCGCCGACAATGGCGACGCGGAGTCCCTGGAGTTGCTGGGCAGCAGTTTTCAGCTTCAATCGCTGGGTCACAACCGACTATGGCGTCTTGCATATTCTGCCGTTGAAAGCGGGTCAGTGCACCTCATCGATTCGGACGAACTGCTCTTTGCGGGAAGCCTGGTGGAGATTAACCCCGCGACGGACTGGCCTGGCATCGTTGCGATTCCAACAGCAGACAGCCCGCTTGTTGGCCAAGGGGGAGGGGAGATCGTTGCAGACGGTCTTGTCTATCCTCTGTGTTCCGAGTTCGATGCCAATCTCGCGAGCCGGAAAAGCATCGGCAGATGCGATATTGGGGCTGCCAATTTTGTAGATCATGTTTTCGGTGACGGTTTCGAACTGCTCCACGCGATGGAGCCCTTGCAGCAATGACCTACCATCTTCGCATCGCCAGGCCGGTCGGCGATCTGGATCGTGCAGCGCAGATGTATACCGAAGGCTTGGGCCTCACCGTGCTGTACCGATTCGAAGACCACGATGGCTTCGACGGCGTCATGGTGGGAGCAAAAGGTGACGGCTACCACATCGAGTTCACGCGATGTCGTAACCACTTTGTGGAGCCAACTCCTACCCTTGAAGATATGCTCATCTTCTATGTTCCCTCGGATCCCGAGTGGCTGGGCGCTTGTTCGAAGATGCTGACTGCCGGCTTCCGCAAGGTGAAGCCGCACAATCCGTATTGGGAGCAACGCGCCAGCACTTTCGTCGATCAGGACGGCTATCGGGTGACGCTCCATCGCGGAAATTGGCCCTCAGGTCTGGCGCTGTTGGCTTGATGATCGTGAACACCGTGGAATCCTCGGAGAAATTGGGAACGCCCCCGTGATTTCAGTAACGATCCTTTATCCGCGTGCGCCGGGCGCCCGGTTTGACATGAACTACTACCTTCACCGGCACATGCCGATGTCGATGGGATTGCTGGGTTCACATTCGGGATTCCGCGGTTTGTTTGTGCAGCAAGGCATCCACGGACCAGATCCAGCATCCGCGCCCGCGTTCTTTGCCATAACGCAATTCTTGTTCACGTCCGTCGAAGCCTTTGTCGATGCATTCTTGCCGCACGCCGCACCGCTGCAGGACGACATCAAGCGCTACACGGATGTGGAACCTCAAATTGTTTTTGGTGAGTCGATGCTTGATCTAAGAAGCGCGGAGCTTGGGTCTGGGAATCCCACATGAGCGGCACGGCCTCTCGCTCCCCTCGCGAGCACGCCAATCGGTATTCGACGACGTCGATGCACCACCAACAAAGGTGAAAGTCTCCATGAACTTCATGCGCAAGCTTTTGCAGCAATCCGGCAAGGATGCGTTTGCGTGGTCGCTCGCCCCGCTCAGGCTGATCGTCGGCTACGGCTTTCTGGCGCATGGCCTTGCCAAGTTGGGCAGGGGTCTTGAAGCGTTTCCGGCCATTGTGACGCAGATGGGTCTTCCCATGCCGCATTTGCTCGGCTTGGCGACCATCGCGGTGGAAATTGTCGGTGGAGCGGCCGTTCTCGCTGGATTCCTCACCCGGATCGCCTGTTTGCCAATGATCGTGATACTGGTGGTGGCAATCTTCACAGTGCACCTGCCGTACGGATTCAGCTCGATCAAGCTCCTTGCCATCACGCCCTCGGGAGCGCAATTCGGCCAGCCCGGCTATGAAACGGATTTGTTGTATCTCGCCTGCATCGCAACCCTCATGATCAATGGCTCGGGACCATGGTCGATAGATCGTTGGCTGGGGCGCCGCTTTTCGATTCGCTAGTCGCGGCCAGCGATTCAACCAGTGCCTGCATTTCGCGCGGCGGGCTCTTCAAGGCTGCGAACGCCTTGAGTCCCGTGACGCGGAACTGGTTTGCCTCAGTAACGTGGCCAAGTGCTTTTTCGACTGCGGCTTGCAGTAACAGGTCGGAAGTCACGACGGCGGGATCCGGATGGCTCGAGTTGGCGAGATCGGCGCGTGCTTTTGAAAGATACTGCTGCGCATCTGCGGGCCTACCCAGAACGATCAACGCCCTCGCGCGAAGGACATCGAGGCGGCCGTCCCAGTCCCAGTAGCGGACGGATTCGTGCTCCAGCGCAGCTTGTGCCTGCGCGATATAGTCGAGGGCATCTTTCCCCCTTTGTGCATCGAGTGCAAGCAGGATGCGCTGCTCGTACGCCCGCGCCAGCAAGCCAAAACTCGGTTCGCTCAATGCCTTTATACGCGTGATTGCCTGGTCGAGTTCCGCGATTCCTCCGCGCAACTCTCCCGACCTTCCGAGCGAGAATCCCAGGTTCGACTGCACCGTAACTGCGCACCAGTGCGACTCGCCGAACTCGCCGACGAACAGGTGGTGACTCTCGCGAAATGTTCGGACCGCCGCATCGTAGTCCCCCACGGCGTTCAGCGACTCCCCCAGGTTCGCCAGCGCTGCGGCGACATTGGGGTGACTGTCGCCGTACACCGCGCGCGTCATGCGCACGACTTCGCGCCGATAGTCCAAGGCTCGTTTGAATTCCCTCTGCTCGCTGGCCACACTGGCTACCTCGGCGAGATCCGCTGCTACGCGCGGATGGTCGGTCGGAAATATTGCCCGATCGATTGCCAGCGCCTGCGCCGCGAAGTCTTCGGCGTTCTGCAGATATCCCTGGTGGCGATAGGCGCGCGCCAGACCCAAATAAGCATCGGCAACGGCGACATGCTGCCCGCCCAGCTCTGTCATCGAGACTTTCAGCAGCTCGCGATAGATTTCGATCGCTTGTCCATCGTCTCCGAATTTCAATAGCGCTATACCGCGGCTCGACAAGGCATAGCGCAAATTCGCCCCCGCCGATGATCGTCGCGCCAGTTCAAGGGCGTGCGCGGATTCGCGCAAGGCACGCGAACCATTGCGCTCTTTCGACGCCAAGCTCGATGAATCGATCAGCAACTGCAGGGGCAAATCGCCCCGCATGCTTTTGCTCCTGGCGAGCAGATCCTCGATCGCGCTTCGCGCTTCGGCAACCTGCCCGCGCTGCACGGCGTTCGCGGCGCCGGCGCGGCGCGCGCCTAGCGTAAGCGCATCGTCTTCGCCAAATCGCTCTTTGGCTTCAGCCGCGACAGAGACCAGCAACTCGCGCGCGCGCTCGAACTTGCCTTGGGAATCCAAGACCGCTGCCATGCGCGTCAGCAATTCAATGCGCGCCGTCGGATTGGCGTTTTGGCCGGCGGCCGCCGCTGCATTGATCACGCGATCGGCAGCATCCACAACGCTCTCGGGCCCTCCAGGGCTCGTCGGCTCCGCGCCGGTGAGAAAGTCGAACATGAAATCACGCATCGAGTTGGCCCGGTCCGTCTCGGCATGAGCGCGAATTTCGTCGAGCCTGGCTATCTGCAGTTCGCGCATTGCAAACCCAAGCAGGGCTAGAAAGCCCGAACAGAGGAGTGCCCAACTCAGCATCGCGCGCTTATGGCGGTGTGTGAACTTCAGCGCGCGGTATGCAACGGACGGCCGGTGGGCGGCGAGCGGTTCGCAGCGCAGGTATCTTTGGATGTCGTCCGCCAGGTGACCGGCCGACGGATAGCGATCCTTTGGTTCGGAAGCCAGCGCCGTACTCAGCAGCAGGAGCAGGTCGCGGTCGAGGCGACGGGATTCGGTATCCGTCGGACGCTGGGACGCGTCGGGACCCAGACGCTTCCCCAAAATCAGCTCGCTCAGCATTACACCCAGCGAATAGACGTCCGTCGACGGAGTTATTGGGTGATTCTGGTGCTGCTCGGGAGCGGCATACGCGGGAGTGAAGGCAGAATTCTGAGGCGCGGTTGAGGTTTCATCCGCGTCGATCAGCTTTGCGATTCCGAAATCCAGGATCTTCACGACGCTGTCCGGCGTGACCAAAACGTTCGAGGGTTTCAGATCGCGGTGCACAACCGATACTTTGTGCGCCGCGTCGACGGCACGGCAAGCCGCGGCGAACAGTCTGAGACGTCTGTTCCCATCGAGGCCTTCGTGTGCGGCAAAGGTCAGCAGGTCGACCCCCTTCACGAGTTCGATCGCGATGTAAGGCACACCAGTCTGGCTCACGCCGGCATCGATGAATTGAGCAATATTGGGATGGGACAGCTGGGCGAGAATCTCCTGTTCGCGCCGAAAGCGCCGGCGTGACTCCGCGGAAAACAGGCCCGCGTGCAAGACCTTCAGCGCAACATCCTGACTGCTCTGCCCGATTTGACGCGCGGCGCGAAAGACGACTGACGAGCCTCCCTGGCCGAGAAATTCGACCAGGCGAAACGGCCCCATGGTCGCCCCGACTAAAGCAGCCGGCTCCAGCGCATCCTCGGACAGTTGAACGATGCGATCCGTCGCGCAAACGTCGAAGAACGACGCTGCGCTTCGATCGGCCGCGAGCATCGCCGCCAGCGCGGTACGCTCGACAGGCGACAGGCGCAGTTCGCCGAGCGTCGCTTGTTGCGCCGCGGCATCTAGATCAGCAAGCGTCTCAAACAGCTTGCGCAGGCTTGGTGTAACTTGCAGCATCGTCGGTGACGAACCAGGAACTGCCGCTCAACAACCGGAACACTTCGCGACGCGATAAAGCGGAGGCGCTTGATACTGCTTATACCGGGGTTCGAACCCCTCCCACTTTCCCCGAAGATTCAATCAATGTGCGCCATCAGAAACGACCGTGCGTAGCGCCAGTCACGATCGATCGTGCGGCGCGCAACGCCGAGCAGATCGGCAACGCGCTGCAGTGACAGACCGGCGAAATAGTGCAGCTCGACCACGCGTGCCGCGCGCGCATCTGCCTGCTGCAGCGCCGAGAGCGCCTCGTCCAGCTGCAACGCGTGCTGTGAACTCATCGAGAGGTCGTCGACCGCGGGATCCGTCAGTGGTGCACGAACCTGATTGCCGCCGAGTCTGATCGTCAGCCGACGCCGTGCGTGATCGATGAGAATATGCCGGATCGCCTGTGCCGCATAGAGAAAGAACTGCGGCCTGGCTTCGAACTCCAGGTCGCGGCGCGCGCACATCTTGAGAAACAGCTCATGCACGATGGACGTGGTGTTGAGGGTGCTGCCCGCGGCTCGCGCCAGCTCGCGTCGCGCTATCACCTTGAGTTCGGCATAGACCTCGCCGAACAGATTTCCGCTGCGGAGGCTATCGCCATCTCCCGCAACTTCGGCGATCGCGGACGCGGTGTCGCCAGGTACGAAGGATTCTTCGTTGCTGGCCGCTGAGTCATACAACATGTCACAACAAGCTTCGGTATTGGTCATACATCCCCGCACAGACGATGTCCGTTCGCGGCCCGCAATTTGGATATGCACGTTAGACAGGGAGGAGCGCCATTCCCTTACATCCATCGGTGCCTTCTTGTCGGCCGAGCAATGCGCCCGAGTCGTGTTCGTTGTCGCAGTTCGGCGGCAAATCTCGTTTGGAGCATTCTCTTGCCGATGCGCGCAAGGCGACCCACAGCAATGCTGGCGCTTTGCGATAATCGGCGTCTTGGCGACTTTTCGACGGTGGAGCGAACATGAACAGCAGTGGCACCCACGTATCTTCAGGCGCCGTGCCAGAACAGCATGACCGCCGGCGCTGGTTTGCGCTCGCGGTACTGTGCATGGGTGTCCTGATGATCGTGCTTGACGTCACGATCGTGAACGTCGCGCTGCCGACGATCCGTGAAAGTCTGAAGTTTTCCGAGAGCGCGCTCGCCTGGGTCGTCAACGCCTACCTGCTCACGGCAGGCGGCTTTCTGCTGCTCGGCGGGCGGCTCGGCGACCTGTATGGCCATCGGCGCCTGTTCCTGATTGGCATCGTGCTCTTCACGCTCGCTTCGCTGTTGTGTGGTCTTGCCGGCTCACAGGCGGTGCTCGTCACCGCGCGCGCGGTGCAGGGGCTGGGCGGCGCGATAGTCGATGCGGTTGCGCTGTCACTGATCATGGATCTTTTCACGGCGACCGGCGATCGCGCCAAGGCGATGGGCGTCTATGGCTTCGTCTGCTCGAGCGGCGACAGCATCGGTGCCTTGCTCGGCGGATTCCTGACGAACGCTTTTGACTGGCATTGGATCTTCCTGGTCAACATTCCTCTGGGAATTGCCGTCGTCGCGCTTTCACTGCCATTGCTGCCGGCGTCGCGCGGCCAGGGCGCCGACCGCAACCTCGATGTCGCCGGCGCGGTAACCGTGACCACGGCGCTGATGCTCGGGATCTATGCGATCGTGAATGGCAACGAGGCGGGATGGATCTCCGCGCAGACGCTCGGGCTGCTTGCCGCCGCGGGCACACTGCTCGCCGTGTTCCTCGTCATCGAAGCGCGCGTGCGGGTGCCGCTGATGCCGCTCGGACTGTTCCGCTTGCGCAATCTAGCAACAGCGAATGTCGTAGGTGTGCTGTGGGCGGCCGCGATGTTCGCCTGGTTCTTCCTGTCGGCACTCTACCTGCAACTCGTGCTCGGCTACAGCCCGCTGCAGGTGGGGCTCGCGTTTGTGCCTACCAATTTGATCATGGCGGCGTTCTCGCTCGGCGTTTCAGCCAAGCTGGTCATGCGCTTCGGCATCAAGCCGCCGCTGGTGGTTGGCCTGTTGTGCGCGGCCGCGGGGCTGCTGCTGTTCGCGCGTGCGCCGATACACGGCAGCTTCACCGTCGACGTGCTGACCCCGATGGTACTGCTCGGCATCGGCGCAGGTGTCGCGTTCAATCCGCTGCTGATGGCGGCGATGAACGACGTCGGGCAGCGTGAATCGGGCCTCGCCTCGGGCATCGTCAACACGTCGTTCATGATGGGCGGTGCGCTCGGTCTGGCGGTTCTTGCGAGCATGGCCGCCGCGCGCACGGACCGACTGCTGGCGAGCAGCGGCGAGCCCCTCGCGGCACTCAACAGCGGTTACCACCTTGCGTTCCTCGGCGGTGCACTATTCGCAGCACTCGCGGCCGGCGCCGCTTTTCTCTGCGTGCGCCCACGCGACTTACCGGCGCTGAAAGCGGTGGAGCCCATATAGCCGTTTCGTTCTGTCTTGCGACATCGGTTGCTGCATGCCGGTCGGTTGCCGCGCGGTTGAAGTCGTCAGCCGAGCGCCGCTACGCCGAGCTCCGCGATCGTGCGCGTCATGCGTCCTGCCGCGAGTGCTTGTTCGTTCGACGCGTTGCCCTGCAACGCACGTTTGAGCACGCCTTGCGCGATCGCCGCGAGACGAAAGAACTGGAACGCCAGCAGGAACGGCCAGTGCGGGCGGGGATCGAGATCTGTCGCGACGACGAAGCGCTCGATCATCGTCGCTTCGTCGGGTATGCCTAGCGCAGCGCGGTCGACACCGGCGAGCCCCGGCAGCACGGGATTGCGCGGCAACCGCAGCGCCATGCAGAAATAGGCCAAGTCGCTGAATGGATGGCCGAGCGTGGACAGCTCCCAATCGACGATCGCGGCAATGTGCGTTGCATCGTTCGCCCAGATCAGGTTGTCGATGCGGAAGTCGCCGTGCACCAGTGCGACGCGACCGTCATCGATTGGTACCAATTCGGGCAAGCTCGCGATCAGCGTTTCCATGGCCTCGATGCGTTCGGTTTCCGCGGCGCGATACTGCTCGCTCCAGCGCGCGACCTGGCGTGCGAAATAATTGCCGGGTTTGCCATAGTCGGACAAACCGACCATTGCGACGTCGAGTTTTGCCAATGCAGTCAGCCCTTCGAGCACGGCGGTGTAGTGTTGGCTGCGCTGCTCGGCGGAGACGTCTGGCAAAGTAGGATCGAAGAAGATCCGGCCCGGTACGTAGCTCATCAGATAGAACATGCTGCCGATGACGGATTCGTCGGCGCACAAGTGCAGCGGGCGCGCGACCGGGACTGCGCTGCCTGCCAGCGCGCCGATCACGCGGAATTCGCGATCGACCGCATGTGCCGATGTCAGCAATTTACCGGGCGGCTTGCGTCGCAGCACGTATTTGCCGGACTGCGCTTCGATCAGGTAGGTCGGATTGGATTGGCCGCCCTTGAACTTGGTCGCGCGCAGGGGTCCACGAAAATTCGCCAAATTTGTTTCGAGGTATTGCGCGAGCGTTGCTTCCGGCAAGGCGAGTGAATCGTTCATGCGCGTTCCGCCCGGAGCATGGACTTTGCCAATGCTGCGATATGGACTTCGTCTGGGCCATCGGCCAGGCGCAGCGCGCGCGCGGCCGCGTAGGCGTGTGCCAGGAAGCTGTCCTGGCACACGCCCAGGCCGCCATGAATCTGGATCGCGCGGTCGACGACGGCACAGGCCATGCGCGGTGCGACGATCTTGATCATGCCCACGGCGTCTTTTGCCGCCTTGTTGCCGTGGCGATCGAGCGCGTCGGCGGCGGCCAGGGTGAGCAAGCGCGCCTGTTCGATCTCGCAACGCGATTCGGCGATCGCCTGCTGCACTGTGCCTTGCGCCGCGAGCGGCTTGCCGAACGCTACGCGCGAATTCGCGCGTGCGATCATGCTTTCGAGCGCGCGCGTCGCCAGGCCGATCAGACGCATGCAGTGATGGATGCGCCCGGGCCCGAGCCGGCCTTGCGCAATCTCGAAACCGCGGCCTTCGCCGAGAATGAGATTTTCCGCAGGTACACGCACGCGCTCGAAACGTACTTCGGCGTGACCATGCGGCGCATCGTCAAAACCGAATACTTCGAGCGGACGCAGCACTTTCACACCCGGTGTATCACGCGGCACCAGGATCATCGCATGGCGGCGATGCGGCTCGGCTTCGGGATTCGTCACGCCCATGACAATGAACACCGCGCAGCGCGGATCGCAGGCGCCCGAGGTCCACCACTTGTGGCCATCGACGACGTAGCTGTCGCCATCGCGCACGATGCGCGTGGCGATATTCGTCGCGTCGGAACTGGCGACTTCCGGCTCCGTCATCGCAAACGCGGAGCGGAATTCTCCAGCGAGCAGCGGCTTGAGCCAGCGCTCCTGCTGCGCCGGCGAGCCGTATTGCGCGAGCACTTCCATATTGCCGGTGTCGGGCGCGTTGCAGTTGAACACCTCGGGTGCGATGAGCGAACGACCCATGATTTCGGCGAGGGGCGCGTAGTCGAGGTTACTCAAGCCTGCGCCATGATTCGTATCGGGCAGAAACAGATTCCACAAGTCGGCCGCGCGCGCCTGCGACTTGAGCTTTTCCATCACCGGCGGAATCGTCCAGCGCTGGCCGGGCTGTTGCAGGTGCGCGGAGTATTCGGCTTCAGCCGGTTCGATCAGCTCGCGCTGGAAACGCGCGACGCGTTCGCGCAGGTCGCGCGCGCGTTCGGACATGGCGAACAGTTCGGTCACGCGACGGCTCCTGTGCGGAATCGCTTCAATAATACGTTACGTGATCGCGATCTGCCGGGGCAGCC
>Ga0068864_100002628_pt1 | contig 14828 bp, 25 predicted proteins | sample KBSSwiS72_FD_66586 | JGI IMG/M metagenome (GOLD analysis project Ga0068864, IMG submission 66586) | Switchgrass rhizosphere microbial communities from Kellogg Biological Station, Michigan, USA - KBS Switchgrass S7-2 | ecosystem: Host-associated > Plants > Roots > Rhizosphere > Soil ... | reverse complement strand
AACTTCTCGGTGCCGGAGGCCAGCGGCAATTATTGCGACCGCGGTGTGCGCTTCGGCGCCCATTCCTCCAACGAGAGCACGGCGCCGGCATTTCACAAGAAGGTCGCCTTCATCACATATTTCGCCGGCGGGGTGCGGGCGCTCGACGTGCGCAATCCTTATCACCCCAAGGAAGTCGGCTACTTCATCCCGGCGATGACAGAAGCCACCGAGAAGCGCTGCTTCAAGATCGATGGCCAGGAACGCTGCACCACATCGATCCAAAGCAACAACGTCGAGACCGACGACCGCGGCTACATTTATGTTGTCGATCGAGCCAATACGGGCATGCACATCTTGGAACTGACCGCCGAAGCTCGCTCGGCCGCTGGGATCGATTAGTGTGGGGTGGTGCTTGCATCCGGCAGGCGTTCTGCCGCGCAGCGCGCCGAGCACATAAAAAAGGGCCGCGTGACGCGGCCCTTTCGCTGCTGTTACGAACTAATCAGGGACAGGGATGGCGAGCGCCATCGTAGCCGAAATATGTCCCGCTTCTGGGGTCGTAGGATTTGAACCGCTGCATGCAGTACGCAACTGCATCTTTCGGCAACGGGAGCGACAGGAGCGGCATAAGCGGGACCGGGCGCGCCGTACATGACCGGGCCGGAGGCGCCACGTAAGGACCGGGGTAGTAATAGGGGTCATAGCCGTAATAGGGCGAGGCGAGGGCACTGCCGATCACCGCGCCGGCAACAAGTCCTGCACCTACACCGCCCCAGCCCCATCCGCGGCGATACCCCCAGCCGCCGCCACCCCATCCGCGCCGCCACTGCACGATCTCCACGCTGGCAGGGAACTGCATTCTTGATTGCGAACCCGTTCGCCGCCGGGGTTGCGGAGGCGACTGTTGCAAGCGACGACGTACCCGCGACGAACACGATCGTAGCGACGAGCTTTGTTAAGCGGTTAACCTTCTGGTCTCTCCGGGGGGTGTCGCCTTGCGACGAACCATACTATGGCCCGATGGCGGATCAATGCGCGATCCGTTCCGAATGGGATGCATCCAAGCGGCAAATTTCGTCCGTACTGTGGAACCTGCCAGGAGACCGGCCGGAGGAAGTGGGTGGGGCCGTCCGGACATCTGGTAAGCGTCGCAATCCGGTCGGCGCGACCTGCTGCAAGGCCTGGGCGGCCGGTCTGACGGGCTGCGCCATTGACGCAAGGCCGCGCCAAACAAAGCAATAAGAGCAAAGCCATTTTTCCGTGTCGGGTAGATTTTTGCCCGGCACGGCGCAGCACCTTTCAAGCATCATAGTGCCGCGCAGATCACCACTCAGGGGCGCCCAATTTGACGCTTCGCTGAAGCGGAGGATTTCAATGGAACGGTCTCGCACGAATGGATTGGCGCATAACCGTCGCAAGCCGATCCGAATGATGACGTTCGTCACCCGCTTTGGGGCACTGCTCATCGCGGTGGCAAGCTTCCCGGCTGCAGGACTCGCACAAAGCGACCTTCCGCCACAAACCGATTCGCGCGGCACCTCGCCGACACGGCCGAACACGCAACCGATAGAAACGCAAGGCCGAATGCAGGCGCCTGTGGGCCATCGTCAGCCGCGTGTGCAGGACTTGCCGCCAAGCGTCTTGCGAAAGGAAAGCGGCGAAGGCAGGGGCTTTAACGCCGAGATGGAGTTGGACCAGAAATTGGGAATTTGCAAAGGGTGCTGACATACATGCGATGCCCCCGTCACTGGTCTGCGCCCCTTGAACTATTGCGCGCGGTCAATCACCTGCCAGCCTCGGCTGTCCATCGATGGCGCGGCGGATCACCTCCCGAATCTGTGCATTCGACAGAAACAGATCGTGGTTGATGATGCCCCAGCCCTGTTTCGAGGCATCGATCACGTGCAGGCCCAACCGCTTGAGCTCGGCATGCTCGGCGGCGCCCACACGGTTGATTCCTCCCGCCATCCAACGCGACACGGCAAGGGCCCGGTCATTGGTCGAGGTAATGACGGTAATGTTCTGCGCAAACGGACCGATGCGCTGCACCGAAGAGGAGAACACGTCCATATCGATATCGGGCGACGCGAACACCACCGTGCCGATCCTTTCCGCGACCATACCCCCGTGACGATCGTAGATCTGGCGTATCGCCTCCATCGTCACCATGGTGCCGACGCTGTGCGCAACGATATGGACGCGGCCGACGGCTGGGCTTGTGATCAAGCCTGAGAGGACCTGCTCGAGGGCGTCACGCGACCACATGGCGCTCTCGCGGTCATAACCGTAGTCGAACAGCTGCGCCTTCGAGGGCCAGGAAAAGACCATCGTCTCGCCGCGAAACCGGATCCCGTTCGAGAGGCGGGCAGCGTCGAGCGCCGCCGTCTCGAACGTCTGGTTAAAACCGTGGACGTAAAGCAGCACGTCGCGCATGCCCGCGGCGGGTACGAGCAGATCGCCGATCTTCGGCGCCATTTCGATCGCATCGATGCGCCAATCATCCATACCGATCGAAGCGAGCGAAAAGCGTCCCTCCTCCGGAGCGGCGAGCTTTGCACGCGCGATGCTCATCCGGGCGGCACGCTCCGAGCCGAACCAGGGCTTGGCCCGCGCACCGTTCACCGGCTTGCGCGTGGTTGCGATGAGAAGTGTCGGATTGGTCGCAACCTCCGCCGCGTCAAAGCGAGTGGCGGTCCCCGCAAGCGACGCGCATCCTTCAAGCGCGAACGCCGACGCGCCCGATGCCAGCACGCGCAACATGTTACGGCGCGACAACCCCGTGGGAATTATCATTTCGATAGCGCGCGCCACACCAGAGCGTCCCCCACCATCATTGCGGCAGCCTTCGCTGATGCCTGATCGGGGCGAGAGCAGGGCGCCGGTGCGACCATCGCGTGGGATCTTCGCTCCGCGCATGGAACTCGGTTCCATACCGGTAGATTTGTAATGCATGTCGACGCTGGAGCACTGCGATGCGGTCCTCACCACCTCGTCGTCATGCGAGGTGGGCATGGTCGCTTGGAGGAGCCGGCAGAGAGGATTGGAGCAAGGCGATATGATCGCACCGAATGGCGGTCACGGCGCCGTCTAAAATCAAAGTGCCGGAAACGACGGTGGCGAGCCCGGCGGGCGTGCCCCGGGCTTACAATTTCAACGACTTCGGCTGTCCAGCAAGCGCAAAAGTGTCTTTTGACCTGCAAAGACAATTTCCAAAATTGTCCAGCTTGCCAAAAGCGCCGGGTCCCGACGCGGCTTTCAAAAGCGCTGTTCGAGGCTGCCAAGCGAGCAGCCGAGCGCGAAAACATCGCCCTGTCCACTTCATGCGGTCGGCGCTAGCGCAGCTGGTGAAAGAAGCCGCCATGCGGCGATGCAAGCCCAAAACATTATTGGAGGGAGGAGTTGGCCCACCCTGAAAAAGCGAGAGGCCGGCGCTACGAACGCCGGCCGCTCAAGAACTTCCAAACATTGCACCGTCGAAAATATCCACACCGTGTTGGGTTTGCAAGACCTGCAAAGGCACGGTGCGGCCGCGTTGGCGTGGACAATAACATAATATTTTGCGGGTGGCTGTCATGTTGGCCACCACCAACGCCGCACGCGCCGACACTGCCACCGTGACCGCGTACCGGCAACCGCGGGCATCCGCTGCGCACTGTCGCTTGACAGTCCTCACGTTGCGTGCGTGGGCACGGGCGAGGCTGTGGCAGGCCGGCGATCTCGACCTACACGGAGCCGTCGACATGCTGCAGGCGGCAGCGGTGCGCGATGGCCTCGTAGCCAACGTCGGCCAGGATCGCGTGCAGGAAATCATGGCCGCGGCGTTCGCAGCGGTGCGCGACAATCTCTTCAAATTCGAAGACATCGAGGCGGAGCCGACCTTCGCCGAGGATGCCTCGTCGGCGCCGGGTTGGCGCGACGCTGCAGTCGACTATCACAAGGATAGCGGTGTCCGCGTCAGCGTCACATCTTACACGGCGGACGAGCTTACAAGGCTGCGCGAACTCATGGCCGACAACGTCATGCTCGAACGCGCGTGGCACGAAATCAAACGTCCGACCGACCGCGCGGCAGCAAGCACGGTCGAGGCGCTGATGCTCGCTCTGCGCGAGCGCGGCGCAGCTGCCCTAGCCGAGCCAGAATGCCAAAAGCGATTAGCTAACATATCAACCGCGCAGATGCGCGACGTCCTTGCTCGGCTGATGGCGCTTCGGCCGAGCTATCCCGCCATCGATGACGAACTGCTTTTCCTGCTGGGGAAGCAATTATGACATCCGATGTAGATGCGGAACTTGAGGGCATTCGGCGCGAACGGAAGGCCCGCGAAGCAAGCCATGGCGGCAACCGCCATGCTTTGTCCGCTGGCCTCAACGTTTGGAACGCCGGGAACGATACCGCCGCCCCCCGCCGCGTGGGTGGCTGCTCGGCAATACCTTCTGCCGGCGGTTCCTAAGCTCGCTCATTAGGGACGGTGGCGTCGGCAAGACCGCCGTGCGCTATGCGCAGGCGCTCGCGCTCGCAACAGGCCGTGACCTGACCGGCGAACACGTATTCCAGCGCGCCCGCGTCCTAATCATTTCCCTGGAGGACGATGCCGACGAGCTGCGCCGCCGCATCCTGGCCGCTCGGCTGCATTTCAATATCCCGGCCTCCGACCTCGACGGCTGGCTGTTCCTGTCCTCACCCGGTGCGGCCGCCGGCAAGCTCATGACAACCGACCAGAAAGGCCGGGCTGTGCTCGGGCAATTGGCGATCCACCTCGAGACCGGGATCGTCGCCAACAAGATCGACCTCGTGCTGCTCGACCCGTTCGTTAAAAGCCACAGCGTCGACGAGAACCTCAACAGCTTGATCGACGACGTTGCGCAGGTGCTCTCCGACCTGGCTGCAAAATACGACATCGCGATCGACCTGCCCCATCACATTTCCAAGGGCGTGGCCGATCCGGGGAACGCCAATCGCGGCGCGGCGCAAGCTCGCTGGTCAATGCCTGCCGGCTCGTATCGACGCTCACGCCAATGAGCCCAGAGGAGGCCAAGACGTTCGGCATCCCGGAGGAAGATCGCCGGCTCTACGTTCGCGTCGACCGCGCCAAGGTGAACATCGCCAGAGCCGCCGGCGGGGCCAAATGGTTCCGCCTAGTCGGCGTACCGCTCGGAAATGCAACCGACCTCTACACCGCCGGCGACGAGGTGCAGACTGCCGAACCCTGGAAGCCGCCGGAGACCTGGGCTGATATCGACAAGCCAATGGCCAACCTGATCCTCGGCAAGATCGGGCTCGGCCTCGGCGATGGCAACTTCTACACCGACGCCGCCAGGGCCGGCGAGCGTGAGGCGTGGCGGGTTGTCCAAGCGGACGTCCCTAGCAAGTCGGAAAAACAGGCGCGCGAGGTCGTCAAGAGCTGGGTTCGCAACGGCGTCCTGGTTTCCTTCCTCTACGACAATCCGATCACGCGCAAGTCCGTCCGCGGCCTTAAGGTAGACGACGAAAAGAGGCCGTCATGATTTGCGCCATCACCCCATTTTTGATGGCGCATCGATGGCGCAAACCGGTTTGCGCCGCCATCAAAGGGTGCCTAAGAAAAAGTGATGGCGGCGGCAGCACCGCCACCACACTTTTTCGGATGGAGCACCGATGGCGCAGATGGCGCGGCGGAAGGCCTCGGACGGGCCAGGGTGGAAAACGCCCCCGCCAAACTAAGGACCGCCACCAGTCAGTTCGATAAATGCCTGATATCTTTTGAATATCCTCTGGTATCTGCCCAAAAGCGAGATCCCTACGGGTGTCGTTCAGCCTACAGCGCCGAGCTGAATGTGCCGGGGCGGAGTAAGACTGGGCGATATATTCCGCGACAACGATGATCACGAGCAGTGATCTGGTCGGCGTACGCGCCGCCATGCGGAGTGGGTAAAATGGCCAGACGCAAGATGCTCTTTCTGTCCTGCCGCAAGGTCATTGCCGCTTTGGGCCAGCGCTTGCGGGCAGCATGGTAGGTCGCCATCGCGATCTGGAAATCCTCGGCGCCGGCCACGTGCTCGACGATGCGCTCGCCGTCGTCGGTCCACCGGTCGATTCGGAACGCGAAGTCATTCTGTGTCATCGACGCGCTCTCCGAAGCTTGCTCACGAAAAGAATTCTTCGATGAGCTTGCTGACAATCTGGAAGCCCGCTCCGACCGCTACACACATCAGTCCGATCCTGGCATCACTGCTCTGTTTTAAAAGCGCGTTTTTCAATGGCTCGTTGTCCCATCTTCCTACAGCAATCCCGGCCGCTTGCTCTGGGGCGAGCAATACTGCACGGGCTGTCCAGTAAGCACCGAACAGGATGAGGAAATCTCCGACGATGGATATGATCCATGCGTGTTCGCCTATCTCGTCCATGGTAGCCCTCACCCCGTTGAGCGCAGCCAGCGCCATGCCGGCGCCGGGCTTTTGTGAGTGGGAATAATTGTTATCCCAAGTAGAGGTGGCCTCAACCGAAGGATCTGGGCGCCGTCATTGCGCGGCTCGTGGCGCGATTGGATTGAGTGACGGCTGCGACCGAGCTACCGTTAAGTGGAGGGTTGCCGTTTCCCTCCTTTTTCGGCGGCCCTCATGGGACCTCAGCCCCGCTCGCTTCCCTGCGCTGCGGGGCTTTTTCATGCGGGCGTCTCCGCCTGCGCGCTGTGCAACCAACTCTGCGGCTCGGTGTTGAGTTGGCGGGTTTGCCGCTGATGATTTGGCCCCTTGCGGCAGGCCTCATACAGTCTGGACAAACTTAGCCCCGCTTCCTGTTGCGGGGCTTTTTCTGCGCCGGCCCGAACCGAACGTGTGGGTTTACAGCCGGGCTGGTCACGGTTTGTTTCAGGCGGTTCCCGGCTGACCCGCCCGATAGTCGCAGGCTGCTGCCTTCGTTATGGCGCGTCTCCCCTGCGCTGTGCAACCGACTGTGCGGGTTGGCGTTGAGTCGGCGGGCTTGCTCTCTCAACCCGCGTGGGCAAGCCCTGCATGCGAAGCCAAACTTAGCCCCGCTTCGGCAGGGCTTTTTCTGCGCGCCGCGTCGGATTTCCGACATAGAAACCAACGGCTCGGCTGGCCGTTTAGATTGCGTTTGGCGGGCCAAGTTCGCGGAGCCATGACAATGACGAATGGCAGCCCCTCCGCCAGGAGAGGCAGGAAATTTACCCCAGAAGCTATCGATAAGATTAAGGAGTTGGTGGCACAAGGGGCTAGGCGAGACGAGATTGCTGGGTTGCTCGGCGTGACCGTAGGGTCGCTCCAAGTCACGTGTTCAAGATTGGGCATCAGCTTGCGACGAAAGATTTTGCATAGCGGTCCATCCCCGCACCTGCGCGATCCCAAGGGGACGGTTATTTCTTTTCAAGAGTCGGCCGGTGTTGCTTACGAGCGAAAGCAGAAGGCTGCGGAAGTCCTTCCCGCGCGTTCGACGAAGATTTCAATAATAATGCGGTATCGAGGCAAAGAGGTGCCTACTGATCTCCCGCTCACGTCGCATGCTCTCGGCGAGCTTGCGCTTATCGCAATGTTGCGAGATTTGAGCATTCCTGAACTCGTGGGGCAGATTTTGGCGGGAGCGATCAATAAAGATATGATCAAAGAAGTATCGCGGGGCGCAACTTAGCACCGCCCGAACGCGGGGCTTTTTGTTATCGGTCTCCCCCTGCGCTGTGCAACCGACCGTCCTCCGCCTCGTTGATTGAGCGGGCTTGCTGGTCACCTTCGCGGAATGGCAACCTCTGCGTCGGCAAGCACCAAGTGGCCGGCAAGCCTACTCATCGATGTGGCTGGACCGTCGTTGACAGCCGAGGCTAGCGGCGGCCTACTTGCATTGCTCGCCGGGGTCTTTCCCGGATCGGGCAGCGCGTGGCTCGGTCCCTCCCAGAAAGGCGACCTGCCAAAGTTCCGGCGAGCGGCTAGCTCTGTTGGTTCAAGGTTGCCAACGCGCGCAAAGCCGAATGGGGAAAGGCCCCGAGGAGGTGTTGCATCGCCGGGGCCTCCCGCGTCCTTGGGGCCAAAAGGGGTTATCCCTAAGCAGGACGCACTGAGGTAATCGAGCCCGGCCGGGAGAGTTCCCGCGATGCTTGTACTGGATCAGAGCGAAGGTAGGCATCGTCACCCCGGCCTCGCGGCGACCGCGGTAACATCTCCGCTTATCGGAGGATCGCCGATGCGCTTCCCGATGTAGTGGCCGCGGGCGATCATCGAGACCAATCCTCCTCCGCTTCCCGCTTCACGGCGGGAGCGTACGGCCGTGGGCGCGCCCCTTGCAGGCGGATTTCCTCTAGTTCGGTGCAAAAGTCCATGAAGGTGGCGATTGGCATCACCCGCTCGAGCAGGTCGAGCGCGTGAAATAGCGTCTTGGTATCGCCGCGCAGTGCCGCATCGCGCGCAATTGCCTTCAAGTTCGTGGGTTGCATGTAGGGGTGTGGGTTTTCGGCGCTGACACGGCCCGTAAGCCAAGCAGTGGCAATTCGTGCCTGCCTCTGGCGTGAGGTGGGACCGCGTCAGGCGGTAATGGAACTGACGCGGCCCAATCTGCACCATGTGGATGGGCCAAGGTGCAGACACGTTGTCAGTAGGCTGTGTGCTGGTGCGGGTCTTGTTTCAGACCGTCAAACATTTGTTTTTGGCGGCCAAGCAGTGGCAATTCGTGCCTGAGCTCTGGCGTGAGGTGGGACCGCGTCAGCGCGGCAAAGGGCTGACGCGGTCCCGATCTGCACAACGGGGGTGCCGGGGTACAGACGCCTGTTTGTCGCTTTGTTTGCGGTGTAGGTTCATGGAACGACTTAGCCCGCTCTGGCGGGTCTTTTTCGTGCGAGGTCGCGTGCACGAAAATCCACAAGAATTTTTTGGGAAACGGAGCTTTGCCTTGCTAATCGTCGTCTATAGGAGCCCGTTTGGAATTGTCCGGGAGAGCGTACCCCTCGCCCGGACGCTTGCCGCCTGCCCCGCCCCTGGCGGGGCTTTTTTGTGCGGTCCTCCGCGCAGCCGCGCAACCGATGATGCGGCGCCGCGTTGGGGTGGCGGGCTTGCTGGTCACCCTGCGCGGGACGAGCAACCGCGTCGGCATGGCCCAAACGGCCGGCAAGCCCACTCATCGATGTGCAAATCGTGCACTGTGCAACCGACTGTGCTATTGCCATTGTGGGGTTTGCCTCCGAGGGGCAAGCCCCCCTTTGGAAGATAGCCTTAGCCCCGCTACTTGGCGGGGCTTTTTCGTGCGGGCAACCCCCTCGCCGGCGTGCAACCGATGATGCGTCTGCCTCGTGAGTCGGTGGGCTTGCCGCTGATGAACTCGGCCTCTGGGACCGGCGGCAGGCCCCATTAGCTGACCCGCAAACTTAGCCCCGCTCCAATCGTGGCGATTGCGAAGGTGCGACGTTGAGGTTGAAATGCAGGATGGTGCGCGGGAGCAGCCATTTCTGCTAGAGATCAAGGGCAGCCATTGCTACTGGAGATCAAGTAATGACTGACCCCAGGTACATTCGCGGAACCGCCTCGAGGAACGTAGTCCGGCCGCAATGGATCTGGGTCGCGGTTGCTTGTCTGGCTGGCGTTCTCATGCTTGTCGGTTGGATGCAGTTGAGAAACGATCCTGCGGGCGTGCAATTGACGTTGAAAAATATCGACGAACGGCTCGGCCGGATAGAACAGACCCTCAATGAGATGAGCAGCAGTGGTCGCTTCGCGCCCGCAGACCCCGCCCTTCCAAACCAACCGCCCAACCGTACCCTGGGCGACAACAGTCCCAGATTTTATTTGAACGAAGCCGAGATAGGTCTCGTAAGGCAGTCGTTGCAAGCAGCGCGGAAATTGGCGGCAACAGAGGGAAAATACCGCGTCGGGCAGCTTCTCGTTGGTCTAGCAGTAAAACGGGTCCCGGATGATCTTGCCGGCAAAATACCTCAGTTAGCCGGTCTGCTCTACACAATCGACCCGGCAAATCACGCAATCGCAATCATTGATCCAAGAAACAACAGGGTCGTCGCGCTCATTTGAATTCCACCCATTTCCACGTCTGGGCCACGTTTTAGGTGAAGGCTCACTAACCCGAACGGCCGCCAGCACGCTTGACCGAAATGAAGGACTGCCAAGTTGGTTTCCTGTATTGCAGGAATGTGAATTGGAACCACTTCGGTGGGCGTGAGGCGCTGGGCGGGCGGTAGCGGATCTGGTTCTTGCAAAGCGCGCAGGTGAGTTGCCACGGCAATGGCTCCGGATTTCCAGCGTCGTCTTGCCGTCTGTCATTCTGTCGCCCATGTGGGTGGTCCTTAGTATCAGCCGAGGTAGGCGCTTGGCGCCTCCAGAAGGAGGGACACCATCCGCTCGAGCATTTCGACCCCTTGTGGAAGCTGTTCTATATGTGGGAGCACCCATATCACTTCCCTCTGGCGGTATGGCGGGCTGTTAGTGGCTGGGGGGATCGGCTGTGGCAGGAACTCGTCGGCATCGTAGGCTGGCAGGATATTTTGCTTCCAACTTGGACCTACCTCGTACTCACCGCCTTACTGTTTCTCGTGCCGTTGCAAAAACTTCAGGTGAGCGGCGCCACCCGTGCACGAGTTGCGGTAATTAGCGGGCTTGTTGTTTTAAGCTATGTCATGCTCGTGTATCTGATCTTTTATCTCACCTATACACCCCTTGATGTGGATCATGTTCGAGGGGTCCAGGGACGTTACTTTGTGATCGTGCTCCCTGTAACTGCGATCTTTGTTGCGACTGTAATGAATCGCGAATTGCCTAGCACCTTTCCATCGGCAATCGCGATTACAGGCTCGGTGATCGCGGGAGTCGCAACTGTCGAATCACTCTTCCGGACACATTTGTAACAAAAGTACTTGTGGGAGCGCCATACTTGAAATAAAGAGCATCACCGAACCGTGCGCATGTGCAATGTTTAATCGGTTTAATGTTGCCTGTGCTTTGACGCCGTCTACCTATTGGAGCATCGCCGTGGCTAAGATCAACCTATCTCGAATGGACTTCGCTTCGCTCATAACCTTGCGCAAGCAAGTCGAGAACACCCTTTCTGAACGTCGTACCACGCTTGAAAAGCAGTTGGCAGCGCTAGGAGGTTCTATCGCTTCGGTCGGTGGCAAGGTTGCCCGCGTTACGCGAGGCAGCAAGTTGAAGGGAAAGAAAGTTGCGCCGAAGTATCGCGGTGCTGGTGGGGAAACGTGGGCGGGACGTGGCGCAACTCCTAGGTGGCTTACCGCGGCAATCAAAGAAGGCAAGAAACTGGAAGATTTTCTAATCGACAAGGCGACGCCCGCGAAAAAGGCAACCACGCGTCGTCGAAAAAAGAAATGAGCCGTGGGTGAGGAACGGTTTCCCTTCGACACACCCGGTCCATGGGTACAGGACACGGGTCTCGTAGATGCGGCCGACCTCCCACTCGCCGGTAAAGACCGTGTAGTCGGGGCGGTCCTTATCGATCCCGGCACCCAGGCCGGAGGGGCGCATGGTCAATGGCATCAGCGAGCCGGGCGCATGGCTAGCGCACCAAGCCCATGTTGTAGTGATTCAGTAACTCATAAAACCAATCGGCATCGAGATTTTCATCGCGATCAAGTTCTTCTATTGCCGTCTTGGTTCTGTCAAACAGCGCATAGCTGATCTCGTCGTCATTGTGTCTTGCCCGATACGCAATGCCGTCGAACTCACCGGGATGGTCATGCAGCGCGTCTGCCCAAGCCTGTGGCAAGTCGTAAGGCTGCGAGCTGGCCACCACCTCAGCCGTGGCCCCTAACGCGGCAAGATGCCGGCCATATAGCTGCACCAAGTGCAATTGACGTCGCGATCGCAGATCGACGCGGCTTCTCTGCGCGATGAGGTCACTGGCTAACTGCGTCCGCCCAGGGTCGCGCAAGAAGGTTTCGGCGAATGCTCCAGTCAAACTCTTTGCTGCGTACAGCACGCCGAATGAACGGTTCGGGGAGTTAAAGCGCCCTTCGGCTGAACGATCGAAATAGATCGGTTCCCGGCCTCGCCGATAGAACCGATAAAACGTCGCGTCGCCTATTGTGATGAGTGATGGGTTGCGCTGAGCAATGTCCCCTCGGCGGAAAGGGGCGACTCATGCGCCTTGGACGCCAACAGCCTTTGCGGCCTTGATCACCCGCTCGACGTCGCCCGCTTTCAACACATCAATGGGACGGCGTCCGCCCAGACGTGCATCTTCGTTGACCAGAAAGTTGAGGCGGAACCAGTCGTTCTTGCTGGGTAGACTATTGAGAACATCCTCAAGACCAGGAACGATTCCATGGTCATCAAATTGGGCAACTGGATATCTACGACGGCCGTGTGGTCCCAAAACCGCAATCAGGGCGTTCTCCCGGACCTTTCGATCTATGGCCTGTCGGCTGATGCCGAGAAAGTCGACGACTTGCTGTAGTGAGAACGCGCCCTCGTTGGCGGCTAAATCTGCCTCCGCAATCTTCTTTCCGCGCAACAGCGCGACGGCGCGAGCAGAAGGCGAGGCGACATCGGCCGACGTTGCCTCTGGTTCGATCATCCGCCCCGCACGCTGGCGGACCACCAGGACGTCGAGGCCGCCGATGCGGATGCGGTCACCTTTTTTGAGGTGTTTGGTGATGAGGCCGACCAGGTCATCGGTGACCTTTTCCGCCACCACTTTTGGGCTGGACTTCATGGCCCGGCCCGCAAGGTGCTTGAGCGTTACGGTGGCACCGGCTCTATGTTTCCGGCTTGAGGTTCGCTCACCGGCTCGCCCACCGGATTTATCGGCAACGGTTTTCGAAACATTTTTGGACAGGCTCGACATGCTGAGCAACATATGGCTTGCATGCAACTTCGTCAACTTCGTAACATTGGTCAACCCAGCCGGCGGGCGCACCGGGTGAATGGCGTCGGCTGTGGCACCAGATCAGGCACGGTGCAGATCGCGCACGCGCTCGGCGTCATAGGGCAACGCCATGCCGTGTTCGGCCTTCTCCAACTCGAACTCAATCTGGTGGATGGTGCTATCGGTGTCGTCGCTCATCCTCCCCAATCTTCCTCCGCCTCACGCCTGACCGCCGGTGCGGCCGGGTTCTTGAACTTGAGCCAGTCCGGCGACCGGCCGGAGCGGTAGCGCGAGGATTATCAAGGGGTGTTAGAACTTTATCAGTCTGCGGCGGGTCGCTGCCGAGCTGCGGCACGCGTTGGTATTAGCAAGTGCCGAAAGCGATATGATTTTTTTCGGTGTAGTCCACACGGTGTGGATAAACGAATGAAATCAATCACTTATTGAATTTGGGTGCAGAACGTGCTAAATGAGCCGAATTGAATGCAGATGCGCGCCTTAGTCGAAAAATGACACCTGCGCGCAGGCACAGGGAACGCGTCATGTCCGACCAACGCAAGCCACGGGGCCTCGCCCGCTTCCGCGAGCGAGAGGTCACCCGCATCACCAAGGCCGTTCGCGTTGGCCGGCGGCGGCAAGGTCACGCTGGACCCCGGACCGGCCGCTACACCATCACAGTGAGCAAGGGCGAGGGCACGCCGCCCGATAGCAACGCCGCCAACCCCTGGGACAAGGTCAATGCTGCGGACGAAGAGCGGCCTTCCTAAGCACTGCGGCTGGAATTTGGACCGCGAGGATGGGAAGCGGCGCGTCCGCTTTCGCAAGAATGGGTTCTCGGTTTACCTGACGGGAATTCCTTGGTCGCCCGATTTCATGGTGCAATACGCCGCTGCGCTCCATGGCGTGAAGGCGCAGGCCACCAACATCGGCGCGAACCGCACCGCCGCCGGGACCGTCAACGCTCTGGTCGCAGCCTATCTCGACCCACTTTCCACCTCGCCATTCAAGACCGGGGCAGCCGAGACACAGCGGTCGCGCCGCAACATCCTCGAGAATTTCCGCGAAGTACACGGCGACAAGCCGGTGTTCCGCATCGGAGCGAACGGCCAACGCACCATGCTGCTCACGCGCGAGCACATGCAGCAGATCGTCAATGAGAAGGCTAGTACCCCGTTCGCCCAGCGCAATTTCTTGAACACGCTTCGCGCCATGTTCCGGTGGGCACTCAAAGAGGGCAGGGTGCCCGATGACCCGACGCTCAGCGTCACCCGCGAACGGGTGAAGACCACCGGCTACAAGACGTGGAGTGAGGGCGAAATCGAGCGTTTCGAAACCAAGCACCCGATTGGCAGCAGAGCGCGGCTCGCCTTCGCGCTCCTGCTGTACACCGGCCAGCGCCGCAGCGACGTCGTGCGAATGGGACGTCAAGACATTCACACCGGCGTGCTGGCCATCAATCAGCGCAAGACCGAAGGCGGCGATGAAGCTCACCTCGAAATTCCGGTACATCCCAAACTGCGCGAGATCATCGACGCGACGCCGACAGTGGGCGTCAAGACATTCTTGGTCACTAGCTTCGGCAAGCCGTACACCGCGCCCGGCTTCGGAAATTGGTTTCGCGAATTGTGCGATGCCGCCGAGTGTCCCGACGTGTCGGCGCATGGATTACGCAAGGGATGCGCTCGTCGTCTGGCTGAGATCGGACGCAGTGCAAATCAGATCGCAGCGATCACCGGGCACGCCACGCTCGCGGAAGTACAGCGTTACACGAAGGCAGCCGACCGCAAGCGCATGGCGCGCGAGGCGATGAAGAAGCTCGTTGAGAGCGGATGGTGAACAAATCTTTGTCCAGCACGGGTATCTTGCTGGACAATTTTGGAGGCAAGCCGTTGATAACAAGAAAGAACATTTTAGGGATGGCGAGCCCGGCGGGACTCGAACCCGCGACCCCATGATTAAAAGTCACGTGCTCTACCGGCTGAGCTACGGGCTCGGTCCGCGGGTGTGTACGGGCGGCCTCGTGCGGGGTCAATAGGCCA
>Ga0068864_100002623_pt1 | contig 14848 bp, 17 predicted proteins | sample KBSSwiS72_FD_66586 | JGI IMG/M metagenome (GOLD analysis project Ga0068864, IMG submission 66586) | Switchgrass rhizosphere microbial communities from Kellogg Biological Station, Michigan, USA - KBS Switchgrass S7-2 | ecosystem: Host-associated > Plants > Roots > Rhizosphere > Soil ... | reverse complement strand
ATGAGGACGAGAAGAGCCCGCCCAACGGTCAGAGCATCATCGTCGAGTTCCCCGACCCCCAATGCTTTGCCGGCAAGACGGGCATGCCGCCCGCCACTTCGCCGCTCAGTCAAGCTATCGCCGATGCTCGCGCCACTTTCGAGAAGAGTCTCAAATGGCCGGCAAAGACGAGACTGACGAAACCCATTCCGGTCACGGTCACAGGAGTCGGCTTCTTCGATTTCGACCATCATCAGGAAGGGCGCGCGACTCCTCACCCGGGGGCGACGGGCACGGGCAAGGTGTTTGAGCTTCACCCGGTGACGGAGATCAGTTTTGACGGCGAGGTCGACGATGGCTGAGGAGCAGGGCCGTCGCCTGAAAGAAAATGCGCCGGAGTCTCTCGACCCCGGCGCATTCGTAATTCGCTGCTAGCGTCGCTTAGTAGCGGCGATAGCCGTACTGCGAATAATCGTAATTGCCGTACGGCGTATAGTTTCCATAGCCGTTCGACGCCCGATTGAGATCAATGTCGCTGATGTAGCCGCGATAATCGATCTTGCACTTCCAGGTAATGTCGGCCGGCGCCTGGTTCCCATAAGCAGTGGCGCCGTAACGGCCGCTGCTGGCAACGCCGCGGACCGTCAGTCCACCGTTGTTCCGCGGCTCGACCCGGCTGATGCCGAGCACTCGCGCCGCGCCGCCATAGCTATAGCTGTTGTAACCGCCGAGGCGGGCCTGCACGGCATTGGCGCACTGATTGACTGCGGTCTGGCTGTTCACACCATAACCGCCGTTGTTGTAGCCGTAGCCGCCGTTGTTGTAGCCGTAGCCGCCACCAAGCACCTGGTTGAGCACCTGGCCGACAACGTTACCGCCGTAACCACTGCCGTAGCCCGGATAATATTGCGCTGCAGCCGGGGCTGCGCTGGCCAAGGCTGCAATCGCGATGCCGCCCGCCAGAACCTTCGTGATAGCCATCATGGCCTAGTCCTCTCGTTCCCGACTCGCCGGCAACAACGCACGGCGATCCATTTCGTCGCTCTATCGTTACGCCGTTGCACCGACGCTGAACCGTCCGTTTGCTGCCGTTCAGCTATTCGTTCGCCGGCTCACGACTTTCCCAACGCTTTAGCTTTCGCTGGTAGTTCCAGAGCTCCATCGGCATGGCCTCGCGCCAACCCTCGGCGATCGCGAGCGCCGCATCATCGCCATCCGCCTCGAACTCGCGGAAATGGTCGATGTGCCCGCTGAAGCGGTCCATGAAATAGAGGCGGTAATAACGCATCCCTCGCTCACCCCCCGGTGGCGAGTCGGCTTCTACCACCTATCCACAGCCCCGACGATTCGACGAGGTTAAGGATCGCTTCTGGTTTCGGGACCGTGAAATGGCCGTAGACCCAGGCGACGTTTGCGGGATTGAAGCCGGGTCAGCTTGAAAAAACAAAAGGCGCCGACTGGCTAGCAGTGGGCGCCTCTTGATTCTCGAGGACTTGTTCGACGAGCCGTCAGGCGGCGGCTTCGAACTCTTCCTCGCTGACCACCGGGCCCGAATCCTGGCCCTTGGCGGCGACATCGCGGTCGACAAACTCGATCACTGCGATCGGCGCCGCATCCGACGGGCGGATGCCGGCCTTGACGATGCGGGTGTAGCCGCCGTTGCGGTCCGCGTAGCGCGGCGCGATGACGTCGAACAGCTTCGCGAGCTGCGCATCGTCCATCAGGCGCGACTGGGCGAGACGGCGGTTCGAGAGCCCGCCGTGCTTGGCGAGTGTCACCAGCTTCTCGACATAGGGGCGCAGCTCCTTCGCCTTGGCGACGGTGGTGGTGATCTGCTCATGCTTGATGAGCGCGGCGGCCATGTTCCGGAACAAGGCCGCGCGGTGGCTCGAGGTGCGCTGAAGCTTACGTCCGCCAACACGATGGCGCATAGGTCATTCCTTTCGTTCGTCTGGGGTCCGTGTCAGGTAACCCCGGCCACGCAGTAATTTGGGGCGACTGCGCAAAGCCCAAATAAGAACGGCGAGCCCTCAAAGCCCGCCGGACGCGGACGCCCTGAACATGATATGGCCGCCCAAGTCAAGTTCGGGGGAGGTTCGAATGCATCGCATTCCAATGCTGTTTCTGCTCAGCGCCGGCGCCGCAACGGCAGCGCCGATCCCGACCCGCACCCCGATCGGCAGTTTCCCCCTGGATCCAGCCAAGTCTGTTACCCGCGTGGACACGACCCGCGTCGACTTTCTCCCGGGCCAGGAAATGCCAAAGCATATGCACCGTGTTCCGGTGATATGCTTCGTTGTGAAGGGCAGCTTCGCAGTCAGTATCGGTGGAGCGCCGGTGCGCACGGTCAATGCCGGTGACACGACCATCGAGCGCGCGGACGAGATCGTGCACTATTTCCGCAACCTGTCTGTCAGGGATCCGGCGCAGCTCAATTGCGCGATCCTCGCTGGACCCGATGACAAGGAACTCAGCGTGATGCTGAGCAAGTAGCCTCAAGCGGCGCGGCGGCCCATTGTGCTCCGGGCCAGTCGGGCGACGAGCGCGGTGAGATGCCGGTGGGTCGAGTCATGATAGACCGAGCGCGCGTCGAGCTCCTTGCAGAGGCGTCGGTGAGCTTCGCCAAGATTGTGATACGGCACGCCCGGCAGCAGGTGGTGGAGCGCGTGGTAGCGCAGGCCCACCGGCGCCCAGAGCGCAGGCAGCGTGGCCGGCGGCGGCACGTTGACGCTGTCGAGGAATTGAGCGGTCACGCTCATCGGCTCGCCTCCATTCTCCCAAAGATGCGCAACTAGCGTGCGAACCTGGTTGAGAAACATCACACCGGCAGCGACGCCGAGAAAGATCAGGAAATCGCCGAGTGGGATCACCTTGGCGGCGACCATAGCGAGCAGCGCGATCGCCCATAAGCTGCACGCGGCTTCCTGCCATATCCAGTCGCGCGCGAACTCGCCTTCCGGCTTGGGACGGACAAACTTCGGGTTGATCTGCAAGCCGGAATAGCGGCCGACCACGGCACTTCGCAGCTTGGGCGAGAGGATCGACAGCGGAGCGAGGATGCCAAAACGTATCAGCATGCCGATCGGCGCCAGCGCGGCCGCGATCAGGAACAGCGGCAAAGTCCACGGATGCATCAGCGCCAGCGGCAGATATTCGGGATCGTCGACCGTCCCGTAATAGCGCTTGGCGTGATGCTGGTTGTGGACTCCTTCGTACATGAAGCTCGGCACCATCAGCGGTACTCCGATGATCAGGTTCCAGACGAAGCGGAACCCCTTCACGGCGCCCTTCTTGATATGGGTCAGCTCGTGAATGAACGAGCCGGCGCGATAGAGAGCAAGCACGGCGATCAGCGCGGAGACCAGGGCAATCCAGCCCCGCTGCAGGAGCATCGCGCCGAAGAGCGCCGCATAGCCAAGCGCTGCGGACCCGAGCATGTCGGCCCAATAGATCGAGGAGCTAGGCACGTTGAGATCGCGCGTAAGGCTTGCCGCGGCCTTCAGCATGGCCGTGTCATCCTTGGCGCGCAGAGATGCCCGCGGCTGCGTGGCCGCGTTGGTGCGATCGCGATCGAGGGTCGCCGTGCTGGTCATAAGTCTTTGGTTTGAGCTGGCTCTCTTGCAGGAGATAGTGGCGCGAATGGGGCGTTTGTAGGCTTCACTGGCGTAACGTTCACTGAACGGCTAGCCGAACGTCCATGAACAGCAGCGCACTGACAGTTCGACCGGTTCGAACCAGGAAAGACAAGAAGGCTTTCGTCGACTTCGCGTGGGACGTCTACAAGGACGATCCCGCCTGGGTGCCGCCGCTGAAGGATGAGGTCCACGGCCTCATCACGCCGAACAAGAACCCGTGGTTCGAACATGCGCGCGCCGAATTCTGGCTTGCCGAGCGGGGCGGAAAGGTCGTCGGCCGCATCAGCGCGCAAGTCGACGAGCTGGTCCAGGAGCATATGGGCAAGGGTGTCGGCCAATGGGGATTTTTCGACGCCCTCGACGAGGACGCTGCCGCAGCTCTGATCGCAAATGCGGAGCAATGGCTGCGGGCGCAGCACATGACGAGTGCGCTTGGTCCAATAAGCCTGTCGATCTGGGACGAGCCCGGACTCGAGATCGAGGGCTTCGATGAGCCGCCGACTGCCATGATGGGTCATCACAAGGCCGAGTACCGGTCCTGGATCGAGGCGGCCGGCTACGAAAAGGCAAAGGACCTCCTCACCTACGGTCTCAACATCGAGCATTGGGAGGACCCGATGATCGATCGGCTTATCGCAATGGGAGAGCGCAATCCGCACATCCGCATCCGAATGGTCGACAAGTCCAGGTTCGACGAGGAAGCCCGGCTGATCCTGAACCTGCTCAACGACGCCTGGTCCACCAACTGGGGTTATGTCCCTCTCACCGAGGCCGAGATCGCCTACGCCGGCAAGAAACTGAAGCCGATCATCTTCAAGGAGCTGGTCCGCATCGCCGAGGTCGACGGCGAGCCGGTCGCATTCATGCTGACCATCCCCGACATCAACGAGCTGACCGCCGACCTCAACGGAGAGCTGTTTCCGTTCAACTTCATCAAGCTGCTGTGGCGGCTGCGCAAACCGCGCACGCGGCGGCTGCGAGTGCCGCTGATGGGTGTCGCGAAGAAGCTGCACCATACGCGGCTGGCCAGCCAGCTTGCCTTCATGATGATCGAGTTCACACGGCGCGACGCCGTATCGAAATTCGGCGCAACCCATGGCGAGTTCGGCTGGATTCTCGAGGACAATAAAGGAATGCTGTCGATAGCCCAGCTGCCTGGCGCCGCGATCAATCACCGCTACCGGATTTACGAGAAGGCGCTCTAGCTCAGTTCAACCCAGGTCGGGGCGTGGTCGCTGGCCTTCTCCTGCCCGCGCGCCCACTTGTCGACGCCCGCACCCGTCAGCCGATCGGCGGCCTCTGGCGAACAGAGAAGATGATCAAGCCTGAACCCGAGGTCCCTCTGCCAGCAGCCGGCCGTATAGTCCCAGAAGGTGTAGAGCTTCTCCTCGCGCGGATGAAGCGCACGAAGTGCGTCCGTCCAGCCCTGGTTGACGGTGCGGCGCCATAATTCACGCGCCTCCGGCTGCATGACCGCGTCATGCTGCGTCGCGCGCACGGAAAAGACGTCGCGGTCCTCCGGAACGACGTTCCAGTCCCCGCACAGGATCGCCGGCCTTTCCAGCCCCAACAGTTCCTCCGCATGGACTCGCAAGCGCTCCATCCAGCTCAGCTTGTAATCGAACTTCTCGGTGCCGACCGGATTTCCGTTGGGGAGATAAAGAGAGCCGACGATGATGCCCCGGGCCTCCGCCTCGATGTAGCGGCTATGCGTATCGTCGGGATCGCCGGGCAAGCCTACCCGCCGCAGTTCCGGCGCATCGCCCCTTGCCAGCACCGCGACGCCGTTGAAGCCCTTCTGGCCATGCCACACGGCGCCGTAGCCGGCCGCTTCGATGTCGGCGATCGGCAGCGCCTCGTCGGCGCATTTGAGCTCCTGCAGGCAGACGACGTCCGGCTTCTCACGTTCCAGCCACTCGACGAGCCGAGGCAGGCGTGCGCGGATCCCGTTCAGATTATAGGTCGCAAGCTTCACGATCGGCGGCTTAGCCGCGACAAGTCACCCAGGGAAGCGCGCGTAGCCCCGCTGCGTGATGCGGTCGACGCAGGTGCGATATTCCTCATAGGCCGGGTCGCCGGCGTGAACGACGCCGAGCGTCTTCTCCTCGCCTTCCGTCAGCGGAAGGAAGGCGATGGGGACCGACGCCGGTACCAGCTGCGCGCCCTCGCCGGTCGCAAGTGTCAGCAGGATGCCGCTCAGCCAACGCCCCGACGGGCGATTGAGCAGCGCCATTCGATATTGGCCCTGCCACATGGTGACGAGATAGATCGCGCCCGAGATGTTGGGGAAGGAGACATAGCCCTTCTGCTCGTGCTCGGCGTCAGTGCGCGAGGCTTCGCTGAACACCAGGTGGCCATTCGCTTCGTCCCAGCTGATCGACGTGAGATAAGCGAAGACCGCGCCCGCCTCGCTGAAGGACGGCCGCAAGGTCAAATAGGTGCCTTCAAGCCACTGGACCGCCGGTCGGGCATAGGTCCCCATCGATTCCGGGGCGAAGAGGCGAGGCTCTTCAGGCACCGGAGCCTTCACGCGGAGGCTGGTGCCTAGCGCATCCTCGAGCCGAACGACGGTCGCGAGGGTGAACGGACGACGTCCGGCAAGCGCCTTCTCCAGCGTCGACAGGCTGACCCTGGCCTCATCCGCGAGCCACTGACGCGACAGCCGGCGGCGCGCGAGTTCCTCCCGCACCACAAGCGCGACGCTCTCACTGCCCTCGACGCTTAGTTCTGCATGCATGACTCGGCCCCACTCGCCCGCACATCTCCGCACAATTCCGCACATCTCGTCAACCGGCATCAATAGCCGTGCGGACGAAAACGTGGATTTCCAAGTCTTTCTCGTAGCGAGTGAACCGACATGGGAACATATGACGACCCACGCTTCAGGACGAAGTCAAAGGGGACGTGACGTGTTTATCAGTCGCGCAAAAACAGGATTCAGCGGCATCATCACCGTCAGCGCGGTGCTGTTTGTCGTGCAGCTCATCACCGGCGTTCAGGCGTTTCCGCTATGAGCCCGCTGTGGTCCGATATGGCGCTAGCACGCGCCGCCTGGGCGAAGGCCGAAGATTCTGATTCGGCTTTCGGGGGCAAGGCGAAACCGCTTGGGGTCGCAAGATCGCCAGCGGCGAGCCGCCCAGTGCGGCGCGTGCTTCATCCCCGCCTGAGCAGCTTCGCGCTCTAACTCAAAGGGCTCTCACCATGATCCCCAAGCTCAGTGCGAGCGCGATCGCGCTCGCACTCACCTTTTCTCATCCCGGCAAATCGGCGACCGCCGAGCCGGACCTCGCGACTGTTCGTGCGGCCACTGCGCGATTCCAGGACGTGAAGGTGGCCGTTGCGGAAGGATATGTCCGCGATCCGATGGACATGTGCGACACGGCGACGATGATGGGAAAGGCCGCGCGCCTTGGCAGCATGGGCATTCATTACTTCCGCCCTGACCTGCTCGGCATCAAGGGCCCGCCGAACCCGCGCGTCAACGGAAGCGGCACCCACACGGATTTCCGGAAGCCCGGCATTCTCATCTACGAGCCGCGGGCCGACGGATCCCTGCAGCTGGTCGCGGTCGAGAACCTCGTCTTCCGCCTCGCATGGCGCGAGGCAGGCAATAGCGAGCCGCCCAGCTTCCAGGGCGTTCCGTACGACCTGATGGAAGATGACCCGCGTACGAAGGTCGATGAGGCTCATATGTTCGAGCCGCATTACGACCGGCACGTCTGGATCTTCCGCGACAATCCGAACGGCGTGTACGCGCAGTTCAACCCGAACGTCAGCTGCGCGGCACATAGGCCCGCTGTCGCCGGCGACGGTCCGCACCAGCATTCGGGTGAGCGCTAGACCGAGAAGCTGCTCCCGCAGCCGCAACCCGACTGAGCGTTCGGGTTCGTAACCCGAAAAGCCGCCGCTCCGAGCTCCTCGACGAAGTCGACGGCGGAGCCTTTGACCATGTCGAGGCTGATCGGGTCGACCACCAGCTTCACGCCATCGGTCTCGACAACCTCGTCATCGCTGTCCGCTTCAGGCGCCAGCTCGAACTTGTAAGTGAAGCCGGCGCAGCCGCCGCCGTCGACGGCGAGGCGCAGGATCGCGGGCTTGTTCTGGCGCTCAGCGATCCAGGCGACGCGCCTTGCAGCGCTTTCGGTCAGGATGATCAGTGGCTGGGTCACGTCGCCGAGATAGGGAGCGCCGAGGCACTCGGCAATGTCAGGCGATCAGTGCTGTCCGCCGGTCGGACCGCCGATCGCGACTGCATCCATCGAAGCCGCGCCCGACCGCCGCTGCATCGCGAGCACGTAGTCGGTCGACTTCATGAAGGGGATCGGGTTCACGGCGCGGCCATCGATCCGCACTTCATAATGGAGGTGGTTGCCTGTGGAGCGGCCGGTTGAGCCCATGCGGCCGATCTGCTGGCCGCGCGTCACGTGCTGACCGGCGGCAACCGTGATTCCGGAGAGGTGACCGTAGCGGGTCGTGATGCCGCGCCCGTGATCGACCTCGACGAGATTTCCATAGCCGCCGCTATTCCAGCCGGCCCGGAGCACCGTGCCGTCAGCCGTGGCGTAGATCGGAGTTCCATAGGAGCCCGCGAGGTCAATGCCGGGATGCATCGCCGCGCTGGCGCGGAACGGATCGGAACGGACGCCGAAACCGCTGGTGAACTCGACGTTCATCTTGACGGGCTTATCGGAGGGAACGGCGATCACGCCGTCCTGAAGCTGATCGAGCTTCTTCCAGCTATCGAACAAAGCCTTGAAACTGGGATTGCCGACGCTCTCGAACGGGCCGCCGATGGCGCCGTTGGCGCCGACGCGGGCCGGAGCGATGCCGAGGCGCTTCAGCTCCGCGGCCGTGACCTGGTAACGAACGTCGAGCGCCTTGGCCACGAGAGCAGCTTGCTCAAGCTGTGCCTGTTCGACACGCGCCAGCGGGCCGTCCTGCGCGAGGCGGCCTCCGGCGGCGGCGGCGATCTGATCGGGGCTGATTTTCTGTCCGGCGAGCGCCGCTTCGATCAGGGCCTGGCGCTGCTCGATCAACCGCGCGCGGGCTTCAGTGGCGGCCGGCAGGTTAAGAGCCGCCGAAACCGCATTCGAGCGGGTAAGGAGGCGTGTGGTCGCATAGCCGGCCCAGCCGACCAGGAAGAGCAGGGCAATAAAAAACACCGCCTGAAGCGGTGCCGAGAGACGAAAGCGACGGAGCTTGGACCCGTCATGGATAAAGAGATCGCGATCGCGAAACAGGCCCGTCGTGGCCGCCAACACTTGCGTCATTTGATCCCGCTCCACACCGTCAGGGCACGCGAAAAGCGCGCCGCCGAGTCCCATCAATGAAGAGGCTCCCCAGCCCCTGCCGATTCCGCGGATTGCCCCACCCGCGCTTCGGCATGAGCAACACTGCTTTCGGATGGTTAACAAATTCAACCTTAGAGTCCGCTTGGCGGGATGAGTCGTCCGATCAGCAAGGTGAGCCGTTCGAATCGCCCTGTCTGAGAGGTGAAGCGACACGCTCGCGGCCTGGCTCGCATCGGAATAGCGAATCTTTCGCACCGCCTTGCGGGCGCCACAATCGCCCTTACAAGCGGCTCCGGGCCACGCCGTCCCAACGCGGCGCGAGCTCTCTGCAAGGAGAGTGAATTTGACTGAAGCTGTTACGGCCAGCGCCGGTGTGCGCCTGCCACGACCCACTACCCGCCCCGTGCGCCCGTATTTCTCGTCCGGGCCATGCGCAAAGCCGCCGGGCTGGGCACCTCAATTGCTCGACTGCGACGCACTCGGCCGCTCCCATCGCGGCAGGATCGGCAAAGCCAGGCTCGCGGAGGCGATCGAGCGCACGCATGCTCTGCTGCGGCTTCCCGACGACTACCGGCTCGGCATCGTGCCGGCGTCCGACACGGGCGCCATGGAGATGGCAATCTGGTCGCTGTTGGGCCCGCGGCCGGTCACGATGCTGGCATGGGAAAGCTTCGGCCAGGGCTGGGTGACGGACGTCGCCAAGCAGCTGAAGCTCAATGCCGAAATCCGCACGGCCGATTATGGCGAGATCTGCGACCTCGGCGGCATCGACCCTGCCAAGGATCTGGTTTTCACCTGGAATGGAACCACGAGCGGCGTTCGCGTCCCGGACGCTAACTGGATTGCGACCGATCGCACCGGGCTCAGCATCTGCGACGCGACGTCGGCCGCCTTCGCGCAAAAGGTGGAATGGGACAAAATCGATGTCGGCACCTTCAGCTGGCAGAAGGCGCTCGGCGGAGAAGCTGCACACGGCATGCTCGTACTGAGCCCCCGTGCGATTGACCGGCTGGAGAGCGAGCCGGCGACGCGCGCGTTGCCCAAGATCTTCAGGCTGACCAAAAGCGGCAAACTGATCGACGGCGTCTTCCGCGGTGAGACCATCAACACGCCTTCGATGCTCTGCGTCGAGGACTGGCTGTTCGCGCTCGACTGGGCCGAGCGCATCGGCGGGCTCGACGCGCTGGTCGCGCGCGCCGATGCGAATGCCGCCGCGCTCGATCGCTGGGTCCAGAAGGCACCCTGGATCGAGCACCTCGCGTCCGATCCTACGATTCGATCGAACACTTCGGTCTGCCTCCAGTTTGCGGACCGCTCCGATACCGAAGCCAACAAGGTGCGACAGAAGGCAATGGTGGCGCTGCTTGACCAGGAACATGCGGCCTATGACATCGGCGCCTATCGGGACGCGCCGCCAGGTCTCCGGATCTGGTGCGGCGCCACCGTCGACACGGCCGACATTGAGGCGCTCGGGCCATGGCTCGACTGGGCCTGGGAGGCGACAGCGTGAGCAAGCCAGTGAAGGTCCTCATCGCCGACAAGATGGATCCCCGGGCGAGCGCGATCTTTCGCGACCGCGGAATTGCCGTCGACGAGAGGCCGGGGCTGGCCCCGGAAGATCTCGAAGCAATCATCGGCGACTATGACGGCCTCGCCGTTCGCAGCTCGACGAAGGTGAATGCGGCAGCGATGGACGTGGCGCTTCCGCGACTGAAAGTCGTCGGCCGCGCCGGGATCGGCGTCGACACGATCGATGTCCCCGCGGCCAGCGCTCGCGGCATTGTCGTCATGAACACCCCTTTCGGCAATTCCATCACGACGGCGGAGCATGCCATCGCCATGCTGTTCGCCTTGGCCCGCGAGATTCCGCAGGCCGACCAGTCGACCCAGTCGGGCCGGTGGGAGAAGAACCGCTTCATGGGCGTCGAGCTTGCCGGGAAGACGCTCGGCCTCGTGGGCTGCGGCAACATCGGATCGATCGTCGCCGACCGTGCGCATGGGCTCAAGATGAAGGTAGTGGCTTACGACCCCTTCCTCTCGCCGGAACGGGCAATCGAGCTGGGCGTAGACAAGGCCGAGCTCGACGAGCTTCTGGCGCGTGCCGACTTCATCACCCTGCACACGCCCCTGACCGACCAGACTCGCGGGATCATCAGCCGGGAAGCGCTGGCCAAGACCAAGCCGGGCGTGCGCATCGTCAATTGCGCGCGCGGCGGGCTGATCGACGAAATGGCTCTGAAAGACGCGCTTGAAAGCGGTCATGTCGCAGGTGCCGCGCTCGACGTGTTTGCCGAGGAGCCGGCGAAGGAGAACGCGTTATTCGGGACCCGCGGCCTCATCTGCACGCCTCATCTCGGCGCCTCCACGACCGAAGCGCAGGTGAATGTCGCCATCCAGATTGCCGAGCAGATGAGCGACTATCTGTTGCTCGGTGGGATCACAAATGCGGTGAACGTCCCGTCGCTTTCGGCGGAAGAGGCGCCCCGGCTGAAGCCCTACATGGGTCTTGCCGAGAAGCTTGGCCGATTGGTCGGACAGATCGCCGGAGCCGAGATCCGCTCGATCGACGTCGAGGTCGAAGGCGCCGCCGCGGAGCTCAACATCAAGCCCATCACCGGGGCTGTCCTGGCAGGTGTGATGCGGACCTGGTCGGACACGGTGAACATGGTCAACGCACCATTCCTCGCGAAGGAGCGCGGAATTGCCGTCCGCGAGATCCGGAACGAGGGCGAGGGCGACTATCACACTTTGGTCGCAGTGACGGTCGGCACGGAACAGGGTCCGCGCCGCGTCGAGGGAAGCTTGTTCGGCAATCGCGCGCCAAGGCTCGTGAAGATCTTCGGCATTCCTGTCGAAGCCGAGTTGACCGGCCAGATGATCTATATCGTCAACACCGACGCGCCAGGCTTCATCGGCGCGCTAGGTACGAAGCTCGGCGAGAACGGGATCAACATCGCGACCTTTAACCTCGGCCGTCGCGAGGCTGAGGGCGAGGCCATCGCCCTTGTCGCGGTCGACGATCCCATTACTGGTGCCGTGGCAGATCAGCTGAAGCATCTGCCCGGCGTTCGAGAGGTCGTCCCGCTCAGCTTCTAGGCGCAACAAAAAGGGCGCTCCTTGGGTTGCCCCCGGAGCGCCCTTCGGCCGGCCGCCTGCGTGCGAGCGGCCGGATCTCTAACAAATTAGTTCGAGCTGTTGCCATCGGCGTCCGCGCCATTGCGGACCGAGTCAGCCTTCTGTTCGCCTTGATTGCGGACGGCGTCCGCGGTGTTCTCGGCATTGGCCTGCATATTGTCGGCCAAATTGTCGGCATTCGCTTCGATGGTGTCTGCCGTATTCTCGGCGTTCGCCTCGATATTGTCAGCAGTCTGTTCCTGCGGGCTTTGCTTGCAGGCTGCGAGCGATCCGAGGCCGAGGGCAATCGCCAGGACAGTGGTAGTTTTCATAACTCTTTCCCCGTTGGTTAAACCTTGCGTCCGCGTCGGGACGCGTCGCGGAGTTGCTATACGCGCCACATCTGATTTCTGTTCCGTGCCGCGAACGATCCAGCTGCGGCTGGACTGGGCGCCGCTACACCCCTAGAGCCGCGCGGGCCGCTTAGAAATCAGGGAATCACCGTGGGAAACGTCACCGTCATCGGCGCCCAGTGGGGCGACGAAGGCAAGGGCAAGATCGTCGACTGGCTGGCGAGCCGCGCTGACCTCGTGGTCCGCTTCCAGGGCGGCCACAATGCCGGCCACACGCTCGTCGTCGGCAATCAGACCTACAAGCTGTCGCTTCTCCCGAGCGGTATCGTTCGCGGAACGCCTTCGGTGATCGGCAACGGGGTCGTCCTGGATCCCTGGGCCTTGAAGGCCGAGATCGAGCGTATCCGGGACCAGGGCGTGGACGTCACTCCGGACGTGCTGCACATCGCGGAAACCTGTCCGCTCATCCTCCCGATCCACCGCGACCTCGACAGCTTGCGCGAGGATGCGTCCGGCGCCGGCAAGATCGGGACTACCCGCCGAGGCATCGGCCCGGCCTATGAGGACAAGGTGGGTCGTCGCGCGATCCGGGTGTGCGACCTTGCACATCTTGGCGAACTGGGTCCCCAGCTCGACCGCCTCTGCGCGCATCACGACGCCCTTCGCGCCGGCTTCGGCGAGCCGCCCATCGACCGGCAGCGACTGCTTCGTGACCTTTCCGAAATTGCTGACTTCGTGCTGCCCTACGCAAAGCCGGTCTGGCGTGACCTCGACACGGCCTTGCGCGACAACAAGCGGATTCTGTTCGAGGGTGCGCAGGGCGTCCTGCTCGATGTCGACCACGGCACCTACCCGTTCGTCACCTCATCCAACACCGTCTCGGGCACTACCGGCTCGGGCAGCGGCGTAGGGCCCTCCGCAGCGGGGTTCGTCCTCGGAATCGTAAAGGCGTACACCACCCGTGTCGGTTCGGGCCCTTTCCCGACCGAGCAGGACAATGAGATCGGGCAAAAGCTCGGCGAGCGCGGGCATGAGTTCGGGACCGTCACGGGCCGCCGACGGCGGTGCGGATGGTTCGACGCCGTGCTGGTACGCCAGGCTGTGGCAGTCAGCGGCGTCACCGGCGTCGCACTTACCAAGCTTGACGTGCTCGACGGCTTCGAGACGGTGAAAATCTGCACCGGCTACCGGATTGAGGGGCAGGAATTCGACTATCTCCCCCCGCACGCTGCGGACCAGGCGCGCGTCGAGCCGGTCTTTGAAGAAATCGAGGGCTGGCCGGGATCGACAGCGGGCGCCCGCAGCTGGGCCGACCTACCCGCTCGAGCGATCAAATATGTCCGGCGCGTGGAAGAGCTGATCCGCTGCCCCGTCGCCCTAGTAAGCACTTCGCCGGAGCGCGACGACACGATCCTGGTTCGGGACCCCTTCGCGGGCTAGTGCCGCACTTCGAAATCATCGAAATCGCCCGGCTCGACATCCCATAGATGAACGTCGTTCACCAGTGCTGAGGGCGGTCCCTGCCTCAACTGCCGCACGATCTCATCGACCGCGGCCGGCTCGCCTTCGACATGCGCATCGACCCGGCCGTCGGGGCAATTGCGTACCCACCCGGTGACCTTGAGCCTCTCCGCTTGCTCTTGCGTCCACGCTCTAAAAAACACGCCCTGCACACGGCCGGTGATGGTCACGTGCCTGGCGATGATCATGGCGCCCTCGACACCTGGGTGTAGATGACCTGCCACCGCCCGTTCCTTTTGGCCCAGGTGTCGGCAAAACGGAGGCGAACCTCGTAACGCTTGCCGCTGTCGGTCCCCCGAAGGGTCGCGATCCCGCCCATGACCGCTCCGTTGTTCCAGACCTTTTCGACCGGCTGCTCGATGATGAAGGGCTCCAGGTCGAAGCCCGGCGCGGTGTAATCTGCGATCAGCTGTGCCTTAGACTCCGTCGCGCCGCTACTGTTGACCAGCAAATAATCGTCAGCAAGCCAGCGCTCTAGTTCCGCGCGATTGCTGTCGATCTGCGCCTGATCGTAAGCGTGAACGGCAGCTGCCAGATCCGGCGGCACAGCCACCACCGCCGCGGTCGAAAGCAGGACGCCAAGCATCAAACCACGCTGATGTCAGGAGCGTCCTCAGCCTTCATCCCGACGACATGATAGCCGGCATCGACATGATGCACTTCACCTGTCACCCCGCTCGACAGGTCGGAAAGCAGATAGAGGCCGGCACCGCCCACATCCTCGATCGTGACGTTCCGCCGCAGCGGGGAGTTATATTCGTTCCACTTCATGATGTAGCGGAAGTCTCCGATCCCGCTGGCGGCCAGGGTCTTGATTGGGCCAGCCGAGATGGCGTTCACGCGAATGCCGTCCGGGCCGAGGTCCGCCGCGAGATATTTGACCGACGTCTCGAGCGCCGATTTGGCGACGCCCATCACGTTGTAATGGGGGATCACCTTCTCGGCGCCGTAATAG
>Ga0068864_100002622_pt1 | contig 14849 bp, 23 predicted proteins | sample KBSSwiS72_FD_66586 | JGI IMG/M metagenome (GOLD analysis project Ga0068864, IMG submission 66586) | Switchgrass rhizosphere microbial communities from Kellogg Biological Station, Michigan, USA - KBS Switchgrass S7-2 | ecosystem: Host-associated > Plants > Roots > Rhizosphere > Soil ... | reverse complement strand
GCGCGGAGGCTGTTCTGCGCGACCTCGGCGATGTCCTGGCCGTCGATCAGGATGCGCCCGAAGGTCGGGTCGTAGAAACGGTAGAGCAGGCGGGCGATCGTCGATTTGCCCGCGCCCGACGGGCCGACGATGGCGCAGCTGGTGCCTGCCGGAATGTCGAGATCGAGGCCCTTCAGGATTTCGCGTTCTGGCTCGTAGCCGAAGCGTAAATTCTCGAAGCGAACGTTGCCGTTCGTGACCGCGAGCGCGGGCGCATCGGGGCGATCGGTCACCTCCGCGGGCGTGTCGAGCAGATCCCACATCGCTTCCATGTCGATCAGGCCCTGGCGGATCGAGCGATAGACCCAGCCAAGCATGTCGAGCGGGCGGAAGAGCTGCATCAGGAGGCCGTTGATCCAAACGACGTCGCCGGAAGTGAAGCGGCCCTTGCTCCAGCCCCAGACGGTGAAGACCATCGCACCCGCCATCATAAGGTTGGTGATCAGCGACTGGCCGATGTTGAGCCAGGCTAGCGACACTTCGTTGCGCACGGACGCGCGCGCGAAGGCGCCGACGGCTTCCTCGTAGCGGCGGGATTCGCGGTCCTCGGCGCCGAAATATTTGACCGTCTCGTAATTCAGCAGCGAGTCGACCGCGCGGCCGATCGCCTTGTTGTCGACCTCGTTCATGTCGCGCTGGATCTGGGAGCGCCAGTCGGTCACCCAGCGCGTGAAGGCGATGTAGATGGCGACGATGACGAGGGTCGCGGCGACCAGCCCCCAGCCGAACTTCACGCCGAAGATGATGCAGATCGCTGTCAGCTCGATGGCGGTCGGGCCGATGTTGAAGAGGATGAAATAGAGCATCATGTCGATGCTCTTGGTCCCGCGCTCGACGATCTTGGTGAGCGAACCGGTGCGCCGCTCGAGGTGGAAGCGCAGCGACAATTCGTGGACGTGGCGAAAGACCTTGCCGGCGAGACGGCGCGCCGCATCCTGCCCGACCTTCTCGAAGATGGCGTTGCGGAGATTGTCGGAGAGCACGCCGCCGAAGCGCGCGCCGGCGTAGGCGACCACGAGCCCGGCGACGACGGCAAAGGCCGCGTGCGTCGTCATCCGATCGACGGCAAGCTTCAGCGCATAGGGGCCGAGCAAGGTGACGGCCTTGCCGGCGAGCACGAGCAGCACCGCAGCGATCACGCGTGCCTTCAGCTCCTTCTCGCCCTTGGGCCAGAGCATCGGCAGGAATCGCCAGAGCGCGCCGAAGCCAGCGTTGGGCTTCGTCTTCTGCTGCTCGGTTCCCGCTGCTGCCATGACGCCTAGGTAGTTATGCAGCGGCGCCACAGCAAAGAGTTCCTTAAAAATCCTTCGGAACCGATGAGAAAATCATCGGTTAAAACAGCATCTTAGGGGGATACTCAAATGGGACCGGGCACCTTCATCATCGCGATCCTTGGCTGCGCCGACGGCGGCAGCGCCTGCACGCCCGTCGCCACCCTGCAGACCCAATATGCGACCGAGGCGCAGTGCGTCGCGGCGACCGGCGCGGCGCTGATGGACAACAGCAATTTCGATTATCCGACGCTCGTTGCGCGCTGCCACAAGGCGGAGACCAAGTCCGCCGACGCGAAGGAGCAGCCGCGCGAGAACCGCAGCCGCGGCTAGTCCTGTTTCACGGGAACCGGGGCGAGTGGAAGCTGTTCCTCCGGCATGACGAAAACCAACCCAAATCCTGAACAATCCACGGCTCATAAAGCGCCGCGCGGCCGCCTTGCGTCCAAATCCGGGAGCGACACCGCCAACAAGGCGACGACCGACGAATTCGAACGCGAGGACATGGGCATCGCGCCCAAGGAGTAAGCGATGAGCGACGAATCTGACGTCATGGAGCCAATGGTCCACCAGGACGGCGAGCCCGGTCACGAGAGCAAGCTCGAGCCGAAGCCCGACTGGGAGCCGCGCTTCAAGGGCTCGGACCGGCTCAAGGGCAAGGTCGCGCTTGTGACGGGCGCCGACAGCGGCATTGGCCGCGCGGTCGCCGCCTTGTTCGCGCGCGAAGGCGCGGACGTCGCCATCGCTTACCTCTGCGAGCATGACGACGCGAGCAAGACGAAGGAGATCGTCGAAAAGGAAGGCCGCCGCGCGATCCTGATTGCCGGCGACCTCGGCGACAAGGAATTCTGCGAAAAGGCGGTGCAGCAGACGGTCCACGAGCTCGGCGGGCTCGACATCCTCGTCAACAATGCCGGCGAGCAGCATTATGACGAGGAGCTGACGGACATCGACGAGCACCAGCTTCGCCGCACGTTCCAGACCAACATCTTCAGCATGTTCTACCTGACGCAGGCTGCGCTTCCGCACCTCAAAGAGGGGTCGGCGATCGTGAACTGCACGTCGGAAACGACATACAAGGGCTCGCCCGGGCTGCTCGACTATAGTTCGACCAAGGGGGCGATCCTCGGCTTTACGCGCTCGCTCGCGAAGAACCTCGTCAAGAAGGGCATCAGGGTGAACGGCGTCGCGCCTGGGCCGATCTGGACCCCGCTCAACCCGTCAGGCGGGCAGCCTCCGGAGAAGATCCCCGAATTCGGTAAGGACACGCCGATGTGCCGCCCGGGCCAGCCAAACGAGGTTGCATCATGCTTCCTGTTTCTCGCCTGCGAGGACTCGAGCTACATGACGGGGCAGGTGCTGCACCCGGACGGCGGCAATACGACGTCGAGCTGATCTTGCTGTCCATTTGCGGACAGCGCGCTGGCCGAAAGTGCGCCAAGGACGTGGGAAATTTCACCAACTACCGGTGAACTGCGCGGGAAATCTTACGGCGGACCAATCCAGTATCACTGAGATACAACGACTTTTTTGAATTGGCACGCCCGATGCATTGGATAGTGGCGTGGCCCAATGACGGGCCGCCACGAAATGCAAAAGGGGTATTCCAATGTTCGGTTCGGTCACTTCCATCCGCGAAACCGCCACGATCTTCGCCGGCGCATTCGTTTCCGCGCTTCTCCTGGTTTCGGCCGCCACGTCGCTGCCGATTGCCTAACCTCAAGATCGCGAGGGAATTTAGATGAACGGACGTTTCGTTCTTAACCGCGGCGACGCCAAGGTGATGGGCGTCGCCGCCGGGCTCGGCGACTACACCGGCGTCGACCCGACGATCATTCGCCTCGGCTTCGTCGCAGCGACCTTGCTGACCGGCCCGCTGATGATCCTGTTCTACGTGATTGCAGGGCTGCTGGCGCCGGCTCAATAGGCGCCGGCCGCTCTTTTCCGCCGGCGGCCCCAGCGCCATGGTGCCGGCATGCCCGATCCCTTCAATCTCCAGCGTTTCATCGATGCCCAGTCAGGGTCGATCGAAGCCGCGCTCGCCGAGCTCCGAGGCGGAGCAAAGCAGAGCCACTGGATGTGGTTCGTCTTTCCCCAGCTCGCCGCGCTTGGACGCAGCAGCACCGCGAAATTCTACGGAATGGCGACGCTCGACGAGGCGGTCGCCTATCTCGATCACCCTGTCCTCGGCGCCAGGCTGCGTGAATGTGTCGAAGCCGTCCTTCCGTGGGCGGATCGCCGTAGTGCGGAGCAGATCTTCCGAAGCGTCGATGCGATGAAGCTGCGATCGTGCCTGACCCTGTTCGACCGGGTCGAACCTGATGCGCTTTTCAGCCAGGCCCTGCGAACCTTCTTCGACGGCAAGCGCGACGAGCTGACCCTCGCGCTTTTGGACTGCGCGCAGTAATCGACGGCTCGAGAAGGAGAGTCGCCATGCGCAAGCTCATGTTCCTGGTCGCCGCCGCCGCCCTGACCGCCTCACCGGCAACAGCCGCGCTCAAGGCCGGAAGCAAGGCGCCCGACTTCACCACGACCGGCGCGCTCGCGGGCAAGCCGTTCAACTTCCACCTCGCCGCCGCGCTGAACAAGGGACCGGTCGTCCTCTACTTCTTCCCCAAGGCGTTCACGAGCGGCTGCACGGCCGAGGCGCATGCGTTCAGCGAGTCGATCGGCGACTTCAGGAAGGCCGGCGCGCAGGTCATCGGCATGTCCGCCGACGGGCTGAAGACGCTCGAGGATTTCTCGGTGAAGGAATGCCGCAATGCCTTCCCGGTCGCGACCGCCACTCCAGCTACGCAAAAGGCGTATGACGTCGCCTGGGCCGAGCACCCGGGGATCACCACGCGCACGTCCTACGTCATCGACCGCAAGGGGCGGATCGTGATGGTCCACGACGACCTCGACTTCAGCCAGCATGTCGCGAAGACCCTCGCCGCGGTGAAGGCGCTGAAGTAGCTGGCTTTTCAGATCAATACATGAGCGTAACGATAGGAACGAAAGTTCCTCGATCTGTAATTTGAACTGGAAACACAGTTGTTTGAGTGATTCTTGATTCGTCGACTTTTCGGCTCCGATCATCGATTGCGGCGAACCGATTGGGCCTGCCGTCGTTGGTTCGCCACTATGACCAGGAAAACTCGTTACGCACGAACCAGCGCTTTATCCGCGATTGCCGCGGCCCTTGCGCTCACATCCACAGCCGGCATGACGCAGGAGGTCCTACCGGCCCCGACTGAGCCGACCACCCAGCCTGCGCCCGAGACGGCGCCGCCTGCGACGGACACAGCGCCGGCCACCGAAATCGCGCCGGCGACGCCCGACACCACGGCAACCGACAGTAATACGCCGGACACTAGCGCCGCCGATACCGCGCCCGCCAGAAAGGCGACGCGCTCGGCGCCGAAGCGGACGGCGGCGGTGCCTGTTGCCAAGAGCCATCCGGCTGCCCCGGCGACGCACGCACCGGCTGCAGTCGCGACTGCGCCGGCTGCTACGGGCCCCGCACCTAGCGCTCCGGCGGCGGCCCCCACGGCGACTGAAGCAGCTATCAATGACGCGGCGAGAAATCCCGCGCCCGCGCCCACGGCCGCACCTGCGAAGACGAATGGCAACAACGATATGGCGCTGGAGTTGGGCGGCGGCGCGCTGGCGCTTCTGGCCCTTGGCGGCGCGGCGCTCGCGATCTCGCGTCGCCGGCGGCACGAGGAGGAAGAGGAATGGTCTGACGAGCAGGCGATGGAACCCGTCGCTGCCGAGCCCGTCAGCGCGGTCGAGCCTGCGCCGATCGTCCAGCCCCGCCACGACCGGATCGTGCAAGAGCAGCCGGCAATCGTCGCTCCGGCAGCTTCGGCCTTCGCATGGGGACCGCGTGATTCGAACCAGGCCGACGATGACGACGGATCCGACCGCCAGCCGGGCGAAAGCTGGATCGAGCGCGCCTATCGCGGGCCGAGCCCCGCCAACCCGTCGGTCTCGCTCAAGAACCGTCTGCGGCGCGCCGCCTTCTTCGACAAGCGCGAGCGCGATGTCGCCGCGGGAAAGGCGGAGCCGGTCGACACCGATGCCGGCCTTCCGGACGCGATGGTCGAGGAACGCGAGTTCGCTTAACCGCTAAGCAGATGTGAAAGGCAAAGCCGCCGCCCCCCCCGCGGGCGGCGGCTTTCGTTATTTGGTTTCGAACGCCCTGAGGATCGGACACGGCCCGCCGCGCTTTTTCTCGCAAGTTGTCGCCAGTGCCGCGAGCGCGTCGCGAGCCTCGCGCATTTCCTCGATCTTCGCGTCGAGCGCGGCCACGCGAGACTGGGCAAGCTCCCGGGCGCGGGCGCGGTCGTCCGATGCGGAGAGGTCGAGCAGCTCGGCAATCTCGTTGAGCGTGAACCCGGCCCCCTGCGCGGAGCGGATGAAGCGCAGGCGCTTCACATCGGCGTCACCGTAGCGGCGGACCTCGCCCGGCGGCCGCGCCGGTTCGGGCAGCAGGCCGCGGCGCTGATAATAGCGGACCGTTTCCACGCCGACCCCTGCCGCCTTTGCGAGGCCGCCGATCGTGTCCGAATTTTTCACTTGATCCCGTACCATGGTACGGAGGTCATATGCCTTTAACCGAGCGCGAATCAACGGCTCGATAAAAGGAGAATCGACATGGAAAAGGCGATCGAGAAGACGGCTTCGGCCCGTACCTGCGGCTGCGCCAACGGCGGCTGCCGCTGCAATCCCTGCACTTGCAAGAACTGCAATTGCTGAGCCGGCGCTGTTGAGGTGAGAGGGGCCGCACCGCTGATTGGTGCGGCCCTTTGTCGTCAGCAGCCGCCCGTGGTCGCGGAAAGCCGGGTCATCAGCAGCGGCATCTCGGTCGTCGTCGCGATCGTGATCCCTTGGGTTCCGCACCGCCTCAACTGGAAGCGGACCTTCCGCGAGCGGAAGTCGAGCGACACCTTGCGAAAATGCTCGAGGATGTCGGTGCCCAGCAGGAGCGACGGCTGCCCGACCAGGCCGAACGTCTCGAACGGCGGCACGTCTGCAAAGGCCATCGGCACGTCGCGAAGGGTGATGGGACCCAGCTCGAGCTCGTCGATCCGCGCAACGTCAAGTTTGACGGGAACGCCCGTCACTCCGATTGCGGTGACCGTAAAGAGTTTCTGATGGTGCCGCAGGAGTTTGTCGCGGAGGGCAAGATTGCCGATCGTGATTTCCGTTCCGGTGTCGATCACGGCATCGAGTGATAGCCCCGCCGCCCGCACGTGGGTCAGGATGAGCTGACCGCGCTGCCGCCGGGCGGTGACGACGATCTCGTTCGGGAAATGCGGCGCGGGTTTGCTCGCATCCTCGACCTTGATGACCTTATTGTCGAAATCCATGAGCAAGCGCTGCCGGACCAGCGCGTCGATCCCGATCAGGCCGTCGCCGCCCACGTCGACCTCGCGCAGGGCTGGAAGCTGCAGGTTCGTGACCGTTGTCGGGCCGAGCGTCAGCTGATCGACCTTCACGCGATCGACGATGTTGCGCGCCGTCATGCCGCTGAGGAGCGCCGGCTCGCCGAGCGGCAGCTGCAGATCGCGCGCGATGCGCAGGCCGACAGCCGAGGTATCTGCGCCGCTGTCGACGATGAAGCGATAGGGGCCGCGGCCGTTGACCAGCACGTCGACGCTGAGGCGAGTTTCGACCTTCTTCGCCTTCACGTCCTGCCCGCCGACGGCGAGCGTGCTGTCGAACTGCGCCGGCGGCAAGGGAATGAGCGGCGCCGGGCCGGGAGGCGCGGGCTGCGGCTTTCGAATATGCGGGGCCTGCGCTGGCGCGACACTGCCTGCTAGAGCGGTGAACGCGAGGGCGATTGCCGGGACCACAAGGACGCGGGGCACGCGCAAGGCTGCCTCCCAATAAGGACAGCTAGCATGCTACGCTCCTGCCCCCCGGCACGCCATCATAAAGCGACGGTCGGCCGAGGGGATCGACGGGCGGTCAGCGGGCTTCGACGCTCCTCTGGCGCGAGCGCACCTTCAACAGGTCCTGCCGCGAGATGATCCCGACCACCCGGCGGTTGACCGGGTCGACGATCGGCACTCGTCCAACGCCCGATTCCACCATCAGGTCAGCAACCTCGCCGCAGGGCGTGTCGGGATGAGCGAACCGGGTCGAGGCGTCGGATTGCAGCGCTCAGGCGGAACAGCTGCGCGAACAGCGAGCCTACCGCGCCGCCGGTCATGATGATCGGCCCCTCGGCGCCGAACGGGCCGCCGCTGCCGATCGACACGGCTGACGACAACGGCTTCAGAAGCGCGACCTTCGGCGACAGCCTGCTCTCGCCGTAGAGGATGGTCTCGATGGCCTCGGGGATTCCATGGCCCCGGATTTTGTCCCCAAACCGTGCCATCAGCCCGATGATGAGTCCGCCGACGACGGGGATGAGAAGCACGAGCAGCACCGAGTGATGCTCGATGAGCGCCGGCGCGAAGGAAAGCCGCGCGTACCAGAGGATGTTCGTGGCGAGAGCGATCAGCTTCAGCAGCGCCTGGGCGCTGAACGCCCCGCCCGTGCCCGCGACGGTCGCCGTCGCGACGAGAAGGAGCATTCGGTAATCGGCGCTATAATCGGCAAGGCGGCGCTGTTGGCGGTTCGACGAGATACTGGCCATCGCGCGCATCACGGCATCCGGCGGCTCAATGCAAGCTCGGCGCAGGCCCTATTCATCCCGCGCAGCTGACCGCGAACGCTGCAGCTCTTCCTGGATCACGCGCTCCATGTCGCCGCGCTGGTAGCGCGCGTAATAGGCATTGTCGGTGGCGTACAGCGACTTCAGGAAGGCTAGGTCCCAATAAGTGAGCGTCACCGGCAGCAGCTTGTCGTCGGGCTGCGCAAGCACGCCGAGGATCGTCGGCGCGCCGGTCCTTGTGATGCGCTCCGGATCGGTAGCGGCGAAGGTCCGCATCGCGGCATAATCGGCAAGCTCGGTTGTCGTCAGCCCGCCCGCCGCCTTGAGATCGATGACGACGACGGACACGAGGAACGTTGGTTCGGTTACCGCGCGGATCCGCGATGGATTGTCGGTTCCGCTCACGCGGTAGTAATCGGCGCCGAGCGGCTTTTCGAGCGGGAGCCCGTCGGCGCTCAGGAGGCTGCTGACCTGCCAGGCAACCGCCGGAGCGGTGCTGGCTTTGAGCGCCGCGACAACCTTCGAGCTCATGCCGTTGAAATACATCGGGAAGCGGCGGTCGAGCTCGTCGAGGGCGACGCGCTTGTCGTCGGCGACGATGACGAAGACGTTGGGCTTGCAGCCGGCGGGAGCGACCCGGACGCCCGCAGCGGCCGCTACCTCCCGCATGCGCGCGGCGATGTTCGCGTTCTGGGCATCAGTGAGGCCCATTGCGGCCGGGCATGCGGGCGCATGGAAGCGACCGAGCTGCCCATAATATGGCGCGTCCGTGACGGCGCGAACGAAGTCCCGGACCTGCTGTTTGTTCACGCGCACGCCCTGGACGATGATCTGCTCCTGGCTTTCCGGAGGCGGGCCCGGAGACTCAGCGGTCTGGGGCGCGGCCACGGGGGCCGGCGGTGGCGCAGCCGCCGGCGCGGGCGGCGCTGCGGAGGCTGCGGTCGGGATGGCAAGCGCCGTGGCGAGTTGCATCAGCATGGAACGGCTCCTTCTTCGGCGCTGCCACTAAAAGCGAGTGCCATCGTGACAGGCATGAGCGTGGAGTGAGGTTTCGATGAAAAGCGTGGCGCAGGCGACGAACCAAGCCCGGCAAGCGGGTTAGCGTCGCGGAGGCGGGCTGCGCGCAGCCGCAAAGGCGGGGCGGAGAGCACGAAGCCAGATACGCTCATGGCGGTCTCCACGCGCGATTGTGCGCCTTACCCGGAGTTGAGTCGAGTCACGCAAAATGCGCCCGCGCCCCGGTGCCCCCGCCGGGGCGCGGACTAAAAGATCCCTTACATCGCCGGATGCGGGACCTTCATCCTGGCTATCGGCTGGACGCGGCCGGCGACCTCGGCCTCGGCGAGGGTGTCCGTATATTCCTGGACACGGTCGAGGCGTGCTTGCGAATCGAAATGAATGAGGTGGCAGAACTGTGCCGACAGCTTCTTGCCCGTCTCTTTGTGGGTGCCCCGATACCGGCCCGTCCCGATGATCGTGTCGCCGGCGTCGAGAATCTCTTCGACGTTGCATTCGAACTTGTCGAAGTCACGCATCGTCGGCTGGAACACGCCTTCGAGGACCTCCTTGAAGCTGCGGTAGGGGTTGCCTCCGGCGTTCAGCGAGTGCTCCGCCTCGTTCCAGTCGAGCTTGGACGCGCACGCTTTCTCGAAGCCGGTAAGATCGCCGCGATTGAACATCTCGTAGAGGCCGCGCGCGGCCTGAACATTCTGTTGTGACATGAGTCTCTCCAGTTCGCTTACGCGATACGTCGCACCGCGCGGACTGGCGTCCGGCGGCGGGCGCCGCGATCCGACTCGCCAGGAAAGCTGACGCCGCGGCTTATAGCACCGAACGACCGGGCCAATCGGCGAAACTTTGCTTGATTCGCTTTCCCTCGAGAGGTGCGTCCTGTCGGCGGAAATCGGGAACGCATGCGTGCCCGGCGCGTTCGTGACGGTAGCGAAATTGATTAGGAAAACAGATGCACACTCCGCACATCATCGAGCGCGCGTTCCAATTGGCCCCCGAAGTATCGAGTGTCGACGAAATCCGAAAGGCGCTTCGGCAGGAAGGCTATGCTAATGTCGACGCGCATCTCGCGGGCGCGTCGATCAGGGCGGACCTGAAGAAGCGCTTCGGGCGCCAGACTCAGTAGGAGGGAAGACATGGCCAAGGGGCAGGTGAGATCCAACAAGGAAGCGCGCAAGCCGAAGAAGGCGAAGGTGAAGACCATCGCCGCCAACCCGTCGCAAAAGGGCGGCCAGCGCGGGCTCGAGCATCTGGGGCACGACTAGGCGCTCACGCGGCGTCTTGAACTGCCGTCTCCAGTCCAGGATGATCGGCTGCCGGACGGCGGTGCCCCGGCTGACGGGAATAGTGTCTTCAGCACGCGTCCCTCTTCGATCCGGTAATGCTGCGCCAGTCCGCCGGCGATCGGAGCATCGAGATCGGTCGTCGGCTTAAGGTCCCTGCCTTCATAGAGCGCTGAATCCGCAAGGCCCGGCTCCACCTGGCGCTTCGCCACGGTCACCATGCGCTGCGCTTCCAGATAGTCGGCAAACCGGTCGACGACCTGCGCGCGCGACGAGACGTTGGCGAGCGCCGCGGGGCACGGATCGAACCGGTCAAGTTGCTTGAGGAGCCACTGCTTAGGATCGGTAGGCGGCTGCTCATCGGGACGGGCGCCAAGACCGAACCGATCGAGCGCGATGGTGCTGGCAAGCATGCCCGTCTCCTCGGGACCGGCGCTATCTTCAACGCGGCTGAACGACTTGTGAAGCGGTCAAAGGAGCATCCCGCGCCTCGCGTGATCGAAGGCGCGGGACGCACTTCTACATCACCGGCTGTTCCATCCTGATATGCTCGAGGCGCTGGACGCGCCCGGCCACCTCGGCTTCCTTGAGCGTGTCGGTGTAGCCCTGCAGCCGGTCGATCTTGCCGCTGCCGTCGAGGTGAAGGATGTGGCAGAACTGGGTCGAGAGATCCCTGCCGGTCGCCTTGCAACGCGCCTTGTAGCGGCCGGTGGTGATGATGAAGTCGCCGGCGTCATGGATCTGCTGGAGCTCGGTTCTCCAATTCTCGAAATCGCGCATGCGCGGGGCATAGACGCCGTCGCGGCTTCCCTCGAAACCGCGATAGGGGTTACCCTCGGCATAGAGCGAATTTTCCGGCTCGAAGCGCTCGAAGTCCGTATTGAAGCCCCTCTTCATCGTCTCGAAGTCGCCGCGGTTGAACGCCTCATACAGGGCCCGGATGGCCGTCACATTCTGTTGTGACATGGATCGCCTCCAATGCGGTTGAGCGGCGCGTCGCAACGGGCGCCGTGAGTTCGACTCGCCAGTGAAGCTGACCCATGCGCCTATACCACCGAACGGAACCGGCGGCCCGTGTGAACCAGCGCGCTTAAGCGTCGGCCGGGCGTACCGGCGAGGCGGCGAGCTCTCCCACCACGGTGGTCCATTCGCGGACGTGCCAGCGGGCGACGAGACCTCCGGCGACATAAGGGTCCGCGCGGGCGAAATCTTCCGCGACCTTGCGGTCATCGCCGGCGAACATCAGGACCGCGCCGTCGAAGGGATCGGCAAGCGCACCGCCGACTAGCAGCTCGCCCCGTTCGACGGCTGCCCAGGCGTAGTCCAGATGCGCGGCCCGGAACTGCGGACGGCGTTCGAGAACGTCGGCCGCATATTCATAGAAGAGGAGGAAGTGCGCCAACGCGCGCCTACCTGCCCTGGGGCTGCGCTGGCGGCTTCGCCGGCGCGAAGCTCTGGACCATCTTGATCTTGGACTCGAGGTTCTTGACGCAGTTGTTCATCGTGGCGCCAGCCGTCTTGTCGGTGATCAGCTTCGCCTGCGCGTCCAGCAGCGCCTTCAGCTGCGCCGGCGATGAAGTGCCGCCGCTAACGCGCCCGAGGTAGAAGTACATCGCCGCTTCGGCGGCTTTTTGCTGCTGAGGATCCTTGGTGCCCGTCGCGAAAGCGTTGCTAAGGATGAGGCACTGCGCGTCGCTGGCGCTCTGGGCGGCGGCAGCACCGCTCATCGTGAGAAGCGCCGTGGCGAGGGCGATGGAAACAAGCTTCATTGTGGGACTCTCCGTGGGTTGTGGATGCATTTTCGGCGCTTTCCGAATTTAAATCCAGCGAGCCTTGAAGGCCCATCGGGATTCCCCCGATAGTAGCGGCTGTCATTCGGCTTACTGCAATCCGGCATCCAGGTTCGCGCGGGAGGCGGCCCATGAGAAAGCTTGCGGCCGAGTTCATCGGGACCTTCTGGCTGGTGTTCGGGGGATGCGGCAGCGCCGTGCTGGCGGCGGCATTCCCGGATGTCGGGATCGGGCTGCTCGGCGTGGCCCTGGCGTTCGGCCTCACCGTCCTCACCATGGCCTACACGGTCGGACATATCTCAGGCGCGCATTTCAACCCCGCGGTGACCCTCGGGCTTTGGGCCGGAGGCAGGTTCCCGGTCGGAGAGGTGATACCCTATTGGGCAGCCCAGGTCGCCGGAGCGATCGTCGCCGCCGCGGTCCTGATGTTCATCGCCGCTGGAGCGCCGGGGTTCGACCTCGCCGCTAACGGGCTTGCCCAGAACGGCTATGGCGATGCCTCGCCCGGCCATTACTCGCTCGCCGCGGGGTTCGTGTGCGAGGTCGTGCTGACCGCCGGCTTCCTGCTCGTGATCCTCGGCGCGACCGACAAGCGGGCGCCGGCCGGGTTCGCGCCGATCGCCATCGGGCTGGCGCTGACGCTCATCCACCTGGTCAGCATCCCCGTGACCAACACGTCGGTGAACCCCGCGCGGAGCACCGGGCCCGCACTCCTCGTCGGCGGGCTCGCGCTCCAGCAATTGTGGATGTTCTGGGCGGCGCCGCTGCTTGGCGGAATCCTCGGCGGGCTGGCTTACCGAGCGTTGTTCGAGGAGGCGCCGCGGAGGCCCGAGATCACCGGCGACCAGCAGATCCGGACCTGAGGATCGCTACTTCCTGTTGAGCTGGTCTAGCCGGGCGAGCAGCCGGGTCATCTGCTGCTCCGCCGAACTCAGCTCCGCGGCAATCTTGGCCGGGTTGGCCTCCTCGAGCGCTTCGCTGACCTGCTTGTCGATGTTGATCGCTTCGAGCTCGTGAAGGGCGGCGAGCATCTCCGCCTTCCGCTTCGCCGGATCCTCGCCGTGGGCGCGAAGCTCAGCGGCCTCGGAATCTATCTCGGCGAGGTCGCGCCGAAGGTCTTCACGGTCCTGTGCAAGCTCACGCTTGAAGTCGCCGTTGCGCAGGCGGTCGAGCTCGTGTTGGGCTTCGGCCAGCCGGGCCGGAAGCTCGGTCCGTTCCTTGGCGAGATTGGCCTGGGATTCCCGGATGGAGGCCCGGAGCTTGGCCCGCTGGGCGGGGGTGAGCTGGTCGATGCTCTTCCGGGTCCCGTCGATCAGGATCGTATCGTCGCCCATGAATGCGACGTCCTCCTTGCCGAGGGTGACGCCTTTGACGGCGGGAACGGGCGCGGCCGGCGGCGTAGGGGCGACTGCGGCAGCAGGCGAAACTGGCGCGACGGGAGCAGTCGGCGCGATTGCGGCGGCGGCCGGCACGGCGGGAACGGGCGCAACCGGAGCAGAAGGGGCGGTCTTGGCCGGCGCGGGGACGTCGACATATTGGGTGGCACGGCTCGCCGTCAGCGGCATGGCCACGGCGGCGGTCAAAAGGATCAGTGCCTTGCCGGCGAGGCGGCGGCCGGTACTCGGGCTGGTAAGCATGGACTGTAACCTCCGGCGCAAGGTGCGTGGACGGTCGAGCGCGCCGGCAAAGAGCAGCGCCGGCCCCGAAGCCGCCTTGGTGATGGCATGGGCGTAGGCAGCGCGATTCTCGCTGCTCGCCTTTTTGAGGACGCGCGCGTCGCAGGCCGCTTCCTGGTCGAAGCGGAAGGCGCGGTGGGAAAGCCAGGCGAGCGGGTTGAACCACTGCAGGCAAAGAAGAATGAAGGCGATGTGGCTGAGGACGAGGTCGCCCGAGTGATGGTGCGCGAGCTCGTGGTCGAGCGCCAGGCGGCGCTCATGAGGGTCGTAGCGGTCGTCGAAATCAATTGGCAGCGCGATGACCCGGTCGAAGATTCCAAAAGCCATCGGTCCGCTCACCGCCGCGCTTCGAACGATCCTTATGCTTCCGAGCCGAGCGAGCTGGACGCTGTCGCGAAGGACGGCTCGCCGTTGCAGCCGATAGACGTAGAAACCGCACAGAAGCATTGCCGAAGCGCCGGCCAGCCAAGCCGATACGGCCCAGACTTCCCAGTTGATCATGCTCGGCCCCGTAATCGGAGCGAGCAACGGAGCAGGCGAATGCGACGCGGTAATCGAAAGCGGCCGGGCTGCGGGAACGGTCCGCTCGACGGTCGTGGTCAGCGTCGGCATCAGCAGGCGGAGCGCGGGAATCAGCCACAGGCCGTAGGCGGCCGCCGGTCCGAACAGCCGCCGCACCGGCTCGCGGACGAGCAGCACGAGCGCCATCAGCAAGGAGGTCGCGAGGAACGTAGCGGCGAGCCAGTCGATCATTTGCGCAGCTCCCTGAGCATGGCCTCGATCTCGGCGAGGTCTTCGTCATCGAGCGCTTCCTCTTCGGCCAAGCGGGCGAAGAGCGGCGACAATTTACCGCCGAACAGCCGGCCGACAAAGCGGCGCGATTCCGCGGCGACATAGGGCTCGCGCTCGATGGCCGGCGAGTAAAGGAAGCGGCGCCCGTCCTTTTTGGGCTCGATCGCCTGCTTGCCGAGCAGTCGCGAGAGCAGGCTCTTCACGGTCGCGAACGACCAGTCGCGGTCGCCGCTCAGGCGGTCGGCAATGTCGCTGGCGGAAAGCGGCTGGCCGGCCGACCACAGCACTTCCATTACCCGCAATTCGGCGTCGCTGAGGCGCATTTCCATCGCCGACTCCTG
>Ga0068864_100002618_pt1 | contig 14862 bp, 11 predicted proteins | sample KBSSwiS72_FD_66586 | JGI IMG/M metagenome (GOLD analysis project Ga0068864, IMG submission 66586) | Switchgrass rhizosphere microbial communities from Kellogg Biological Station, Michigan, USA - KBS Switchgrass S7-2 | ecosystem: Host-associated > Plants > Roots > Rhizosphere > Soil ... | reverse complement strand
ACCGGATCCTCCTGCCGCGTCAGCCCCAGACGTTGCGAGAGCCGACGCACGTGAGTGTCGACGACGATCCCCTGGGCATGACCGAGCTCCGACGCGACGACGTTGGCAGTCTTACGCGCCACCCCCGGGAGTCGGATGAGGTCGTCGAGGCGCCGCGGCACCTGCCCGTCGAACTCCTCGAGCAGCATCTGCATCGTCCCGCGGATCGCCCTCGCCTTCTGACGGAAGAAGCCGGTTGTGTAGATGTCCCGCTCGAGCTCCTCGACGGGAACGGCCAGGTAGTCCTCCGGCTTACGGTACTTCTCGAACAGCGCCGGGGTGACGCGGTTCACGTTCACGTCGGTCGTCTGCGCCGAGAGCATCACGGACACGAGCAGTTCGAGATCCGAGCGGAAGCGCAGGGCGATCTCCGCGTCCGAGTGCTCCTCGGCGAGGCGCTGGATGATCGGGCCGATGCGCTCTCGACGACGCCCGAGCCCTCGGCGGCGCGCCTCGCGGACGTAGCTACGTGCCACGGAGCGACTCGAAGTACTCGGTCGTGCTCTCGGAGTCCGGCGGGTCCAGGAGCTGCTCGAGCGTCCGGGCATCGACCGGCACGCGCAGGACCTCGATGGCAGCGACCGTTCCCTCGACGTCGTAGGCGGTGCGGCGAAACTCGACATCCGGTCCGAGTAGCGCCCAGTACGCGCCGCGCGCTCCCTCGTACGGTGTTCCGACGCTACCGGGGTTCACGACCCGCAGGCCCGAGGACAGGATGCGCTCGTACTGCATGTGCGTGTGCCCGCACACGAGGACGTCGGCGTCGACCTCATCGAGGATGCCCACGAGTTCCTTGTCCGGGGTGATTCGCGTGTAGATCGGATCGTCGGACGTCGGCGTCGAATGGCAGACGAGCGTCTCGCCGAGTCCGTCGACAGAGAGCTCCACCGTAAGCGGCCAGTCTGCGACAACGGCGAGCCGGCGCTCTCCAAGCCGATCAGCGCTCCACGGCGCGAGCGGCCCGAACCCGTCGTTGCGGTCGATAACCTCGCGATCGGCGTTGCCGCGAACACAGCGTGCGCCACGTTCGACCAGGAGGTCGACGACCTCGGCAGCCCACGGCCCGTGTGCGGTGTCGCCTGCGACGACGATGGCGTCGACGCGTTCCCGATCGATCTCGACGAGCACCGCCTCCAGCGCTGGGAGGTTCCCGTGGATGTCGCTGATCGCGGCGACGCGCACCGCGCGACGTTAGCGCGCAGCGGCGAGCCTTGGCCCAGCGCACACGAGATCGAGCGCGGGGCAATCCGAACACGCGAACTCGCTCGGTGTCGGGCGGAACTCGCCCGCACGGATGCGAGCGATCGCCGCCGAGAGCTCCGCCTCGAGCGCCGGAGTGTCGGCGGAGGTGAAGGTCGTCGACGCGACCTCGTCCGGCTGCTCGAGGAACTGGTACGCGACCTCGACCTCGTCGGCTCCTGCCCGCAGGCAGACGAGCGCGTAGACGAGCCGCTGCAGGGAGTACTCGGCCTCGATGATCTCGGCGGGCGACCGCCCCTCGAGGGCGTTCGACTTGTAGTCGACGACGACCGCGCGCGGGCCTTCTCGCCAAAGGACGTCGAGTCGGCCACGGATGACCACTGCGTCGTGCTCGAAGACGAACGGTCGCTCGGGCCGAGCGCCTGGCAGGCCGGCAATACGGCTCGCGAGCTCCGATCGGCAGAACGCGTCGACCATCTCGGCGATACGTGCAAGCTCCTCGTCCGACACGTTCGCATACCACTCGCGCACCGCACGGTCGAGGTCGTCCCGGGGAAGCGGCGTGGGATCGTCGAGCGGGACGATCTCGAGCAGACGATGAACGGCATCCCCGAGCTCGGTCGCTGCGAGCCCGGTGCGCTGCGGGTCTGCCGTCGCGCCGCGTGGGCGCGGCGGCAGGCCGAGCACCCGCTCGGAGTAGTAGCGGTACGAGCAGCGCTCGAACAAGGCGAGGGCGCTGTACGAGAGGCGACGGACGTCGTGCGCCCTCGGCACCGGGATCTCCGCGAGCGGCTGCAACTCGATCCCGAGCCGCGGACGGCTCGTCGGCAGCTCGTCGAACAGCGCGAGCTGCAGCTCGTCGGCGTCGACAACCGTGACCTCTGCGGCCTGCGGCTCGTCGCCCGTCGGCGCGAACCGATTCACGGCCAGGAGGAAGCGCGCCTCGTCGCGCTCCAGTTCGATCGGCGCGTCGCCCGCATCCAAGACGGCGTGGTGGGCCTCGAGCCGATCGAGCACCCAGCCGATGGGCGTCGTGCGATCGGCTGCACGTCCCGGGTCGATGGCACCGGACACGATGAGCCGGTCGATCGCCCGCGTCATAGCGACGTAATAGAGGCGAAGCCGCTCGTCCCTCTCCTGCCGGGTCGCGGCGTCCTTGACATCGTCCCAGGCGAAAACGCCCTCGCGTCTCCCGCGCGTCGGGTGCACCATCCGAAAACCGAAGCGTCCGTCGGAGAGCGCGACGATCTCGTCCGTGCCGTGCGGGCCGCCGGTGTCGCGCCCCGCGTCCGCGACGATCACGATCTTGAACTCGAGACCTTTCGCAGCGTGAATCGTGAGGAGGCGAACCGCTCCGCCCCCCTCCTCCTCGGCGACTGCCTCGAGCTCCTTCGCCCCCAGCGCGTCCTGCTCCCGCACGAAACGCACGAACCCCTCGATGTCGGAGCCCCGGACAGCCTCGTAGTCGCGGGCGAGCCGTCCGAGCTTGCGCATGTTGGCGAAGCGGCGTGCGCCGTCCCAGCGCGCCAGGACGGCGAGGTCGTAGTCGTGCTCGGTGACGATTCGCTCGCACAGCTCCTCGAGCCCGATGCGGTTCGACGCGCGCACGAGACGCTCGTAGCGCTGGAGAAACGCACGCAGCAGGCGCTCGTCGCTCTCGGCAAGATGCTCCGGGAGCCCGCGCTCGAGCGCCGTGAAGAGCGGACGGCGTGGCGCGTTGCGGCGCGTGAGAACGAGCGCGTCGTTCGAGATGCCGACGAACGGAGAGGCGAGCACCGTCGCCAGGGCGACGTCGTCGTAGCGGTTGTGGAGGAGCCGGAGGTAGGCGAGCAGGTCGACGACCTGCTGCTGCCCGAAGTAGCCACGACCGGTCGCGCGGTACGTGGGCAATCCCTGTCGCCGGAGGGCCTCCTCGTACCGCTCTGCGTCCGTTCCGGCAGCGAAGAGCACGACGATCTCGCCGGGCTCGGCCTCACCGGAGTCAACGAGCTCCCGGACGCGCGCCGCAATCTGCCGAGCTTCACCCGTGCGCCAGTGGACATCCGTACCGGCGAAGGTCGACTTGTCCGTCACGAGAAGCTCGACGGGATGTCCGAACACGGGGTCCGGGAATTCAGCCGATGCGGCGAGGGCCTGGTAGTCGTCTCCGAACGCGTCGCCGAACAGGTGGTTGACGGCCGACAGGACCTGCGGGCGTGAGCGGTAGTTGCGCGTCAGCGACAGCAGGCTCGGCGCCTGCTCGCGCCGCTCGCGAAAGACCTCGAGGTCTGCGTGCCGGAAGCCGTAGATCGACTGGAACTCGTCGCCGACCGTGAACACCTCGGTGTGGTCCGGATGTCCGACGAGGTCGATCAACTCGCACTGCAAGCGGTTCGTGTCCTGGAACTCGTCGACCATCACGGTCCGGAAGCGCAGCTGCGTCGCCTCACGGACCCCGTGGTCGTCGCGCAGCAGGTCTCGCGCCGCGAGCTGGAGATCCTCGAAGTCGACGACCGACTCGCGCCGCTTCGCCGCTGCGTACGCCTCGCCGAACCGCTCGAGCAGCTCCTGCAGGAGCCCACGATCGTGGGAGGCGAGCTCCTCGAGTGCGGCCCGCTCAGCCGCTTTCCGCGCCTGCTCGAACGACGCGGCTCGTGCCCCCTTGCTCGCGAACGCCGACAGGTCGACGAGCCGTTCGGGGGTCGATCCATCGCCGAGAACGTGCAGAAGCTCGGCTGCATTCGCGCGCTGGGTCGGGGTCGCCGCCCCATCGTCGACGAGCGCCTGCGCCTCGAACCGCAGCGTTCCGACCGCGTCGCCCGTGTCCGTGCGCTCACCGAGCTCGAGGACGAGATCGCGGCCCGCCGAGCGGAGCGTCTCGTACACGCCGGTGAGCATCCGCCGCAGCCCGTCCGCACGGTACGTCGCGAGAAGCCGCATCCGCTCCGGGTCTCCGCCCGCGCAGAACTCGTGCAGCGCACGGTCGAACGCCTCGCCACGGAGCACCGCGGCTCCCGCATCCTCGAGTTCGCGGAACCTGGGGTCGAGGCCGGCGGCAAACGGATGAGCACGGAGCAGACGTGCACAGAAGCCGTGAATCGTCGAGATCCATGCACCGTCCAGCTCACGGGCGAGGTCCGGTCGGCCGCGCTCGCGCAGGGCGGCCCGGATCCGGGTGCGCAGCTCGCCCGCTGCCTTACGCGTATAGGTGATCACGAGGATCGACTCGACGTCGATGCCTCGCTCGCAAACGGCCCGGACGTAGCGCTCGACGAGGACCGACGTCTTACCCGTGCCGGCGCCCGCGGCAACGAAGACCGAACCGTCGGCCTCGACGGCGGCGAGTTGCTCCTCGTTGAGCCCTCTCTGAGACTCCACGACCGTCACGCGCGCGGCACCCGGCAGATCGGCCACAGGTCGCACCACGGCGGGCAGCCGTCGCCCTTGGGGTCGTGCTGCACGTCGCCCGACTGGATGCGCCGGGCGCTGTCGCCGGCGCGCTCGCGAGCGGCCTCGATCTGGCTCCAGAAAGCGTCCTCGTCGAGATAGTCGTCCTTCGCGAAGCCGGGAAGATCCTCGCGCGAGCTCTCTCGGAGCATTCCGCGCGTCAGCCGGCGGCCGGCGAGAGCACGGTACACACCGCCGATCGGCTCGACGCCGACGAGATCACGGAGCGCGAGGATGTAGAGCGGGATCTGGAGCCGGAGCTCCCGGTCGATCTCCCGGGCGGAGTGCGCCCCCTTGCCCGACTTGTAGTCCTGAACGATCCCGCGGGCCGAGAACGGGTCGATGTCGATTCGATCGATCTTCCCCGAGAGCCAGAGGTCATCGCCGAGCGGCAGCCCGCGTTGCAGCTCGGGAGCCGCTCGCTCGGAGCCGAACGCGACCTCCAGCCGGCGAGGAACGAACTGCACCTCGGACGCGGCCTCGTCACGCAGGAAGCCCTCGAGGTCGGCACGCAGAGTGTGCCGGAGCTCGGCTTCCTGCAACTCGGTGAGATCGAGCCGCACGCCCGACTCGAGGGCCGCGTCGAGGCACCGGTGGACGAGCTCGATCGCGGCGTCGAGGTTCTCGGGCGTCACGCGCTCGGAGTCGAGCTCACGTGGCAGCGACGCGTAGAAGCGATTCAGCGTCGTGTGCAGCACGGAGCCCCGCAGGATCGGATCCGGCTCTGCGTCGATCTTCTTCGGATCGATCACGCGCTCCACGAGCCACGCCGACGAGCAGTCGGCGAACCGCTCGAGCTCCGTCGCCGAGAAGACCCGTTTCGCCGCGAAGGGCGCGATGACATCCGCGCTTCGAAGAGCGGTCGTCCGGTCGAAGGCTTTCCTTGCGCGTCCGAGGCGTCGCGACCAATCGTTCGCCGCGGCGAGCGCGTCCGCACCCTCCTCGTCGTCCGACGCGAGCCTGACGAGCGCCCTGAGCCGCTCCCGGTCACTCGGCGCGGACTCGAGCGGCCAGGTCAATGCCGAGAGCGACCGGCGCCGCGTCGCACGCTGGACGTCCGCCTCGTCGAACAACGACCTGACGTCCTCCCAGAAGGGGCTGACCTCGCGCGGACTGCCCTCGTCGCCGGCGGCCTCGCGGACGAGAATCAGCCGACGCGTGGCTCGCGTGCACGTCGTGTAGAAGAGGTAGCGGTCGCGGGCAACCGGGTCGGGGCGCTCGAGGCGACCTCCGAGCTCGGCTCGCAACTCGTCGCTCAGCAGCGGTGACGGACGCCCTCGACGCGGGAATGCTCCCTCTTCGAGCCCGAGAACGAAGACGACCTCGAACGTCCTCGTCCGCGCGCGCTCGTGATCGAGGACCGCAACGCGGCCGCGGGACGGACTTTCGGGGGGCACGCGGGTGCGCTCGAGCGCAGCGAGCACATCGTCTCTCGACAGGTCACCGTCATGAGCGCCGACTGCCGCGAGCTCCCCGAGCGTTCGCTCGGCTGCGCGGTATGCACGAGCGTCCAACCGGGCGTCGTCAGTCGTCGGCGGCGACTCGAGCCCCCAGGCGTTTCGCACCATGAGCGCGACCAGTCTGCGCGCTCCCTCCACCGGATCCTCGATCCCTCGAAGGTCGACGAGCGCGGGCACGGGCGCGCCCCGAAGCTTCTCAGTCTCCTCGTCGACCCGCATCGGATCGGCGACGGCTCGGCCGCGGAGGCGTCCCTCCACGAAGTCCACCGAGCGACGCTCGAGCCCGGAGAACGGTGACCGCAAGAAAGTGAACAGGTCGCGACGACTACCGCCGAGCCACTCGTAGCGAAGGATCGAGATCAAGGCCCCACCCAGAGCGGACTCGCCGAGGCGCCGGGCGTGCTCGACGCCAGAGGGAATCCCGAGGTGTGCGAACGCCCCCTCGAGGGGAGCGCGCCAGCGGTCGACGGACTCGCACACCACCGCGACGGCTTCAGGTGCAGTGCCGCCTCGCAGCAGGGCTGCGACCTCGCTCGCAAGGAGCTCGACCGTTCCCCGCGTGCCAGCGCCCTCGAGGAATCGGATCGAGCCGTCGAGCGACGGCCCGATCGTGAGATCGTCGGCGAACAGCTCCTTCTCGAGATGGACGAGCGCCGCGGGAGACATCGAAGTCGACGTACGTGGCAGCTCCTCGATGCTGCGGCCAGCGAGCGCCGCGAGATCCTCGACCGTCCCCGCGAGGGCACCGAACGCAGCTCGGCCCGGCTCGTACGGAATGGAGACCGTGACCTCCGTCCTCGCCGCGAGGCTTTCGACGAGCGCCCACTCCGCACCGGTGAGATCCTCGAAGCCGTATGCGAAGAGCGGCGCACCGTTCCATGCAGAAAGGTCGCCACGGAGGCGCTCGACCGCGTCGCGCCGCATCCCGTCGCGGTCGCGAACGCGGAGGCGCTCCAGCTCGTCTCGATACGCCTCGACGAGCGATGCGAGCTCGCCGTCGAGTGCGGCCGGATCGACGAGCCCGGCCTCGAGCTCGCCGATCGCATGGAGCAGGGTGTCGGCGAACCCAGCCGTTCCCGCGGAGAGACGTAGACCGTCGAGCTCGCCGCTCGCGACGGCTCGGCGTACGGCCAGTGCGCGCTGCGTCTCCGTCGCAACCGGAAGCACGTGGTCCGCACCAGCCGCAACGTGACGGAAGAGATCGTCGAAGGTGCCGATCGTCCCCGCGAGAAGTGCGGGGCGCCGTCGAATCAGATCGCGCTCGACCCGATCGACGTCGGCCCTGTTGGGGACGATGAGCCACGGATCGCGCCCGAGCACGTCGAGATAGCGCTCGAGGAGCAAGGCGACCTTCCCGACGCGCGCCGGTCCAACGACGAGGGACAGACCCATCGGTCCATCGTAGTCCCGGCCTCGGGCGAGCTTTCGTGCGCTCTGCGCAAAGAGCGTGGAGATTCCGCAGGCCCAGCTGCCAACGGCCCGACCCGCGGGATTCCTAGCCTGCGACCGACTTCGGCCGGCGACCGCGGCGGGCGACGGCCTGCCCCGGCATCCCCGCCGCGCAGTCGTCGCAGAGATCGGCCTGCTTGGAGCCGCGCCTCGCATCCGTGTAATTGAGGCGCATCACGGCGCCGCGGCTCTCGGCGACTTCTTTGCCGCAATTGTCGCATACCAGAATCGTCTTTCGTGCCATTTCATTCTCCTTCGAATTAGGTGAGTGACGACAAGAAGCCTAGAAAAGGACGAGCGAAACCGCAAGCGTATTGGCGTCGGGACATTTATTTGGAGGACTCGCGAGTAGGATCTCAGCCCGTGCAGACCATCGTCGTTCTCGAAGGTGACCAGACCGGACAGGAGTTGCTCGAGGAGTCGGTGCGGACGCTTGCGCCGGACGTCATCGGCGTCGAGCTCGGATTCGTGCGCTTCGACCTCTCTCTCGACGGTCGTCGAGCAACCCAGAACGGGGTCGTGTACGAGGCGGCGGCCGCGATCCGTGAGCACGGGCACGGCCTCAAGGCCGCGACCGTCACTCCCGAGGGCGCGGGTGACGTCGGCTCCCCCAACCGCATCCTGCGAGAGGAGATCGGCGGGAAGGTCATCGTCCGCACCGGCCGGCGCATTCCGGGGGTCGTGCCGCTCGGGGGGGTGCACGCGCCCATCTCGGTCGTCCGCATGGCAGTGGGAGACGCATACGGGGCCGAGGAGTGGCGTGAGGGCGAGGGCGACGACGAGGTCGCGTTCCGCACCGAGCGGATCGAGCGGCGCATCTGCCATGCCGTCGCGGAGTTCTCCTTTCGCCAGGCCGAGCGGATGGGCGCGAAGGTCTTCGGTGGCCCCAAGTACACCGTCAGCCCCACCTACGAGGGGATGCTCAAGGAGGAGATGGATGCGGCGGCCGCTCGCCACCCGGGCGTGACGTACGAGCCGCAGCTCATCGACGCAACGTTCGCGCTCCTCATCTCGTCGAGCGGCGCGCCGATGGTGATTCCCGCGCTCAATCGCGACGGGGACATCCTCTCCGACCTGGTTCTCCCGCTCTTCGGCTCGATTGCCGGCTCGGAGTCGCTGCTCGTAGCATTCGGCGACGACTACGTCCCGAGCGCGCTCATGGCGGAGGCCGCCCACGGAACCGCGCCCGCGCTCGAGGGCAAGGACGTCGCGAACCCGATGGCGATGATCCTCGCCGGCGCCGCCCTGCTCTCGCACGCCGACGACGACACGACGCAGACCGCCGGCCGCGCCATCCGCGAGGCATGCCTCGAGGCCGTCGCCGACGGCGTCAGGACGGCGGATCTCGCCGGTCATCACGGGACGACGGCGTTCACGGACGAGGTCATCCGCCGGACGCGGACGAAGATCGACGTCTGGGCGTCGTTGTGACGGTTCGCACGCGGCCGACCACCCCCGCTCCGTAGAGTTCGGCACCGCATGCGTGTCGCGGTCCCGAGGGAGACGGCTGCGGACGAGCGCCGCGTGGCGCTCGTTCCCGAGTCCGTCTCGAAGCTCCGCGACGCAGGCTTCGAGTTTTGCGTCGAACGGGGAGCAGGAACGGCTGCGGGTTTCTCCGACGACGAGTACTCGGCGGCAGGGGCAGAGCTTGCCGACACCGCATCGCTGACGGGTGACGCGCAGGCGGTCGTGTGCGTGGCCTCTCCACCTCCCGACCTCGTGTCGGGACTTGTGAACGGCACCGTGGTCGTCGGCTTCCTCGAGCCACTGACCGACGCGGACGGCATCGCGCGCCTCCGCGACCAGGGAGTCGTCGCATTCGCGATGGAGTCGATCCCGCGCATCACGCGCGCGCAGTCGATGGACGCCCTCTCCTCGCAGGCGACCGTCTCGGGCTACAAGGCCGTCGTGCTCGCGGCGGACCGGGTACCACGTCTCTTTCCGATGCTGATGACCGCCGCCGGGACGATTGCTCCCGTTCGCGCGCTCGTCATCGGCGCCGGCGTGGCCGGGCTCCAGGCCATCGCGACGGCCCGGCGACTCGGCGCGGTCGTCTCGGCGTTCGACGTGCGTCCCGCCGTCGCGGAGCAGGTGCAGAGCCTCGGTGCGAGCTTCCTCGATCTCGGCGTCCGCACAGAAGAGACCGCAGGCGGCTATGCAACCGAGCTGACACCGGAGCAGCAGGCGCAGCAACAGAGCGCGCTCGAGGAGCGGATCCCCGACTTCGACGTCGTCATCACGACCGCGGCTGTCCCGGGGCGGCCGGCGCCGAAGCTCATCCCGGCGAGTGCCGTCGAAGGCATGCGAACCGGCTCGGTCATCGTCGACCTCGCCGCCGAGACCGGCGGCAACTGTGAGGTGACCGTGCCGGGCAACGTCATCGACCACGAAGGCGTGACCGTGATCGGGACGCGCAACCTCCCGTCGACGATGCCCTACCACGCGAGCCAGCTCTACTCGCGCAACGTCCAGGCACTCCTCGTTCACCTCGCTCCCGAGGGTGAGCTCGTGCTCGACTGGGACGACGAGATCACGAGTGGCGCGTGTGTCACCCGGCCGGAAGGAGCTGCGGCGTGACCGGCGACCTGACTTTCGTCATCGAGCTGACGATCCTGGTGCTGGCGGCCTTCCTCGGCTTCGAGGTCATCTCGAAGGTGCCGACGATGCTCCACACCCCGCTCATGTCGGGGACCAACTTCATTCACGGGATCGTCATCGTCGGAGCGATCCTCGTCCTCGGGTTCGCGGACGACACGTTTACGAAGACCATCGGGTTCGTCGCGATGGTGCTCGCGACCGCGAACGTCGTCGGCGGCTGGTTCGTGACCGACCGCATGCTCGAGATGTTCAAGCGGCGGCCCGAGCCCAAGAAGGACGACGACAGGTGATCTCGGACCCGGACGTCCTCGGGCTTCTCTACCTCGTCTCGATCGTCTGCTTCGTCCTCGCGCTGCGCTTCCTCTCCTCGCCGAAGCACGCGCGTCGAGGAAACTGGCTCGGCGGCGTCGGGATGCTCATCGCGATCGGGACGACGCTTCTCGTCGAGGGCATCTCGAACTGGGCGCTCATCCTCATCGCCGCGGCGATCGGGAGCGTCGTCGGGCTCGTCGGTGCACGCAAGGTGAAGATGACGGCGATGCCGCAGATGGTGGCCCTGTTCAACGGGGTCGGCGGCGGTGCGGCGGCCTTGATCGCACTCGCGGAGTTCCACGAGCACGGAGGCGTCCTCACCTGGGACGAGGGCCTGTCGATCGCGCTGTCCGCGCTCATCGGGTCGATCTCGTTCTCTGGCTCGCTCGTCGCTTTCGCGAAGCTGCAGGAGCTCGTCAGCGGCCGGCCGATCGTGTTCCCGGGCCAGAACGTCGTGAACATCCTCGTGCTCGGGGTGGCGGCAGCGCTCGGCGTCGCGATTGTCGCCGGGGTCGAGGGTCAGTGGGCGATCGTCACGCTGATCGTGCTCGCGCTGTTCTTCGGGGTCATGTTCGTCCTGCCGATCGGCGGAGCGGACATGCCCGTCGTGATCGCGCTCCTGAATGCGTTTACGGGATTGGCAGCTTCCGCGACGGGATTCGTCCTCGACTCGACCGTGCTCATCGTGGCCGGGATGCTCGTCGGCGCCTCGGGCACGCTTCTCACGCTCCTGATGGCAAAGGCGATGAATCGCTCGATCGCCAACGTCCTGTTCGGCGCGTTCGGACAGGTGCAGACAGGCGCGAGTCAGGCGCGCGCCGACGACGGGCGGACGGTTCGCGCGACGACGGCCGACGACGTCGCGGTGCAGCTCTCGTTCGCGCGCAGGGTCGTGGTCGTCCCCGGCTACGGGATGGCGGTCGCGCAGGCCCAGCACGACGTCCGCCAGCTCGCCGACCTGCTCGAGGAGAGGGGGGTCGACGTCAAGTACGCGATCCACCCGGTCGCCGGTCGCATGCCCGGGCACATGAACGTCCTGCTCGCCGAGGCGAACGTGCCGTACACACAGCTCTTCGAGATGGACGAGATCAACCCGGAGTTCCCGCAGACGGACGTCGCGCTCGTCATCGGGGCGAACGACGTGACGAACCCGGCCGCACGAAGCGACCCGGGAAGCCCGATCTACGGCATGCCGATCCTCGACGTCGACAAGGCCGCCAGCATCATCGTGATGAAGCGATCGATGAACCCTGGCTTCGCCGGCATCGACAACGAGCTCTACCTCGACCCGAAGACCACGATGCTGTTCGGTGACGCCAAGGAGTCGGTGCTCAAGCTGATCTCCGCGGTCAAGTCGTCGTGATCCCCGTCTTCCGGGCCTCGGACGTCGAGCGAGCCGTTTCGCCGCACGAGGCGTACGACGCCGTTCGGGCCGCGTTCGAGGCGCATGCACGCGGGACGTGGTCGATGCCGTCGAAGACGTATGTCACCAACTACCCCGCCGGTGACTTCCGCGCGATGCCTGCGATCGGAGACGGGCACGCGGTTCTCAAGTGGGTCACGTCGTTCCCCGGAAATCCGCCGAAAGGCCTTCCGACCGTCACCGGGCTCGTCCTCCTCTCCGACGCAGAGGAAGGAACACTGCTCGCGCTGTTCGACGCGGCGGCGGTTACTGCACTACGGACTGCGGCGGCCGGCGTACTCGCCGCCGACACGCTCTGCCGCTCGGAAGCGTCGTCGTACGCCGTCATCGGCGCCGGGATCAACGGGGCCGAGACGGCTCGCATGCTCGTCGCGCACGGCGTGGTCCCACTGATCTGGGATCTCGATGAAGGACGTCGTCGGTTCGTCGCGGAACGCATCGGTGCGCAAGAGGCGACGAGCGCTGCCGAAGCTCTCGCCTCCGAGGTCGTCGTGACCGTGACACCCGGCGCGGCCGTGCTCTACCCGGAAGGCTCGCTCGAGCCCGGTCAGCATGTCTCGCTCATGGGAGCGGACGGCCCCGGCAAGGCCGAGGTCGCGATCGCCGAGCTCTCGCGCGCGCACCTCTTCTGCGACGACTGGGAGCAGGCAAGCCACGGCGGCGAGCTCGCTGCCGGAGTCGCCGCCGGCGTCGTCACCCAGGACACGGTCACCGAGCTCGGCGCCGTGCTCATCGGCGAGGCGGATGGCCGCCGGAGTGCCGGCGACGTCACCCTCTTCGACTCGACGGGCCTCGCGATCCAGGATCTCGCGATCGCGAAGGCGGCATTCACGAAGGCGTCCGCGCTCGAGCTGCAGCAGATCGAGCTCTAAGCGGGCCGCGGCCGTGAATGCGGCCGCCTTCACGGATCTTCGCGACCGAGATCCGCAATTGCGGATCTCGGTCTGCGGGGGGAGACATCAGTGCACGAGGAGCCGCGCCGGCTCGAACAGCTCGAGCTTTGGGTCGCTCTCGCCAAGGATCGCGCGTGCCACGAGCCGCCCGCTGGCGAACCCCAGCACGTTGCCGTGCCCTGAGTAGCCGCCGGCCATCCAGAGGCGCTCGCCGCCGGGGACGCGACCGATCACCGGGAGAAAGTCGAAGACCATTCCGAAAATTCCCGCCCACCGATAGTCGACACGCAGAGGTCGCCCGACGTGTTCCTCGACGAACCGCTCCAGGGCACCCTGGACGACCGGGGTCGTCACCTCCTCGTCGGTGAACTCCGTGTCGAGCGAGACGTCGCGGAACCCGCCGGCAACGATTCTGCCGTCGAGCCGCTGGTGCCAGTAGTCGAACCCGTGGCGGCCGTAGTGCGGGATCTCGAAGAGCATCTCCTCGATCGGCTCGGTCGCGATCACCTGGCCACGGGTCGGGACGATGAGTCCCTCGAGCTCGCCGAGAAGTCCGCTCGGGTACCCGTCAGTGGCGACCACTACCGTGTCGGCGAAGACGTCGTCGAGCGACGTAACGCGCGTGTACTCGTGGATCTCGACGCCTGCCGCGGCGGCACGCTCGGCGATGCCGCGTACGAGCCGGGCCGGCTGCAGAACGCCGTCGGGAGGATGGAAGAGCGCAGCCGGATAGCGCTCCAGTGGAGCTGCCAGATCCTCGCGCCACTCGGCCGCGAAGCCCGCCGCCCGCAGCGCCTCGTACTCCCCCCGTAGCTCGTCGCGCTCCTCGTCGTCGATGGCGAGCCGCAGGCTGCCCACCGGCCGGAATGCGTCTCCGGCCAACGTTGCCAGCCGCTCCAGCTCCACCTCGGTCCACCGCCACAGCTCAGCGGTCGCGTCTTCCCCGATCGAGTCGACGAGGACCGGATAGGCAGCGGCACCGCCGCGAAGCGCGAAGCCGCCATTGCGGCCGCTCGCCCCTCCGGCGATCTCGCGCGCCTCGAAGAGCCGAACGCGCAGACCCGCTTCCGCCAGCGCGAGCGCGCAGGAACAACCGGTGATCCCGCCGCCGACGACGGCGACATCGGCGGTGCCGTCGAGCCGAGCGGACGGCAGTGGCGTTGCAGGCTCCTCGAGCCAGTACGAGACAGTCGACATCGAGCGCCGATCCTAGACAGGTGTGCGTCCGACGATGAGTTGGCCCCGACGCGAAGCCGAGGCCAACCGATCGTCACTAGGCCCTAGCCGTTCGGATGCGCGTTCTCCGAGGGGTTGCAGGCGTGGCCCGGAGTTCCCTTGGGAAGTCCGTAGTACTTCCACGAGTCCGCGGCAGTCTGAACCTGCGATGCGGTCTGCCCCCCCTCTGGAAGGGCGTCATTCATGTCGTTCAACCCGCTGGCGGCACAGTCGGAGTTTGCGTGGTCGAGGGCTCCCGTCTCATTTGTGTTGTGCTCGCAAGTGACCCCGGTATCCCCGCCGCACGGTGTGCCTGGAGGCCCCTTCACCTCGCCAGCGAACGCTCCACTCGCCGCGGCACCCACGAGCACCGCGGACGACGCCGCTACCACGAGAAATCGCTTCATTCCCCTCCCCCTCTGTTGTGGACGCCCCACCGGCGTCCGAGCGGTCGCAACGTACTCCTGCGGAAGCAGGCCGTCAACCCCGGGCGAGCGCTGCTCGATACAGGCCGTCCTCGAGCGTCACACGGCCCGCGAGCTCGAGCTCCGTCAATGCAGCCGCAGCCTCACCCGGATCGAGCACGGTCGCCCGAACGAGCTCGTCGCCGGTGAGCGCCGTCTCGCTCAACCGTGCGAGCAGCGCCTGGGCGACGGGCCCGAGCTGCGCGGGTGCGTGGTCAGCCGGCGCAAGGTCGTAGAGACCCAAGAGGTCGGCCGCGCACGTGACGGGCGTGGCGCCCAGCTTGATGAGCCCGTTCGTCCCCGCGGACAGCGAGCTCGTGATCTCGCCCGGGACGGCCAGCACCTCACGCCCCTCCTCGAGCGCGAAGTCCGCCGTTATGAGC
>Ga0068864_100002614_pt1 | contig 14874 bp, 15 predicted proteins | sample KBSSwiS72_FD_66586 | JGI IMG/M metagenome (GOLD analysis project Ga0068864, IMG submission 66586) | Switchgrass rhizosphere microbial communities from Kellogg Biological Station, Michigan, USA - KBS Switchgrass S7-2 | ecosystem: Host-associated > Plants > Roots > Rhizosphere > Soil ... | reverse complement strand
GCACTCCCGCGTCAAGGTCGGCACGCGCGTGGTGGTGCTGCCGGGCAGGGGGCAGGCGACCGCCGTGACGACCGGGGCTGGTTCGTCCGCAGCGACGGCCTCCCGCGACAAGCCGCCCGGCGTTCCATCAAGTTCAGATCTGTCGACAAAGCGATTGCCGGCGAAGCGTACGGCAGAGCCCGCGCAAGACGCGCCGAAGCGCATCGTCGAAGGTGAGGCCGCCGCGGTTCGCGAGCCTGCCCCTGCGTCCAAGGGCCATCAGGACGCCGCCGGATTCGAGGAGTAGGGCGTCCGGACTCGGCAGGCATGAGCCGGATCGTCTCGGTCTCCCGCCTTGGTGCGGCCGCAGAGCTTAACCGGCCCTTAACGACTGCATGGGAGCATACCGGACGTCGTTTTGGCGTCATGAGACCGGTAGCGAATGCACACGCCACGCAGTGCGGCACGGGCCGCAGGGGTCACCAAGGCCACCATTTACCGCGCGATCAGAAGGGGTCAGCTGGCGGCCTGCAAGCTGCGCGGCGGAAACTACGCGATCTACCCCGCCGAGCTGCGGCGAGCGTTTCCATCGGCGGCGCAAGCCTCGGCCGGCGTGACGGAGCGAAGCGCCGGCACGTTCCTGTTTCCGGCCTGGGACGTGAGCTAGTTTGGCAATCAATCCCACCCTGTCAGGTGGTGTGGCCGGTGCGTCCGTGTGCAGCTGCCAGCGCTGTCGCGCGCCCCGGTCTAGGATTTTGGCGCACAATTCTCGGGCAGCCTATGCAGCATTAACAAGCTGGACGACCCTCGGCCATTGGCTTTCCACTGCGCTCGCTCGCGGGACCGCTCGAAGCGCTGTCGCTGCTTCAGTAAGCGACTTTCGGACATCGATATTGGTGAGCTTTTTCGAGGATGAACCTCAGCGCGCGCTCTCGACCGCCTTGCGCGCCTGTGCAACTACGTCGGGCGGTGTGCGATAGAGGTCCTTTACAAGGGCGTCGATGGCTGCACCGCCAACCGGGTTGATCTCGATCTTGCTTTTCTCTGCGTCCGCCAGGAATCCCGGATCCTTCATCGTCTGATCAAAGGCCGCGCGCAGGGCGTCCCGCCGGTCTGCCGGAATCGCGGGCGGCGCAACGAACGGGCGTCCCATTGTCTGGCGGCTGAAGATCAGCTTGAGGATCTGCCGCTGCGCCTCGGTCTGCGCCTTGTCCACGATCAACGGCACGTTCGGCAAGTCGCGGGCTTTTTCCAACGCGAGCTGGAGGATGAGGTTGAGTTTCTTCTCGGCGAGCCATGCGGCCTTTTCGGCTTTGATGCTGGTCCATGACCAGCCGCAGCGTCCGTCGACCTCGCCGCGCTCCATGGCGAGCGAAATCTCGGCCGTGCCGGGATAGCCCGAAATGAGTCGGCTCTTCATGCCGAACAGGTTGTGCAACACGTTGGCAAACACGTCCGGGTCGGATCCGGAGCCGTTGCCTGCGACGATGATTGGCTTGATGAGCGCGTCTTCCCAGGTCTTCACCACCGAACTTTCGTAGGTGACGCACATGCTGACTTCGTTGGCAGCGCTCCCGATCCACGTGAACTTCGTCGAGTCGAACTTTGTGTTGCTCTGGCCGATCAGCGGCTCCATCGCCATTCCGCGCGCGATGATGCCGAACTGCGTCCCATCGCGCACCGCGACATTGTAGAGTTGGTTCGTCAGCGACAGCGTGCCGGCGCCGGGCGTGTTCTTGACTATGATCGTGGGGTTGCCAGGGATATATGCCCGCATGTAGCGCGCCAGGATCCGCGCGACGCCATCGTAGGCGCCGCCGGAGCTATAGCCGACCGACAGCGTGACGGTCTTGCCTCGGTAGAAGTCGGCGACCTCTTCAGCCCCCACATCGCCAAGCGGCGCGGCCACGCAGAGACCAATGAGGGCGGTGCGCAGGAGACGGATTGAGGTTGCGGCGCGACCCAGGGCCCACTCCCAATCGCTGATGTGTTGGAAATCCGATCGTGCCGCGGCGTCGTCGCCACGGCTCGGCGTTACCCGGCAGTAATCGTCACGACGCCTTCGCCATGGGCACCGCGTCGCGGTCGAGCTTGAACACCTCGTCGCGGCACCAGCGGGCAACGTCCGTTGCGGTCGCGATCCAAGTGCCTTCGGCCTTCTTCATGTGCTGAATGATCGCCTGCAGGGTTTCGGCGCGCCCCGGCCGGCCGGAAATGTACGGATGGAACTGGAATGGAACGTAGGTGCCCCCTGACTTGGACTCGCGGTGGAAGCAATCGAACATCGATTTCCAGACCAACAGCGTGTCGCCTGGGTTGCCGGCATCGTTGTTGCGGTGCTGGTAGGTGCGGCCGTCGCCATAAGGCTGCCGGGGCAGTTCGATCAGATGCCGGCCATTGCTCTCCCAGACGAACGGGAGATCGTGCGAGAAGGAATTGCTGTTCCAGAGATAGCCATGCTGCATCAGCAGTTCGATGCTGTTGGCGCTCTGCGTGCAAGAGCGCCAGCCGATCGGCTGGTGGCCGGTGCGCTGCTTGATCATGGCGCCTGTCCGGCGCATCACATCGTCTTCCTGCTCGCGCGTGAGATCGCGCGCGACCTCGTGATGATAACCGTGGCCCGCGATCTCATGGCCCTGATCGACGATCGCCTTCACGGCGTCAGCGTAACGTTCGGCGATGCCGCCGCAGGTGTTGAAAGTCGCCTTGACCTTCTCTTCCTCGAGGAGGCGCAGGATGCGCCAGATGCCGGTATGCGGGCCATATTCGCACTGCGTGTATTCCTCGTGATCCATGCTGCCGTCGGGCAACGGGCGCACGTCTTCGCCGCCCTGGAAATCGAACGTCAGCGTCACCGCGGTCCGGATGCCCTTGGGCCAATGGAAGGTCCCTTTAAAGTGGCGTTCGGTCAGCATGGCGTTCTCCCTGGGTGGCGCGAGCAATCCGCGTGGATGTCCGGCATCTCGACGCGAACGGTCGGCGTCACGGCTGCAAAAGCCCATTCAGACGAACGTGCCCACCCTAGCGAAGCCCGCCCCGCGCCGGTAGCCTCCTTTTTGGAACAACTGTTTTCCCAGTTTGACCAGCCGCGGCCGCTTATTTGTATTCGCGCAAGCCCAAGCGGTGGAAAGGCGCACCAGCGCGGGACGGCGTGGGCGTACAGACCTTCAAGTCGGGTAAACCAGACTTGTGGGGACCTTTAAGGCGACCGCCTTCGGCCCGGCCGCGCCATCGCCGTCGACCGACTGCATGAATCCGGGGCGCCCGCGGTCGTGCGCGCCCTCACCCTTACTAAAGTTTAACGCCTGGATGACGAACCCGTGACAGGGGAGGTGCTACTAACCCTTGCCTGCAAGCGCTGGCCTGGGAGGGCCTGCGACGGCGGAAGAGTCATGGGCGGATACGATTGAGAAGCGTCACCAGCGGCGCCGCCGAGGCCCGTTGGATCAGGACGCCGCCCCCGATGATCCCGCCGGCAAGGCAGAATTCCTCGAAAGGAACAACGCCGGCTGCCCTTGGCCAGCGGCTGAAGGGCCATACCGCGATGCTGATCTCCGAGGACTACCGGCAGCTGGCCGAACGATGCCTGAAACTTGCCAGCGAAAGTTCTGACCCCATCGTGGCACGCGCGCTCAGGGCCCTTGCGACAGATTATTTGGCGCGTGCGGATAGCCCCGCCGGTCTCAACCGCGCCCTTTCGTGGGAATAGGTCGTCCGCAAGGGTGCCTCGGGCCAGCGGTGTTTATCCTTAATTAAAGGCCCAGGTTAATTGACCAGCGTACCCCATTGGCAGAGGCTGGATGTTGATCCGGCGCGCGGGAACGACGATGTCGGCGCGTCATGACTAACCAGATTGCGATCGAAATGGCATGGGGGCGAGAGGACTGGCTCGCCTCTTCTTCGTGCGTCGAGTTATCAGAGTGCAAGGAGAACCAACATGGCACGACCGGCTACTCTTCCAGACCAAGCCCGGGCCGTAGAGCATTTGCCCACCTCTTTGCCCGCGATACAGGTGACTTGGCCGCAAAGAAAAATGTTTGGCGAAGAATAACAAGTCTTGGCACGGGGGCGACGCCACTAAGAAGTAGACAATCACGTCGGGTCGAGATGCTCCCGTCGCAGCATTAGGCGATGATTGGAGAGAGCAATATATATGAGACGATCCATTATTTTTGCGAGTTTGTTGGTGCTGGTCGGGACCGTCGCCCAAGCAGAGATCATATGCACGAACCATCGTGGATGTTTCGAGACCGGCGGGCGGATTTTCCGTACTGGTGGGCGAGTGATCGTCGGCCAGACCATCATCAACCATCGCGACAGCCAAAAGGATTCGGGTAAGCCGATCCGCATTAGGCGAGTCTGGTAAAAAATGAAGTGGGTCCTCATCGTCATGGCGGTTGGCGCGAGCGGCCAACCGGAATGGCGCTACCGGACGTTGCGGCATCGTGGGGAAGCGGTGATGCGGACACTCATGTTCGCGCTGACGCTGGCGTTCTCGCCTGCGTATGCGCTCGATCCACTCGACATGCCGAAGCAATGGCCCGATGGCCCGATGAAGGAATTCTTTCAACACCTTATGCGACCAGACAATGACTCGCGGCCACAACTCGACAAGCGCAACCCGTTGTCATGCTGCGGCGCGGGCGATGTTGTGGATACCAAGTACAAGGTCGAGCACGGCAATGGTCCACATCCGGACGATACGTGGTACGCTTTGATCAACGGCGCTCGGGTAAACATTCCGCCGGAAAAGATCGTGTCAAACTATGCACCAGACGGTCAGGCTTATCTCTTCATGCTGACATTGTACGGTCCGCACGGAGAGCCGTACGACCGCGAGATCGTCTGCTTTGTGCGGCCGAAGGGAGGCTTGTGACAAAGCTCCCTCCTCGTGTTGACTTCCCGATGCCGCGCTTGCGGGTAGCGGCGTTGCCAGCGCCGACAGATTTTCGCGACGGGTGCGGAAGCGGCGACGTTTCATGGCGCGGCCTCTTGCGGTCGGCGACGACAGCAATTGAGCGGCAGCGGCGGATCGCGGCGGGCAAAGTCGCTCGGCGGCTCCCGCCCGTCACGGATCGCAAGAAATTCTCTGATGATTTCCTCGCGCGCGCCCGCCGCCGAGCGCGCCTCGCACGTCATGCACTGGACGAGAAGATCGAAGTTTGCGGGGATGTCGGCGCTCATCGCGAGCGCCCGGCGTCTGACAATCGGGCGAAAACCCTAATGCTGCCAATGCGCGCACGAAGCACGCTTTGACAACGCAAGTCCTTGGTTTCACATGATCTGGATCAAACGCCGCGAGTTCATCACGTTGCTCGGCGGGGCGGCGGCGGCGTGGCCGATCGTTGCGCGGGGGCAGGAGAGAAAATTCGCGCGGATCGGCGCGCTGGTGCTGACGAGTGCGGACGCACAGTCTCTTTCCAAGGCGCTACGGGAGGGATTGCGCGAGTTCGGTTATGCAGAGGGGCAGAATTTTGCCTTCGAGGTCCGTTCGGCTGACGGGAATACCGATCGGTTGCCCGAGCTGGCCAGCGAGCTGGCACGGCTGCCGGTTGACGTGATCGTGGCGACTTTCACGCCATGCGCGTTGGCGGCGAAGCAGGCCACTACAACCATTCCAATCGTCATGGCGGCTGTTGCCGATCCGGTCGGCTCCGGCCTCGTGCAGAGTCTGGCGCGACCAGGCGGAAACATCACAGGTTTCTCCAACCTGGCTGCTGAGACGGCCGGAAAAAGTGTCGAATTACTTCGAGACATGCTGCCCTCGTTGAAACGTGTGGCGGTTCTGGCTAACCCCCTCGATCCATTCACGACGCCGCTCCTGCAACAAGTTCGTCTCGCCGGACAGACCACCGGGATTGAGATCGCGCCGGTCGTGATGGCCCGAGGTCCGAACGAGGTGGAGTCTGCTTTTGCCAAGATGACAGAAGAGCGAGCGGAAGCTGTTGTCGTTCAAGGCATCTTCTTTTCCAAGGCTGTTGCCGAGTTAGCGTTCCGACATCGTTTGCCGAGCGCCTCGTTGCTGCGGCAATTTGCGCAAGCAGGCGGCCTAATGTCGTATGGTGCCGATGTGCCCGACATTTTTCGGCGCAGTGCACTCGCCGTCCACAAGATTTTGCAGGGTACGAAACCCGCCGATCTTCCGGTCGAGCTGCCGACGAAGTTTGAGCTTGTGATCAATCTCAAGACGGCCAAGTGGCTTGGCCTCGATGTGCCTTGGTTCCTTCAGCAGCGCGCCGATGAGGTGATCGAGTGAACCGCCGCGAGTTCATCACGGGACTTGCCGGCGCGGCGGCGTGGCCGGTTGCAGCGCTGGCGCAGCCGCGGGTATTGCCGCTGATCGGCATCCTCAACAGCGGCACAGAGCAATTGCGGCCCGACCAGTTCGACGGCCTTCATCGCGGATTGAAGGAGACGGGGTTCGTGGCCGGTACGAACGTAACCGTCATATCTCGTGGCGCTGACGATAATTACGATCGTCTCCCAGCGCTCGCCGCCGAATTCGTTCGCCTACCTGTAGCGGTGATCGCAACCGCTGGCGGGCCGGTGGCGGCGCTCGCGGCCAAGGCAGCGACTTCGACCATCCCGATTGTGTTCGCCGCTGTCTCCGATCCGGTCAAGAGCGGCTTAGTTGCGAGTCTCAATCGGCCTGGCGGCAACATCACCGGTAACGCTGGCTTTTCGATCGAGCTAGACGCAAAGCGCCTTGAACTGCTGAGCGAACTTGCTCCCGCCGCACGAGCCATCGGCGCGCTGGTCAATCCCAATCGTCCCGGCGTCGAAGCCCAAGAGAAGGAAATGCTCGCAGCAGCGAAAACCGCCGGTCGCGAGCTGACCGTGCTTCATACTGGCGATTCGCGCGCGATCGAAATAGCGTTCGCCACGCTCACCGAACGGAAGATCGCAGCGCTCCTAATCGGCGCAGATGCGTTATTCAACAATCACCGGCCACAGGTAGTGGCCCTGGCGGCGCGTCACGGCATAGTCGCCATGTATCCATGGAATGAGTTTGTGACCGAAGGCGGACTCGTCAGCTATGCGCCAAGTTTGACCGAGGCCTATCGCCTATCAGGTCTCTATGTCGGCCGCATTCTGAACGGCGAGAAGCCAGCCGATCTGCCTGTAATACAGCCGACCAAAGTCGAGTTGGCGATCAACCTCAAGACCGCCAGGGCGCTTGGCCTAGATGTACCGCCATCGCTGCTCGCCCGCGCGGATGAGGTGATCGAGTGAGGCGCCGTGAATTCATCACGCTGCTCGGCGGGGCGGCGGCAGCGTTGCCGCTCGCGGCAAGAGCGCAGCAGCAGGCGGGAAGAAGCCGCAAAGTCGGAGTGCTGCATCCGGGGCAAGCGGCGGCCGTGAATGCGCGTATTACTGCAATCCACGAAGGGTTAGGCGGCTCCTCTACCCAACGTTCCGAGACCGAGCTGGTCATTCGGCTTGCGGATGGAGAACTGTCCCGTTTGCCAGCTCTGGCGACGAGCCTGGTCAAGGACCATGTGGACGCGATCCTGGCTGCTGGCCCTCCCGCCGTTCAGGCATCGAGAGCCGCCACTGCCGATATCCCTGTGATCGCGATTGATCTTGAGAGCGATCCGGTAGCCAGCGGATGGATCGAAAGTCTCGCTCGTCCAGGTGGCAACGTAACCGGCGTTTTCCTGGATTTCCCAACCTTCAGTGCGAAATGCTTGCAACTGCTCATCGAGGCTTGTCCGGCGCTTGCCGGCATCGGGGTCCTCTGGGACCCCACAACCGGGCCCCTGCAACTCGGTGCAGTTGAGATTGCCGCACGAGAATTAGGCATCGATGTGCAGATTTTCGAGGCGCGTCGGGTGGCCGATATCGCGGACGCGTTCTATGGGCTCGACCTCGCACGCGTTCAGGGCGTGCTGGTGCTGTCGTCGCCACTATTCGGGGGCAATCCACAATTGCTCGCGGACCTCGCTCTACGCAGACATGTGCCAACCATCTCGCTTTTTCCAGATATCGCAAGAGAGGGTGGGCTTCTCGCGTATGGGCCAGATATTCAGGGGCTTTATCGGCAAGCGGGAGCTATGGGGCGCAAGGTGCTGCAGGGTGCCAAACCGGCAGATTTGCCCGCCGAACGTCCGGTTCGGTTTCAGCTGATAGCGAATCTAAAAACCGCGAAGAAGCTTGGACTCGAACTCCCTTCCATGCTGCTCGCCCGCGCCGACGAGGTGATCGAGTGAGGCGGCGCGAGTTCATCACGCTGCTCGGCGGTGCGGCGGTCTGGCCACTCGCGGCGGGCGCGCAGCAGCTGGCGATGCCGGTGATCGGCTTTCTCCAGACGGGTCCGGCCAGTGCGACGGCGCACATGGGAGCAGCCCTTCACCGTGGGCTAAAAGAAGCTGGCTATGTCGAAGGCCAGAACGTCGAGGTTCGTATATCGTTATGCGGATGGTCAATACAATCGACTGCCAACGCTGGTCGCCGACCTGATCAACTGGCAAGTAGCTTTAATCGGCGCCTTTGGCCCGCCTGCAGCGCAAGCGGCTAAGGCAGCAACCACGACGATACCAATCGTCTTTACGAGTATTGACCCGGTCAAGTTTGGCCTGGTGGCAAGCCTCAACCGACCTGGTGGCAATGCCACCGGCGTGCATGTTGTGAATATCGATCTGGAGGGCAAGCGACTCGAATTGCTAAGCGAGATGGTGCCCGCATCCGCTCCCGTCGCGGTGCTAATCAACCCCCATGGCGAGCACCCCGAACAGCAGGCCAAGGACTTGCAAGCGGCGGCTCCCCGCATCGGCCGGCAAATTTTGATCCTGAATGCGATCAGCGAACGCGACATCGATACAGCGTTTAGGACACTGATCGAACGGCGGGCCGGAGGGCTATTAGTCACAGGTGATCCATTCTTTAATCACCGACGTGAGCAGTTGGTCGCGCTCGCGGCCTATCATGCCCTACCTGCAATCTATGAATTTCGCGAGTATGCCCTTGCCGGCGGGCTTATAACCTACGGCACCAGCATCACAGATGCCTATCGACAGGCTGGAATCTATATCGGTCGAATCCTGAAGGGCGAAAAGCCAAGCGAACTGCCGGTAATGCAGCCGACAAAGTTCGAGCTGGTGATCAATCTCAAGACCGCCAAGGCGCTGGGCCTCGAAGTACCGGCGAAGCTGCTCGCCCGCGCCGAGGAGGTGATCGAATAGAGTGCAGTTTGCTCCGATTGCTCACAGCCGCTTGTGGCACGAACGCGACCAACCGGCATGTCCGCTCTAACGGCCGCTAAGGGGGCAATAGCGGACCTATGCAATCATACAATGTGGAAATCACTATACGTGGCGGTGACGTGTTTATCTAGCTGAGCAAATTGTGCGGCTACGGCAGACCCGGTTCCATCGACATCGTAGTACAAGGCGCCTGCCTTCTGGTCATAGATGATGCGATCAGTCGAATCGTGAGCGCTGACGCCCACATAAAACGCATCCGCAGTCAGCACTCCTATGCTTCCCAGGTTCGCAAAAGCGGAGTCGTCAACATCGATGATATCAACACCAGAAATGAAGTCTGTTATTGTGTCGATGTTGTTCTGACCAGGAGTCGAATTAAATACGAAGTGGTCCGCGCCTGCATTGCCTGTGAATACGTTGTTGACTTGGTTGCCGATGAAAACGTCGGCGCCTGAGCCGCCGATGGCATTTTCGATAGACGCTTGCAGCTGTTGACCTAGGGGCACAGCTTGGCCGTTGCTGAATGCTGGCAGCATGGCGAGCGCAATGTTTCCCGCGGCGAGATGGGTGTCGCCCTCGTAAAAATCCAGGTGTGCTGATTGAAAATTGTTGAGTGTGTCGGTCTTTATCCAATGGCCTGGTTGCAAATCGACGAGTAGATTCGTGGTGTAATTGCTGAAGTCGAGAGTGTCGTTTCCGCCCCCGTCCCAAATGGTCATGAAAATCCGATTGGCGTCGGGAATCGGCTGGCCCACGCCATTAATGAACTCTTGTCCAGTTGTGTTGGACCACGTGTACCTAGTGTCATCATTGGGCGTCCACTCAACGCCGTACATGTATTGCAACGCTGCAATATCGTACATCATCAGGGTCTGTGGATACCCAAATGTTTCGTTGGAATATTCCCCGTTGGTCTTGTCGCCCACGTAGGAGCGGTAGCTCATCTGCGTGTATTCGAGCGAATCGTGATCGAGGGGAACAACGCCAAATCCTGAGACCTTTTCGTGCGGGTGCTTTAATCCGAGGGTATGTCCAGTTTCATGGAGAAAAGTAGCCCAGGCATCAGTCCCGATGAAGGGGCATCGTAAAGGTGCTTCGAATTGTTGAACCACGCGTCCCCACCTTGAGCCTTTTCGGAGGGCTCGTACGCCCAAGCGCTGGTCGTCTTGTCAGTCAGGCCGTACCGGATCGTCGCAAATTGATCGTTTAAGTCACCGTAGGAAACTTTTGCGAAACCCCAGTCGATGACCGAATCAAATTGTGTGAGCATGTATTCTATTGCGGATTGCTGCTCAGGATTTAGAGCCGCAAAATTTGAGCGAGGCTCATTGCTGTAATTGCTTCCGTAGTCGAGCATGCTATCTGGGAAACTGTAAGTAATTGTTGACTCTTTATAGACAATGCCTGCGTCCCAAGGGGCGACGACGAACGCTGGCGCATCCCACGCGAAGCTAGAGCATTCCGTCGATATACTGATCGCGATCGAGGTCGGCGCTAACTGGATTGATTTTCGTCGACCGGGCCATCATCCCCTCCCGTTGTCAATTATTGATAGCCGGGATTCCCCAGATGAACCCCGAACCGAATTGAACGGTAGCGATGTTCTGGATTGCCGGGAAGCTCGAATAGGCCAGAACTTTGGGCTCACTCACAATCTGCTTGTGAGGCCAGAGCGTGGTTTGTGAAGCGCGTTGGCCGGAATTGGTCGGCTTCCTGTCTGAGCTGCACGCACTCAAGATCGATCTATTCCTGCGCCAACAGGGGCTCGACACCACGACGCCTGCGGGCAAGGCGATGTTTCAGATGATGGGCGTGTTTGCCGAGTTCGAGCGCGCCATGATTGCGGAACGCGTCCGCGCCGGGCTTGCGAGGGCCAGGAGCGAGGGGAAGCGTCTTGGTCGACCTCCGATAGCCGCTACGCTGGAGAAACGAATCTGTGAGGCTCTGGCGACTCCTGGGCGGCCTGGCATACGGGTCATTGCCGAGGGGTTCGGCGTCAATCCATCGACAGTGCAGCGCATCAGCCGCCCTTTCGACGGCGCAAGCGTCGCCGTAGCATAGCCGCTAGGGGCGCGAAATGAAGGCACTCCCCTGGGCTGGGGGCTATTCATGTATTTCCATACAGATACCACCGAACCGCTATCTGCCATTAGAAGTGCCTGAAGGGGCTGGCCGCCGCCACCTCGATTCACAACAATTCAGGTCCGCCCCAAGGACCTGCGGACTTGCGCCGTTAGGCTTCTGATGCGTCAAACCGCCTGCGCCTGGCGGTTCCTACCTGCTATCATCGGCGGCGGCACCTGGGAGGGAGCCCCCATGCCCGGCATGAGGCGGCGGGAGTTCGTCACACTGCTCGGCGGTGCGGCCGTGGCGTGGCCGCTTTCGGCGCGCGCGCAGCAGCCGGCGACGCCGGTGATCGGGTTCCTCAACGGCGCATCGCCAGAGGGATACGCGCCTTACGTGACCGCGTTCCGCCAAGGTCTGAAGGAAGTCGGCTACGTCGATGGTCAGAACGTGGCGATCGAGTATCGCTGGGCGCAGGGTCAATATGATCGACTGCCGGCACTCGCGGCCGATCTGGTTCGACGCCAAGTGGCAGTGATTGCCGCAACCACTGTTCCTGCGGCACCGGCAGCAAAGGCAGCGACCACGGCGATTCCGATTGTTTTCGTTACCGGCGTCGATCCGGTCCAGGAGGGCCTCGTTGCCAGCCTCAACCGCCCGGGCGGCAACCTCACGGGCGTGACCGGTTTGAACCTGGAGGTAGGGCCAAAGCGGCTGGAACTACTGCACGAATTGATGCCCACGGCGACCATCATTGCGCTCCTCATCAACCCGACCAGTCCGACCGCCGAGACACTGTCGAGAGACTTGCAGGCGGCGGCCCGGACGCTGGGGCTGCGGCTCCACGCCTTGCATGCCAGCACCGAGCGCGACCTCGACACCGCCTTCGCAACCCTAAACCACCTGAAACCCGGCGCACTCATGATCGCCACCGACACATTTTTCAATAGCAGGACCGAACAGCTCGCCGCACTGACTGCCCGCCACGCAGTACCTGCGATCTACCAGTATCGCGAGTTCACCGCGGCCGGCGGCCTAATGAGCTACGGAGGCAGCAATACGGATTTGTACCGCCTGGCCGGCCTTTACACCGGCAGGATTCTCAGGGGCGAAAAGGTGGCCGACCTGCCGGTTCAACAGTCCACAAAAGTCGAACTGATCATCAACCTCAAGACCGCCAGGATGCTTGGCATCGCCGTGCCGTCGACCCTTCTCGCCCGCGCCGACGAGGTGATCGAGTGAAGCGGAGCGAGTTCATCATGGGACTTGGCGCAGGCGTGCTCGCGGCGACGCTCCTACCGAGAGTCGCCGCGCAGGCACAGCAGCAGCAACACACATTGCCGGTGGTCGGGCTTCTCAGTTTGGCGACTTCCTTCGGAGGCCGGTTGGAGGCGTTCCGTCAAAGCCTGAGCGAGGCGGGCTTCGACGATGGCCGCAATGTCACGATCGAGTACAACTGGGATGGCCAATATGATCGCCTGCCTGCGCGCGCGGCTGACCTTGCACGCCGTCGGGTGAGTGTCATCGTCGCCACCAGCACGCCGGGTGCGCTGGCGGCCAAGGCGGCGACATCGACCGTGCCGATCGTCTTCAATGTCGGCGTTGATCCAGTTGAGGTAGGGCTCGTCTCCAGCCTCAGTCGGCCCGGGGGCAATCTCACCGGAGCGAGCATCTTGAACGTGGAGCTCGGCGCGAAACAGCTCGAGCTGCTGCACGAGGTCGTCCCGACGGCAACAAAAATCGCGCTCCTCGTGAATCCGACCAGTCCCGCCCTTGCCGATCCGCTGTCGCGCCAGCTGCAGGCGGCGGCCAAGAGTCTCGCGCTCAAGCTTCAGGTCGTGCGGGCGAGCAGCTTAGGCGAACTCGAGGCGGTGTTTGCCTCCCTGCGAGAGCTGCAAGTCGGCGCGCTGGTGATCGCCTCCGATCCATTCTTGAACAGCCACAGCGAGCTGATCGCCGCGTTCGCGCTGCGCAACGGGATGCCGACCATGCATCAGTATCGCGAGTTTCCCGCCGCTGGCGGTCTGATGGGTTACGGGGGAGCCATCACCGATTCATATCGTCTGGTCGGGGAATACACGGGTCGGATCCTGAAAGGCGAGAAGCCGGCCGATCTGCCGGTACAGCAGCTCACCAAAGTCGAGCTTGTGATCAACCTCAAGACCGCCAAGGCGCTCGGCCTCGAGGTGCCGCCGGCTCTGCTCGCCCGCGCCGACGAGGTGATCGAATGACCCGTCGCGAGTTCATCACGCTCATCGGCGGTGCGGCGGCGGCGTGGCCGCTCGTGGCGCGTGCGCAGCAAGCCGCGATGCCCGTGATCGGCTTCCTGAGCGCGCGCTCGCGTGAGGAGAGCGCGCATTTGGTGGCTGCGTTTCGGCGCGGCCTTGCCGAACAAGGCGCCATCGAAGGGCAAAACGCGGCTATCGAGTATCGCTGGGCCGATGGTCGCTACGACCTCCTCCCCGAACAGGCGGCGGAATTCGTTCGACGACCGGTGGCAGTGCTCGTTGCGCTTGGGGGCGACATGACCGCCCGGGCAGCGATCTCCGCCACGCGCACCATACCCATCGTTGCGGTGTTCATCGGCGATCCTGTTACGAGCGGCCTTGTCGGCAGCCTAAACCGGCCCGAGGGCAATGTCACCGGAATCAGCAATTTGAACGCAGTGATCGAATCGAAGCGTCTCGGCCTGCTGCGAGAGTTGGTGCCTCAGGCCCGCACAATGGCTGCGCTTCAGAATCCATGGAGCCCGACGGCCGCGAGCCAGCAAAAGGAAATAGAGGAAGCAGCGCATACCATTGGCCTGCGAGTTCTGTTCTGGCAGGCCAGTAACGAGCAGGAACTGGAGACCGCCTTCGAAGCGATGGCACAAAACCGCATTCTCGCGCTGCACGTGGGAGCCGATGCGTTCTTTGCCGCGGCGCGCGACAAGCTCGCGCAACTTGCTGCCCGGTACGTCCTGCCGGCGATCTACTCCTTGCGTGACGTCCCTCTGGCCGGCGGACTTATGAGCTATGGCGTGGACCTGCTCGACACTTATCGTATGGTCGGCGTCTACGCTGGCCGCATCATAAAGGGCGAAAAGCCCGTCGATCTGCCGATCGTGCAGCCCACAAAATTCCAGTTTGTCCTCAACCTACAAACCGCGAAAGCGTTAGGGTTGGCCATTCCGCCCGGGGTGCTCTCGATCGCCGACGAGGTGATCGAGTAGAGCGTCGCACGCACGTCATTTCCCATTGCGATCGAGCACTACGGGCTTGGCGGACAGCAGACCACCCGGCTCACAACCAATCACAAGCGAGCGCCTTTGAGATTATGGACGCTGTGATTGAGGACGCCAGCGATTGGGGTGGACCTTCACGGTCATTCGGATAGCACCGAGCAGCCTTGGGGGTGAACTCTCAAGTAGCGCCATCATCTCTTAGTGGTTCGGTCCCAAAGCGACTGGCTTAGGTGCTGCCTCGTCCGGGCAGTGACCATACCAGACGCGGTCGAACTCACTGTCAGACATTCTCACCAGGAGTCCCGTGTGTAGGCTGCGCAGCTTCTCAACCGTCCTTGCCAATGCCTCGGCTCTCGCCGCCACTGCTTGCTGTTTGAGGCGGACGCTGAGCTTCTCGACGACCGA
>Ga0068864_100002594_pt1 | contig 14929 bp, 12 predicted proteins | sample KBSSwiS72_FD_66586 | JGI IMG/M metagenome (GOLD analysis project Ga0068864, IMG submission 66586) | Switchgrass rhizosphere microbial communities from Kellogg Biological Station, Michigan, USA - KBS Switchgrass S7-2 | ecosystem: Host-associated > Plants > Roots > Rhizosphere > Soil ... | reverse complement strand
CGCTTCACCTCGTTCGGGATCGCGTGCGCCGCCGGGCTCGGCATCGGCATCCTCAACTCGCTGATCACCTATGCTTCGGTGCAGCCGTGGTTCCCCACGACCGACGGCACTCCGATCCCCGGCGTCCAGGAACTCGTCGCGTTCGTCATCATCATCGTGGCGATGTTCCTGCGCGGCGCCCGGATACCCTCCCGCGGTGAGCTGGTCGAGCAGCGGTTGCCCGCGGCGCCCCGCCCGCAACGGTTGCTCGTCGTGGCTCTGCCGCTCGCCGCGACCTGCGCGGTGGCGCTGATCGTCCTGCCGTTCGACTTCCGCCAGGCGCTCGTCGTCTCGCTGATCGGTGCCCTGATGGCCCTGTCGTTGGTCGTCATCACCGGCTTCGTGGGGCAGGTCTCGGTGGCTCAACTCGCCCTGGCCGGCGCGGCCGGCTTCACCATCTCGCACCTCGCCGTCAATGCCGGGATCGGCTTCCCGCTCGCGGCGCTGGCGGGTGTCGCGGTCGCGGTCGGGATCGGGCTCCTCACCGCGGCCTCGGCGCTGCGGGTCCGGGGCGTGAGCCTGACGGTGGTCACCCTCGCCGCCGCGGTCGCGGTCGCGAACTTCGGCTTCGCGAACACGACGTGGGGCGTCGGACCGAACGGCTCGCCCGTGCCCGACCTCACCCTGGCCGGGCTCAACCTCGGTCCACGGGCGGCCTTTCGCGGGCTCGACGGCAATCAGCCGAGCCCCGTGTTCGGCTGGGTTGCGCTGATCGCGACCGTCGCCCTGTGCCTGTTCGTCGGCTACCTGCGGCGTGGAAGGCTCGGTCAACGGATGCTCGCGGTGCGCTCGAACGAGCGCGCCGCCGAGGCGGCCGCGATCAATCTCCGTACGGTGAAACTGACCGCATTCGGGATCAGCGCGTTCATCGCGGGTGTGGCGGGTTGCCTGTACGCGTACAACTTCGGCTCGGTGAGCCCGGAGCGCTTCAACGCGTTCACCGCCCTCAGCCTGATCGCGTTCGCGTACGCCGGCGGCATCACACAGATATCCGGCGCCGTGTTCGCGGGACTGATCTCGGCGCAGGCGCTGTTTCCGTACGCGCTGGACAAATGGTTCGGGCTCAACGGGAACTGGTTCCTGCTCTTCGGCGGCGTGCTCCTGCTCTTCACCCTGATCCAGAATCCCGAAGGCGTCGCGGGGGACTTCTACAAGCGCACCCATAGGCGGCCCCCGCTTCGCAGGCCGACGCGCGCGCCGCACGCGCCCGCGCCCCTCCCGATCCCGCAGCGGAAGGCATGCGTCGCAAGCGACTCCACCGTGCTGAGCGTCAGCGGACTCTCGGTCGACTTCGGCGGTGTCCGCGCGCTACGCGACGTCGCGCTCGACGTACGCGCTGGCGAGCTGGTCGGCCTGATCGGGCCTAACGGCGCCGGAAAGTCGACGTTCCTCGACGCCGTCGGCGGCTTCGTCGCCGGCGACGGGCGGGTCGAACTGGACGGGCATGAAATCGGGCGCTTGCCGGCGTACGAACGATCACGCCGCGGACTTGGCCGCACCTGGCAGAGCACCGAGTTGTTCCATGATCTCGACATACGGGAGAACCTTCTGGTGGCGACGAACCACGCCCCCGGCGGTCTCGCAAGCCGGCAATCGGACGCAACCGTAATGCACAGACTCCGGTACCTGCTGCACCCGGGCCACTCTGCCGGACAGGAGGCCCGGGAGGCACTCAAGATCGTCGGTATGGAGTGGGCCGCTGACGCCATGCCCGACGACCTCTCCGAGAGCGAGCGCAAGTTGGTCGGTGTCGCCCGGGCGCTCGTCGGCAACCACAGGCTGATCTGCTTGGACGAACCCGCCGCTGGGCTGGACGGGCGTGAGAGCCGGGAACTCGGCCGGTGCCTACGCGGGCTGGCCGACAACGGCCAGTCGATCCTGCTGATCGACCACGACATGGGCCTCGTGCTGAGCATCTGCGACCGCATCGTCGTGCTGGAGTTCGGGACCGTGATCGCGGACGGGCCGCCCGAATCCGTCCGCCGCGATGAACGGGTCGTCGCCGCATACCTCGGCGGCAGCGACCGGTCGGCGCGCAACGCCGTACAGGAGGGCTGACATGAGATCCGGCGCATTCAAAGTGACACAGCGGACGAGATTCGCCACGACCTGATCACAGCCCACGACGCCGCAAGCCGCCCAAGACGTCCCGCAGAGCCGACTCGCTCTCGTTCCTGCCGTTCTGCGCTTTCGGCCGGCAGGGGAGTAGGCGCTCCGAAATCCACTATGGACGGTCGTGTCGCCTATTGGCCCGTGCCGAGACCGTTACGCCACTGCTGTCAGTCACGCCGCGACTCGCCGCGCTATGGAACCAGGACGAGCTTGCCGCGCAGGCCGCCCGCCTCGAGCCGACGGTGAGCCTCGGCCGCCTCCGCCAGGGGCATTGTCGCCGCGACCCGGGTGCGTAGCCGGCCTCGGGCCAAGGCGTCGACCAACTCGCGCAGCGCTAGCTGGTCCACCCGTACCATCACGACCTCCTGGCGCAGACCCCGTGCGGGGTCGGCCGGCGCCGTCCGGCGCGTGGTTACCAGCACGCCGCCGTCGGCCACGACCGCAGCGGCCGGCTCGCCCACGGGCACCGCGTCCAGCACCGCCGGCACCGGCCCGTAGCCCGCTAGTTCGGCCGAGCGTGGGATCACAGTCTCAACGCCGAGCCCTCGGACCCATTCCTCGTCGTCGTACGTCGCAGACGCGAGCACCCGGTGCCCGGCGTGCACCGCCAGTTGGGCCGCCAAGCCGCCCACCGCGCCGCTCGCACCAGTCACCATCACCGTGGTCGGCGCGGACAGCGCCGCGATGTCAAGCGCCTGGCGTGCGGTGAGCGCGTTGAGCGGCAGGGTCGCGGCGACGACCGGGTCCAAGTCGGCCGGTAGCGGCACTAACCAGTCGGCGTCGACGAGCACCATCTGCGCGTAGGCTCCGATAGCTCCGCGGGTGAGATACCACGGGATCATCCCGACGACGCGGTCGCCCACGCCAAGGCCGGTGACGTCGGCGCCGACGTCCACGACCTCGCCGGCGATATCCCAACCCAGCAGGAACGGCGGCGGTACCGGGCCGCCTGGAATGTGCCCCACCCGCGCGCCGATGTCAGCAGGATTCACACACGCCGCGTGGACCCGGACCACCACCCGGCCTGGAACGGCCACCGGATCGGGTCGTTCGACGACCTGCAGGACCTCGGGACCGCCCAACCCGGTGACCGCCACGGTACGCATCGACGCCTCCTTGTTATATCCACATAGTACAGTCGGCGGCTTGGTCGGTGGGGGCGCTGCCGTCGCGAGATAGCATGTCGGGAGCGCGTGATGCGAGGGGACGCGGCGACCCGGCATCGCATCCCGGCCGTATGGACGCCACCGACCTAACGACTGGATAGCGGGCGGATCTCCGGATCGATCGGCACCTCGAGTAACCGCGGGCCGTCAACGGTCGTGGCTCTACGCAACGCCGCCGCCAGCGCCGCGCTTGTGAGGATCTGCTCGGCCGGCACACCATACCCGCGGGCGATCTGTACGGCATCGAGGCCAGGCAGATCCAGCCCCGGCGCATCTTTCAGTCCCAATGGCTCCAGAAACAAGCGCAGCCCCTGGTACCCGCCGTTTCGCAGGACCAGGAACGTAACCGGGAGCTGAAGCTGGGCGGCGGTCCACAACCCAGTGACACCGTATTGCAGCGCGCCGTCTCCCAGCACCGCGACCACCGGACGGGTCGGGTCGGCGAGCGCCACGCCGACGGCGGCGGGCAGCCCGAAACCGAGCCCACCCGCGGCCGGGAAGAACAGACTGCGCGGCCGGCTCCGATTCAGGTGCGCCCAGAACTGAATGGAGTTGGACGTCGACTCATTGACCAGTGGTATGTCAACCGGCACCGACCGGGTGAGTTCGGCGAACACGGCACTTACCGAAAACGGTGCCCGATCCTGCTCCGGCACATCGGGGATGTCCCGCCGCGAGAGCCCGGGTCGCGCAGGTATGACTGGAAGTCGCTCGAGCAGTTGTCCGGCGACGGCTGCGACGTCGGCCAGGACCGCGTCCCCGAACGGGGTTCGTGCGGCCTCGTGCGGGTCGCTACCCACGGCGATCAACTCCGCGCCTTCAGGTAGCCACGGCCCTGGTCGATAGACGTGATAGCGGAAGATGGGAGCGCCCAACGCGAAGATCAGGTCGTGTCCGGCCAGGGTCTCGCTCACGCCGGCGATGCTCGGTGGCAGGACACCCCGCCACAGCGGATGGTGGGTGGGGAACGGGCATCGCGGCGGTACCGGCGCCGTCCACACTGGAGCCTGCAGGCGTTCGGCTACCTCGACGACGAGCGGGTACGCGTGCTCGTCGTCCACCTCCGGACCGACCACGATCACGGGAGTCGCGGCGCGGACGAGCCGGTCAACCAGGCTGGAAACGAGCTCGGCCGACGCCGCGCCGGCCGACGACACCCGTCTGTGGGCCAGGTGCGCGACCTCTTGCGGGTCAACCGGTTGCGCCCAGTCGTCAAGTGGCAGCGACACGAAGACGGGGCCGGCAGGTGGCAGCGCGGCAAGGTGGAACGCCTCGGACAGTGCCCGCGGCACGTCCTTCGCCAGGGCTGGCTCGAAGGACCGCTTGACATGCGGCTCGGGTACCCGGGTCAGGTCTGGGTCGGCCAGTACGGCGCCCAGTCCGATCATGGCGCGGGACTGCTGTCCCGCCGTGACCACCAATGGCGTATGGGCAGCCCGCGCGTTCGCCAGGTTGCCCATCGCGTTGCCCAGTCCGGCAGCGGAGTGCAGGTTGACGAACGCCGGCCGACCCGTGGCCTGCGCGTAGCCGTCGGCCATCGCCAGGACGGCGCCTTCGTGCAGGCCGAGCACGTATCGGAAGTCTGCCGGAAGGCCGTCCAAGAAGGGCAGCTCGTTAGAGCCCGGGTTGCCGAATATCGTGGTGAGGCCCCAGGCACGAAGCAGCTCGTGGGCGGTCTCACGAACCGTGGTGGTCACGGCACGTCATACCTTGACGCCGGTACGCCATCCCTCATGGTAGGTCTCCCGGGCCACGGCCGAGTACGGCGCCGGACTCACGATGGCGCGCACCGCGATCTGCTCGTGCGGCTGAACGGTCGTCTTGCGAGTACCACCATCCGGCTCTCCCCACAGCACCGTCACCTCGGCGCCGACCGGGACATCGGGGTTCATGGTCGCCAGCGAAAGCGCCCGCCGCTCGTTCGCGCTATAGCCGGTGAACATGGACAGCCCGATAATCGTCCCGTCCGCGTCGAGCACCGAGTCGAAGTTGGACGATCCGTAGTTGGCGTTGGGCAGGTCGAAGAACTGGTACCCCGGGCCGTTCAGGTCGCTGGGAGAGGCGAGCAGCTTGCCCAGATCCTCGGGGTTCCAGGCGAGGGTCACCTTGCGCCGCTGGGCCTCCGGGTCGATGGCCGCCAACGCGTCGCGCCCGATGAAGTCGTGGTCGAACTTGCAGTGCGGGCCGTACCCCAGCTCAAAGGGGTTCGTGTAGTAGTCCTCGATGTTGTCGGACACGAAGCTCCCGGCCAAGGCGTTCGTCGCCTCGTAGCTGTCCGGACGCAGCGACTCGCGGTACGCCCGCAGCCCTTCGCTGGTGTAGATCGCCGGCAGCGGCGACGGGATCCAACCCGACTCCAGCGTGTTGGCGGAGTAGGCGCGGGACCCGCACGGCTCCAGACCGAACTCACGGCCCGCCTCGAGGATGAAGTCGCGCACCTTTTCGTAGCTGTCGTACGGGCCCCACAGTTCCAGCCCCGGGGCGCCCGCCATCCCGTGGCGCAGTGTGCGGACCGGCTGGTCGGCCACGTTGAGCTTCCCCATCCTGAAGAAGCGCACCTGCTCGACCGGACCGCCATGGATCTTCTCGATGACCTGCCACGCCTTCGGGCCCTGGATCTGGAAGCGCCACAGGTCGCGCGTGACCGGTTTGCCGTACGGCCGCATGGGCGACCGCTCGTCCCGGTGGATGTCGACGTTGTAGCCTCGGCTGCCTTGGAAGGACAGGTAGTCGGCGACCGGGGCCCGCCCGACGAAGACGAACTCCTCGTCGGCCAGGTGGAACAGGATCCCGTCACCGATGACGCCTCCCTCAGGGGACACCGGCACGAACTGTTTGGCCATGTCCACCGGGAAGTTGGCCATGCTGTTGATTCCGGTGTCCGACAGAAGCCGCAACGCGTCCGGGCCGGAGACGAAGAGGTTGACCATGTGGTGCGTCTGGTCGTACAGCACCGCCGTTTCGCGCCAGGCGATCGTCTCGCGGCGCCAGTTGGTGAACTCCGCCGGCACGACCGGGTAGATATAGGCCCCGAGCGACGAGTTACGGAGCAGCTCAACGGTATTTCCGGTCTGGTCCAACAGCTCCTGCAGATTCTTCGCGCTCATGGTGCCGCCCGTCCCGTCGATTCCAGTTGGCTTAAAGCTACGCAAGCGGTAGGGGCCGTCGACATAGAGGAATGGCCGATGTCGGGTTGCCGTGGGGGGACGGTCCGACCGAGTCATATGACGTAGATGATGCCGACATCCGCGCGGCGTGTGGTCGGCCGTCGGTTGCGTGCGGCGAAAGGCTGTCACGGCCGGGTCAATTGTCGCGGTCAACTGCCTCCCGTTGCCGGACGAAACTCGATCCGCCCTCCGGTCTACTGAGGAGTGACGGGTAGGTTCAGGAGGTCGACGTGGGCAACGGTCTGCCGGGGACCGGCTGGGCGAAGTCAAGCCGGACCACCAAGCTCGGTGAGTTGTTGAGCAACGCCAGCTACGAGGTCATGCCGTTGCGGACCGCAGAGGACGCTGTGCTCTCCAGCCTGCCGACGACCATCCTGTTGACAGTGACGGTCACCGAGGCGCGCGGGATCGAGGCCACGCTGCGCCTGGCCGAACGCCTCGCACGGCAGGGTTACCGCGTCGCGCCGCATCTGGCGGCCCGACAGTTCGTCGACCGCAGCCACGCCACGGACGTGTTCTCGCGGCTGGGTGAGGCCGGGGTGCGGTCTGCATTCGTCATCGGCGGAGATGTCCCCCGGCCGATGGGACCTTTTCCCGACGCGTACTCGCTCTTACGGCATATGCAGGAGGTTGGCAGCCCATTCGAGGAGATCGGCATCGCCGGGTACCCGGAGGGGCACGCGGCCATTTCGCAGGACGAGACGGACCTGGCGCTGAAACAGAAGGCGCCGCTGGCGTCCTACGTCATCACGCAGATCTGCTTCGACGCCGCCACGACGAGCTCATGGGCCGGGCGCGTTGCCGCGTCCGGCGTCCGCCTGCCGGTCCGGGTCGGTCTGCCCGGGCCGGTGAGCCGACAGAAGCTGGTGCGGATCGCGGCAGGCCTGGGGCTTGGCCAGTCGGCCCGGTTCCTGCAGAAGCAACAGGGTCTGCTGTGGCGGTTCCTGTTGCCCGGCGGCTACCACCCGACCCGCCTGGCCAAGCAACTCGCTATCGCGTCAACCAGGACCAGCAACAACATTCGCTCGTTGCACATCTTCACCTTCAACGAGTTGGCCAGGACCGAGACCTGGCGGCGTGAGCTGCTGTCGCTGGTCTCCGAGGCGGACGTCCAAACATGACCGGACACAACGATGCCGACTTCGGACGGCTCATCGTGCAGGGCGCCGACCGTCCCGGCATCGTGGCTAGCGTGTCGGCCGTGCTGACCGAGATCGGAGCGAACATCGTGTCGCTCGACCAGTCCTCCAGCGATCCCTTGGGGGGACGGTTCTTCCAGCGCACCGTCTTCCACCTCCCCGATCTGCCCGTGCGGCTCGTCGCGTTGAGGGATGTGCTCGAGCGCAAGCTCGGGGGCGAGCTGGGCCTCGAGCTCCGTCTCGTCGAAGCTCGGCGAAAGAAGCGGGTGGCCATCTTCGTGTCCAGAGCAGACCACTGTCTGCTCGAACTGCTGTGGCGGCAGCGGCGCGGCGACGTCGAGATGACGGTCCCCATGGTGATCTCGAACCACTCCGATCTCCACGACGACGTGCGGCAGTTCGGTATCCCCTTCGTCCACGTTCCCGCCGAACGCAACGACAAGGCGACCGCCGAGAAGGAGCAGTTGAAACTGCTCAGGGGCAACGTGGACCTGGTCGTCCTGGCCCGCTACATGCAGATCCTGTCAGCCGACTTCCTCGACGAGCTGGCGGTCCCCGTCATCAACATCCACCACTCGTTCCTGCCGTCCTTTGCCGGGCCGAGTCCCTACCAGCAGGCCAAGGAGCGCGGCGTCAAGCTGATCGGTGCCACCGCGCACTACGTGACCGAGGATCTCGACGAGGGACCCATCATCGAGCAGGACGTGATCCGTGTGTCGCATCACGAGTCGGTGCAACAGCTTCAGCGGAAGGGGACCGACGTGGAGCGGCTCGTGCTCTCCCGGGCCGTGGCCTGGCACTGCGACGATCGGGTGATCCGGGACGGCAACACGACGGTCGTCTTCTAGGATTCACCCTTCCGCAAGTCTGCGAGACCTGGCTCATAGACGGTCGCCAGGTCTCGCAGACTTCGCCCAAGAAGAGCTCAGACCTCGGGGTTGCCGTTCGCTGACGTTGGCGAGATGGCCGCCCCGACGTCCCAGTGCTCGACAACCTTGCCGTTCTCGTCGAGACGGAATATGTCGACGAGCTTCGTCCCGAGCGCCGTGTACACAGGGACCGCCCCGGTGGCCAGGGCATGCGTGATGACGAAGTCGCACTCGGCGAACACCCGCCTGATGTCGATGTGGGCATCCGGGAAGGCCGTGGTGAAGCTCTCCACGAACCCGATGAACGCCTCGAAACCGTTGGGGGCCAATGGGTTGTGCTGGATGTACTCGTCGCCACCGTAGAGCTCGACGGCGCCGCGTGGGTTCTTGTCATTGAACGCCGTCGTGTAGAACGCCACCGCGTTGTGCTTGTTGCGCTCCAGGTCGTGCCGGCTGCGTAAGCAGTTCTTCGAACTTTGATCGCCGTTGAGGGGATCCGCGGCCTGCGCCTGCGCGTTGTCGTGCAGGATGACCACGAGGCTCACGGTCAGGCTGAACGCCGTACAGACCGCTGCGACGAGCGTGGCGACGCGGTTCGGGCTGACAATCTTCACGCTTCCTCCTCGGGACAGCGCTGGCACTGCGCCAACTTCGGCACATCGTGATTCGACGCTGTCGGCGGCGCCACGCCACATCCGCCTGACGGATTGAAAGTTGACTTTCCCAGCTCAGGGGCGTCGCATGGTGACATAAAGAGCCCAAGATCCCGACCGACATATGTGCGACAATCCCGGCGGCAGAGCCTGGTCGACCGGCTGCGATAAGAGGACCATGTTGACTGTGCAGACTGTCCTGGAGCCGGACGAGCTCTTCCGGCGGCTCGCGGTCTCCGCACCGGCCGGTCTGGTCGTCATCGACACCGATGGGACGGTGCGGTTCCGCAACGACGAGGCCGCTCGGATCCTCGGTGACTCCGACCGGCTCCCTCCGGCGTTGTTGGCCATCTTCGAGGCAGATACGACCACCCCGACCGCCGGCGAGCCGGTGGTGCTGGACCGCGGTCTGCGCCGCCTGGAGGTGGAGTGCCGGCTCGTGTCGCCGTCGTCACTGTCACCGTGGCGGGCCGCCTGGCTGACGGACGTGACCCGAGCCAGAGTGGTGCAGCGACGGCTCGCCGCTATCGCTCAGGCCTCATCCAACGTGGCTGCCGTCGGCAACCTCGCCGCGACCGTGGACGCGGTTGCCGCGGAGGTCGTGCGGGCCGAGCAGATCGAGGCGGTGCAGGTCATCACGCTGGACGACACCGGCGTTCGGGTCCGCCTGCTGGGTACCGCCGGCTTCCGTGACACGAGCGACTTCATACCGAGGCTGCACCAGTGTCAGCAGCTCGGGGCTGAGATGCAGATGCTGTCGGTCGCGGCGACCGGGAAGGTCATTTCGGTCCCGCACCGCAAGCGGCAGGTTCTGGCCGACCCTCGCTGGGAACCGTTGCATGAGATCATGGGCCAGCCGGACTGGGACAGCTACGTCGGCGTACCGTTGATCGTCGACGGTCGCATCGTCGGTGTGCTCAATGCCTTCTGCACCCCACGGGAACAGCCGCCGACCGCGGAGGACATCGCCTTCCTCGTGGCCATGGCCGAACAGGCCGCCCTCGCCGTCGACCGCGCCGAGCTTGTCAGCGCGGCCGAGATGCAAGCGCGCCGGGAGGAGCGCCACCGCGTGGCGGCGGACCTGCATGACTCGGTCGTGCAGCAGGTCTTCGCCATCAAGATGCGGGCCGATGCGCTGAGACTCGGCATTGCGCGCGACGGAGAGGTGTCGCCGCAGATCCTCAGCGAGCACGCCGAGGCCCTGGCCGCCTCGTCCCGGCTCGCTCTGGACGACCTGCGCGCGCTCATCCTCGAGCTGCGTCCGGGCGGCCTGTCCGAGAAGGGCCTCATCGGGTCGGTGGCGTCGTTGGTCGAGTCAGTGGGGACCGGCAGCGGGATCGCGACCACGTTCCGCAGTGACCTGGAGTTCGTTGCACTTCCGTCGGGATTGGAGGACGACCTGTACCGCATCGTCGAGGAGGCGCTGCACAACGTCGTCAAACACGCTCAGGCGTCCGCGGTCCTGGTCGAGATCGCGGTCCACGGCGACAACGGCCTGCTCGTCGCCGACATCTCCGACGACGGGGTGGGCTTCCACCGGCCGCTGCAGTCCTCCATATCACTGGGCATGCAGTCCATGCGGGAACGAGCACAACGATGGGGCGGCAGCGTCGTGCTCCGCGGCCGTTCGGGTAAGGGCGGTCACGTCCGCGTGACGATCCCCGTCGCCCACGATGCCTGGCCACAGCACGGATCCTCGGGGGACTGGCCGTGACTGACATACCGGTGGGAGTGTTCATCGTCGACGACCACGCGGTCGTGCGGAGCGGTCTGGCCGCGTACCTCGACATCATCGACGATTTCGTCCTCGTGGGTGAAGCGGCCGACGGGGAGCAGGCACTGCGCAAGCTGGCCGAACTGGCCGCACGCGACTCGCTACCAGGCGTGGTGCTGATGGACCTCGTCATGCCGAACGTCAACGGCGTCGAGGCGACCGCGCACATTGTCGAGCGGTTCCCCACCTGTCGAGTGGTGGTACTGACCAGCTTCGGGGAGGTGGAACGGGTCAACGCGGCGCTGCGCAACGGTGCCGTGGGCTACCTGCTCAAGGATGCGGAGGCCGCCGAGGTCGCCGCGGCCATCCGAGCAGCCGTCCGCGGCGAGGTGCACCTCGACTCGGAGATCGCGCGGCGGTTGACCCAGGACCTGCGCTGCGGGCCGGTCGGGCTGGCCTTGCTGACTTCTCGGGAGCGTCAGATACTCGCGCTGCTCGGCGAGGGCCGTTCCAATCGCGAGATCGCCGACATCCTCGTCATCAGCGAACGGACCGCCCGTACTCACGTCAGCAACGTCCTGAGCAAGCTCAATCTGACCTCTCGCACTCAGGCCGCCCTGATGGCGATCCGGGAGGGTCTGGTGCCGAGAGCGCAGTAGCGACCTACGTCGTTCGTCGTAGTGGACCGGCGGCATCTGCGCGTGGCCGGGGCGACGCTGTCAACCTAGGGTCGGATCGTGCGACATCCGCAGACCGCGACCGATGGCGAGGATTCATTCGAGGTCGTGTGCGCGCGATCCGGTGTCACACTGACGGTCCCTCCCGGTCGATCCATCCTGTCGGTTGCCAAGGAGCGCGGCATCGATGTCTTCTCCTGGTGCATCCGGGGCATCTGCGGCACGTGCGAGACCGAGGTGCTCGCGGGCCTGCCCGACCATCGCGACGCACTGTTGACGGAGGAGGAACGCCAGGCATCTAAAACGATGCTGATCTGCGTCTCCCGATGTCGGCTCGGACCGTTGGTGCTCGGACTCTGACGAGGCGTATCGACGGCCGCGAAATGTTGTCAACGATCCTGTCAGCGTGAAAGCCTGCAACCAACGGTCGACGAAGGGACAGCCGCTGTGACCGCCTCGCCCGCGCAACCCATCGACCTGGACCGGCTGGTCGCCATCGACGTCCACACGCACGTGCACCGGTCGGTCACGGCCCCCGCAACGGCTGTAGACAACGAGATCGCCGCGCTGGCCGGCTATTTCCGGACCGCCGCGGTCAGCTACACCGTCGACGATCTGGCCGCATCGTACCGGGATCGGAACATGGCGGCGGTGACCTTCATCGTCGACGTGAAGGATCGGCCGGACGATCCGGCCCGACCGACCAACGAGGAGGTGGCCACCCGGGCCGCCGCCAACGCGGACGTGATCATTCCGTTTGCCAGCATCGACCCGGCCCGCGGCGCCGACGGGGTCCGCGAGGCCCAGCGGCTGATTGACGAGTTCGGTGTGCGGGGTTTCAAGTTCCATCCCAGCGTGCAGGGATTCCAGCCGGACGACCGGCTGGCTTATCCGCTCTACGAGGTGATCGAGGCGGCCCGGCTGCCGGCCCTGTTCCACACCGGACAGACGGGAGTTGGCTCGGGCCAACGAGGTGGAGGTGGCATCCGCTTGGCGTACTCCAACCCGATGTTCCTCGATGGGGTGGCGGTGGACTTCCCTGACATGTCGATCGTGCTCGCGCACCCGTCGTTCCCGTGGCAGGAGGAGGCACTCGCCGTTGCCCTGCACAAGCCACAGGTCTACATCGACCTGTCCGGCTGGTCGCCGAAGTACTTCCCGCCGATCCTCGTGCAGTACGCGAACACCCTGCTCAAGGACAAGGTGCTGTTCGGCACGGACTTCCCGGTCCTGACACCCGAGCGCTGGATGAAGGACCTGGCCGGGACCGCGGTTCGGGACGAGGTCAAGCCGGGGTTGTTCAAGGACAACGCGGCCCGCCTGCTCGGTCTGGCATGACCGTCAGCCGCCCAGGGTGGCGCCCTCGTTGAGCGGTCGCACCGAGCGGGCGTACACCGTCAGCCAGCCGGCGGCGATCTTGTATGTGGAGATGTCGTACGCCTGCGCCGTGATGCCGTCGTTGATCGTGAGGTGCGGCGGAGCCAGACCATCGAGCTTGGCCATCCGGTCGAGCAGCTCATCCGCCAGGCCGTGGATCACCCGCCGATGTTCGCCATGGACCTCGGCGTGCAGACCGCAGAACGTGCTGAGCCCGCCCGCCGTACCGGCACCGCCCAGGTAGCCGTAGCGCTCGAGGAGGATGGTCGGTCGGCCATTGCGGGCGGCGGCCGTCGCGGCCATCCGTCCGGTCGGCCCGCCGCCGACGACGACGACGACATCGAACTCGCCGTGGACCGGGGTCGTCCGGCTGGGTTCCACGAGCGTTCGCGGCTGATCGCTCACGTCTTGGCCGGAAGGGTGATTGTACCGACGCGGTAGGGTGTCGGACCGAGCTCATTGTCCACAATGGATCGCATGAGCTCCGGCGGGACGAGGCACTCGGCGCAGGCTTCCGATCCGGCGAAGACCCGTATCCCGATCCGGTTCTTCTCCTCCATCGACCACTCGAGGCCGTATCCGTCCGATTCCAGGGTGTCGCGAAGTCCGCGCAGGGCCGCGTCGATCTGCTCTGTGCTCATGACCGTTCCTTCTCGATGATGCGGACCGCGGGTGGACCGCCGCGAGGGCCAAATGTCTCGGCCACCGCGGATACTCCCGCGTTGTTCGCTCCGGCTACGACGACGAGCACCGCTTCCGGAGAGTTGAGCACCCGGATCGCGCCATCGGAGTTCTCCTCGCTGTGTCGGTCCGGCATCGCGTCCGGATGGTCGGCGGGCAGTCGCCAGCGCGTGTTGCGCGATATGGCGTCCTTTCCGACGGCCGCGAGCTCCGCCCGGGTGCGGCAGGCGTGCTCGTAGACGAACTGTCTGACGTCGGCTTTGCTCCAGCCGGCCCGGGCGAACACCGCGGCGTGTTCGGGACCGAGGACGAGGCAGCCGCTGATCGTCTCGTGCACGAGCGCACCCGTACGCGACAGTGTCCCGGCCAGGTCGAGGGCCAGTTGCTCGGGAATGTTTGTATGGCGCGCCTCGATGTGGATCACCGATCGCACTGACATCGCCGTCACCGTGCTGTCCGACCCGGCGAAACCGTGGTCGGTCTGCAGGCCGGGCCACGGGCTGTGCTCTTCGTTCTCGCCGATGCAGGCCGTGTACCTGGCCGGCGTGGCCTGGGTGGCCTGATCGAGCTGAGGCGGACGCAGGCCGAAGCAGTTGATGGCGGTCAGCCGCAGGGCCCGCCCGATCGTCGCGTTCGCGCGGAACCCGGGTCCGAACACGCCGCCGCCACAGTTCAGCCCGATCTCGTGCCGGATCGGGCCGTTCACGACGAGCAACGGCGCTGAGCCCGTCGTGCTCTGCCAGATTCCCTTCGCGACGTACCCTTCCGCGGCCAGGCTCGCCCAGGCGGCGAGGATCACCGGAAAGTACTCGGGTCGGCAGCCGGCCAGCGCCGCGTTGATCGCCGCGACTCGCACCGTACAGTGCCGGTTCAGGTGCGGCATCGAGAAGACGACCTCCTGTGGATCGCGGGCGGTCGTGGCCAGAAAGTCACGAAGATAGGACTCGGTCACAGGCACCACGGGAAGGCCGTCGGTCCAGCCGCGGTCGGCGTAGTACTCGATCGCGTGCCGGACTTCTGCACTGTCGACCAGCGACGGAACGAGGTCGGCCGGACGGGGCGCGTCATCAGACCGGGTCGGCACCGCAACCTCCGCCGAGGGTGCGTCCACGCCCAGAATCCGCAACAGCCGCGGCATCAGGTCGCGCACGCGTTGCTGGATCTGCGTGTGCGCGAGACTCGCGACCGGGTGCGGCACCGTGGCGAATTCGAAGCCTGGGAAGCCGTACACCTCGGCCATGGCTCGGGCCGGCACCGTGAAGGCGTCGGTACATATGCTCACGGTCGGCACGCCGGCCCGTTCGAGCAGGATCCCGTCAGCCAGACTGGCCGCGC
>Ga0068864_100002588_pt1 | contig 14936 bp, 14 predicted proteins | sample KBSSwiS72_FD_66586 | JGI IMG/M metagenome (GOLD analysis project Ga0068864, IMG submission 66586) | Switchgrass rhizosphere microbial communities from Kellogg Biological Station, Michigan, USA - KBS Switchgrass S7-2 | ecosystem: Host-associated > Plants > Roots > Rhizosphere > Soil ... | reverse complement strand
CTGGAGGGGCGCGAGCCGCGCAAGGTGATCGTCGTGGCCGGCCGGATGGTCAGCGTCGTCGTCTGAGATCTTGGTGGTTTGTGGTTGCTATAGCTACCGCCAACCACCAAGATCTCGTTACGTCAGCGGGTTTTGGCGTCGTCGGCGTTTCGGCCGGTGGCTGGCGGTACGGTTCGGGCGTGATCACCTTCGGGTTGGTGCACGGTGCGTGGCACGGGGCCTGGTGCTGGGACCTCGTCGCCGCCGAGCTGCGGCGGCGCGGGTACGGCGCGGTCGCGGTCGACCTGCCGTGTGCCGACCCGGAGGCCGGGGCGCAGGCGTGCGCGCGGACCGTGCTCGACGCGCTGAGTGAGGCCGGCGCCGGCGCGGACGAGGTGGTCCTGGTCGGCCACTCGTTGGGCGGGTTGACGATCCCGGTGGTGGCCCAGGCCCTGGCGGACGGTGGCCGGCCGGTGCGCGCGCTCGTGTTCGTCGCCGCGATGCTGCCCACCGTCGGGGCGAGCTTCGACGACGGCGCGCGGGACGACCCCGACCGGCTGATGCCGGGCCTGGGCGCGGGCCAGATCGCGCACGAGGGTGGGTCCAGCTCGTGGCAGCCGCAGGCGGCGATCGCCCTGATGTATCCGGACGCGCCACCGGAGCTGGCCGAGTGGGCCGCGGCCCGCCTACGCCGTCAGCACTGGCGGGTCGCGCAGGAGGTGACGCCGCTTCGCGGTTGGCCGTCGGTGCCCGTCACCGTGATCGCGTGCGGATCCGACGCGGTGGTGAACCCGGACTGGGTGCGCAGGGCCGCCCGGGTCCGCTTCGGCAATGAGGCGGTGGTACTGCCGGGCGACCATTCGCCGTTCCTGACCCGGCCGGTCGATCTGGTCGACCTGCTGGTCGCCGCCGCGGAGCAGACCGCCGACCCGGCTCCCCCCGGGCCGGCGGCCGACGGCGCGGTCAGATCGAGCGTGCTGCCTCCAGCGTGATCCGGGTGACCGCCTCTGGGTGCGACACCATTACCGCGTGCGACGAGTGAACCTCCTCGATGTGCGCGTTCGCGCGCTTCGCCATGAACTCCTGCCCGGCCGGCGGGATCGCCTTGTCGTCCAAGGTGATCAGGTCCCAGCTGGCGATGGTCTTCCAGGCAGGCGGGCCGGACGGCTGGACGATCGCGGTCACCGCGAACGGCCGCTGCGTCGCCGCCATGATGTTGGTCCTGATCTTCGGAACGTCGGCCGCGAACACCCGCTGGAAGTCCTCCGGCTTGATGGTCAGCTCGACGTCCATGCCGCCGGGTGCGGCCGCGTTCGGGACCGGCCGGGCGATCGTGGTGTCGGGGGTGATCTCCGCGCCCGGGAACTGCACCGGATCGGGTGTGGTGGCCAGACTCTCGCCCTCGTCGAGCACGAACGCGCCCACGAACACCAACGCCTTGACGTTCGGAACACCGCGGGCCGCGTTGGAGATCACCGCCCCGCCGTACGAGTGACCGACCAGGACGATCGGGCCCTGGATGGTCTGCAGCACCGACCGTACGTAGTCGGAGTCGGAGGTGAGGCCGCGCAGCGGGTTGGCGGCCGCGACCACCGGGAAGCCCAACGCCTGCAGCGTGGCGATGGTGGTGTTCCAGCTGCTTGAGTCGGCGAACGCGCCGTGGACGAAGACGATGGTCGGCTTGGGGCCGGTGGCCGGGGACTGCGCCGCCGTGGCCGCGGTGACCGGCAGCAACGCCGCCACGGCGGTGACGATCACGAGTGCGAAGCGGACCCAGCGTCGTCGGAGGAACGTCATCGGGACTCCTTATTGATAGGCATGCCTCTCGTGAGCCTAGGAGTCCGAGCTGAATGTATCTAGATTCCTGGATCAACTGCCTGCGGCCGCAACATTTCTACAACAGGTCAGGACGCGGGCGCGCGGACCTCGATGTCCCGGGCCTCGGTGCGGTTGCGGGTGGCGGCGCGGGACCGGATCAACACCGCGGCCGCCAGGACGAGCCCGGCGCCGAGCGGTACCAGCGACAGCGGCCGCAGGTGTCCAGGGGCCGCCACCGCCGCGCCGAGCAGCGCGTAGCTGACCGCCGACGGGGCGGCGGAGATCAACGTGCCGAGCGCGTAGTGGCGCACCCGCACCGCGGACGCTCCGTACGCGTACCCGATGAGTCCGTACGGGCCGATCGGAAGCGCGCGGACCGCGGCCACCGCCAGCGTGCCCTCGCGGGTGATCCACGACTCCAGCCGGGCGAACTGCTTCCCGGTGTGGCGGATCGCGAACTCGCGTCCGAGCAGCCGCCCGGCAACGAAGGTGACGGCGGCGGCCACGAGCGCGACCAGCAGCGCGCAGACCGCCCCGGCGGTGGCCCCGAAGAGCAGGCCGCAGGCGAGCGACACGGGCGTCCGGGGGACGAGCGCGGTCAGAAGTGCCGCGCCGACGACCACGCCGACCGCCGGCGCGGCCGGTCCGAGGTGACCGACCAGCTGCGGAACCTCGCGCAGGGGCAGGAACCACGCGGTGAGGGCGAGTCCGACGACCCCGAGGATCAGCGCGATCAGGCGGCGGGTCGGACTCACCGCGTCAGCCTACCCGCGCGGTACGGTGCGGTCCGTGGCTGACGATCTGCTCGACCTGCTGCCGACGCCGTGGCGTGAGGCGATGACCCCGTACCTCGACCTCGCCACGGTCGCCGAGCTGTCCGCGTTCGTTGCCGCCGAGTACCACGACCATCAGGTGTTCCCGCCGCGGGAGGACCTGTTCGCCGCGTTCCGGCTCTGCTCGCTGGCCGACGCCCGGGTGCTGATCCTCGGCCAGGACCCGTACCACAAGGCGGGACAAGCGCACGGCCTGAGCTTCAGCGTCCGGCCGGGTGTGGCGGTGCCGCCGTCGCTGCGCAACGTATTCAAGGAACTCAACACCGACCTCGGCGTGGCGCCCGCGCCCGGCGGCGACCTCACCGGCTGGGCCGAGCAGGGGGTGCTGCTGCTCAACGCGGTGCTCACGGTGCGGGCCGGTCAACCGGCCTCGCATGCCAAGCGCAACTGGGAGCACGTGACCGACGCCGCGATCCGCGCCCTGAACGCCAAGCCGGAGCGGGTGGTCTTCCTGTTGTGGGGCACGTTCGCCAACCACAAGGCGTCGCTCGTCACCGGTTCCCAGCACGTGGTGCTGCCGGCCGGGCATCCCAGCCCGATGAACCCGCGCGGATTCCTCGGCTCGCGGCCGTTCAGCCAGGCCAATGCGGCCCTGGCCGAGGCGGGCGAGGTGCCCGTCGACTGGGCCCGCCGCTGACGCAGCGCCGGTCTGCGCGATGGGCGACCGTGCCGTTAGCCTGAGCGCTCACACATCGACACGGGGAAGGATGCCGGTGGGACAGATCGAGATCGAGCCGGAGGCACTGCTCAATGCCGCTTCGGCGCTGGAGAAGATCGTGCGTCCGGACCTGGATCAGGCGACCGACAAGTTCGCCAACTCCTACCGTGTCGATCCGCCCGGGTGGGGCATCGCGTTGAGCCCGCTCGAGGCGATGTTCAACATGATCGGCGACTACCACGTCAAGAACCTGCGCGCCGGCAGCGAGGCCATCGAGGCGGTGGCGAACGGTCTGCGCAAGACCGTGGACAACTACAACCGCGCCGAGAAGGCCAACGTCGAGATGTTCCTCGGCTCACCGTCGCAGGACGGCGAGAGCTGGGGCTCCGGTTGGCTCGACACCGGAGTCGCGCGCAGCGTCACCACCGGTTGGCTGGACAACCCCACCGAGGTCATCGCGGTGGGCACCCAGCTCGCCTTCATCTTCGCGGCCTTCGCCACCGCCGACATGAGCCCGCCGTACCTGCCGGCCCCGATCGTGGCGACGCTCCTGGTCGCGAACGGCTTCTCCATGATCGATTGCGCGCGGGCGCTCGCCAACGCGTCGGCGATGTTGACCGACCAGGTGAAGCCCGAGTACACGACGTTCACCAATGGCGCCCTGCGCGGGTGGAACGACAGCAGCGTCATCGAGTACCAACAAGTGATCGCCCAGCTCGGCGGCGAGCTCGACGACGCGCAGAAGGTCATCGCCTCGATGTCTGGTGCGCTCGCCTCCGTCGCCGCGCTGCTGACCGCGTTCTGGGTGGCCTTCCTGTCCTTCACCGGGCCGTTCTTCCTCACCATCCTCAACCTGACGATCTCCGCCGTCGGGCCGCAGGCCATCGTCATCGAGCCGATCATCCAGTCCCTGGGGGCGCTCGCCGGCGCCTCCTGGCTGACCGCGGTCGGCACCGTGATCGGGCTGATCGGTGCCGCCGTCACGCTCCTGACCGGCGTGGTGAAGGAGATCACCGGCGTGCAGACCTTCGACAAGCAGGGCGACAACACCCCAGACATCCGTCAGATCAAGATTGCGTGGCACTCCGCATGACCGAAAGCCCGTTCCAGGCCCAGCTCGACGCCGCCATGCGCCAGCTCAAGGAGCAGCTGGACTCCTTCCAGTCCCAGCGTGACGCGGTAGCGGCACTCGTGGGGGAGGGGACCGCCGCCGACGGGCTCGTCACCGTACGCACCGGGGCGGGTGGCGCGCTGCAGGACCTCGAGCTCGACCCGAGGGCGATGCGCATGGCCAGTCAGGACCTGCGCGACGCGATCCTGGAGGCCTCCCGCAACGCGGCCGCCAACTACCAGGAGGCGCTGTCCGACATCGTGCCGACGATGCCGGTCGACGTCGATAAGCTGGTGCGCGACTTCGGCGTCGGCGGGCAGCTCGGCAACGTCATGGCCGACTTCAGGCAGCGGACCGGAGACGTCGAGCAGACGCTGGCCAAGCTGCGCAAGGATCTCGGCCTCTGATGGATCTCGACTCCGCATCCGAGCCAGGCGTGGTACTGATCCGCGGGCCTCGCCGGCGGTCGGAGATCGTGCCCGGCTACGTCATGCAGATCGGCACCACGGCCTCGGTTGCCGTCTTCGTCGTGGTGGCGTTGCTCGGGCCCTCGGTCGGCTCGGTGTTGGCCGGCTTGTTCGTGGGCGTGGCCCTGAATGTGCTTGTCCTGGCCGCGGTCACGCCGTTCACCGTGCGCCGCCAGCGACTCGGCCGCGAGTTCGGCGCCGGGCTGCCGCTGGCCGAGCTTGGCCCGACCGGCGCCCGACTGCGCTACGAGCTGCCGACCCCGCGCGAGCGGCGCACCGGTGAGCGAAGGTCCCCGCGGTACGACGCGGCCGTGGCGTGGGCCGACGTGACCGGGTGGCGGCGGGGTATCGATGCCTTTGGCGCGTCGGTGCTGATCCTCGAGGTCGCCGACCCGGCCCGGGTCACCGTGCGGGCCCGCACGACCAAGCTGGTCGCGATGTACCTCAAGTACCTGCGCGAGGGCATCGGGACCACAGCGGTGATCCGGGTCCCGGTGCCGCCGGCGGAGCAGGCCGCGATCGCGTTCCTGCAGGCGCGTGGGCTGCCCGAGTCACCGGCCGTCCGGACCAAGGGCTGGCCGGTCGATGGCACGACGATCGTGCGCCGGGGTGTCGGGGAGATGAGCAACGGCCGGGCCTGGCCGGCCCGATCGCTGCGCGAGATCTTCGGGTTCTCCGACCCGAACCGTCGCTAGGCGCGCGCGAGAGCTCAGGACCGGACGGCGGCGAGTCGTTCGGCCCGCAACCGATCCGGCCACGTGTCGTCGATCGGCTCCACCGCGTTCCCGGTGGCCCAGCGCAGCAGCAGGTCGGCGATGGCCGGATTGCGGGCGAGCGCCGGCCCGTGCATGTACGTGCCGAGGATCTTCCCGGACCACACGCCCTCGGTGGTCGAGTCGTTGCCCACGCCGGTGGTGACCCGGGCGAGCGGGGCCAGCCCGGCGCCCAGGTGCGTACGGCCGCCGTGGTTTTCGAAGCCCGTGACGGTGGGCAGGCCGAGCCCCGGGTCCGGCGTACCGGCGAGCTCTCCGACGGCCCGGGTGGGCCCGCGGTCGGAGCTGAGGTCGAGCAGGCCCAGGCCCGCGTACTTGGCGCCCTTGGCGAAGAACGACGTGCCCACGAGCTGGTAGCCGGCGCAGACCACGAACACGGTCGCGCCGCGCTCGACCGCCCGATGCAGCCCGCGGTCGGCGTTGAGCCGGTCGGCCGCGAGCGCCTGCGGGCCGTCCTCGCCGCCGCCGAGCAGGTAGATGTCGCCGTGCTCAGGCACCGCCTGGTCGGAGCGCACCTCGATGGTCTCCACCGGCAGGCCGCGCAAGTGGGCCCGGTAGGCCAGGATCAGCATGTTGCCGCGGTCGCCGTAGGTCGACAGCAGGTCCGGGTACAGCCAGACGACGCGCAGCGCCGACTCGCCCGCGTGCGCCTCGGCCGGGGCCCGGTGGCGGGGCTCAGTTGACACGGTCCAGCTCCGCTCTGATGTCCTGGAACGCGGTGTAGTTGGCGATCACCTCGAGCCGGCCCGGCGGGACCGTGGTCAGCGCTCGGCGGAAGGACTGCACGTGCGTGAACTCCACCTCGTTCACCTCCAGCCGTACCGCGAGGTCCATGGCCCGGTCGCCGGTGATGAGCACCTGCCGCCCCCGCAGCGGGGAGAAGTCCACGTCGTACAGCCATGAGGTGTCGAACCCGTCCGGGTCGCGCGCGTTGATCGACAGCAGCGTCGGCGCGTCCTCGGCCATGTCGAACGCCTCCAGCCAGCCGGCCGGATTCTTGGCCAGCAGCAACCGGATGGTCCGCCCACCGCGCTCGACCGTCGCGTACCGCCCGGCGATGGAGGCGACCTGGGACAGGCGCGGCGCGGCGTCCTGCGCCGGCACCCCGAACTGCGCGGCGACCGCGAGCGCCGTGGCCGCGTTGGCCCGGTTGACCCGTCCGGGCAGCTGCAGCGTCACCGGGTACCGCGTGCCGTCCGGCCCGACCACCGCGTCCCCGTCAACCGTCCACTGTGGAACAGGGCGGCGGAGGTCACACCGGGTGCAGAACCAGTCTCCCGGTACGCGTTCGATGGGCGAGCCGCACTCCGGGCAGACCCACGAGTCGTCGTGCCAACGCTGGCCGGACGCGACCCAGATCAGGTTGGCCGCGCCCCGGGCCGCCCAGGTCACCATCGGGTCGTCGGCATTGGCCACCACGTGGGCCTGGCTGGCGGCGACCGCGTCCCGCCAGAGGGAGGCCATCATCGCCACCTCCTTGGCCCGGTCGAGCTGGTCGCGGCTGAGGTTGAGCAGGGCGACCGCGTGCGGCGTGGTCGCGACCATCACCTGTGACAGGTAGTGCTCGTCCACCTCAAGTACGGCGTAGGGCGTGTGCCCGGCCCGGGCCAGCGCCGACGTGTGCCCGGTCGGCATGTTGGCGCCCAGCGAGTTGGTCGCGACGTCGCCGAGCACGCCCATGGCGGCCGCGGTCAGCCGGGTCGTGGTCGTCTTGCCGTTGGTACCGCTGACGAGGGCGATCCGCCGGCCGTGGGCCAGGTGGGCGAGCAGGTCCGGGTCGATCTTCAGGCCGAGCCAGCCACCGATGACCGAGCCGTCGCCGCGGCCGGCCGCTCGCGAGAGGGCGGCCGCGGTCCGGGAGACGGAGCTGGCGAGCTTGGCCCGCAACGGCAGCCGAGCGCTCGCCGGGTCGAGCCCGTCCGCTTCCTCGGCGGCCTCGTCTCTGCTCGCCGTGTCCGTCATGATGTGGTTTCTCCGCTCGCACTAACCGGATGCGACGACAGTACCGGGTGCTCGCATCGCCCCGACCGCGTGCCGGGAATCCATCCATTGAAGGCATAAGTCGGTAGCGTGACCTCACGACTTCTGTGAGTAGTCTCACGGGACGTGAGAGACGCTCGGTTTACGGTTGGACACGTTTCGTAGTCACAACTCAGGCGTGAATGGGACGGGTTGGGTCCCTGTCGCGACAACAAAATCGCTCCGTGAGATCACAATTACTTCGGGTTACCCGGCGTGTCGGGTAGACACATGAGCCGTCGGCCCACTCACGGGGCGACCCGTGTCGATGGGACCACGCCGAGTCCTGTCCAGCCCCGCCGGCACGGCGGCCCACCAGGACTTGAGGATCATGGACAGGAACGGGCCCGGTTTCCCACCCGTCGGTTCTCCTCCGACGGACTGGCGCACCCCGCGCCGCCTGACCCGTACGCGTGCCGGTAGGGATCCCAGACCGTGCATACCCTGTCCACATTAGACAGACATAGACGTCCCAGTGCCATCACCCTGACCGCCATGTGTGTCCTCGCCGGAGGCGCGGTCGCACTCGCCGTACCAGCCAGTTCCTACGCCGCACCAACGCATCCCACCGCGGCCGCCCACTACGTCCGACCGACCGGCCCGGCAATCGCCCATCGGCCATCACGGTCCCGCGGCCTGCGCAGCGCCGTCATCGGCCACCCATCGGCGGCCTCCCTCACGGCGAATCTCACGAGCATCCGCGCCGGCACCGAAGTGCAGTTCACCGGTACGGTCAGCTACCTGGTCGACCTGTTCGGCGAGGACATCTCGGTGCGCAACCAGGCGGTCACCCTGCAGGCCCAGCGAGGGTCCACATGGGACACTGTCGCGACGGGAGTGCTGTCGGACGCCGGCACGGTCACCTTCACGGTGAAGCCAACCGCCAGCCGAACCTACCGGCTCGCCTTCCCCGGCACCCGCGGCCTCGGCGCTGCGTCATCCAAGGGCCTGTCGGTGGCGGTCGCCTCGCCGTCGTCCTCGTCGTCCTCCTCGACGCGATCGTCCACAGTGGTGCGTTCTCCGTTGGCGTTCTCGTCGGTGACGACGGCATCCGGCCGGGCCGCGCAGGTGATCGCTCTGGCGGCTGCCCAGTCCGGCAAGCCGTACGTGTACGCGGCCGCCGGCCCGGGCTCGTTCGACTGCTCCGGGCTGACCCAGTACGTCTTCGCTCAGATCGGCATCTCGCTGCCGCACAACGCTGACGCGCAGAAGTCGTACGGCGTCGGAGTGTCTGCCTCGGCCGCGCTCCCGGGCGACCTGGTCGTGTTCCTGGACGGGGGCTACGGCTACCACGTCGGGATCTACGCCGGCAACGGGTACATGTACGACGCGCCGCACTCGGGCACCACCGTGGGCCTGCACCAGGTCTACTCCTCCAACGTGGTGTTCCGCCGCCTGGTCTGACCCTCCACCTCACCCTGAGAGCCGCGCCTCACCGAGGGCCGCGCCCAACCGCGCCGACGCGATCGGCGTGGTTCGGCGCGGCCTTCGCGCGTCCTCGCAAGGTCTTGATCGCTGGGCGGGCCGATCTTGGCTGCTGGGGCGCAGCTGTGTGGATCATGGCGGTCCCCACTTTGCTCCACCGGAATGGCCCACAGCGGCCTCAGGGCGCTTCTCAGGCCCCGGTGCGTCCCTCGAACGGGTGAGATGTCGGCTTTGTAGAGCCACTTTCGGGCCTGGACTGACGGATTCCCTCCACCGCTGACCACCAGCTGTGACCTGCTGAATCACGCCTAGAGACGGACAAATCGTCGTCGAACCCGGTTGACGGTGGGGGAGAGTGGAGTACAGTGGGGCGCATTGGCGAGGCCGGACGGCTTCGCCGGCCCTGGGGGACCGCGGTCCGACGCCCGATGCGCCGGACCGCATGCACAGCAAGGGGCAAGGGGGTGGGTTCCGGTGTTCTTGGGGACCCACACACCGCGTCTTGATGACAAGGGCCGGCTGATCCTTCCGGCGAAGTTCCGAGATGACCTGGCGGGTGGTGTCGTGATCACGAAGGGGCAGGAACGCTGTCTCTACGTCTTCCCGGCGCCCGAATTCCGCCGGCTCGCGGAACAGCTGCAAGCACAACCAGTGACCCACAAGGCGGCCCGGGCTTACGGCCGGGTCTTCTTCGCCAGCGCACACGACGAGCTGCCCGACAAGCAGGGACGGGTGACCATCCCCGCCCACCTGCGTGAGTACGCCGGGCTGGATCGCGACGTAGTGGTGATCGGCGCGAGCAACCGCGTGGAGATCTGGGACCAAGAGGCATGGGAAACGTACCTGGCGTCAAGCGAGACCGCTTTCGCCGAAATCGAGGAAGGGGTGTTGCCCGGCGGGCTGTGAGGCCCGCGGGGAGTCTGGTGGCCGGCCCCGGCCGCCGGTGACGCACACGCGACGTCGCAACCGCGAAGGCGTGACGGCGCGAGCAACACCGGCAATCTCTCTACTGTGGATGATCCACACTGGAGAGACAGGGAGCGTCCGTACCGCCAGATCTCCAGCCGCTTTGGATCCTGACGCTCCTTCCCCGGTGCCAGGCTCGTTGAGCGGATGGGGATCTGGCCGTACGGGCACTCGGAACACCGGAGCACCTCAACGCCTCGGCACGTGGACCGCGAATCCGCGTGCCGTCGCGCGCGTAGTAGGGGGTCGTCGTGGGGGAGCTTCGTGCTTCCCACGGTTCGGGCACACCCGCGTCCGGTGGATCGGGGGTGTCCCCAACCAGTGGAGCGAACGCGCCGCGGGCTGAGCACACGCCCGTGCTGCTCGACCGGTGCCTGGAGCTGCTCGCTCCGGCGCTGACCGCCCAGGCGGAGCGTGTCCACGTGGACGCGACCCTGGGGCTGGGCGGGCACGCCGAGGCGGTGCTCGCGGCCCACGCCAATATCCGGCTGGTCGGCCTGGACCGGGACCCGATCGCGTTGACGATCTCGCGCGAGCGCCTCCGCCCGTACCGCGACCGCATCCGGCTCGAGCACGCCGTCTACGACGAACTGCCCGAAGTGCTCATGAGGCTCGAACTGGACACTGTGGACAGTGTGCTGTTCGACCTTGGGGTGTCGTCGATGCAGCTCGATGAGCCCGGCCGCGGCTTCGCGTACGCCCAGGACGGCCCGCTGGACATGCGGATGGACCCGGGCAGCCCGCTCACCGCCGAGCAGGTCGTCAACACCTACCCGGTCGGCGACCTGGCCCGGGTGTTGCGGGTGTACGGCGAGGAGCGGTTCGCCCCGCGCATCGCCGCGGCGATCGTGCGGCAGCGGGCCCGGGCGCCGATCACGTCCTCGGCCGCACTGGCCGAACTGGTCCGGGACTCGATCCCGGCCGCGGCCCGGCGGACCGGGGGGCACCCGGCCAAGCGGACGTTCCAGGCGCTGCGGATCGAGGTCAACGGCGAGCTGGCCGCCCTCGAACGCGCGATGCCGGCCGCGCTGGACGCGCTCGCCGTCGGCGGCCGGATCGTCGTGATGTCGTACCAGTCGCTGGAGGACCGCATCGTCAAGCGGGCCCTGACCGCTCGCGCGCACTCGACCGGTCCGGTCGACCTGCCGGTCGAGCTGCCCGGCACCGGTCCGACCCTGCGCCTGCTCACCCGCGGCGGCGAACAGGCGGACGCCGCCGAGGTGGCCGCCAACTCGCGGGCCGCGTCGGTACGGCTGCGCGCGGCCGAGCGTATTGGCCCGGGCACCGGCACCGGTGCCCGGACGGGGAAAGCGTTGCACCAGCCCAAGGCCGCACGGCGGCGGGGCACCACAGACAACAACCGCACGTCTCGGGGGGACCGGGACCAGAAAAAGGGGGAGGGGCGATGAACGGGACAACAGCCCGCGCCCGGACCGGACGCACGACCGGAACAGCGGAGCGGCACCACGCCCGCAATCGGTCCTATGTGGACGGCGCCAACGCGCTGCAGATCGGGTACGCGGACGAGGTCGACGAGCAGGGGTATGTCGACCCGGCCGAACTAGCACCGCCGACCATCCGGAGCAAGCGTCGGCCGCGGACCCGTCCGACCGATACCGTGGCGGTCGACCCGCCGGTCACGCCACCGCTGCCGATCGCGTTGCCGCGGGCACCGTTCCTGGTGCTCATGGTGTCGCTCGTGGTGATCGGTGTGGTGGGCGTGCTCGTCCTGAACACCAAGATCAACGAGAACGCGTTCCGGCTGGACTCCTTGCAGAACCAGCAGTCGAGCCTGGACCTGCAGGAGCAGCAGCTCAACCAGAACCTGGCTCAGCTGGAGGCGCCGGGCAACCTGCGTGCCGCCGCGAACCGGCTCGGCCTCGTGCCCGCCGGTACCCCGGCCTTCATCAACCTGCCCGACGGCCGGGTCGTGGGCGTGCCCCAGCCCGCCTCCGGGTCGGGCACCACCTCGGGCCGGTGACGACATGCCGCGCGACCGCGACACCGCCGACGGCGGTGCCCGCGGCGGAACAGGCCGTGTCAAGGACAGCGGAACCACCACGCCGGTAGGGACCCAGCGACGGAGCCGGATCACCGAGGCCCGCGGCTACCACCCGCGCGGGCGCACCGTCGGTGACCCGGCCCCGAGCCGCCCGGCCCTGCGCCTCGTCACCGCTGAAGAAGAGGCGACGCGGCGCGCTCCAGATGAGGCGACGCGCCGCGTTCCCGGAGAGGCGACGCGACGCCGCACCGGGTCGGACGAAAGGACCGCGCGACAGTCCACACGCGACAGTGCGCGGTGGACGTTCGACGACATCGAGCCACCGGCGCCGAAGACGAGCCGCAGCCAGGCCGTCCGGGCCGCGAGCCAGGCGGCCCGGGCCTCGGCCGGTCCGTCGGCCACCCGCCGACGCGGCGCTGCAGCCGCTGCTGCGGCGCCGATCCGTCGCGTCTCCACCAAGGTGGTCATCCCGCCGCTGGCCAACCAGCACCGCCGCCTGAAGGCCGGCCTGACGCTGATGCTCGTCGTGTTCGTCATCCTCGGCGCCCGGCTGGTGCAGTTCCAGTTCGCCGACGGCGCGGCGTACGCGGCGGCCGGGTTGGCGCTGCGGCTGCAGCCGGTCGACCTGCCCGCTCCGCGGGGCAGCATCTTCGACCGCAACATGGCCGTGCTCGCCGGCAGCGCCGAGGCCCGCTACGTCTTCGCCGACCCGGCTCTGGTGAAGGACCCGGTCGCGGCGGCCGCCGCGCTGCAGCCGATCCTCGGCGTGCCGGTATCGGTGCTGCTGCCCGAGTTGAGGCCGCACCTCAAGGACGGCACGGCGGTGCGGTTCGTGTACCTGGCCCGCGGGATCCCGGTCGCCATGGGCGACACCGTGGCGGCGCTGAAGCTCGACGGCATCGGGGTGCGGCGGGACGAGACCCGAGTGGTGCCCGGTCACGACCTGGCGGCGAACCTGATCGGCTTCACCGGCACCGACCTGACCGGCCTCGGCGGGCTGGAGGAGAGCTACGACGACGTGCTGCGCGGCGTGGATGGCCACCGTACGTTCGAGATCGGCCTGCCGGACGGGCCGGTCGACCTGGACCAGGAGATCCCGGGCGGATTCCACACCGAGACCCCGGCCCGGCCGGGTAGCTCGCTGGTGCTCACCATCGACCGCGATCTGCAGTTCGAGGTTCAGCGCATCCTCGGTCAGCGGATGAACCAGGTGAAGGCATCGGTGGGAGCCGCGGTCGTGCTCGACGTCCGTACCGGTGAGGTGTTGGCCCAGGCGAGCTACCCGTTCTTCGACGCGGCGAACCCGTTGGCATCCGACCCGGCCGACCGCGGCGACAACGCGACCGGCCTGGTGGTGGAGCCGGGGTCGGTGCACAAGGGCGTCGTCTTCGCCGCCTGCCTGCAGGAGGGCGTGGTCGCCCCGACCGACTCGATCGAGGTCCCGGCCACCATCAAGAAGGGCGCCACCACCTACAGCGACACCACGTACCACGCGTCGCCGACGCTGACTCTGCCCGGAATCCTGGCCTGGTCGTCCAATGTGGGCACGATCGAGCTCGCCGACCGCCTCGGCGCGGACAAGCTCTACGCGTACCAGCGGGCCTTTGGCCTCGGCGACAAGACCGGGGAGGGTCTGCCGGGCGAGTCGGCCGGGCTGGTCCAGCCGCCGGCGAACTGGAGCGCGGACAGCCACGGGTCCATCCCGATCGGCCACGGCGTCTCGGTGACCCCGCTGCAGATGGCGGCCGTCTACGCCGCGATCGCCAACGGCGGGACGTGGGTGGAGCCCCATCTGGTGAAGGCGGTCGTCGCGCCGGACGGAACGGTGACGCCGACGAAGGCAGCCGCGACCCGGCAGGTGATCTCCCCGCAGACCGCGGCCGAGCTGCGCACCATGCTCGAGGCCGTGGTGGTGGCGCCGGGCGCGACCGGCCGGTCGGCCGCGATCAAGGACTATCGGGTGGCCGGCAAGACCGGCACCGGAAGCCTGATCGTGGACGGCAAGCGGGCCACCGGCGACGTGGGCTCGTTCGTCGGGATGGCCCCGGCGGACGCGCCGCGGTACGTGATCGCCGTCTTCACCCACACCCCGGGCGGGGAGGGTGGATCGGTCGCGGCGCCGGCTTTCGCCGACATGATGGACTTCACGCTGCTGCATTACGCGGTGGCACCGACCGGGACGAAGCCGCCCACCTTCCGTCTCTATCCGTGACACCGTCGCCGAGCGTTCGCCGAGGGCGGGTAGGGTCAGGGGCCGTGTCCGGCTATCCGCGTCCCCGCACCGTCGCCGCGAACCCGGTGCGGGCTCTGGCGGCGATCGCGGGCGCGCGGACGAAGGGCGACGACACCGTCGAGGTGACCGGCATCACCCATGACAGCGCGTCGGTGCGGCCGGGCGACCTCTACGCCGGCCTACCCGGCGCACAGCGGCACGGGGCACAGTTCGCGCAGCGGGCCGTCGAGGCCGGCGCGGTGGCGGTCCTCACCGACCCGGCCGGCGCCGCTCTCGTCCCGTCCGGCGTGCCGGCGATCGTGGTGGACGACGCGCGGGCCGTGCTCGGCGAGGTCGCGTCCACGGTGTACGGGCACCCGACGGCCCGGCTGAAGGTGATCGGCATCACCGGGACGGCCGGCAAGACCTCCACCGCGTACCTGGTCGAGTCGGGGCTGGCGGCGGCCGGTCTGCGTACCGCGATGGTGGGCACGGTCGAGACCCGGATCCCCGACCTGGTGGTGGAGAGCCTGCGCACCACGCCGGAGGCGACGGACCTGCACGCGTTGTTCGCGGCCGCCCTGGAGCAAGGCGCCGGCGCCGCGGTGATGGAGGTGTCGAGCCACGCCCTGACGTACGGGCGGGTCGGCGGGGTCCGGTTCGAGGTCGGGGC
>Ga0068864_100002586_pt1 | contig 14938 bp, 14 predicted proteins | sample KBSSwiS72_FD_66586 | JGI IMG/M metagenome (GOLD analysis project Ga0068864, IMG submission 66586) | Switchgrass rhizosphere microbial communities from Kellogg Biological Station, Michigan, USA - KBS Switchgrass S7-2 | ecosystem: Host-associated > Plants > Roots > Rhizosphere > Soil ... | reverse complement strand
GACGCGGTTGCAGTCATGCGCTGGCTGCTCGACACCCCCTCCGTGTCGGGCATCTTCAATGTCGGCACGGGGCGCGCGCGTAGCTTCCGCGACCTGATCTCCGCGATGTTTCGCGCACTCGGCCGCCCGCCAGACATCGAATATGTCGACATGCCGCCGACGATCCGCCATCAGTATCAATATTTCACGGAAGCGAAGGTCGAAAACCTGCGCAAGGCAGGCTACAACGCCGACTTCACCTCGCTCGAGGAGGGGGTGAATCGGTATGTCACGTTCCTGAACCAGCCCGACCGATATCGTTGACGGCACGGTCCGGCAGCATCAAGCGATCGCGCGATGTTCGACTTCGAAGAAATGATCAAGCTCGTTTCCGAGCAGACCATCGTCTGCATCGGAGACTTGATGCTTGATGATTTCGTCTACGGCGAAGTCTCGCGCATTTCTCCCGAAGCGCCGGCTCCGATTCTGGCGGTGACGCGCAATGATCTGACCGTCGGCGGCGCGGGCAACGTCGCGCGCAACATTGCCGGCCTCGGAGCGCGCTGCGTTTTCATCGGCGTCGTCGGCGAGGATGAAGCCAGCCGCACCTTGATGCGGGCGCTTGCCGCCGAGCCCCTGATCGAGCCCCATCTCGTTGTCGATCCGGCGCGTCCGACCACGCGCAAGGTCCGTTTCGTCTCCGAGCATCATTCGACCCATCTGCTCCGTGCCGACTGGGAATTGCCGGAAGTGCTCAACGCCCGGACCGAGAAGGCGCTGATCGATCGCGCACTGGCGGCGCTGCCGCGGGCCTCGAGCGTCGTGTTGTCCGACTATGCCAAAGGCGCGCTGACGCCACGTGCGATCCGGGAAATCATCGACGCGGCGAAAAAGGCGGGCATCCCGATCATCGTCGACCCCAAGGCCGCCGACTATTCGATCTATCGCGGTGCGACCGTCATCAAGCCGAACCGCAAGGAGCTCTCGGACGCAACACGCCGGCGCGTGGACACCGACGACGACGTGATTGCGGCGGCATCCGAACTGAATCGTCTGCTCGGGACCGACGCCGTCGTGGTTTCGCTCAGCGACGCCGGTCTGATCCTGGTGCCGAGCGCGGGTGCGGCGCTGCACGTGCCTGCCTATCCGGTCAAGGTGAGGGATACGTCGGGTGCGGGGGATACCGTGGTTGCCACCCTGGCGGTGATGCTCGCGATCGAGGTCGATCATGAGACCGCCGTGCGCGCGGCCAACGCGGCGGCCGCCGTCGTGGTCGGCAAGCGGGGCACCGCCACGGTCTCGTCCGCGGAGTTGCGCTCCCGCGTTCTGCCCGCTGCCTCGCTAGCGCCAGAGGAGAAGATCGTCTTCGACTGGGCGGTGCTCGACGAACGGCTCGCCGAATGGCGCGGATTGCGCATCGGCTTCACCAACGGGTGCTTCGATCTTCTTCATCCCGGCCATATCAAGCTATTGTCGGAGACTCGCGCCAAGTGCGACCGCCTCATCGTCGGCCTCAACAGCGATGCGTCCGTGCGGCGATTGAAAGGCGAGGGGAGACCGGTGCAGCAGACCCATGCGCGCGCCGAGGTGCTGGCGGCGCTGCAGGCGGTAGACCTTGTCGTCATATTCGATCAAGACACGCCGCTCGAATTGATCCGCCGCGTGCGGCCGAAGATCCTGGCCAAAGGTGGCGACTACCGACGCGAGGACGTCGTGGGTCATGCGTTGGTCGAGGAGGACGGCGGCCAAGTGATCCTCATCGACCTCGTACCCGGCTTCAGCACCACCAGGATCGTCCGTCAATCGCGTGCGCCCCGATCGAATTAGTGCCGGCAGACCGCGCGGAGAATGGCTATACGAATGACCGTGCTCGAGGGACGCGAGCAGGAGCTCGTGCGGGCGTTTTTCGAAGGCGCGCAATCCGGCTTCTTCGTCGAGGTCGGGGCCAACCGACCGCGGCAGGAATCACAGACTTGGCACCTCGAGCAGCTCGGCTGGAGCGGCATCCTTATCGAGCCGCAGCCCGACCTTGCCGAAGAACTGCGCCGCGACCGCTCGGCCAAGGTGGTCGCGGTCGCCTGTTCATCACCTGCGAACGCTGGCCGGCTGATGCGTCTCCACGTCGCCGGGGCATTGTCGTCGCTCGATCGCGATCGGATGGCGCCCGGGGCGCAACCCGAACGGATCATCGAGGTGCCCATCAGGACGCTCGACGACATCCTCGTTGCAGCCGAGGCGCCTGCGCAGTTTGATTTTCTGTCGATCGACGTCGAAGGTCACGAGCTGGAAGTGCTCAGTGGCTTCGATCTCAGGCGCTGGCGTCCGAGCCTCATTCTGCTCGAAGATCACGTCGGCAGTCTCGACAAGCACCGATTCTTGAAGAGCGCGGGGTATCGCCTGATCCGTCGCTTCGAAAACAACGGCTGGTATGTTCCAGACGGCGCGCAGGTCGGGGTCGGACTACGCGAGCGCTGGGATATCGTTCGCAAGTACTATCTGGGGCTGCCGTTCCGGATCGCACGCAATGCGTCTCGCGCGTTGCGCCGGCGCTGGCGGGAGCGGATGCCGGGGTGAACTGCGGCTGGCGGATCAGACCGCGTCTCGCGCGAGACGCCCGTGTTAATCTTTGTCCGCTGTCTGCGCAGGTCCCGCGGGCGCGGCATGTGAAACATCCGGCCGGCGCAACGGGGGGCTCGCCGGCGGCGCCCATGCCTGCATGGCCTCGTAGTGTTTGGCGTAGCGGTAAAATGTACCTTCGAAGTTTCCCAGTGCGATGACGAAACCAGCCCACCCGTCGCGATAGCCGTGCTTGAGCACGTAGTGCTTGATGAATGCCCAGATGCCGTGCCCGACCGCGCCCGCCATCGATACGCGCTTGCCGGAGAGTTTTCGTACCCCGAGCGAGGAATAGCGGTTCATCTTGTTGATGATTTCCTCGAGGTTGCGAAATGGGATCTGCCAGATGGCGCCCTGCAATCGTCCGAGCGGCCGTTGCGTCAAGAGTGCATAGCCTTCGTGGACAGGGTCGTTGTCGTAGCGCATCGCGCCCTTGCGGAAGAGTTGCGGCTGGCGAAAATTCGGATACCAACCCGAGCCTTTGATCCAGCGTCCCATCATGTAATTGCGGCGAGGCACGAGATACGCGTCGTGCGGCGGCATGGACGACAGGATGGAAAGAATCTCGTCGCGAACCTCAGGCGTGCAGCGCTCGTCGGAATCGAGGCTGAAGATCCATTCGTGCTGGCACTCCGCGATGGCGCGGTTGCGCAGGTCGCCGAACCCATGGAAAGGAATTTGTACGATCCGCGCTCCAAGGCCTCGGGCGATCTCAGCGGTGCGGTCGGTGCTGCCGGAATCCGCCACCAGGATCTCGTCGGCCCACAGCACGCTCGACACCGCGTCCGCGATCTTTTCGGCCTCGTTGAAAGCGAGGATGTAGGCAGATATTCGGTGCATATTTCCCCGTTGTTGAGCCGCGGCGCGGCGCACGCTATCACAGCGCTGCAGGGCGTGCAGAATGAAAGTCCGGAGCGGCAGCGACGTGCCTGATCTGATCTCCGTCATCATCACGACATATGAACGCGAGGATGCGCTCGATGCGGTCCTGGCGGCATTGTCACGCCAGGGCGACCGCGGCTTCGAGGTCGTGATCGCGGATGACGGGTCCGGTCCCGGAACCGCGGATCTGGTGGAGCGGTGGCGATCTCGGCTCGGCGTTGCGCTCCGCCACGTCTGGCAGAAGAATTGCGGGTTTCGCGCGGCCGAAATCCGCAACCGCGCCTTGCTCGCCTGCCAGGGCGACTATTGCGTTTTTCTCGACGGCGACTGCCTCGCGCCGCCCGACTTCATTGCGACACATCGCAAGCTGGCCGAGCCGGGATGGTTCGTCACGGGCAACCGCGTGCTCCTTTCTCCGGCATTGACCGCTGCCGTGCTGCGCGACGGGTTGCACCCGGAAGCGTGGAATCTCTCCCGCTGGCTGGGGCACCGCAAGCGTGGCGGCGTCAACCGGCTTGCGGGCGTGTTGCGGCTGCCGCTCGGACCCCTGCGAAAGCTCCTCGCCCGACATTGGCGGGGCGCGCGTTCCTGCAATCTTGCGGTCTGGCGCTCCGATCTCGATCGGGTCGATGGTTTCGACGCCAGTTTCAGCGGATGGGGCCGCGAGGACTCGGATTTGCTGGTTCGCCTGCTGCATTGCGGACTACGCCGCAAGGACGGGCGCTTTGCCACCGGCGTCATTCACCTGTGGCATGCCCAGGCCGACCGTGCGCAACTGACCGCCAACGACGCGCGTCTTGACGCCGTGCTGCACAGCGACCACACCCGCGCGCAACGCGGCCTATCGGTGCTGCGCGCCACGGCCGGTGAAAATGACCGCGAAGACGACCATCATGCCGCCACGCAATCTTGAATCGAACGCCATGGCGGCGGCCATTCGCGCGCCCCGACTCGGGCAGCTCGCCGACGGGCTTGCTGCGGCAGTCGCGGTATCGCTGCCGTGGTCGACCTCCGCAACCAGCATCCTGATCGTGCTCTGGATCATTGCGGTCGTCCCGACCCTCGACGTCGCCTCCGTGCGACGTGAAGTGATGTCGCCTGCCGGTGGCCTGCCGGTCCTGCTGTGGGCGCTCGGCGCGTTCGGCATGCTGTGGGCCGACGTGAGCTGGAGCGAGCGCATCGCCGGGCTGAGCGGATTTCATAAATTGCTCGTCATTCCATTGCTGCTGGCGCAGTTTCGCCGCTCCCCGCATGCGAACTGGGTGATCCTGGGCTTCCTGGCTTCGTCGGTGGTCCTGCTGGTGGTCTCGTGGGCGCTGATGCTGACGCCTGGGCTGTCGTGGCGCGGCAGGGAGCTCGGCGTGCCGGTCAAGAACTACATCCTGCAGAGCGCCATCTTTGCCATCTGCGCGTTCGGGCTATTCGGACAAGCCGCCGAACTGTGGCGCACGCGCCCCCGCCTCGCAGTGATGCTCCTTGTTCTTGCGGCGGCGTTCATCGCCAATATCGGTTATGTGGCGACGGCGCGTACCACCCTCGTGGTCCTGGGAGTGATGGCGGTACTGTTCGGACTGCGGCAGTTCGGCTGGAAAGGCGCAGTTGGTGCCTGCCTGGTCGGAGCCGTGCTGACCGGGGCGGTGTGGGCATCCTCGCCTTATCTGCGTGCGCGCGTTTCGGTGGCGGTCGAGCAGGTGCGAAACTATGGCACCAGCGACGTCGACACCCCGGTCGGCTTGCGGTTCGAATACTGGAAGAAATCGCTTGCCTTCGTCGCCGAAGCACCTGTTATCGGGCATGGGACAGGAACAATTCCTGCACTGTTCCGGCGCGATGCGACCGCCGAGACGATCCCGTCGCTGATAACGACCAACCCGCACAGCCAGATCCTGACGGTGGCCGTCCAACTCGGGATCCTCGGCACCGCCGCGCTGATCGCGATGTGGATTGCCCATCTGGCGTTGTTTCGCGATGGCACGCAGGTGGCGTGGCTCGGACTCGTCCTGGTGACCTATAACGTCGTGTCGTCATTGTTCAATTCGCACTTGTTCGACTTCGGTCAAGGCTGGCTCTACGTATTCGGGGTCGGTCTCACTGGCGGGATGGTGCTGCGCCGCGCGTCGATAGAGACTTGGGATAAGCCATGAGCGCTTCTGCAAATATCCCGCCTCAGGACATTCTCGTACCGATCTCGGTCGGCGAACTGATGGATAAGATCGTTATCCTCGAGATAAAGTCCGAGCGCATCAAGAATGCGAACCAGCTGGCGAATATCGCCAATGAACTCCGCGCTTTGCGGGCGGTGCGCCTCGGGGCCATCGACCGAACGCGACTGGACGCGCTCACCGCCGACCTCAAGCGGGTGAACGCAAAGCTATGGGATGTCGAGGATGCAATCCGCGAATGCGATGCGCGTGGCGATTTCGGCGATAGCTTCATCGAGCTTGCGCGAGCCGTCTATCGATTCAATGACGAGCGCGCCCGGTTGAAGAAGGCAATCAACGTCGAATCGGGTTCGCGTCTCGTCGAAGAGAAGTCATACAAATCGTTTCAGCGCGAAGACCTCGACCAAAGCTGCTGACCGGATGGATCCGCGCCGCCGAAGGTCGCCATGACGAGCATCGATCTGCCCGAGCGCCCACGCATCCTGGTCGTCACGTTACGGCGACTCGGCGACGTGCTGCTCACCACGCCGCTTGTGCGCACTATCCGGCGAGGATTCCCGCAGGGCAGGCTGGACATCCTCCTGTTCCGCGGCAGCGAGCGCATCCTGAAGGGCAATCCGGATGTCGATAATGTCATCACGATCCCGGAGCGGCCCTCGGCCGGGGAAACGCTCGCGTTGGTTCGTCAACTGTGGCGGCGCTACGATCTCGCGGTGACCACGCAGGCCGGCGACCGGCCGACCTTCTACGCGCTTGTGGCGGGGCGGCGACGAGTTGGACTGATACCCCAAGCGGGGGACACCGGAGCGTGGTGGAAGCGTCATGCGCATCATATTGCCGTTGCAGCCGAGCCGGACCGCCACCGGGTCACCCAGCTTCTGACGCTCGCGAGCGCGCTCGGTCTCGATCACGCGCCGGACATCGTCTGTCCCCAGGGCTCATCGGCCACCGAGGTCGCTCCGCCGGGGCCCTACGCTGTCGTGCATGCCAATCCGTTCTATCGCTACAAACGCTGGAACGACCTCGGCTGGCGCGGCCTGGCTCGCGGGCTCGCCCAGCGCGGGCTTGCGGTGGTCGCGACCGAAGGACGTGACCCGGCCGAGCGGGCCTATGTCGACGGTCTCTGGGGTGGGGCCGACCCGCCGATCATCCGCGAGCGCGGGCGCCTGGATTGGGCCGGGCTCACAGCGCTCCTGCGGGGTGCCGCGGTTTATGTTGGACCCGATACGTCCATGACCCATCTCGCGGCGGGCAGTGGCTGCCCGACCATCGCGCTGTACGGGCCGACGAGCCCGCGACTGATCGGGCCCTGGCCTGTTGGTGGCCTCGCCGAGCCGTGGGATCACGCCGGCACGACCCAGCGGCGCGGGAATGTCTGGGTGGTGCAGAACCCGCTACCTTGCCTGCCGTGCGAAAAGCTCGGTTGTGAAGGCCATCTCGACAGCTACAGCCGCTGTCTCGACGAGCTCTCGGCCGCTGCGGTCTTGACCGCGGTCGATCAGGCGTTGGGAGGCCGCGTCGAGCGCGCATCCATCTGATTTCGACGCGCCCCTCACTTGCCGGGTTTTTTCGCCGCCGTGGCAGTTTCGAGCGGCGTGTAGGTCTCCTTGTGACATTGGTCGATCACGATGCCGCCGCGCCAGTCGATGACCTTGTCGCCCTGAATAAAAACAGCGAAGTGCTGCGGGGTATCGCGTACGACGACCTTGAGACACGTCACCCAGGCGGGGCCCTTGAGGTGATCGACCGGCCGTACGCCCGAGATTTCGACATCGCCGAGCGAGGTCTGGGCCGGAAAAATGACCTTGATGTTGTCAGCGACGATGCGGCGATAGTTTGGCGGCGCCAATTCCGGCGCAGCGGCGGGCGCCAAGTTCTGAACAATCTCGCTACCCGAGCACCCGCCCACGGCCAAGACAACCGCCAATACATACGCGCGCGCCAAAGATCTATTCCTATTGCTGACCGCATCGTTCTGCGGATCGCTTGCGATCGTAGGATTGCCTCCCGCCCGGGCAGGCGGAAGCCGGTCACGCCCGAGTGGGGCCTCAAGTTAGCTCATGAGCACAGCGGGGCAGGCCTGCTGCCACATTTGACCTTAAGATTCAGAATACGGCTATTGATTGGTGCCAGACCCCTCGGCTCGGGGCGCTCGCAGGTAGCGCGTGCGCTCAAACGCCGGTATTGATGGCGTTGATGCCGCGTTGGGCGGCGATATCGGGACGATGATTCGCCTTTCGACCTTCACGCCGCGAATGTGGCTCATCCTCGCGCATGATCTGCTCGCCACGGCGGCGGCGGTGATCGCGAGCTTTTTCATTCGGTTCGAGGAAGCCGGCCTCGCCCAGCGTTGGCGCCTGCTGGTAATCCTGCTGCCCGGTTTTCTTGTCTATGCCGGTCTCGTTTACGTCTTTTCCGGCCTCTACAAGGCGAAGTGGCGTTTTACCTCGCTGCCCGACCTCTACAACATCGTGCGTGCCGCGACCGTGCTGGCCGTGACGCTGCTGGCGCTCGACTACGTTCTCCTGGCGCCAAATTTCTACGCTACGTTTTTCTTCGGCAAGATCACGATCATTCTCTACTGGATGCTGCAGATCGCATTTCTGTCCGGTCCCCGCATCACTTACCGCTATTTCCGCTACACCCGCACCTTGCAGCGCGCCAAGGAGGCCGACTCCGCGCCGATACTTGTGGTCGGGCGCACCGCCGACGCGGATGTGTTGCTGCGCGCGATCGAGAGCGGTGCGGTCACCAAAATACGCCCCGTTGGCATCCTGTCGCCATCGCTGTCGGATCGCGGCCAAGCCATACGCGGCATTTCGGTGCTCGGCGATCCCGACGACATCGAGAGTGTCGTCGCCGACCTCGCTGGTCGTGGCACAAATGTGAAACGGCTCGTCCTTACGCCGAGCGCACTCGCGCCCGAGGCCAAGCCGGAAACAATACTGATGCGGGCACGGCGCCTGGGGTTGGTCACCAGCCGGTTGCCTGCGCTCGACGAAGGCGGCGAGGCATTGCGGCTGGCACCCGTCAATGTCGAGGACTTGCTGCTCCGTCCACGGGTGAGAATCGACTACGGGCGTCTCGAAGGATTCGTGCGGGACAAGTCCATCATTGTGACCGGGGGCGGCGGCTCCATCGGCGCGGAAATCTGCGACCGCATCGTGACCTTCGGCGTAGGCCGCCTGCTGGTGATCGAGAACTCGGAGCCGGCCCTGCATGCGGTATTGGAGATGCTCGCGGCCAAATCGTCGCCGGCAAAGATCGAGGGTCGCCTTGCTGACGTGCGCGATCGCGCCCGCATCTTCCGTCTGATGAGTGACTTTCGGCCCGATATCGTGTTTCACGCCGCGGCACTCAAGCACGTGCCGCTGCTGGAGCGCGACTGGGGGGAGGGGGTCAAGACCAACGTGTTCGGTTCAGTCAATGTTGCCGATGCCGCTGTCGCGGCCGGTGCCAGCGCCATGGTGGTGATCTCGACCGACAAGGCGATTGAGCCGGTCTCCGTGCTCGGCGCGTCGAAGCGCTTTGCCGAGATGTATTGCCAGGCGATCGACAGCGACTTGGCGCGCCGGAGCGATGGGCAGAAACGGGCGATGCGATTGATCGCCGTGCGCTTCGGCAACGTGCTCGCCTCCAACGGCTCCGTGGTGCCGAAGTTCAAGGCGCAGATCGAGGCTGGCGGTCCACTCACGGTCACGCACCCCGACATGGTGCGGTACTTCATGACCATTCGGGAGGCGTGCGATCTCGTCGTCACCGCCGCAAGCCACGCGTTGGGGCCGGGGCAGGCGGGCGTCGCGGTCTATGTCCTCAATATGGGTCAGCCGGTGAAGATCGTCGATCTCGCCGAGCGGATGATCCGGCTGTCCGGGCTCGAGCCCGGCCGGGACATCGATATCATCTTCACCGGCATCCGGCCGGGAGAGCGGTTGCACGAGATTTTGTTTGCCCGCGAGGAGCCTACGGCGCCCGTCGGAGTCGAAGGGATCGTCGCCGCCAAGCCGCTCAGTCCGTCGCTCGAGGCGATGCGCGGCTGGCTGGCCGCGCTGGAGCAGGGTCTCGCGCGCGAGGACCGCTCGGTGATCTTCGGCGTACTGCACGATGCAGTGCCGGATTTCGGGGGCGAAGCGGCTTGAACTTCACCGCGCGGCGCGTGCAAAAGTCGCAAGCAGCCAGACGACCGCCGCCATAGCCATTGCCAACGCAGCCAGTGACACGGCAGTCTCCTCCGCCGCGACCGTGATGGCCGCCAACGCCGCCAATGCAACATTGACCAGAGCGACGCGTCGAACAATTTCGGGAACGGCAAAACCGTTGTCGGTCGCACGCTGGTAGAAATGCTGGCGATGCGCCTGCCAGAACGGCTCGCGTCGGACGATGCGGCGGATGAGCGTGATCGTCGCATCGGCGAGATAATAGAGCGGCAGGATGACGGCCGCCGCCAAATAGCCGTGCGCGGCAAGTCGCAGCAGGAGCCAGCCGAGCACGAGGCCGATCGGCAGGCTGCCCACGTCGCCAAGAAACACGCGTGCGACCGGCTTGTTGAAGGGCGCAAAGCCAAGGACCGCTCCCAGGAGCGCGGCCGCCACCACCGCAGGCCAGGTCTCGATCGTGCCCGCGAGGCCGAGCAGGACGATTGCACCGGTCACCGGTACAAATTCGGCAACGGTCATCCAGTCGATGCCGTCCATGAAATTGACGAGGTTGACCAGCCATACCCCGCCGAGAAAAAGGCCGGCACGTTCGAGCCACCACGGTATTTGCGGCAGGGCGCGCAGTTGATGGGGGAGGGCCGCGATGAGGGCGCCGACGGCGATGCACTGTATCGCCAGCCGTACCGCCGCCGATAGCGAGCGTACGTCGTCCCTCGCCCCCACCACGGCCAGCAGCGCGGCTGTGGCGGTCAGCGTCAGGAACTGACCGCTCTCATTGTTCAGCAATGCAGGCGATGTCGCCACCGCACCCCAGGCGACGACGAAGGTGGCGGCCACCACCGATATTCCGCCGCCCTGCGGCGTCGGGTCGCGATGGGACGAGCGCGCATTCGGCCGCGCCATCGCATAGCGTGACAGCCATGGCCGCAGCAGGACCATCAGCGCCAGACTGAGGCCAAGCGCGAGAAGCGCGACTGGTCCGAGCACCAGAAAACGCTCGACGGCTTGCTCGATCATTGCTGCTGTTCGCCTGGCCCCATCATCCGCACGATAGCATTCGCCAACCGGGCGTACAGCATCGCTCACCACAGGCGTGCAGTGCCGAGGCTGGCAATGCCGGAGCCGCGCGACTACGCTGCTGATCCTTCTTGTTCCAGCCGGTATCTGTATCTGCCGTGTTATCTCTCGATCACCTCGACGCCATCCGACTGGCGGAAATCGACAAGATTGTCCCCTTCCTTCCTCCCGGGGCGCGCATTCTCGACCTGGGAGCGGGGACCGGCAAGCAGGCCCTGGAACTCCAGCGCCGAGGTTTCGACGTTACCGCGATTGAGATCGCCGACTCGAACTATGCAACGCAGCGCGTCTTCCCCATCACGGATTACGACGGCTGGACCATCCCCCTGGCCGATGCCAGCATCGACGTCGTTTTCTCGTCGAACGTGCTGGAGCACGTTGCGGATCTTGCGCGCATGCACGCCGAAATCCGACGCGTGCTGGCGCCAGGCGGGAGCTGTCTCCACGTCCTTCCGACCCACACCTGGCGGCTTTGGTCCACGCTGGCGTCTTACCTCGAGGCGATCTCGTTTTCCACGTCCTCGCTGCCGGGGCTTTTTCCGCAGGCAACGCCGCGCGCCGCCGAACTGCAGCGCCTGCGGGAAGCTTGGTACCGAACCGCACGGCATACGGTCGGCCTCTGCCTGCCCCGACGACACGGTGAGCGCGGCAATGTCATCTCCGAGTTGTGGCTGTTTCATCCTCGTTGGTGGCGGCGGAATTTCCGCGACAACGGCTTTGCCGTCGTCGGTGACGAGCCGATGGGGCTGTTCTATACCGGGGAAGTGCTGTTTGGGCTGCGCCTTGGGCTTGCCAAGCGTGAGCGTCTGGCGCGCGTCCTAGGCAGTTCTTGTCACCTCTTCAGGCTTGTGCCGGTACCGCGACGGTGACTGTGACCTGTCGCGTTGCTCAGCCGAAATCGCGCGCGATCTGCCGTGCCGGACGTTCGGTCATGAGTTGAGTGAGGACGTCTTCGCTCCGGCGCACCATTGCCGCCAGACTGTAGTCGGCGACAATGGCGGCGCGGACGTTTTCGCGCAGGCATGGATCATGGGCCAGGCGCTGGCGCAGAGATCGCCACGCGGCGCATAGCAGATCGGGGCTCCCGGGCGGCACTACTTCGCCGGATGCCCCGACGATCGCGCGCACATCCCCGACATCCGTTGCGGCCACCGGCACGCCGCAGGCCATCGCCTCGCCAACGACGTTGGGAAAGCCTTCCCCGAAGGCCGATGCCAGGGTGGCGATGTCGAAGGCGTTGTAAACCGCCTTCATGTCGCCGACCTCGTCGGCCCATAACACGCGGTGTTCCAATGCGAGCGAGGCAGCTTGTCTCATGAGCTCGCTGCGGTAGGCGGCCGGGCCATGCCCGACGCACACAAAACGCACGCCGGAATCCGCGCGTGCAAGCAGCGCCGCGGCTGTGAGGAAATTGGCATGATCTTTCATCGGATCGAGCCGCGCCACACAGCCGATGACGAAGGCTTCGTGCGAAATTCCCCAGGTGCGGCGCAACGCCCGTCCTGCCTCCTTATCCGGCCGCATCAAATCGGTATCAATGCCATTCGGCACGACCGCGATGCGATCCGCCGGCAGACCTCGCGCGATCGCATCGGCGCGCACGGCACGCGCATTCGCAATGATCAGGTCGGCGCGTCGCGACAGCCATGCCTCCGACCGGTAGGTGAGGGCGTTCAACGCATCGTAGTGGCGCAGCTGCATCCCCCCGGCGCGCAGGCCGAACACCAGTTTGGTTTCAAGACGCGCCGGCAGCAGCAGCGCCGCCAGCGTCGTCTGCATCGGGAGAAAGGCGTAGACGAGGTCGGGACGCTCGCGCAGAAAAAGCCGGCGCAATCGCACGAGCGGTGCCATCACGTGCCAGCGGCTTGCCTTGCCGATGGACAGGAGCCGCACCCCGTCGTCACCGAGCAGCCCTTCGAGCGCGCCGCCCGTGTACAGGACCGCTACCGCCACATCGTGCCCGTGGCGCGCGAGGCCGGCCGCCAGGACAGCGAGCTGCCGCTGGCTGCCGCCGACGGCCAGATCGCGAACGAGGAAGAGCACCTTCATTGCCGCTTCAGTCCCTGCTCGTCCTGCTCGGGTGGCCGCCACCCGAGCACATGCGCAGTGCGTCCGAGAGCCCGGTCAACCCTTATCGGTTCAACATCCGGTTTGGAACAACGTCCTTTGAGGCGGCGCGTCTCGCGGCGCACCGGACGACGCGTTCCCTGAAAGGCCTTCGTTTGGCAGAGCCAGGATGCTCAGCCCGGACGGCTTGCTCGCTCGTTTGATGCCGACCTATTGTCCTCCCCTGTTGCCGTCGCGAGGAGCCGCGCAGTGCAATATGGCACGTTCGTCATTTCTCTGGATTTCGAGCTCTTATGGGGCGTTCGCGACAAGCGCACGGTCACTGATTACGGTGCCAACATCCGGGGCGTTCGCGACGTCGTACCGGCTTTGCTCGACCTCTTTGCCGAGCGGGACATCGCGTGCACCTGGGCGACGGTGGGACTTCTGTTTGCCGGGACCAAAGAGGCGATGATCGCGGCCCTCCCAGCGCACAAGCCGGATTATGCCAACCCGCGAATCTCGTCCTATCATTATCTTGCCGAGGTCGGCGCGGACGAAGAGCGCGATCCATACTATTATGGACTCTCCCTCATCCGGCGAATTCTCGGATACCCCGCCCAGGAGATCGGTACGCATACCTTCTCGCACTTCTATTGCCTGGAGGAGGGCGGCACTGCTGACGCCTTTCGCGCCGATCTCGAGGCGGCGCGCGCCGCCGCGGCTCATCTCGGGGTCAGCCTTGCAAGCATCGTATTTCCGCGCAACCAGGTCAGTCCCGTCCATCTGGCCGTCAGCCGCGAATTCGGCCTGCGTGCCTTCCGAGGTAACGAGCAGACCTGGTTTCACCGAGCCCGTCGCGATCGCGAGCAGAATTTGCTCGTGCGTGGATGCCGTTTGGCCGACAGCTACTTGCCGCTGGCCGGCCCGCACGACCGGGAGCCGGCGCTTGTCGGCGGCCTGGTCGATGTCCCGGCGAGTCGGTTCCTGCGACCCGTGAGCGGGAATTTCCGGCTGGAGCGTTTGCGCCTGTGGCGCATCACCTCAGCCATGGAAACGGCCGCGCGTCGCCGAAGGCTTTTTCATCTATGGTGGCACCCACACAATTTCGGGGTCCACCTACAAGAAAATTTGGCGTTCCTTCGCAAAATCCTCGATCATTTTCGTATCCTGCAAGACTGCTATGGCATGCGCTCGATGACGATGGCGGCGGTCGCCGACGAGGTTCTCCATGTCCACGGACAGAGTGGTGTTGCTCACCACTGAAGGTGAGTCGGGCCGCGTGGCCGCACGCTATCTCGCTGCCCGCTTCCCCGCATTGACGGTGATCGTCGAGACCCCGGTGTCACGGTCGCTGCTGCTGCGCCGACGGATCAAGCGACTGGGGCTCGTCCACGTCGGCGGACAACTGGCTTTCATGCTGTTTCAACGAATCCAGCAAAGACTGTCGAAGTCGCGCATCACAGAGATTATCCGCAAGGCGGATCTCGACGCACGCTGGCCGGACGACCGGGAGATCCTCAGGGTGCCATCGGTCAATTCGCCTGAATGCATCGACCATCTGAGGCGATTGCAGCCGCGCGCGATTCTCGTGATGGGCACCCGTATCATCGGCGCCGAGGTCCTGCGTTCCGTCGATGCTCCGTTCATCAACTACCATGCCGGCGTGACGCCGAAATATCGTGGCGTCCATGGAGGCTATTGGGCCAAGGCGCAAGGAGACGATGACAATTTCGGAGTCACCATTCATCTCGTCGATGAAGGCATCGACACGGGCAGCGTACTCCACCAGGCGCGGCCCGCGACGAGCGTAAAGGACAACTACTCCAGCTATCCCTACCTTCAGCTGGCCGCCGCTCTGCCGTTGCTTGAACGGTCGGCGCGCGAAGCGATCGCCGGCACCTTGAGCCCGCAACGCGTCGATTTGCCGTCCCGGCTGTGGTCGCACCCGACGTTATGGACCTATATCCAGACCGGATTGCGGCGGGGGGTATGGTAGACTGCGCAGAGTGGAAAATG
>Ga0068864_100002584_pt1 | contig 14953 bp, 9 predicted proteins | sample KBSSwiS72_FD_66586 | JGI IMG/M metagenome (GOLD analysis project Ga0068864, IMG submission 66586) | Switchgrass rhizosphere microbial communities from Kellogg Biological Station, Michigan, USA - KBS Switchgrass S7-2 | ecosystem: Host-associated > Plants > Roots > Rhizosphere > Soil ... | reverse complement strand
ACGAGAACGAAGCAGTGAACGCAACAGATCGACTCATGATGGCGCTCCTTCTTGTTTTCGCGAATTACCCCGTGTCTTCGCGAACTCCCCGTAGACGGAGCGTCGGTTTAGCACTTCCAATTGCATTGTCAACGTGAAGGCGCGTAGTCCTTTCCCCGTGCTGCTCGTGCACATGCGCGTGCGCGCGCGGAATCGTCGTGACGTCCACGGCCACGATTGATTCCCTCACAGCCGCGCGAAAAAATCCGGCGCGCGCGGGCGCGAGTGTCAGGCTTTGGGTTGTTCCCTGCCGCGGGCCACGCGGGCCACGCGGGCCACGCGGGCCACGCGCATTCGCGCGAATTTTTCTGCCGATATTGCCGGTTGCACGCAGCGACGGCGCCTGAGGTATCCTCAGGCCAGTATTTTCCAACCGGGATGATCATGACCGACGCGCTCGTCCAGCGCCTGGTCCACCTGCTCGAAGCGAGCGCGCCGGTCGACGGCGAGCGCCGGCGGCAGCTTTCCGACTTGTATCAGGTTCATTGGCAGGGGCTGTGCGGCTACGTCCGGGCCCAGTTCGGGCCCGGCCCGCCGGAGCCGGAAGACGTCGCGCAGTCCGCCTTCATCCGCTTCGCGGCCGCCGATCCGCAGCACATCCACAATCCGCGCGCCTTTCTCTATGCCACCGCGCGCAACCTGGTCATCGATCATCACCGGCGTGAGCAGCGGGTCGTGGCGCACGAGCAGTCGGAGCAGTCGGCGGAGGATCGGGTGTACGAATTGTCGCCCGAGAACGTCTTATTGCAGGCCGAGCGGTTCCGTATCCTGGCGCAGGCGCTGGAACGCATGCCGCTGAAGCGACGGCGACTGGTGCTGCTGAATCGCTTCGAGGGCCTGAGCTACGCAGAGATCGGAGAGCAGTTCGGCATGTCAGCCGAGAACGTACGCAAACACATCGAGCGGACCCTGGCGGAGTGCCTGCGAGCGCTGCGTGAGTAAGGTGCACGACCAAGCGGCGGCCTGGGTGGCGCGTCTCGAAGGACGGACGCCTGCCGCAGATGAGCGTGCGCAATTCAATGATTGGATCGCCGGCAGCCCGGCGCATGCCGCGGCCTACGAGGAAGCGCTGCGAACCTGGCACGATCTCGCCGCGATGCGCGACCGGAAGCAGTACCGGGCGCTGCTCGGCAAACCGACGCTGCGAGAGCGGATAGTCACCGGCGTGCCCGGACCGCGGTGGTTCGCTGCAGCGGCTGGCATCGCCGCTGTCGCTGCGTTCGCGTGGCTGGCGAGCTCCCTCGATTTGCTGCCTTTCATGCATCGGCCGACGCAAGTTGCGACGCAGATGGCCGAGGTACGCGAGACCACACTGCCTGATGGGACGCGCGTAGTGCTGGGTGCGCAGTCGCAGCTCAGCTTCGACGTCACGAAGAACGAGCGTCGCGCGACTGTTGTCGGCGGCGATGCGTACTTCGCAGTCGCGCACGACACCGCTCGGCCTTTCACGGTGTCGATCGATGATGTTCAGGTCCGCGTCGTTGGTACTCAGTTCGAGATTCGCCGCCGCAGCGGTGAAGTGAGCGTTGCCGTCGAAGAAGGAACCGTCGACGTGTCGCGCACCGATGCGGGCGCCGTGCGGCTGCATCGCGGCGAAGCCGTAACTGCCGGCGAAAGTGCACAGCTCAGCGTGCATGCGATAGAGCCTGGTGATATTGCCGCGTGGCGTTCCGGCCGACTCCTCTACGACAACGCCGAGCTGCGCGACGTCGTCGCGGACGCGAACCGGTATGCGCGCAGCCACATCGTCATCGCCGATGCGCAGCTGGAGAGCTTGCGAGTCACGACGTCGTTCCGCACGTCGCAGGTCGAAGGAATGATCGAGACGCTGGAGGCCGTGCTGCCGCTGGTTGCCGAGCGGCAGGCTGGCGGTCAGATCGTGTTGCGCGCACGCCCGTAGCCGGCGAGGCGTCGCATGCGCCTGACGATCCGAGTTGTCGTCGCTGCCGTCGCAACGTTCCTCGTGGCCAGCGCGTCGGCGGGCGAGACCTCGCCCGCGCAATCGCCCCGGAGTTTCCAGATCGCGGCCCAGCCGTTGTCGCGGGCTCTGCTGGAGTTCTCGCGGCAGGCCGATCTGATCGTCACGGCGCCAGCGGAGCTCGTGGGCGACAAGCAGGCGCCGGAAGTTCACGGCCAGCTCACGCCTGCGGCGGCGCTATCCCAGTTGCTGCGCGGCTCAGGGCTGGAAGCTTCCTTCACGGCGTCGGGTGCAGTGACGATCGACAAGGCGCGTCGCGTCGCGCGTCACCGAACGCGGACGGTGAGTGTGGTAGCGAGCGCAGCCGAGCCGGGAGGCGATGTGCTCATCGAGGAAGTCCTGGTCACGGCGCAGAAGCGAACCGAGAACGTGCAGGACGTGCCCGCTTCGGTCAGCGTCTTCGACAGTGGGCGCGTCCAGCAACTCCACGCGACGACGATCCTCGACTACGCCGCATACATTCCTGGCTTGAACGTCAGCAGCGGCGGCAGCCCCGGGCAAACGATGATCACATTGCGCGGGATCGCGCCCGTAGGGCCGGGCGCGGTCGTCGGCTACTACATCGACGATACGCCGCTCGGTTCGAGCTCCAACTACGGCGGCGCGCGCGAGTTCGGTCTCGATCTGATGCCTTACGACGTGGACCACATCGAAGTGTTGCGGGGTCCGCAGGGCACGCTGTATGGCGCCGGCGCGATGGGCGGCCTGCTCAAGTACGTGCTGCGGCGTCCGAGCACGAGCGACTTCGGAGGCTGGGCCGGCGTCGAGACTTTCGGCATTTCCTCTGCGGAGGATTTCGGTTGGGGCATGCGCGCCGGCGCGAACGTGCCGCTGGCCGCGGATCGCGTCGGCGTGTGGGGCAGCTATTTCGAGCAGCAAACGCCGGGCTATATCGACAACGCCTACACCGGCGCCAAGGACGAGAACGATCTCGGTCAGCGTGGCGGACGTCTCGCCTTGCTGTGGCAGATCAACGATGCCATTTCGTTGCAGCTCAGCGGCCTGTGGCAGCGAATCGATTCGCGCAACGATGCCACCGTCGCGCTGACGCTCACTGGCCTGGATCCGCCCACCGGATTCCCGAGCTACGGCGAGCTCACGAGCTTTCATCCGTTGCCGCAGCCTTTCACGCAGAGCATCGATCACTATTCGGCGACGCTCGATTGGGATCTCGGTTGGGCGAAGCTGCTGTCGGCGAGCAGCTATTCGCGCACGCACACCCATCATCTGCAGGACGCGTCGTTTCTGTTCGGCGGCGTCACCGGAGGCTTCTCGCCGTTTCACATCGAGCTGGATCTGCGCAAGCGCACGCAGGAATTCCGCCTGGTCTCGCCGGACGGTGGTGCGCTCGAGTGGCTGGTCGGCGCGTTCTATACGAACGAAGACGGCGAGCAGGTACGCAATGTCTACGCGCTCGACGCCGCGGGCCAGCCGCTACCGCAATTGCCGACGCGCTTCCTGTTCGTCGAGTTTCCGTCGCAGTACGAGGAGATCGCAGGTTTCGGCTCAGCAACGTTGCAGGTGACGCAGCACTTCGACGTGACCGCAGGACTGCGCTGGGCCCGCAATCGCCAGCGCTTCGGACAGATCAGCGGCGGGTTGGAATCGGTGATCGGTCCGCCCGCCAACATTTCCGGCACTTCGGCCGAAGACGTACTCACGTACAGTCTGAGTCCGCGCTGGCGGGTGGGCGACGACACGATGCTGTACGCACGCGTTGCCAGCGGTTATCGGCCCGGTGGTCCCAACCCGCGCGCGCTCGGTCTGCCGGCAGTCACCGAGGCAGACAAGCTCACGAACTACGAGCTCGGGCTCAAGACGCAATTGGCGGGCGGCCGCGCATTACTCAACGCTGCCGTATTCCGCATCGACTGGCGCGACATTCAACAGGCAGTGACACTCGGCGGCATCGGCAGCACCGGCAATACCGGCAATGCCGTGAGCAAAGGATTGGAGCTCGAGGCGACGTACCTGCCGATCGACCGCTTGCGCATCGGCTTGAACGCCGCCTACACCGACTCGCGGCTGACTGCGCCGGAGGAGGGGATCGCTGCTGCCAGGCTCGGCAACACGCCGCGCTGGGGTGTCTCCGTACTGCTCGACTATGAGCTGGCGCTGGCGAATCGCTGGAGCGCCCACGTGGGCGGCGGTTGGCGCTACGTGGGCGAGCAAGGCACGGCGATCGCCGCTCAGCTTGGTGCCGACAATTCGTATGTGCTGCCGCCTTACGGCGCGCTGGATCTGTCTGCAGACCTGACGCGCGGCAACTGGATGATCCGACTCTTCGCACGCAACGTCACCGATCGACGTGCCTACCTCGGCGGCAGTCTGGCCGTCGACTCTGCCAACGTCCCGTACGGCATCGACGCCAACGTCCTGCAGCCGCGCACGCTCGGAATCAGCGTCGACGTCGGTTTCTAGCTCTGGCCGCAGCCGGCGAAAACCGGCACAATCAGAAAAATTTGTCCGGATTGGGCTCCCCGGTCGTCTTCCGCGTACGACGACCACAAAAGGGGGAAACCGTCATGACGAATTCGATCCGTTCCGCCCGGCGCAGCGCGCTGACGGCGGCCGCCGGCCTGCTCGGGCTCGGCGCCGCTGCGACTGCTACGGCCCAGACTTCGACCAACGTAGCGGCGCTCGAGGAAGTAGTGGTTACGGCGCAGAAGTTCGAGCAGAAGCTGAGCGAGACGCCGCTGTCCGTGACAGCGATCTCCGCTCGCAATCTCGAAGCGCTCGGCGCCACGCAATTCCGCGACTTCGCGAACAGCGTTCCCAGCCTGACCTTCACGACCAGCGGCGTGGGCTCGACGCAGGTGAATCTGCGAGGCATCACGACCGGTAACAACATCTCGCCGACCGTCGGCATCTACGTCGACGAGGTGCCCTACGGATCGAGCACGCCGTTCGCCTCGGGCGCGCAGCTTGCGCTCGACGTGGGGCTGTTCGACGTATCGCGCATCGAGGTCCTGCGTGGGCCGCAAGGCACGCTCTATGGCGCCAGTACGATGGGCGGCTTGCTCAAGTACGTGAGCGTCGTGCCGGATACGACTGCGTTCGCCGCTACTGCGCGCGCGGGGGTTGTCAGCACGTCTGGCGGTGGCGTTGGTTACGACGCCGCAGCAGCAGTGAACGCTCCGCTCGCGGACGACAAAGCCGCGCTTCGCGTCAGCGGCTTTTACACGCATGACGGCGGCTTCATCGACAATCTCACGAACGGTCACGACGACGTCAACGAAGCCGAGGTGTACGGCGGACGCGCCGATCTGCTCTTCAAGCCCGCCGACAAGCTGACGCTGCGCGTCGCCGCGTTCGCTCAAGACATCACTCGCGACGGCACTGCTGCCGCGGATTTCGGCCTGGCGACCGGCGAGCCGATCGACGGCGATCTCGACCAGCGTCGCTTGCGCGCCGAGCCGTTCGACCAGCAATTTCGCCTGGCCAGCGGCACGCTCGATTATGAGTTCGAAGGCGCTACGCTCACTTCCATCACCAGCTATCAGACCGTGCGCAGCAACGCGACCACCGACGTCTCGGCGTTCTTCGTGCCGGCACTGGGGGCAGGGGGGATCGCTCTCGGTTCCGTCGACGTGTTCAAGAAGAACGAGACGGACAAGTTCACGCAGGAGCTGCGGCTCGCAGCCACGGGCCCGCGCCTGGACTGGACGATCGGTGCGTTCTACACCGACGAGGACAGCGATCAGTTCCAGAAACTCAACGCGTCCACGCCGGACGGCGCAGTATTTCCCGTGAACCTGCTGACCGTGGAGCTGCCGAGCACCTTCGAGGAGTACGCAGGGTTCGGCACGTTGACCTGGCACGCCACGGACAAGCTCGACTTCACCGGCGGGCTGCGCTACGCGCACAACTCGCAGACGTTCGAGCAGATCGGCTCGGGAGCGCTGGTGTTCTCAGTGCCGGAGCGCGACGACAGCGACAGCATCCTCACGTATCTCGCGACGATTCGCTATCGCGCGAGCGACAACCTGATGTCGTACGTGCGCTATGCGACCGGCTATCGGCCCGGCGGCCCGAACATCGTGGTCAACGATCTGAACGGTCAGCCGCTGGCGAGTCCGACGTTCGGCGCCGATGAGCTGCGCAGCTATGAAGCCGGCATCAAGACGACTACGTCCGATGGCAGCTTTGGCGTGGACGCCGCGGTCTACTTCATCAAGTGGGATGACCTGCAGATCAACGCCGTGCGCAACGGTCTCGGCGTCGTCGCCAACGCGGCTGCCGCCGAGAGCAAAGGTGCCGAGCTGACGCTGACATGGGTGCCCGTCCCGCAGCTGGCGTTGGTCGGCGCGTTCGCTTACATCGACGCTGAGCTGAGCGAGGACGCGCCCGACCTGGGCGGGCTGGAAGGCGATCGGCTCCCCGACACACCGGACTTCACGGGCTCGCTTGCGGCTGACTACAGCTTCGAGCTCGGCGGGCGCGAGGCCTTCCTCGGCACGACCGTACGGCACGTGACCGATCGTGTCTCCAGTTACGACGCGAGTGCGGGCGTTCCGCAGTATGAGCTGCCCGAGTACACGACGGTGGATTTCCGCACGGGAATTCAGCTCGGCGCGGCGCGTCTGCAGCTCTACTTGAAAAATGCCTTCGACGAGCGCGGCCAGCTGTCGGCGACGACAGGCTTTTCTGCGCTCGGCGGGCCGGCCTGGGTGAGCCTGGTCCAGCCGCGGACGATCGGGCTCAACTTCATCACGCAGTTCTGAACAGTGCGATTCAGTACCGCCCAACCGCTGTCCTGGCCGCTCGTCATCGCTGGCGAGCGGCCCGGGGCGGCTCCTTTACACTGTCCGCAACAACTCCAAGAGAGCCCTCCATGCAGAAAACTCCGCAAGCGTTGACCCGTCGGCGCATGTTGCAGGCTGCAGTCGCGACTGGCGTCGCGACCTTCGGTCTGCCGATGCTGAACATCGGCCGTTATCGCGCGTTCGGCGCGAATGCGCCGCGCTACTCGGCCCGTGCCATGAAGATCGTCGAGCGCACGCTCGTGATCGACATGCTGGCGCCGTTGAAGATCGACTTCAAACCCGAAGCGTACGCGGGGGCGATCAGCGAGCAGACTGCCGCCGACTTTCGCGCCAGCGGCATCACCGCTTTTCACAACTCGATCGGCACCGGTGGGCCGAGCGCTGTCGAGGAGACGCTGCAGTTCATCGCGGCCTGGCAGGGTTACGCGGGCCGCAACTCGCACGTGTTCTCGCTGGTCGGCACGGCGGCGGATCTCGACCTCGCCAAGAAGGACCGCAAGATTGCCGTCATCATGGGCGTGCAGAATGCCGAGCACTTCCGCGAGCCCGCCGACGTCAAGAGGTTCTACCAGCTGGGGCAGCGCTGCGCGCAGCTCACTTATAACAGCCAGAACCTGCTCGGCTCCGGCAGCACCGACCGCGTCGACGGCGGTGTCAGCGATTTCGGCGAGGCGATCATCAAGGCGATGAACGAGGTGGGCATGCTGGTCGACGTTTCGCATTGCGGCGACCGCACGACGCTGGATGCCATCGAGCTGTCGCCGAAGCCGATCGCGATCACGCATTCGAACTGCCGCGCGCTCAACAATCATCCGCGGCTCAAGACCGACGAGGCGATCCGCAAGCTCGCGGCGAAGGGCGGCGTGATGGGCATCACCGGCGTGCGCATGTTCGTGAAGGACAAGGAGCCGACCACGATCGAAGACATCGTCGATCACATCGATCACGTGGTGAAGCTGGTCGGCATCGAGCACGTCGGCATCGGCTCGGATTCCGACCTGAACGGCTACGACGACATGCCGCCGGATCAGTACAAGCAGCTCAAGGAGTCGTACAAGGCGAGCTACGGCTTCCGCGACAAGATCGACATCGAAGGCTTCGATCATCCGCGCAAGACCTTCGATCTGACCGAAGCGCTGCTGCGTCGCGGCTATTCCGACGAGAACATCGGCGCGATCCTCGGCGGCAATTTCCGGCGCCTGCTTGGCGCCACCTGGATCTGACGGGGAGTCCGAGCGTGCAGTTGCCGCAGCCGTACCTGTTGTTCCTCGGCGATGTGACCGAGCCGACGTATGCCAAGACGGCATTCGGTCTGCGCGACTGGGCGCGCGAGCGCTGCGTCGGCGAGTGGTCTTGCTCGGACAGTACGGTGACGCTCGGGCTGCCGAGATTGAGTCCTGCGCAGGCCCGCGCGTCCGGCGCACGCGCGATGGTGATCGGCGTTGCGAACGTCGGCGGCAAGATCGTCGACAGTTGGTTGCCGCATCTGCTCGGAGCGCTGGAGGCAGGACTCGACGTCGTGAGCGGCATGCATGCGCGACTCGCAGACACACCGGCGTTGAAGGCAGCGGCCGATCGACATCGACGGCGGTTGATCGATGTGAGAACGCCGCCGAGCAACATCCCGATCGCGAGCGGCCGCAAGCGCACGGGGAAACGGTTGCTCACAGTGGGCACGGACTGTGCGCTCGGGAAAAAGTACACCGCGCTCACGATTGCGCGCGCGATGAAGGCTCGCGGCGTCGATGCGGAATTTCGCGCGACCGGTCAGACCGGAATCATGATCGCGGGCGCCGGCATGCCGATGGATGCCGTGGTGTCGGACTTCGGGGCCGGCGCAGCCGAGATGCTGAGTCCGGACGGTGCTGCGGATCACTGGGATGTGATCGAAGGACAGGGTTCGCTGTCACATCCTTCTTATGCGGGCGTGTCGCTGGGCTTGTTACATGGGAGTCAGCCGGACGTGATCGTGGTGTGTCACGAGCCCGGACGGGACTACATCGTTGGACATCCGGACCTGCCGATCCCGAGTATCGAGTACACGATCGAATTGAATATCGCGCTCGGCCGGCGCACGAATCCCGCGATCCGCTGCGGCGGAGTCAGTCTCAACACTTCGCACCTTTCCGAAGCAGAAGCGCACCGCGTGATCGCGAGCGAGGCGCAACGGCTCGGGTTGCCGGTCGCGGATCCGGTGCGGGGCGGAGATGCGTTCGCAAGCCTGCTCGACAACTGCCTGCGAGGGTGATGTCGTGAAACAACTCAGCGTGCTGAGAATAGCGTCGATCTGTGCGCTGTTCCTTGCAGGCGCGTGCGTCGCCGCGCCGCCTGCCGATCTGGATCGCTACGCGCAGCGCACACTCCAAACGTTTAACGTGCCGGGCATGACGGTTGCGATCGTCGAGCAGGGGCGGCCGAGTGAGATCCGCAGCTACGGCGTCCGCAAGCTGGGCGAGCCCGCGAAAGTGGATGAGCACACGCTGTTCGCGATCGGCTCGACGACCAAGGCCTTCACGACGGCGTTGCTCGCCATGCTGGTGGACGAAGGCAAGCTGACGTGGGACACGAAGGTCGCCGACGTCCTGCCCGGCTTCAAGATGTACGACCCGTACGTCTCGAGCGAGATGACCGTACGCGACATCGTTACGCATCGCAGCGGTTTAGGTCCCGGCGCGGGTGACTTGTTGTTCTTTCCCCCGACGAGCTTCACTCGCGCCGAGATCATTCACAAGCTGCGCTTCATCAAGCCGGTGACCAGCTTTCGCAGCGGCTTCGCCTACGACAACCTGCTGTACATCGTCGCGGGCGAGGTGATCGCGACGATCGAGAAGTCGAGCTGGGAGGATGTCGTGCGCAAGCGCATCCTCGTGCCGCTGCAGATGGCTGAGACCACGGCGACATCGGCGCTGCCGGCGGGCGCGAATCGAGCGTGGCCGCATGCGCGAGTCTCGACGGACGTGCGTGGACTCGGGCCGATGAGTGCGCTCTCCGAAGTCACGACAGTTGACGTTGCGGCGGCGGCTGGTGCGCTGAACTCGAATGGCGCCGAGATCGCGCGTTGGCTGGAGCTGCAACTCAACAGCGGTCAGGACGCGAAGAGCAAGACGAGACTGTTCAGCGAAGCTCAGGCGCGCGAAATGTGGACTCCGCAGACGTTGTTGCCCGCGTCGCCTCCGATCCCGCGGCTCGAACTGGCGCGCGCACACTTTCGCGCGTACGCGCTAGGCTGGAACGTCAGCGAGTATCGCGGGCAGATGATCGTGTCCCATGCGGGCGGCGTGCCGGGCATGGTCACGCTGTTTACGATCGTGCCTGAGAAGCACGTCGCGTTCGCGCTGTTCACGAATGCGGAAGAGCCGGGTGCGTTGTCGTCGATGCAGTTCCGCTTGCTCGATCACTATTTGGGATTGAAGAGTCCGGATTGGATTACTGCGCTGAACGAAACGTTCAAGGAGCGATTGGGGAAAGCGCAGGAGCAACTGGCGGCAAGCAAGGAGGGCAAGGTGGAGCAGGGCAGCAAAGGACCGTCGCTGCCGATGGAGAAATACGCCGGACGTTATCGCGATGCCTGGTATGGCACGATGACGATCGAGCTTGCTGCTGATGGAATGAACATCCGCTTCGACTACACACCTTCGATGACGGGGAAGCTCGAGCACGTGCGCTACGACACATTTCGTACGCGCTGGACCGATCGCAACATCGAGGATGCGTACGTGACGTTTGCGCTGAATCCTGCTGGGTCGATCGAGCGCGTGTCGATGCAGGCGATTTCGCCGTTGGCGGATTTCAGTTACGACTACCAGGATCTGCGCTTCGTACCCGAGCTCTCGGCAGCACCCTGAAAGCTGCAATCTCTGCAGTGCAGGAAGGCCCTACCTGAGTCCCTCCCATACATATATAAGGGGCGCTTGCGGGGCTGAACGAACCCAATCGGGCGGTCATTCTCGCTATACGGGGGGAAGGCATGAAGACTTTCCTCGCCACCGTGGCTGCCGCGATGATCGCCTGGAATGCGATCCCCGCCCTGGCGAACACGATAGCTGGCGAAGACTTACGCTCTTTCATAATCGAGTCGCGGAGCCTGGCGGAGGCCCTTGATCAGTGGGCCAAGCAGAGCGGCCTTCAGCTCTTCGTGCGGGATTGGGAACTGGCAAAGCGGCTGCCTGCGCCCAGGGTGCAGGGAAAGTTCAGCGCGCGCGCCGCCCTCGAAAAGCTGCTCAAAGATAGTCCGATGACGTGGGCGCCGCTCGGCGAGCGCAGTGTAGTGGTACGCGAGAAGCCGCCAGCGGCTCCGCGCGAGCAGACGGTGGCCATCAGCAGACCCTCGCGCCCCGCAGAGGAACATGACGCCAGGTCGCGTTACCCGCCCGAAGAAATCATCGTTACCGCACAGCGGCGCGAGGAGCGCCTCCAGGACGTCCCGATCTCGCTTTCCGTCGTCGGCGGGCCGACGCTGGACAAGTCGACCGCGGAGGGCGTCATAGAGGTGCTTACTCAGGTCCCCGGCGTCAGCGGCACGGCGGCAGTGCAGGGTAGCGGGACGCAGCTCACTGTTCGCGGCGTAACGGCGGCCGCTGCGCTGTTCAGCGGTTCCAGTCCGATTGCCTACTATCTTGATTCGATCCCTTTCGGCTTCGTGAAATCGGCCATCGCGCCAGATTCGAGTACCTACGACCTCGACCGGGTCGAGGTGCTGCGCGGTCCGCAGGGAACGCTCTACGGTGCCAGCGCGCTGAATGGCGTGATGCGGGTTCTTACGAAGAACGCGGATCTGGAGGAACTCGAGTTCAAGGCCCGCACGGCAATCTCTTCGACCGAGGACGGTGGCCAGAACTACCGCGGCGACGTCGCCCTCAACATTCCGCTGGTCGAAGGGAAACTGGCGGCGCGCGCGGTCGTGGGCTTCCAGGATTTCGACGGCTGGATCGACAAGCCTGACCAGAAGGACTTCAACGACGCGCGCATCCGCACTCTGCGCATGAAGCTGAACGCACAGCCCGACGATCGGCTCTCGCTCGGCCTTTCCGCCTGGCTTTCGCGGGGTGATTACGGCGGCCCTTCGCGCGGCGACGACGATCGTCGCAATCCGTTCAGCGCGAGTGAAGCAATCGACACCGACTTTGACGCGTATCGCTGTACCGTCGGCTACGATTTCGACGCGTTCTCCGTGACCAACGCGATCAGCCGGCTGGACTATGGGACCGGCGGCTATTCGGATTTTCCAGGGGCGCTGGTGTTTTCCGAGCTCGAATCGGATGTGTTCACCGAGGAGCTGACTGCCAGCTCGCATCCGGAGGGTCCGTGGCGGTGGTCGATCGGCGGTGCCTATCGGGAGGTCGACGATCGCACGTTCCAGTATTTTGCCGCCGTGCCGGGCGGGGCGCAGATCAATCCGTACGAGTGGCTCGATCGTTCGCACTCGAGCGCCGTGTTCGGCGAAGTGACACGCGCGCTCGCCGCTGGCAAGTTCGAGTTGACGGCAGGCCTGCGCTATTTCGAGGACGAGCTGCGAAGCCAGGAGGGTGTGCCGGCAGCGGTGCCCGCCCAGCGCGTCAATCCGCAGTTCCAGGCGACCACGCCGCGTCTGATCCTGACCTGGCACGCCACACGGCAAAACACGCTGTACGCTTCGTATGGCGAGGGATTTCGCAGCGGCTTCGATCAGTTCCTGTTGGCGCGCAGACTGTTGAACTTCCCTCCGGTGAAGCCCGATACGCTGCGGAATTACGAAATCGGAGTGAAGGGGAACGCCATGCAGGGGAGCGTGAGCTACGAGGCGGCGCTCTATTACATCAACTGGAACGACGTGCAACAGTCACTCGCGGTCGTCGTGGAAGGTGTGCCGCGCGCAGCCAACATGAACGGCGGCTCAGCCAGTGGCATGGGTCTCGACTTCGGCATCGCCGTCAGGCCTGCCGTCGGTCTCGAGCTCGCCGCCAACATAAGTTGGAACGACCTGACCTTCGATTCCGACGTGTTCTCGGGGGGCGAACTGCTGTTTGCCAGCGGCGAGCGGCTCAACAGCTCGCCGGAGTGGACTGCCAACGCATCGGCGAGCTATCGCTTTCCGCTCGGCGACAGCGGCTTCGAGGGCTTGCTCTCGGGATCCGCCAGTTACACTTCCGAGCAGAAATTCGTAACGCTGCTCGACGGTCGCTACAGCACGGTCGGCGACACCATCCTCATCGGGCACGCAAGTTTCGCAGTGCGTGCGCCGAGCCGCTGGACCGCGAGCCTGTTCGTCGACAATGTCGGCGACGAAAACGGCTCGGCGATCCGCAGCCCGCTCGGCGTTCCCGCGTGGTCGACGCGCGTGCGTCCTCGGACGATGGGTCTGCAGCTCGACTTCAGCTTCTGACCCTGCGGGTTCTGTCCTAGGCCAGCGCCTTGCCGAACAGCGCCAGCAATCTGCTCCAGGCTTTCTCTGCCTGCGCTTCGTTGTATACCTGGGAGTCAGGTGGGCACCAGCCGTGCAGCGTGCCTTCGTACACTTCGATCTCCGCCGGCAGATTCGCCTTGGCGAAAGTTTCGCGCAGCACATTCTTCGCGTCGGGCTGCTTCTCGTCATCGTTCGCCGCAATCGCGAACAGGTATGACGCCTTCATCTTCGGCACCAGCAGATGCGGACTGTCGGGTTTATCAGTGACCAGTCCGCCGCCATGGAACGACGCACCGGCACCGACCCGATTCGGAATCGCAGCAGCAGTGCGCATCGTGAGCGGTCCGCCCATGCAGTAGCCCATCGTTCCCATTTTCTTCTTCTTGTCGACGGACGATTGCTTGTCGAGCCAGGCGATGAACGTTTTCGCGTCCGTGTCCGCAGTGTCCTTGTTCAGTGTGCCAGCGAGTTGCATGAGCGCGGCACGTACAGTCGGATCCTGAAAGCTCGCACCTTCAGCAGCGACCGGTGCCTTCTTCGTCCGATAGAACGGATTGACGACCAGCACCGAGTAACCGGATTCCGCCAGCCGCTTGCCCATCTTCCGGAACGCGGGACGCAGTCCGAAGATGTCCGGCCAGATCAGCACGCCCGGATGTTTGCCGTCTGCCGGATGCACGAAATACGCATCGCACGTCCCGTCCGGCGTCTTGATCTCAACTTCCGACTCTTTCACATCCGCTGCATTCGCCAGCTTCGGCAGCATGAACATCAAACTGGTGCCCACGGTCATTGCACCGAACTGCCGGCGCGAGAGCTCGGCACGGCGCTGGAATTCGAGCATGTCGTCGATCGAGTCGTTATCGCACATGGTTGCCTCGCAGCGTTTCTGGAGTTTTGGGCGGCGTGTGGGCGTCCGCCGGCGCAACATGCTACTCCTGAGCGAGGCGCAACTGCCCCTCGCTCTGTAAAGAATCGCAAGCCGTAACTTTTTTGCAGAAATTGCGCGAGGTTGGCTCGCTCAGCACGCCGCGTCGCCCCTGGCCTCTGCAATGCAGATAGTTGTCGTGGTCGAGAACGGCAACGCCCCATCATCCTGAAACGACGTCTCTGCAAACATCGCCGTGTATCCCTCAGCAGCCCTCGCGGCCGAGCACGCATATCCATCGCTGCCTTTCGCACACTGGCGCGCCGTCCACTTCGCGTCGCGGAAATCCTTCGTCGGCGCCTGCGCGCTCCACACCAACACCTTCCTTGCCTCTCGATCTGCCTTGACCTGAACCTTCAGCTCACCCGGCGTCGAGGCGAACGACCACGTCGTCTCCGGCATGGGCTTTCCCGCCGCGGCGTAGCGATGCACAGCGCTCACGCTGCCGATCACGCGTTCCGCATCCCGCAACCCGTGCCCTTGGTTCGGCACATACAGCACGTGCTTCGGCGCGGGCAGCTCCGACCAGTAGAGCTGCAACGCATCGAGCGGCCAATAGCGATCGTTCGTGCTCAGCAGGATCATCTTCGGCCGCGTCAGTTGCTGTCGGTAGCTGAACGGATCCACCATCGACAGCAACTCCTGTCCGCGCTCGGTCTTCAACCGCGTCGGCAGGTCCAGCGCCGCGTAGTCGCGAATCTCTTCCGATACCTCGCCCCATGTCTCGCGCTGATGATCCATCTGCGCCCCCATGTTCAGTACGTCGATGACCATCGGCGCGACTGCCATCACGCGCTTGTCGACTGCCGCAGTCAGCCACGCGGTCCAGCCGCGTTTCGACGCACCCGAAACGGTGAACG
>Ga0068864_100002575_pt1 | contig 14971 bp, 27 predicted proteins | sample KBSSwiS72_FD_66586 | JGI IMG/M metagenome (GOLD analysis project Ga0068864, IMG submission 66586) | Switchgrass rhizosphere microbial communities from Kellogg Biological Station, Michigan, USA - KBS Switchgrass S7-2 | ecosystem: Host-associated > Plants > Roots > Rhizosphere > Soil ... | reverse complement strand
GCCGCCGCCGCGAGTATGGCTAACGCCTCCGCGTGCCCTCCCACGGCTTCATCGCGCTCGCGGCGGTAACTTTCGATTTCGCCCATGGCACGGGCGTGAGCGACCTGCATAGCGCCAAGTTCCGCCTGCAGGGAAGCACAGCGCTGCAGCGTGTCGTCCAGGCGCCGTTTCAGCATTTCGCGATCGTGCTCCAACTCCTGCTGTATCCTAATACCTTCACGCACCCGCTCGAGGCGATCGTCGGTCAGTCCGCCGTTAGCCTGCGTCGTTTCCTGCATTTTCCTGTTCCTTGAAGTAGCGTTTCACGATGTGCAATATCTGGCCCGACAGGGAGCGGTCCTCCCGGTCGGCGATTGTTTGAAGCTGCGCCACGACATCGATCGGCAAGCGCAGCATGACGCCGCGGTTATTGCGCTGCCTGCTCATTTCCTGCACCGCCATGTCCTCCCGGTTTCGACCTTGCGCATGCCGTGTTTGGCGCAGATGTCGGCGACCCGGGTCGGCCGTGGTTTGGCCTTAGGAAGAAAATTCCGATTTTCGGTAGAGTTTTCTCCATGACCCGGCCGCGCCTGCGGCAACGGTACTGCAGTATTGATAGCCGCCACGGCCTCCTGGGAAGGCTCAGGGGGCGGTTTGGTGATCGTGATGGTCTTGACCCGCCTGCCCCACGCCTGCTCAACCGGCTCCCACCGCTGCTCGAATGTGAGGGGGTTCGGCGCGAATGAGCCATCGCCCGGCCACCAACGTTCCTCGAAGGTGTTCACTTCGTCCGCGCGGGCAGCAATTGTGGAAATCGCGGGGTATTTGATGCCCGTCCATGGGGAGCGTGGTTCGGGCGTGAGCGTGCCCATTAGCGCCAGGGGTATCATCGCCAGCAGCAATACGGGTTTCATTGTTCGACCTCCTCGACCGGCTCGAGGATGCCGCTGTCGGCCTTAGCGGGCTCGCCGGGATGGCGATCGATGACTTCGGCGCCGGGGAACCGGCGCTTGATGGCGGCAATGGTTTTCAGCGCCTCGACCGATCCGAACAGGGTGGCGACCTCGTCCGGGCTGAGCAGCACGACCTGCTCGCCGTGGATTTCGCGCACGCGGTCGATCGCGGCCTTCTGGTCGCCGATCGCGACCGTGGTGCCGGTCTTAGGACAGCGGCCGATCAGGTAGGCGTCGTCCTCGACCGCGGCCCGCTCGAGCGCCTGGGTCACTACCGCGTAGCCGCGCAGCATGGCCGCGCCATGCTCCCGGATCTGTGCGACCGTGCCGGTGACGCACGCCTCGTTGAATAGGTCCTGCTGTCGGATAAGCTTGGCGGCAAGTTCCTTCTCCACACGCTTAAGTGTAAGTCGCGTCCAACGCCGCTCGAACGCGTAGGCTGCTTCGGCGACCTGGGCGCGCCAGTTTTTCACCTCTTCGAGAGTGCTTTTCATGGCGCATTCCGACCACGCGCGTGACAAGTGTGACGCGTGACGTTTGGCCTCCAGGTTAATGTATAATTCCAATGGTAATAGAACGTTCTCAGAACACCCATTCTATAGTTCTCCTCATGTTCTATTAATAGAAGGATTTGGTAGTAACTGTAGTACTTAATGTCACTACGTCACTAGAACTCAGTTTCTCCTGCTGGGTCAGGGGGTTGGCTCGGTGCGCGATCGGGTGACATGGCGGTGACGTTCGAAGACTCGTCACGCGGCGTGACGTTTCGAGGATGGGAAGCAAAATTCTGCTTTCGACGCATCTTGATGACCGCTGGCTTGTCGTTCCAGTCGGAAGGGATCGTCGCGTTCGGAGACCCATCAGCCGAAGTTGTACTCGCCTTTTTTCCCTGAAACAGCCAAGTGTCGGATGACACCGCGTACTGCCAGAAACGAAGCCCTTCGGCGTTGAGGTTAACCCCCGCATAATAGCGTCTGGTATTGGTGCGCAGATCAGAGCCCTGTGCAATGCGCTGTTCACCGAGTGCGCGTAGTGCCCGACCGACCCGCTTACCCGACGGTGCGCCGCGGTCCTCGCCTTTGTGTTCGTGCCACCATGACGAAAAAGCAGCGACGAAGTCCGGCACCGACACCATACCCTGCGGCGTGAAATCCAAGCAGTCCTCGACAAAGCCGGCCACGATATTGCTGTCGAGATGCACCTCGTGGGCGACTTCCAGTGCCTCGGCCGGCAAGATGAAGTGCCCGCGCTCAAGGCACCGTCGCAGACCCTCGATCGCCCAGGCCAGCAGACCGGGTTTTTCCACCGCGAGCACCAACTCGGACGGTTTCTCAAACCCACGCCGGCGCGCCGCCAGCGCCACCCCGATCGGATTGTCCTTGTCGAATTGCTGGCAGCACTCCACGATCGCCAACCGTTCCACGATCGCCTGTGTCGCCTCCTGAAACTGCGGAGCATGGTTTGTTCCCCAGAACACCGGAGAACGCATCCGCGTCGAAAGAAACGGCCCGCGCTTGACGTTGACCGAGATCTCGTCGCCCGAGATCAGCGACTTGACCACCGACGACACGTGCCAGCGCGACTGTTCGAACGCCTCGTGCAGCACCCACGGCCGGCGCTGCAAGAAGTTCATCGTGCCGTGCTCGCCGGTCACGGCCGACAACGGCGTGGTGTTCAGGTTGTCGCCGAACAGTCCGCCCAGCACGTCGAGCAACCCGCTCTTGCCGCTATCCGGCGGCCCCCAGAACACCAGTGCGCGCGACAGCGCCTTGGGCCGGGCATCGATCAGGCCGGCGCCGAGCAGCTCCTGCACCAGCGCCACATACTGCGCCCGCACGTCCGGCGCGCGATCGGCCAGTGCGTCGTTCAGCATCTGCAGCCAGAACGGACACAGCGCGGCAGGGTCGTAGTCGATTTCGACCCGCCAAGTGACGAATTGGTCGGGGAGGGGACCAATTAGTCGCCCATCGCGCGGATCGACCAGCCCAGACTTGGTTGGGATGCAACGATGCCCATCGAAATCGGGCATTTCGGTCCACAGGCCGGGATGGCGCAGGATGAAAGAGCGGGTTTCGTTGATCAGCTTGATATTGCTGTCCCAGCCAAGCGCGCGCGCGCCACCCTCGATCTGGCTGTTCAGCCAGGGATACAGGTCCAACTCCAGCCGCCACAGGCCATCGGTATAGCGCCACGCACCTTTGCTAGTGAACATCAGCACTTCGCCACGCGATAGCAGCACATCGAGCAGGCTTTCAGCCAATACGACGTGCCTGGGCGTGTCGGTCGACTTGGGGCGGCCCTTGGGCTTGCGCGCCGCACGCGCCGCGCCAAGGTCGACGACGCGATCGTTCTCGTCCTCGGAAGGGCGTGAACCCCCTCCCGGGCGAGGGGGGATCTCGCCCTTCGCCGGCTGCGGATGCTTTTCCAGCCAGGTCGCACACATCCGCCGGATGGCCGTTTCTTCCTTGCGCCAGTTCCAGCGCGCCCCCAGATCGCCCGCGGCGCGCACCGTCGCATCCATCAGGACGGTCACCACCTCGTCGATCGGGTTGCCGGCATTGAGCAACGAAGCCGATACCGACAGCTGCGTGGCGTGAACCCCGGCGTCCTCGGCTCCGCCGTAGGACATGGCCGACAGCCGCGCTGCGACGTCCACCGGCGGCTTCCAGCCGAGCGCCTGCGCCGCGGCCAGGAAGGGGTTGGGATTGGGGCTGTCGGCGGAAGGGTCTAAACCCAACCCCCTCCCGCTACCTGCCTTGCGCCGCAGGATTGGCGCGGCCTCGGCCAGCCATTCCTCTAGATCCTCCAGCGTGTGGCGGGCGCCGCCGGTATCCATGGCGATAACCTCGATCCACTCGCCGCCCTTGGTATTGTGCGTGCCGGGCAGGCGCATCAGCCGCGCCACCTCGCAGACCTGCAGGTCGCCGGCGACGTGGTCGGCCAGCAGCCGCAGCACCGCCTCGAGCCGCTCGCGCTCGGCCACGGCGTCGGCCGGCTCCTTCAGCAGCCAGTACAAGTGTAGCCCGTGACCGGATTTCACGATCAGGCTCGGTGGATAGCGCAGCCGCGCCAGTGCCGCCGTTACGTCCTGCGTGCTGTCGATCCCTTTAAAGTCGAGATCCGCCCACAAGAATGCGATTTCCCGCGCATTGTCCTTGTTGCGCTTGCGCTGCTCCAATGTTGCAACGCAAAAGAACATTCCCCGGCCGCGCCGGTCCCACTTGGTCACGAACCGCTCGACGTCCTCGGGCATGCGCGTGTGCACGTGCTGCTCGCGCGGCTGCGAGGCGTCGTCGCGGTCGTTCGCCAGGCTGGAGAAGTAAACAGGTAATTCCGTACCGTGGAACAATCGCTTGATGAAAGCGATTGCGACTGACGCATGATCTGTTACGTCTTGCATAAGTACCTCGCTCGTTTTCAGAGAACTTGCGACGGTAGCCTACCCGGCGCGCAGCACCACACTGCGCGCCGGATTTATTTCGCCGGTATCAGAAGCGGGGCGCGTTGGCCTTTGGTGCCTGCCGCATCGGCTTGGCGGGAGCCGGCTTTTCCGGCTCGGCGGTTGCCGCCGGTAGGGTTTCATCGAACACCGTCTGCGGTGCCCAACCCACGATGTCGAAGATCGGATAGAAGATCTTACCGAAATCGGGGTGCCGATAATCGCCGACGCCAATCGCAACCACCGGGAATTCCTTCGGGCGCTGCTTGATCACGGCGCCGTACTTCTTGCACAACAGTCCGACGGCGTTCAGCCCGCCGCGGCTCGAGGTAGTAAAGGTATACAGATCCTCGCCGGGCTCGTCGCTCGCCTCTACCGCCTTGAGCAACAGGTAATTGGTGAACTGCCACGGGTCGCGCAGCTTCCCGGTCGCGTCGACTTCCCAATTGTTCTGGTCCATGTCGCCCAGTTCATTGCGCCGCGGCGGCTGAAAAGCATCCGCGACCCGCCCCATCACGTGATCGCTCGGGCGGTTGCTTTCCCAGCGTACCCAACCCACCAGCAACTCGTTCATGTTGACGACAAACCGGGTTCCTTCGGGAACCTCTTCGTTGCTCTCGCCGGCCGTGTACTCGCCTTTGGAGAACTTCAATAGCTTGCCGACAATGGCGCGCTGGTTCGCCTGGTCGCCATAGGTCTGGAAGGGGTTGTCGGAGGGTTTGGCGACTGTGCCGCCATTTGGCTTTGTAATCTCGTTCATGTTCCATTTCCTCGTTTCAAAATCAGCCATGACATCATGCCGCGGCTGGGTCACCACCACAGGTTATTCCGTGGCGATCTGGATGACAAGCCGGTCGGTTGCTTCCCCCACTGTGGAGAACTTCTCGATGTCTACGCCGTGCTGCTGCAGCGCTTCGCGGATTGCCTTGTTGTCGTAACTGACGCGTCCTTTCACCGTGCTCCAGGTCAACACACCGGGGATCTTGCGCACGCCCTTGTCGCGCAGGCGTTCCTTGATCGCGTTTTGTTGCACACGTAGTTCGGTTTCACTGAGATCGCGCTTGCGCTCTATTTTCTTGTAGTCAAGCGCCATATCGTACATTTCGGCTTTGAATTGCTCGTCTACTTGTTCGTCGGCAAATGGCAGGTTACGCCGTTCGATGCCGCAAGCGATCGTGAACGGACACCAGCGGCATTCGGCTCCACCCGCGAACCAGCCCTCGGGCTTGGTTTCGTTGACACTCGTCGCCGTCATGACCATCCGCGCACGTTCCTGGGCAACCGCATAAATTTGCGGGTCGAACGTGACGACGAATTCCTTCACCTCATTCCAGAACGACGTGTCGGTGTAGCTGATGATCGCGTGATCCGGCTGGTACTTTGTGCACTCCCGCATCAGGCCCATCTGCACGTGTGTCTGGAACACGTTGGCCGGCTTGGCCTCAGCCAGGTTGGTGCGCGGGTCGGCAGTCTTGCACTCGACCAGCACGCAGTCGGCCTGCGTTCCGATCTCTTTCTTTTCGGCCGGCGTCAGCTTGGTGATCATGCCGTCCGGGGTTGCCGATAAAAACCCGCTCGACAGCGTGTCCTGTTCCTCGCCGGCAAACATCAAGCGGTCTTTGAACCGCGCACGCATTGCCGGAACCCAGAAATGATCTTCGTAGACAATGCCGCGCATCCACGCGCCCCAAGTGTCGACATAATCCGGGTCGCGCTTGGCGGCCAATGTCGGATCGTCTTCGTTCTTGAGCCAGAACATTTTGCGCGCACACTGGCCGACCTCGGAAGCGCCGAGCGTCTGCGAACGGTCACCGCTGAAGGTCTTGGCCCTGGTTGCGGCGTAGCGGTCAAGCGTGTCGGAGATCAGGCCCATGAATTGTCCTTTGGCATGCTGAAGCAATCGAGTTCGGCGCGAATGATCTCAAACACGGTCGGGTCTTCTCCCGGCAAGCTGTCATCGAACGGCGGATAGCCGTTACGAATGCGCAACCGAGCAATGGCCCACCCGATCATGTTGAGCGCGATCGAACGATCGGCATGGCTCTTGAGTTGGCGTAGATGATAACGGGAAAACCGTAGTAGAAGCTCGGAATTGTACAGTGTCGTCTTGCGCAATAACCGCCGGAGGTCGCGAAAAACTTGTGGATTACGTTGGCGGAATTCACGTATCTGGCCGCGTTTCCAACGTCGATATAGCCGAACCTGGCGGGCATCATCTTTTTGCTTTTGCTCTTGTTCAGTGAGCTTCATCGGCGCCTTGGCGGCGCGCTTTTCGGCCGTGCGCAAGCGCGCTTTGGTGTAGGCGGTGGTTTGGCGTGCACTCACGGCCTCGAACGGGTTGTTCATTTCAGGGCTCCAGCTGCTGCCAATCCATCGACCGCCTCATCAAGTGAACGCGCCAGAATGTAAGGATGCCCTAGGCGATCGCAGACTGCCCGGAACCCGTGTTGGGTATCGCTCAAACGGCCCTTGGCGGTCTTTAGCTCGAGCCAGATCACCCGTCCGCCCGACAACATCACGCACAGGTCCGCCACGCCGGCCGTCATGCCCTCCGCCTTCATGCGCGACGCCACCGCAAACGAGCGCATGCCCGCATTGGGAATGGCGAACACAAACGAGTCCGCAACAGCGCGCAGCCGCAAGTGCTCCAGCACCATGGTCTGCAGGCTGTGCTCGCTGGTCGTACGCTTGCGGTAATCGGCGGCTTTCATGCTATCCACTGTTGCGGATCATCCGATCCATTTCGTTCAGGATGTTGCGGATGGTGATCGGGATCTCGCGCAGCATGGTCTCGCGCGTCTTCTTGCTCGCCGGGCCAAGCATGGCGGCCATCAAGCGGATCAGGGTGATGATGATGATCGCGCGCTGGTGGCCGTGCATACACGGCTCGATCTTGCGCATCAGCGCGACGATTTCCTCCTGATGCGCGCCCTTGGCGTGGTCTTCGGCCCAATCATCGATCATCGTTGATACTGCCATTCATGCGCGCAGACCGGGCACACCAGCATGACGGTACGGTCGATGGTTCGGTAGACCTTTTTCTGCGTGCGGCTGTCGCACTTCGGGCAGGTCTGCCGCCCGCGATACGGGTTTGCCACCGGCAGCGTGTCGCCGCCACTCACCCATACCGCGGGTGAGATCGGCTTCATGGTTTCAGGGTCGAGCTTGGCTACTCCCAACACGGCTGGCTCGATGATCTCCATCGGATCGCCCCTGTCGATCGGGCCGGTCAGGATGTCGATCTCGTGCGCTGCCTCGACCAGCAGCTTGGCAGCGTCGCGCATCACGTCCTTGACCTCGTCACTCCAGTCGGAGGGGTCCAGCACGGAAAGATACGCCGCGCAGGTCCGCATGCGGTCGGTCAGGTCGGTCATTTCATGTCATCCGGTGGCATCTTGCCGGTCGCCATGATGTGGCGTAGTCGCACCGGCACGTTCTCGTATTCGGCAAGCTTCGCGCGCAGCCGCTCGATTTCGGCGCCTTTGTCGGTGGTGATCTTTTTGATGCGATCTGTGGCAAGCGTCACTAGGCCGGTCAGCCGCTCGATCTCGTCGGCAGCCTCTGCAATCAGCTTACTGCAATGATCGCCGGGTGCAGGTCTACCGCGCAGCCGCTCTACGATGTCAGTCATCGCAGCGTCTCCTGTGCAATTGTAGCGGCTGATGTGTTGTCGTACCGCAGATCAGCAATTTCTTGCAGCGCCTTGCGCAGCCGCTCGATCTCGTCGGCGGCCTCGCGCAGAATGGTCACGTCCTCGACTGGGACATGACGGTTCGCTCTATCATCAGCGGCGCGCAGCCGCTCTACGATGTCAGTCATGGTGCCTCCGCGATGCCGCCTGACGCTCATGACGTTGTCTAGCATACCGCGCAGCCGCTCAATCTCGTCGGCGTGCAACAGCGACTGATCTGCGACAGCGCGCAGCAGAACGGCGTTAGCGCGGAGGTTTGCCGGGTGGTCAATCCACGACAGATCGTCGGCCATCTCACGTTTGCTCCCTATCGATGTGGACCGACAAGTCGGACGGATAGAGCCAATCGTTCAGCCGTTCGGTCGCCCATTCGCCGAGCATCCAGTCTGGAATGCGGATCAGCCACCAGCGCGGCCAGCCGTAGCGGAGAAAATTGCTCATGTCGGTCATCGGGCTCCCCAGGTACGGCCATACACGATGCCGCAGTGATGCTCGCAGTACGACTGTGCTTCGCGTACCACCTGGCCACAGAACCAGTACGGCGGCCGGTCGCCGAACGGATAGCGGCAGGTCGTGCGGTTTAGTTCCATCAGCGTTACCTGCCCCCTTTGGGGCTTTACTTGCGGCCGGTTACCCGCCAATGCCCAGACTAGAGGTTTCGGGTGAAACATCGGCTCGGGGGCGTTCTTGCGCGGCTTATCCGGCGCCTTGCGCATGGGCATGTCCAACCTCCGTGCCTTGCCAATACAGGCGTTCTTGGTGAACCGGATGCCAATCTGTTCCGACATCTGTGCCGCAATGTCGCTGTAGCTCAATGCCCCGTTTTCGCATAGCCGGCGAAACAGCGCGATCGTTTCCTCGGACCACTCGTTGCGCGGGCTCATCGTGGCGCCCGCTTATTCCAGGCTTCGATGGCGTCTTGCCTGCTGTAAAACGGCTGCTCCGTACGGGACCCAAGGCAAAACGAAGGCTTGTCCACATCGTCATGCACGCAGTTTATGTACCAACACCAGTCATTTGGATTGGCGTAGGGATTGTATTTGCTGATGTGGGTTTTTCCGCCGCAGAACGGACAAGGCAGGGGCTTGCTCATTTTGCCTTGACCGCTTTCCGCGCCATGATCTCGCGTACCCGCTCGATCGTCGGGATGCGCGGCATGCGCCCGGTTTCCAGCCGCTTGATGAAGTGGCCGTCGTTGGCGACGATCAGGCCGAACTGCGTGCGGCCAAGTTGCGTCTTCAGCCGGTAGGCGGCGATCTCGTTGAGCAGCTTGTCGATCTCGGGGTGTCGCTCAAAGTGTTTCTTCATGCTTTGTAAGGTATGATGGCTTATTAGCCATTGTCAAGCACCGGCAAATCAGCGTACCTTGCCCGAACACACGAACGGAGCACCCCAATGGGCCTTCACACCACGACCACGATCCACGACATCAAGTACATCCGCGCCTACTCCAACCGCACGATGGGCGCGCCGCTCAGTCTCGAGCTGCTCGATCTGCAGTCGCGCGGATCGACCCTCACCATGTTCATCGGCGACCAGAAGCTTGCCAACGCGCTGGTCGAGGCGATCAACAAGACTTGCCGCGAACATGCGGCGCAGGTCGCCGACATCTACGAGCTGGAGCAGCAGGAACCGGAGGGCGCGGCATGACCGGCTTCGAGTTGACCGCCCTGCTGTGGGGCGCCGCGGTCGGCGGCCTGTTCACCTTCGCGCATTTCTGTCTGCTCGCGGAGATCCGGGGCAACCGATGAACAAGCCGAAACGTGATCCAGACGATCCGCGAGTGCCGATCGACAAGTATGTTCCCTATTTCCCGTCCCCCGGCTATCCCAGCCGTAACAAGAAATATCCTTGGGCCGAGATGGAGGTCGGCGATAGCTTTGTTCACGGGGCATCAAAATACACCGCAGCGACATCGGCCGCAAAGGAGGGCGGCAGGCTCGGACGCAAATTTGCTTGCAAACTACAGCCCGATGGCAAGGTCCGAATATGGAGGCTCAAGTGAGCGACATTCTCGAGCGGCTTTGCCGTCGCGCTGCCAGCAAGACCAGGTTCGACGCCGACCAGGAACTGCTCAAGGCGGCGGCCGTCGAGATCCGCCGGCTGCGCGATGAAGTCCTCCGGCAGCGGGCGAACGAAATCGCCGGGCTGGCCATCAATGTGCTAGACCAACCGTTGTCTAAAAAACAGCGATAGGAACGGGTTGTCACATCGTCAACACTGCCATTGCGGCTGCAGCCGCGTCACACAAGGGGCTATCTCATGAGAAAACTGCTGTTAACGGCGGCCGCGCTCGGTGCGCTGGCCTGCCCTGCCTATGCTGGTGCACTCTCGATCAGTATTCTGGACGATGCTTCGGCGGTGCCACAATCGGCAAGCGCCCCCTGTATCATCTGCGCCACCCAACAGGCGCACAACCCGATTGATTTCGGGTTCAACAACTTCATCAACACGGGACAAACCGACGGCGGCAACTTCTTCTCGACGGCGCTTGTCGGAGGCTCGTTGCCCAGTGGCGATGAAGTCAACGCCGTGCCGTACAGTGCCGGCCAGATCATCACGGCACTGGCCGACCGCGTTACCTTCGGTGTGGTGATCGACGTCAACTCGGCCGAGGGTGCACCGGCGATGACGCTCGATACCTTCCGCCTGTGGCGGGTCGACGGCAGCAATAATAACATCCAGCTGCTGTCGTTCTTCGACGGGCCGTATTCGATGCCGGACATCCGCCCCGGCAATGGCAAGGGCGACTACCTGCTGACCGGGTTCGACCTGTCAGGGCTCAACGTGGGCGATCGCCTGATCTTCCAGGCGCAGTTCGAAGGCGGGTCCGACGGCGGCGAGAGCTTCTACATCGTGCCGCTTGCGGTCCCTGGGCCGATCGTCGGCGCCGGCATCCCCGGCGTGCTCGCCGGTTGTCTGGGGCTGGTTGGACTTGGCCGGTGGCGTAGACGCCGAGCCGTGTGATCGGTACACATAACAACGCCCTGGCAGGCGCTACGCAGCCTCCAGGGCGTTGCTATGGTTTGGAACACACTAACAGAGCGCCGCGACCCTAGCCGCGCCTATGGCTCTTCGTCAACCCCGCCGACGATTGGCACGCCATTGATAGTGATCACCACGTCGCGCGCCATGTCGTCGCGCACCACGATGTCAATCCGCACAGCCGGGAGCACCTCGGCAGATGTCGGGGGGTCGGGGCGGATAGGTGGGGAGGGGATCGACATGGCTTTCATGGAAGCCGCACCGATACGACACCAAGCAAACCGGCGATGATGTAGACAATGACAATGACGGTTATTACCACCAGCAGGACATGAATAATCGTGGCGAAGGGTGGCGGGAGCGGGATCAGTGGCAATAGTTGCTGCACCGCCCAAATGATAACGCCCGCGACAATAAGTAGCAGGATAATACTGATCAAAGTGCCTATCATGTTGCCCTCCTCTCAGGGGGTCATATGCAACGCATTGTCATCGAAGCAGGGCACCGGTTCGGTTTTCTTACGGCAATTGCTGAAGCGCCGCTTGCGGCACAGTGGCGGCGTCAGTGGCACTTTGCTTGTGATTGTGGACGCCACCATGTTGCGCGTCTCGATCATGTCAGAAGCAAGCGTATCATATCGTGCGGGTGTCATCGGGCTAAAGCAGCGCCCGCAGGAGCACGACGAGCAAACACAACGCACGGAATGACCGGCACGCAGGAGTTCAAGGCATGGGACAGTATGCTTCAGCGTTGTACCAACCCGAACCATAAGAGTTACAGCCGATACGGCGGGCGCGGTATTCGTGTATGTGACAGGTGGCATGTGTTTGAGAACTTCTATGCAGACATGGGGGCAAAGCCGTACGGGCTTACGCTGGAACGTATCGATAATGATGGTGGCTATACGCCCAAAAATTGTGTGTGGGCATCATGGGAGGCGCAGTACAAAAACCGGCGAAATGCGTGGATAGCACGTCGAGCCAACGCAGCGAAATGAGCGTTCCGATCATGGTCGCCTCCTAATAGCGCCGTACGCCGCAGCGTTGCGCCTCCAGCATCGTCCGCGCCAACTGGCGACACTGCGTTTCCGCATTGATCGCGTCGACCTCCGGGCGCGTGTAGAGGTCCGGCGGTCGCACAACGACTTCGTCCCGACCACTCCACCACCCGCCTCCCCAGGAGGAGCAGCCAGACAGCAGCAGCGTGAGCAGGACGGCGCGGATCATGGCGGCTGCGCGGCTTTGGCGATGAAGTCCACCAGCGTCAGCGGCGGCTCGCCCTCGATCGCGCGCAGCCGGTTTTCGTGGTCGTACAGCACGGTGGTTTCCGGCGCGGGTGTCGGCGGCACCTCGGGCGGCGGCACGTAGGGATCGGGCGTGTTGCCCGCGTCCTTCCATTGCAGATAGCCGGGGCTAAACGCATCGCCGTTATAGTCGCGGTTGGCCATGTCTGGCGGGATGCACGCGCCGTCGCGGCGTATTACGGCGCAAGGTTCGGTGGTTGCGGTGAGTTGATAGTCTGCCATCACAGCCTCGCATCGAATGAGACTTTTGCAGCCGCGTTGTTACAAAACACCCAACCCGCTTGTCCTGCCGTTCCAGCCATCCCGCCCGAATAAATAAGAGCGGATGTTGGGCTTAGGGCACTCGAAGCAAAACTGTTAAACACTTCTGAACCGCCATTACGAGAAACTGAAAAGAAACTAGCGCCACCTGTAACCCCCAGCGTTGGAGCAGCGCGCATCTGAACAGGGTGTTGCACAGGGAGGTTGAGTTGTGCGGCAGAGAAGTAATGTCCCGTTCCCAATGTATTAGTCGTGAACGTGCCTTCACCGAGCACATAAAAGTATCGCTTGCACGTCACCAACTCCTGATCATACGGCCGCATGATCAGCGGCGATTGTGCTGCGGTGGGGGCTTGTGTGCCGGGGAGGACGACGAACCCGCTAATTTCAAATGTGTTACCGTTGATAGAGGCAATATTAATGCCCGCTGAACTAGCAGGACGTATTGAAACAAGCATGCCAGTGCCATTGGTGAGGTTCCACGCCCCTGTGGTTTGCGCCGGAATGGTGACTGTTACGTATTGCGGCACACCGACCGTCGTGATTGTAGCATTTACGAGCGCGACAGTGCCGAAATCACCGCTGATAACCCGTATGGGAAGCGTCCCGGCAACAGACGATCTGACCCAGAACCCGATTGTGATGGGCAGAGCCGCCGCCGTACCCCATCCGAGACGGATAATCCTGTATCCCTCTATGCTGTGCCGGAAATCGATAATATCCGTGCCAATAACTGATTGTGCCGTGGTGATTGTTAATTTCAGTTCTTTCAGTAGGCCGGGGAAAATCGAGGCTGTTTGCTGGACACCGAACGTATTCGTCCCTGACTTTGTGACGTACCAGCCATCCAGCAAATACTGTTGCCCAACTGTTCCAACCCCCACGGCAAGCGCCGCCCCGACATTGGGTTGGTCAATTTCCATCGATCCATTGATCTGCATCCCGTTATAAGCCATCGCATCGAACGGGGCGGCGTAGATGGTTGATCGCTCGGTATCCCATGCGCCCCACACGCCCGCCGTCTTGCGACGCACATAGCGCATGCCATCGGTGAGATCGCGCGCCTCAAGCACGACATTCTGGTTCGTCGGCGGGTTCGCCAGCGCCTCATTGATATAGGCAATTCCTGCGAACGCCGCCGTGCCATTCGGCGCGCCAGCCGCAGCCGCAGCCGACCGGAACGAGCCGGGGAACCAGACTTGTGTGTTGTAATCGGCGACGAGTTGCGTCGCCTTCTCGCCGCTGACATTCACCAGCGCACCGTCTGCGCTGGTCGCGCCGGTCCCGCCCGAACTGACCGGGCGCGGCGTGTTCAGGTCGGTTTCCACGTCGCCGACGAACGTGTTGTAGACCGTGCTCTCGATCGTCGTGCCGGTGATCACGTCGGGGGAGGGCTTGCTGTACACTCCCGTCCCTGGGTTGCGTGGCATGGTTTATTCCTCTGATGCGATCCGCCCGCCTTGCAAAGCAACCAGGCGGGCAATTTCATTGCGGTAAGGGACTGGCCCGATTGGCTGTCCTGGCGCGATGGGGTTTCCATAACCGATGACACTCGGCGGGCGCGCAGCAGCCAGTTCAGCCTGTCCATAAGGCGAGCGCGACAAGATCGAACGTTCAGCTTCGTTCACGGCGCGCCGGGTCAAGCCGGTGGTTGCTGCATTTGCGAGCCCTCCACCAACCGTTACAGCGGCCACTCCCGGCCACCCACCCAACCCAAGATAAGACAACGATCCCGGAAGCAGTGACCCTAGACCGCTGCGCGTGCCAGATAGCAGCCCACCGACCTGTAGTGCCCGTTCACCAAGCGAGCCACTGGCAACGCCCTGCAGCGCCTCAGTGTCCTCCGGCTGCATGAACTTGGCCTGTCGATTGCTCTTGAGCAGATTGCGCACCTGTTTGCGCGTCTCGCTGCCTTCGGCCAGGATCGGGGCGAACTTGTTCTCAGCGGACGCATCGACTTCGGCTTTGGCGACACGGTCACGAACATTCTTGACGGTCATCCCCTGGCGCCAGTTGGTATCGGCTTCCTTCAGAGTTCGAAACACATCGGCCGGCTGCACGCCCGGGGCGGTGACAACGGCGTTCGGCGGGGGCGCCGACAGAAACTGATCAATCTTGTTTTTGGCGTACAGCGCGCTTTGCCCTTCCGCAGATCCAGCGCCTGCGGTGTTTATGGTCTCCTGCAGCTGCTTTCTGACGTTATGCAATGATGCCGGGTTGGACGGCATGGTTGTGAGATCATTCATTATTCTGAACGTATTCGGCGCGCTGTCCTTGGTACCTATGGACCCAGTACGAATGTCGCGCCAAGCCAGTCGAACCAGATCGTCGCGCGCCGCAGGATCATACGTTGCCATGCC
>Ga0068864_100002574_pt1 | contig 14971 bp, 11 predicted proteins | sample KBSSwiS72_FD_66586 | JGI IMG/M metagenome (GOLD analysis project Ga0068864, IMG submission 66586) | Switchgrass rhizosphere microbial communities from Kellogg Biological Station, Michigan, USA - KBS Switchgrass S7-2 | ecosystem: Host-associated > Plants > Roots > Rhizosphere > Soil ... | reverse complement strand
AGTGAATCGCCGACAACGGCCGGGCGTGTATAGAGTGGGGCGTCCATCTCGATTTGCGAAAGCAATTCCTTGCGGCGTCCCGCACGAAGGACGGTCATGAGGCCTTCGGCGTTGCCAACATAGAGACGATCACCGGCCAGTTGGAGACATCCCCAGATGGCGTCGTTCGTCTCGTGCTTCCATAGGTGTTCACCGGTGGCCGCGTCCAAACAATGAACGGTTCCACCCAAGTCCCCAACGAACAGCAGACCGTCCTTCACGATCGGTGTTCCCACTACGCGTCCGACCTCGCGCGAAATCCACAGTAGCCCGCTCTTAGTAACGTCTCCATGGCCGTTGGGACTGATCGCATAAATAAACGAAGGCGCGTTGCCGTGACCGGGAGACTGCCCCATCGCAATGAAGACGCGGCCGTCCGCGTAGACCGGTGAAGCAATGATCGCGCTACGCGAAAAGACGCCGGCGCGCGGAAGAAAACGCGCATCTTTCGGGTTGCCGTCAAATCGCCAGACTTCCTGTCCCGACTCAGCATCGTAGGCGCGCAGCACGCCATCTCCCCCGCCGTGGAGCACCTGAATACGCCCGTCGACATTGGCCGCCACAGGACTGGACCAGTCGCCGTGCAGCACCTGTGCTCCTGGGCCGACCGCGCGCCAGATCAATTCGCCCGTGTGTTTGTTCACCGCGATCAAACTCGGAGCGCGCGGCGATGGGACGAGTGTGTGTCCTTCATTCTGGCCGTTTGAGGTCGCGACTACGAGCAGATCACCCAGGGCCAACACTTCGCTGTTGCAGGCTTCATGAGGAAACACACCCAAGGCAGGCATGTCCAGTTGCCAAACGATGTCTGCTGCAGCGTTGTCTTTGAAAACCTCTTCACGATATGGACCATCATTCTCACCGTCGCCGAAACCCTTCGTATCGAGGGAACGGAGCTGACACTCAGCGGTGACGTAGTACAACCGATCGCCTTCGACATAAGGAACACTTGACGTCGACGGCAACAGAAAATCCCTTAGACCGCGCTCCACTCGCGGGGCCACGTCCTGCCAAAGGAACGCGCCGTCCGTCACGCGAAAGGCCATAAGCACGCCTGAATCATCCTGAAAGGCGGGGTTCATTTGCCGGGTATTGTCGGCGCCCACATAAACCGTATCGCCGGCAACGACGGGAGTGCCATACACCTCGTTTCCCAACTCGACGCTCCACACGATATTGCGCCCCGTTCTCGTATCCCAATCAACGGGAGGATTCCCAGTTTGAGTTACGGTCGTCTGTGGTTGAAGTGACGCCGGCACAAGAGATGAGCCAACAGTCTTTTCAGACTCGACGCCGGCGATGCGATTCAACGCCCACTCAACTTCATAACGCAGGACGGGATCATTTGCGGCCGCTCTCAGCGCCTCTCGGGCCGGCTGTGCCTTCGGACCGATACTTCCAAGCGCCCCGGCCGCGCAGATGCGAACATAGAGGAACTCATCCTTCAGAGCTTCGATCAACTGCGGCACCGCTGACTGCGCCGCCGGGCCGATGCCTGCAAGGGCCTCACCTGCCGCCCATCGAACACCGGGAATCGGATCGTCCAACGCTCTTGCGAGTGCCTTTGTCGCCGGGCTTGCCTTCGGGCCGATTGACGCCAAAGCCTCCGCCGCATAAATGCGGACGTGTGGTTCCTCATGCGACAGAGCCTTGACCAGGGCGCGTACCGAAGAAGGACTGCCCCTCTTTCTCAAAGCGCCTAAGGCGCGTGCGGCATCGGCAGCGACCATTGAATCCTCGTCTCTCAGTGCCCGACTCAACGCTGGTTGGATCGATGCTGTATCTGGTGTGAGGTCAATGAAGGCATCAGCAGCAAAGCGCCGAAAGGAAACCTCCTGATGCCGAAGCAGATCCAGCAGCAACGGAATGGCCGGCGGACCGATCCGGCGGATGATCTCAAAAGTCTGCTGATGCAGATCTTCATCGTCACTATTGAGAAATCGTCTTAGTAAAGGCAACGAACGCCCGGCATCTCTGACCAGTGCGGCTTCAGCGGATGAACGGATCTTCGCGTCTTTGGACATCACGCGATTTGCCCATTCACGGACCTGAGGACCTGAAAGCGTGGTTTGAGCAAGTACGGTTACCGGCAGAGTACAAAGCAGCGTGCAGAGGAACAAGTGTCGCATGGTGGCAGTAAGTCTGACGAAAATAAGACGCTTGACAGTCGCCAGAAGTTTTCGACTTTGTCACAAAAAAATCGGCAACAACTCCAGTGATTAGATAGTTCATCCAGTACAGAAAATTAGTTGTACAGCACAATTCGCTGCCAAACTGAAGAATAGGAGAAACTAAGCTCCCTTCGTTCCAGGTTGACCCGCCTCGTTTGCATTCGTATAGTGAATCTAGTCAGACTGGTCAGTGAGGTGAAGAAGCTATGCCGCGATCCAAAAAGACCACTCGATCAAGCACGAAACGGCAGAGTCAACCGTGGCAGCTACAAACTGCGAAAGCTCGATTTAGCGAACTGTTTCGGCGCGCTCGTACTGAAGGACCACAGGTGGTAACGCGCCAGGGCAAAGAGCAGGTTGTAATTTTACCCGTAGAACAATTTGCTCGATTAACAAAACGAGCTCGCCAGCAGAAAAGCCTGGTGAGGTTCTTTGCCGAATCGCCGCTTGCGAGCGTTACGCTGGATCTCAGTCGGGACGTTGATTCAGGTCGGGAGATCAAGCTGTGAGCGGCTTTCTCCTCGATACAAATGTAATTTCCGAACTGGTCAAACCTCGACCGGAAGGAAACGTGACAGCATGGATTGAAGGCACGGACGAATCGCTTCTGTACCTGAGCGTTTTGACGTTAGGTGAGATTCGGCGCGGGATCGCGACTCTTTCTCAAGCGCGCCGGCGAGCGACGTTAGAGGCTTGGCTTGATAAAGATCTTCGTGCCCGTTTTGAGGATCGCATTCTGGCAATTGATCAGGAAGTCGCCGATCGTTGGGGCTTGTTAACTGCGGCTGCTCGCAATAGTGGAATAGTATTGCCGGTCATTGATGGCCTCTTGGCAGCTACTGCTTTGGAACACAATCTGACTCTGGTTACGAGAGATACCGGGCAGATTCCATCGATGGGCGTAGCAGTTTTCAATCCCTGGCAGAGGAATTGAGCTAGCTTAATTGCTCCAGATGTGAGTGCAAATAACAAAGGACAATTACAGCCTGCGTCGAAGAGCGACGCCCGAACACCGTTCCGCAAACATCTGATCAACCAGTCTTGCTATTTCTTCCACTGCTCTTTCGGGAGACTTACCGCGGCGATGAATCCCACAGACGGCCGTAGTCCAGGAATGGTCGAAGGCTGCCGCCGGTCCCCAGCGCGATTGACCCTTGTGGTCCAGGCCATAGGTTAAGTATGCCGAAAGCGTATTGATGCCTGTCCCAGGTCGCTCACCTATCAGGTGAATGATCATTTCAGCTTCCAGCAGCGAACCGATGTGATAACCCGCCCGCACTCTCCCATTCTCAACAACTATGTCTATCTCGCTAATATGATGCCCTGCCGCGAGAAGTTCGCGTCGTACGGCAGGTAGCACCGAACGTAGATTCTCATTGATCGCGTTGGCATTGAGCCCGTCAGAAACGACAACCTGCACTCGTGGCCGGCGCGCGGGATAAAGTGCCTGGATACGAACCACATCTTCGCCGGCGATCAACTCGCCCGTTGCCGGATGTGCCAGGTAGTCATCTCGATCCGAAGATCTTGTGTGTACTCGAAAGTAACGCGGCGACGAATCAGAGATCACTGCCTTATCCATTGTCGCGTAGAGCGCGTGCCTCGCATTTGAGTAGATTGCCGTGATTCGAGTGTTCGCTTCGGGCGGGTCAACGTAGTTGTCGTCGCAGCCGTAACCAAGATCGAACCCTCGTTCCGCGAGCACGCTAATCTTTTTTGCGGCATCATCGCGAAGCGTATCGAGCGAACGAGTGTCACCGCCAGCCTTGTGATACGCCGCATACAGCGCATCCGCACTCGTGCCGGATACTGCGCCGGATTCCGTCATCGCGAACAGCTCGATTAGTCTCTTCTGCATTGCGGAGGCGATTTGGCGCCCCGTTTGGCGGCGCAATCTTGGATGCTCGCGAAATGAAGTTGTCATGTAGCCGAGCATCGGATCCGCGTTTCCCGCCACCGCCATCAAATAGGCTGGAGCAGCCTGGACCACGATGCGTTCTGTCAGGGACTGCAATTCAGATGGTCCAATACCCATATGAAAAGTGGCGCAGACGTCGAGTCCTATCGTTATTCCGTGAAGCTTGGCCATCACGGTGTCTTCAAGACACGCTCGTAGCAATTGTTCGCCGGTGCGGAAGACTTCCGGTCCAATGAATCCGGCTACATCGTTTACAATCATCCAACTCCCTGTTTGTTGACGAATGAGCCTCGCAACTCCGTACGCTCGCGCTTCGAGCGTAACCATATCAACCCCCTCCGCGGCCTGATTGGTGACGGCGGAACCCTGACCTGTCTCGAAGTAGAGCCCGTCAAATCCAGGCGCAAGGGCGAGCAACCCATCGACGTCGAGCCCCACCATTCCCAATATCGCCTTCGAGGTACCGGCAAGACTTTGAAAACCGACATCCACTCTTGTTTGGGACCGCGCAGTCGTCTGCTTAACTATGTCCGACAGCACGCAGAATCGAGTTGGCAACTGAAGTCGCTCGACCACACTCTGTAGTAACTGCTCGAGCCTGATGATCGTGTCGACATCGTCGCTGGCAGGATTGAGACCGAGAATCACATCGCCGCAACCGTAGGCGAGTCCTTCGAGGATTGAGAGCAATATCTCGGTTTCATCGTCGCCGGGAGAATTCGGCTGAATTCGCGAGCCGAAATGTCCCCGCGATCCGATAGCGACACCGCTTCCCGGCAGCGGATTGAAGAGCTTGCAAGACAGTGTCGCAAGCTCTTCGTTAGTCATGATTTTCACCAGTGCGGCGGCAGCTTCGCTGGACACGCCATCTCGATGATGTTCGATCCAACTCGCGCCCTGGGGCGAAAGAAGAATTCGCTTGAGATCAGCGACAGTAAGGTGGTCCACTTTGCCGGCCAGCTGCGGATCCAAAGATTGGTGAAGAGCCTCGGTTACCTGATCTTCAACGAAGTCGGTTCTGGCAATATCTCCAAGCGACAGGGCGGCCAGCGCGTCGCGAGCTTGTTGGCGTACGTTGTCATCGCGTGTGCCGCCGACGTTCAGATCACCCTCTTTGAACTCGTTGGCGAGCACGAATATTTGGCTAAGCTGGTTGCGAACCATGGTGAAGGGTCATTTCTAAGCCAAGTGAAAACAGCGAAGGCCTATCAGTGCTCCACGTGGCCGGTATTTTGAATAACCTGGACCAACTGCATCATTCCGCGGTCCTCGTGTCCGAGGATGTGGCAATGCAGAACGTAGATACCGGCGAAATCTACAAATCGCGTAAGCATTTTGAAATGACCTGGAATCACCGTACTGCCGCCCGGTGGCTTTGCTGCTGGTGGGATTGCGAAATCATCCCACCAGATCCATGGCTGCGGCAGCTTCATTGCGTTCGCACTGACGGCTGGGTTGAGGATTTCAGTCACCTGGAAGGGATTAATGTGGATATGGAAAGGATGAGCCGCGCCGGGACTGTCGTTATATATGGTCCACTCCTCAGTCGCGCCGAGCACCATCGACTGATCGATCTGGTTACTGAACTTCTTGCCATCGATAGTGTGTGCCGGAGGAGCAAACGATGGCGCCTGCGTGCTTCGTTGTATCGCTTTTCCGTCCGGGTTGATGGACGCAAAGTGAAGTTCGCGTCTGACTGTCACCTTTGTAGGGTCGATGTCTGAAAGAAATTCAGGCATCCTCGGAAACTGTTCGCGCGTGGGAAATGGCATTGGATTTTGAATAACCGTCATGTTGGGATCCTGCTTCACCTCAACCGTAAAAAGCAGTTTGTTACCGTATTTAATTTGATAGGGCCCGGTCGTACTGGGTGCCTGGACCAGAAGATCGATTCGATTGCCGGCTGCCAGGCTACCGCCGATCTGACCTCCTGAAGGCGCGATTGCGGGAATGCCAATCTTAGCGTTAGTAACCGCTGGGTTGTAGTTTTTCGGGTCAAATTGCACTCCGTCCTGCGCAGTTTGAACCCACTTGATGCCGTTAGGCGGTTGGGAAAGTGGAATAGGTGCCTGGTGGCAGGCGTTCACAATCCGCCACAACTGCATCTCGTTGGGGTTCATCTGCAAGACCGGCTCGTGTTGGCCGTTCACGAAAACCAGATCAGGCTTTATGTTGTTATTCGCCTGACCCTGATCATTGATCCCGCTTCTCATCAGGTTGACTTGAGTACTGATCTGCTGAAGCACCAACACCCTTTGCCTGAGAAAGAATGGTTTCAGCTTGTCGTCATAATCACCTTCAATGATCAGCGCACCAGCCAAGCCGTTGGCCAGGTTCAGTGTCGTCGAGCCATGCTTATGAGAGTGGTACCAGTGAGTGCCGGGCGCCTGGCCCATAGCAGGACTCGTTGGATCATCCTTTTTCCATACGGGAAGCGTGAAACAAGTCGGGTAAGCGCCGATATAGTATTGGGGCCACATGCTCTTCTTGATCGCGGCCTCGTTTTTCGGCCACAACTGTTGCGAAGGCGGCAGTGCCGGCTTGCCGTCGACAGGTCCGTTAACTCCTTTCCACGGCGCCGTCAAGTCGTACTGCTTCAGGAGTTGTTCCTGCTTTTCCTGCCAGGCCTCAGGTAAGTCACCCCACACTTGAGGTGTATGGCCATCTGCACACTTTTTAAAGATCTCGGCGAACTCAGCCTCGACATACTTCTCATCCACCACCGGCTTGCCGCTCGAATCTCGAGGAGAGGGACGCGTATTTGCCAGCACGTAATCGGCGATAGAATTGGGACTGACGTGAGTGCCGTGATAGTGCAAATTGGTTGAGCTCGAACCATGGAAGCAATTTGGTGGAGTTTCAAACGAAGGGTCACCGGGATAAGTGTTCACAGTGGTCGAGTCGGGTTTCAAGGTCCTGGAGACATCGCAGGTCTCCCCTCTTTCGGCTGCGTCCAGGGGCTCTACTTCGGTAATATCCAAGGTCCTTGGAAAGTCATCAGGTTTCACGTGGTTCAGGAGCGTGATCTGAACTGTGTCTCCGACGCGGCATCGCAATGTTGGTCCGGGCGCCGGTCCGCCTTTCATCTCAGGAAACGACTGTGGCCAAACCGTGCTTGGGTTTGTCTTATCGTAACCCGAGAAGAAACGCATCTGCCCGCTCTTGCAGACCGTTGGATTTGTCTTCGCGGCGGCCAAATACTCCTTCTTTTCGTTGAGAATCCTAATCACGGCTTGCAGCGTTCCGGGGGATCCTGCTTGTGGCGACTTCGCGGGGATTTCCATTATCGTCATAAGCGGCTGGCCGGATTTGCAGGGAGGACTTTGTGCAACTACAGACCAATCGTCCGGCAGAATAGCGGGCAGCATTGCACCTAACGCCAAGCCTGACGTCACCATCATGGTTTTGTGAAGAAACTCTCGTCGAGTCACTTCTGACTTCACCTCGTGATCACTATCGCCTGAATCGTTCCTTTCCTCGACGTCTGCGGGAGTCTTGAGGATCTGTTTCATGTTTTCTCCTTCATATGGTGGCTGGAGTTACCCAAAACAGCTCCGAGGATTACTGTTGAGGGTTTACGGTGATGGTGCCCTTCTCGTCCGGGTGATTAGCGCAAACGTAGTTCACCGTATACGGTTCAGAGGGCGTGGTGTTCGGCGCGAGCGCGAGCGTATCTGAAGTACCTCCAGGTGGAATCTCATACGGAAACCAGCCCTCCGGGTTTGACGCGCTCGGTGCCGGGCGGTGCGCCACTGAATCGCTGTTGTGCCAACTAAGGGTGTCGTACGCGTAAGTCACAGCGTCTTTAGGTTCAAACGCCCCGGGCTGAGAAGGTGTAGGTGTCGGATTGGGTATTATCTCAATCTCCGTGGACATTAATTTGTCTCCTTTTGGTTTGAGAGCGACGTTAAAGTGAACAGTGGAGATGGGAGTCAAAGTTGTTTTGTGGTAAGGGATTCTATCGTTGTCAACAGAAGTGTTTCAAGAGCTTGTTGAGGTCACAAGGATTCGACATTAACAAATTGCGTAATAGTACCCTGACCAGGAAGCCGAGAGTCGTGATGATAGTTGTGGTGAAACACAAGGCGGGAAAACGGTGTGGTAAAGTGGAAAGCATGGTAGGCGCGTGGGGATTTGAACCGCAGACCCCTACCGTGTCAACGTCATCGCTACTCAAATGTCATAGCGCGTAATCATTCTTATCCCCATAACATTGACGAGGGACTACAGCAGTCACGCTTACGCTGGATAGCTCGATTGAACTCGAAGCGTAGTCTGCCAAAAGTCTGCCAATTTCAGAATCGTGAACCATCATATTATCCGGCAACAGATCGACAGAGGCCCCAGTTCGGGTGTCTGTGCCCGAGTTTAGGACCACTGATGAGTAGAGATTGCCGGTTTTTGGGTCAGTAGAAATCCTCTAGGCGTCAGGTCACCGCATGCCACCGTACTTCGACTTCCACTGGCAGTAAGTCGCTTCACTACTTTCATGCTCGCGACAGATGTGTTTTACCGTCCGTCCTGCTTCCACCGCTTTCAAGATCGCGATGATCTGATGTTCACTGAACTTGCTCCGCTTCATTCGGGCCTCCTGCGTCGGTGCCGAGAAACCTAGCTCAAAGTAGTGAGGGAAAACCGCAGAACGCGCGCACGCCGACTAGTCGAGAATTAAATCGCCCGGGCAACGAGATCTCCCGGCAGAGGGGCACGATTGAAGTCGCACGTGATGCCGAGCGGTTAATCGCGCTTAATGAGGAATACCAGCAACGGAAATCTTGCTGCACAATCGGTAGGACGGGTAGGACACGTGAGTCACGAACTGCCACTGCGAATTAGACCAGCTTCTTCAGTATCGCCAAGACATGGAGTGAAGTAATTTTGACAAGGTAACTAAGCTCCTATTTCTCCGTCCATTTGTGCAAGCGGACGCGCCGCTTCACGCAATACATCGAGTGCTTGGTCAAATGGTGTAACTTCGTACTGAGGTATTGGCCCAAGTCCGGTTATCGGTACTATCACGTCTGCTCTATCATTGCCGTGAACCCAAAGCGCCTCAAAGTTGAGCGCTGGTACCCGAAACAGCCTCAGTTCAGCTTCGCGGTCATTTTGTTTTGCGTCAGACAAAATCTTCGTAAGAGCGTGCTCGAACGCGGCAAAATGGTTTCCCGAGGTCGACATCTGGAGGACTTCTGGTTCGGCTGTGTCACTGACATCGAAAAAGGCGCGGGGTTTACCGCCGGCCATTTCATACACACGAAGGTTTATTGGCTGAGTCACTGGCTCCTCACTGAGCAGCGAGTCGAGTCCGAGTGTGTACACCCGCTGGGCCATACCCAGGGAAGCTGTTTCGAGATCTCGATTTGGGTCGCTCGCTCTCTTCGTGAAACTCAGATCTTCTTTCAGGCTGAGCAAAGGGCGAACTTCCCATATACGACGAAGAACCGCTTCTCTCGGAATATGTAGTTTGATGGGCATTTTGATAAAACTCTTCGTGAAATAAGTATGCGTCCAGACTCCACTTCCCTGGTAGTTGTTCGAAAACGTCGCAACCGTGATATGACTCTTGCCATAAATGGGATCATCGATATCGAAATAATCCGTGCCTCCTACAGAACTATAACCATAAATGACCATGAAATGACCACCACCGCCAGTCCAGCCGATGCGTGCGCCCACCGGGCGACCCCCATCAATTTCATCACGAATCCTTTGAAAATTAACTGGTGCTGTTATGCTGACAAAGTTATTAGTACGGGTTAGTGCTCGGTCAAGGTACCACGGAACGTTACAAGGTGACGGCACTGGACTGCCACAACAAGAGTTGAGGCCCAACTCCGCATTAGCGACAAGGCACTGAGTCCAGGTGCTCAGGACCCAGTAGAAGTGAGAGACACTGGTTGCCGTGGCAGCCCAACACCAATTGGATTGCGTCTGCGCCTCCATATTAAAGGTCAAATGTTTGGAGGAAAACAGAGTTCCCAAAATATCGATTTCTCGCAGCAATGAGCTATAAGGTCGGGTAGTTGTAGATACAACCTGTGAGATATTCATTGGGATCCTCGCTCAGAACGATTAATTTTTTTTGACCGGCCTAATCTATATGAGAACAGAGCCAAAAACATTTCGCACTGATCAATTAAACTCGGATTGTTAATGCCGCTATTGGAAAGGGCTAGCAAAGGACGCGAGTTCTTCGCGAATTGCGGCGATTCAATGAGTTGCTGAGAGGAATATGGTAGGCGCGTGGGGATTTGAACCCCAGACCCCTACCGTGTCATCGCCGTCCCTGATCAAATCTCATGGCGCGTAATCATTCTTTTCGCTATAAACATCGACAAGAAGACTAGAGAAGTCACGCTTACACTGCATAGGTTGATTGCATTCGAAGCGTAGTCTGCCAAAAGTCTGCCAAGTCCGATCGAATGATGAATCCCGAAATGCCAGCTGAAGCCGCGATCGATCTTCTTCGGTTGTTCGAAGGCGCTGGAATCGACGTGTGGCTCGACGGTGGCTGGGCTGTTGATGCGGCGTTAGGTGAGCAGACACGGTCACATAAGGACCTGGACATCATTGTGCAGATCTCCGACTTGCCCCGGTTGCGAAAGGTTCTCGGCGCTCGAGGATTCGGGCTTAAGGAAGGTGGTACAGAATCGAACTTTGTACTCGCCGACAGCAACGAGCTCGAGATTGACGTTCACGCATTCGTCTTCGACGAAACAGGTAACGGCGTTTACCGCATGAGCAACGGCGAGAATTGGGTTTTCCCTGCCTCCGGTTTTGCGGGTCGTGGGCAGATCCTGGGTTTCAATGTCCGGTGCCTTTCGCCGGAAATGCAGGTACTTTGCCACGCGCACGGTTATGTGCCGAAGGAGAACGATCTGCGAGACATGGAATTGCTCGAAGCCCGTTTTGGCGTTGAATTGCCCTCACATCTGCGGCGTCAAACGTGATGTTGTGCTGCTTGTGCTTTGGCTGCGAAAACTTCCATAAACTTTGGGCGACCAGACATACGGGCAGATTCCATCGATGGGGGTACAAGGGTACTCAATATTACAATCAGCTTTGATCGAACAAAGTAGCTCTGACTAGATCTGTTTCACATGACGGAGCTGAAGACAATAAAGTATTCCTCCAGCAAACGGCTACGATGGTCAACAATCAAAACCATAATCGCTTCTCCATTTACGAAGTCGATAGCAAAGCGCACGCTGAACCGAAACGGCAGGCGACCCGTTGTTGAACCCCTGGCGCGGATTAGGATCGTTACGCCGGGAAATCTGGTTCCTTTGTCTTGCCATCTTTGTAAATCGGGCAGGAACTATGGTCCTGCCTTTTCTCACCCTTTATCTGACGGTCGATAGACGACTTCCTGTATCTACCGCTGGTCTCGTTATCACTATCTATGGAATTAGCGCGATCGTCATTGCACCATTGTCTGGACGTTTGTCCGATCGTCTGGGTGGACTGCGGGTCATGAAAACGTCGTTGGTCCTATCCGGCCTGGTATTGCTGGTTTTTTCTCTTGTCGATTCCCTGCCCGGAATCTTCGCAGTCACCGCAGTTTGGGCCATCGCCAGCGAAGCTTTTCGTCCTCCAAGTATGGCCATCATCGGTGAGCTGGCAGGACCACAGCAGCGAAAGGCTGCGTTCGCTCTCACCCGTTTAGCGATAAACCTGGGAATGAGCATTGGACCAGTGGTCGGTGGTTTCATGGCAATGCATTCCTTCAAACTGTTGTTTTATGTCGATGGTGCAACTTCCCTCCTTGCCGGTGTCCTGATCGCGATTTTGCCGTGGCGCGAGATTAGTCGCCAGTCATTGGAAAAAGACGTTATTCAAAAGACCGGTGACGACATCATTCCCCGACACCGGTATTCCGACGTCCTACGTGATCGGCTGTTTATATATTTCCTGCTGGCAATGATCCCGATCCAATTAGTCTTTTTTCAACCTCTGGCAGCAATGCCGTTATTTCTGGTTCGCGATCTTCACATCACCGAATCTGGCTTCGGCGCATTGCTCGCGATCAATACGGTCATCATCATTCTGGTGGAAGTTGCTTTGAATGCAGCAATGGCAGACTGGACTCATCGCTATGCAATCGCGCTCGGCGCTCTTTTGGTCGGTGCCGGTTTCGGTGCGTTGATTTTCGTCAACAGCGTTTCGGCGGTCGCCGTTACTATCGTGATCTGGACATTTGGAGAGATGATTCTGCTGCCCGCCACTTCTGCCTTCGTCTCAGATATCGCCCCAAGGCAACTAGCAGGTGCGTACATGGGACTATATACGATGGGCTTTAGTGTGGCTGTCGCAATTGGGCCATGGTTGGGAACCCAAATCCTCGAACATCATGGTTCCGGCGCGGTTTGGATCGGCACTTTTGCCTGCGGTTGCGTGACGGCCGTAATGATTTGGTTTCTACCCGCAACTGCTCATCAGGATCGAACATCGGGTCATTACAGAGTGTAGCCTGATTTTGACTGAACCCATCTCTTATGAGCGCTTCCGCTCCTCGATGGCCACTGCGGAGAACCGGTCTGCACTACGCCCTCCTCACTTCCGGCTGAAATATTTTCAAACATTTTCTCATCTCTAGTGCTGGCGGAAATCTGGAAGGCGCTGCGAATAAATGCGCGCCTGGCTCTTAAACGAGGACAACATGGCAAATAAATGTGATATGCGCTGGTTCAAGCAAACTTTTCACGAGGAAATCGATGCGGCGCTGGAAGGCACGCCATTTACGCTCGATTTGATGACCGCTCTCGCCTGTCAGGAGACAGGTATGATCTGGTCCATCTTGCGCAAAAAAGATCTCAGTCTCGACCGGATCCTGGAACTGTGTGTTGGAGACACTATAGATGCGCCCTCGCGCAAAGCCTTCCCAAAGACCAAGGCTGCGCTGCTCGCCGTTGCCCAGGGGCAGGAGATGTTTGAACTTGCGCACGAGGCACTGGTAGATATGGCCGAGTTCATACCCGGTTTTAACGGCGTAGCCTCAAACCCAAACAAGTTCTGCCATGGTTATGGCATCTTCCAGTTAGATTTGCAGTTTTTTAAGGATGATCCTGACCACTTTCTTCAGAAGCGCTTCGCAAATTTTGATGCCAGCTTGCAGAAGGCGCTGGATGAGCTTCAAGCGGCCAGAAAGAAAATCGGTTTGGGGAACAAGCCCACGCTCAGCGATCTCGAATTGGCCCATGTGGCCATCGCCTACAACACTGGTGGTTTCAATCCGGCGAAGGAGCTAAAGCAAGGATTCAAGCCTCCCGGCGGTAAGTTTTACGGCGAGCAAGTTTTTGAGTTTCTGCAGATAGCGAAGACTGTTTCCGTTGAGGATGAGATCACGACATTGCCGTTTACTATCGATCCGGACGGGCCACTTTTCAAGGTAACCGCAACTAAGCTCAACCTGCGTAGTGAGCCGTGCGTGGATTCAGGCTCGAATATCAAGGCAAGCCTCAAGAAAGGCGACATTGTTCAAGCACTGTCGAACCAGGCGGTCAGGGGCTTCCTGGAGGTAGAAACGGTAGACCCCAACAGTTTGACGGGATTTGCCTCGGCGCAGTTTCTGCAACAGATCTGATGATCGCATCGATGAAGTCGCTCCAGCCTTAGCTCGGCTTTAAATCGGTAGCGACCTGGTCAAAGCATGGGACTCAGGAATCTGAGGAAATTTTCGCATGCTGACCACTGACCAGGTCGCTACCGCTCTCTACTGACCGATCCAACAATGATTTCGGACTTTGCGGCAAAGCTTCAGTTACTACCTGTGCACCCACTCCTCTCACTCACGAAATTTACTCATTGTGCAGGCCAAGCGCGGCAGTTAGACCGGTTTGAAATATTTTCCTCGTAACGCTCATTAGGTATCGAAAGTCGCTACGCCTTTCTTTGTTAGCAATGCACTACATCGGTCTAAACGTGATCTTCCGGAGGAAAATAATGCGTTCATCAGACGAGATTCGCAGCAAAATTCCGATCCCTGCAGTCGTGACCGGCGATGCCCGCGCCGATCAACTGATGCTCGACCACTTTTGGTTTGCACTCTTCGCCAAGCTGAAATTCTCACCGGATAAGGACAAGTCGCGAGCCACCATAAAAGGGTTCTTCAGAGATGTTGACACGTTGTCACAGTTGATAAACGGAGGCTCGCCGACAGGCGCGTACGTGAAGTTGTCGGACGAGAAAGAGCGTTTACTCACACAGCAGTTGATCGGGGTATTTGGTTACCGGGTCGGAACTACCTCGTGCCCGATAATCTTAAGAAACCGGCCGTGATGTTTACGAGTTTGGAGCAGTGGCGCAACTGGTTCAATCGCCGCTGCGATTTGCAGCAAGAGACTGATCCATGTCCTGCGTTCGACTGGAAAGTTCAGGTCAACAGCAAGCCCCTTATGTCATCGCCACGGACCGATACGTGGTGAAAAGAGCAGAGGACGTAAAGAAGATCCTCGACGACCGGGGTTGCCCAGAAACCTGCGGCAGCAAATGAAGGGCGGGACGAAAATGGTGAAATAGCCAATAAAAATGGTAGGCGCGTGGGGATTTGAACCCCAGACCCCTACCGTGTCAACGATCCGCTCTACCCTCAAAACTCTTCGGAATACTGCGCATTTTAGCATATTTTGTGGTCCACCCGCACAAATACCCGCACAAAAACACACAAACTCAACAGCTCCCTTCCGTTTGCTGCTGTGCTATAGTTGCATTAGCTCTCCTCCACCCTCCACCGCTCCTCAACACCAGTTAATTTCAACCCCGAGAGAACTTCGATGAGAAACTACACAGAAGGTGTCTACAAACGTAAACGTAACGGCAGGATCGTTTTTGATGGAGTGCTCGC
>Ga0068864_100002573_pt1 | contig 14974 bp, 8 predicted proteins | sample KBSSwiS72_FD_66586 | JGI IMG/M metagenome (GOLD analysis project Ga0068864, IMG submission 66586) | Switchgrass rhizosphere microbial communities from Kellogg Biological Station, Michigan, USA - KBS Switchgrass S7-2 | ecosystem: Host-associated > Plants > Roots > Rhizosphere > Soil ... | reverse complement strand
TCTAATTTCTCTGTTGCCTTTGCAGCGTTACCGTTGTCGGTAGCGCTGTGTCGTCTCATGGCATCGAAAACTCTTCCCATCTAATTTTCACCTCGTAATTGGTGCTTTAACGCCTTGGCTGTTTTTAACGCCGAAGGCGTTGGCTAATTTAAGCCCAAGGTTGGAGCGTAGCGACAACCTTGGGATCAGGCATCTACATGCTCGACCAACCCTGAAAGGGTTTCTCACTTGTCGAACCCTTTCAGGGTTTAACTTATAAATTTTCAATTCGACCCAGGGTTGTCGCTAACGCTCCAACCCTGGGCTGGAATTAGCGAACGCCTTCGGCGTTATTTCTCAGTCGCCCTTCGGCATGGCTAATCGCCTTCGCCGGTTGTTTTGCCGGCGTTCCATAACTCGGCGCGGCCCGCGGAGGAAAAGATGCGCGCGGGCTCTTCGCGTTCCTCGCCCCTCTGACCTCTGCCGCGATCGGAGCGGGGCAGCATGTCAAACGTGTCCGCCACGTCTTCGATAATCGAGCGGCCAATCGTCACGTCGCCGGCGGCGTACCCGGCCAGCAGCGCGTTGTCACAAAGGTTGTTGATGTTGCGCGGAATGCCGTCGGAACACCGAAAGATGTAATCGACGGCTTCTGGCGCGAAAACGTCAGTGCGCTCCGCTCCCGCCACCAGCAAACGTGAAGTGATGTAGCGATCCGTCTCTTCGACGTTCGGCAGCGGCTTGATCACGCAACGCAGCGCAATGCGTTGTTTCAACTGCCGCAGGTCCGGGTTGTTGAGAACTTCCCGCAACTCCGGCTGACCGGTTAACACGATCTGCAACTGCTTCGCCGTGTTTGACTCAAAATTCGAGAGCAGCCTGATCTCTTCGAGAACGTGCGGCGACAAGCCCTGCGCCTCGTCGACTATCAGCACCGTGCGCAGTCCGCGCGAATGACGCGACTCCAGCGCCCGTCCCAGCTCGAGCAACAACTCCGACTTCGTTTCCCACTTCTGCACATCGAGCAGAGTCGCAACATGCTGGTAAAACTCCGGCACAGACAAACGCGGGTTGAAGATGTAAGCGACGAGCACCGTGCGATCCAGACGCTCCATCATCCAGCGCAGGATCGTCGTCTTTCCCGTACCCACTTCGCCGGTCACCACCACGAGTCCTTTGCCGCTTTCAATGCCATAGTGCAGGTTGGCCATCACTTCCGTGTGCGACGGAGTGAAGTAAATGAAGCGCGGGTCGGGAGTCAGCGCGAATGGCAACTCTTTCAGACCGTAAAATTCAGCGTACACTCTTTGAAACCTCCAGTTACCGCTTACCCACGGCTTTGCATCAGGAATTCGAAAACGTGCGTCAGCTTGAGTGCCAGGGCCAGCATCGGAATGCTAACCAGCGTGGCTATCACACCGGCTGCAAGTATCAACTTGCGCCGGCGCGGCACGGCTCGCGCTTCCTGCGGCGTCAACAGCTCAGGCACCGCAAGGAGCACGGGCAAGCCGGTATAGTGCCGGGCATCCTCTGAGTTTTGAATCGTAAGCAGGCGCTTTCCTTCGAAGATTCCCACCAGCAACAGACCGAGACCAAGACCAACTGCGAGCCCGAGACTGCTGAGCACTATGCGTTTCGGAGCAACTGGCTGGGACGGCAGGTTGGCAGCGTCGATCACCTCGATGCCCTCGCCTTGCTGCTGAATGATGGCTTCGGTATTGAGACCAATCTTCTGTTGCTGTTCGAGAAGATCGTCTAGAGCCGCCTTCTTGGTTGAATACTCTCGCTCGATTGCTCCCAATGCGACTTCGACGCCGGGAACGTTGTTGATGCGGTCTACAAGTGCACCAATCGCCTTCTCGTTGTCGGCGAGCATCTTTTGCTGGCGCTTAATCTCGCCCTCAGCCAGTTTGATTTCAGCTTCCGCCGCGGCGATACCCGGATTAGGGTTCTTCTCGAGTCTCTCCTGCCTGGTTTTGATCTTCTCTTTCCAGTCGGCGATCAGGCTATCCATCTGTTCTTTGACCTGATCGACTTCCTTCTGCTTAGCGATCACGTCCGGATGGATCGGTTTGTATTCCTGTTGCAGCCTGGTTAGCTCACCTTCCAGCGCCGCCTTTCGCGCCACCAACTGCGACCACCCCTGCGTTGTTTTTGGATCGGTTATATTCTCCGCGGTATCGATGATTGTCTGCTGTCGACTCTCCTTGAGCACTGCCAATTGGTTCGTCGCGGCTGCGCGTCGATCCTGTAATCGTCCCACCTCGGTCATTAACGCTTTCTGCTCTTCGCGAAGACCTGCGAGCTGATTGAATAAGCCCGTGGCTTCGGACGGAAGATTGCCCACGTGGGTCGACATAAAGTCGAGTCGCTGCTTGTCAATCGCGGCGAGCTCCTCCTGGGACTGGGCCACCTGACTATTGATGAACTGTCTCGCCGCCTCGCCGGAGTGCACCTGGTTGGCGGTTTGTTCGTTGATGTATTTTCCGGCCAGCTCGGCAGTAATCGTTTGCGCCATCTTGGCGTCGCGGTACCGGTAACTGATGTTGAAACCGTTGGTGATGTCGTTGCGGGTGGTGTTTACCTTGACGTTAATGTCCGCCCGCATCATGTTGACGACGCTGTCGAGCGGCTCGCCGCGGAGTCGCTCGGCTTTGTAGAGATCGTACTTTTGGACCAGCGGCTCGAGCGAGCTGCGACTGTTAACGACCTGCTGGATGCCGGCCAATTGCCGCGTCAGGTTGTCTTCAGTGACAGAGGCCACCACGTTCTTAGGAAGCGTTGAGGGCCTGACCACGATGAGCGTCGACGACTCGTAGACGTCTGGCAGACGAAAGACCACCATCACCACCGCGACGGTGATTGCGATAGTCGGAAGAATCACGAGCCACTTACGTCGCTGTAGAATCTTTAAATACTCACTCGGTTTTCGTTGTCTGAATTCAGCGCTCATTACGCACTCCTATTTCTTGTTTTTCATCCACAGATTACGCAGATTCCTGTTATAGCGAGGCCAATGCCTTGCGGGCCTGATCGACGTCAGCAAACGGGGCTTTCTCCGACATGCGGATCGCCGTTTCTAATTCGCGACGCGACTCTTCCGTCTCGCCTTTTCCTTTTAACGCCATCCCGAGATGGTATCGATATGCCGCACTCGGCGTGGCGTTTGACGCGCGAGCCTGCGTTTCGTTAAGCGTCACGGCCTTGCGCAACTGCTCAACCGCCGCGGAATGAAGGCTCTTCTTGTAGTACACCCAGCCGAGCGTATCGATAAACCCGGCGATATTCGGATACTTCTGCACCACACCCTGGGCCAACCTGAGCGCTTCGTCGATATTGCCCTTGCCGGTTTCTGCGTAAAGCCACGCGAGATTGTTGGCGGCAATAGCGTTGTTCGGATCTTTCTCAAGAGCTTTCCGATAATTATCCGCCGCGGCGTCGTAGTTCTTGCGCTGGTCTTCGAGGATTCCGATCATCGTGTAAGGCGTCGAGATCTCCGGTCGAAGAGACACGATCTTCTGATACTCGGCGATGGCGCGATCTTCCTGTTTCGATTTGATGTAGAGATTAGCCAGAGCAGAGTAAGCTGCCAGGTAATTCGCATCGATCTCGATCGCTCGCCTCAGTTCCGCTTCGACCATCTGTAAATTCTGCTCAAACCCGTACGCGGTGGCTTTGAGGAAGTGCAACGAAGCGACGTTTGGATAAGCGCTCAACGCCTGGTCGACGTGGGCGTGAGCCTTGCCCATGTCCTTTTGGTTTGCATAGATAGCTATCAGCCCGTTGAGCGCGTCAAAGTTGGTAGCATCAACGCTAAGGGTATTTTCGAAGAAACCGATGGCGTCCTGCATTTTGTTCTCCGCGAGCGAAACGAGCGCCAGGCTGTTGTGAACAACCGGATCCTGCGGAGCGATCTGCTTTGCATACTCAAAATCCTGTCGCGCGGCGGCAAAATTTCTTAACTGTAGCTGCGCGCTGCCACGCGTGAGGTAAGTCTTCTCGCGAATCTGCGCAAGCATCTGCGGCGAGTTCTCACGATCGGGAGCAGTCTTGTCGAGGCGCGAGAGCAAATCAGTCGCGAGCGCCATTGCGCCCTTTTGATCGCCGCCGGTAAGTGCGATCTGAAGTTGAATTAATTTCGCCGGCAGATAGTCGGGATAGTTCTTTTCGAGATCGGAGGCGAAAGCACGGGCCTGGTCCATCAGTCCCAGGCTGAAATTGATCTGGGCCATGAAATACAAACCGGGCCGAGAGTTTGGCTCCTGCTTGAGAACGTTTTTCAGATCTTCCATCGCGCTCTTCAGGTTATCGACTTGACCGCCCTGGGCTTTCACGCGAGCGCGCAGCAGAAGTGCCTGCCGGTCGTTCTTGTCTTTCTTGAGTATCTCGTCGATCTGGGCGTTCGCACCCTGCGTGTCGCCCTTGGTCAACATGATTTCGCCGAGGCGATAGCGCCCTTGCATGTAATCAGGTGACTTCTTCAGGACGTCCTGGTAAATCCGGATTGCATCGTCTGAGCGATTGATGGCGGAATAGAAGTCGGCGAGTACAGCCTGGCCTTCGGGTTTATCAGGATCGATCGCCGCCAGTTCTTTGTAGGATTCTTCAGCTTTATCAAATTGTCTGTTGACGAGGTAATAACTCGCCAGCACGAAGCGAGCAGTGCGGTCCTTCGGCCCGACTTCGACTGCCTTGCGCAACTCTGCCTCGGCTTCAGCCGGACGATTGGATTGCGTTAGAAACTTGCCGTATTCGGTGTGGACCATCGGCGAGTTCGCGTTTACCGAAATCGCTTTTTTGTAAATTTCTTCTGCTTTGGCTGGTTCGCCGCTAGCGAGGTAAAACCTCGCCATGCTCAGATACGATTCAATTCGATTGGGGTCGATCTGGATCGCGCGATTTAGTTCCGCATAGGCCTGGTCTTTTTGCTGTTGAGCGAAGAACACATTACCCATCAGGATGTGGCCTTCAATGTGGTTCGGATCCTTGGCCAGGACCTCCTTCGCAAGTCGGTCTGCTTCGGTAATGACGTCAGCGCGAGTGCGACCGCCAACGATGTAGTAGTTACCAAGCTTGACCCGCGCATCGAGATTGTTCTGATCGAGATTGATAGTCTTGCGCAGCTCGTCGATCATTTCCGGAAAGCGCTCGAGTCCTTCAAACGCGCGGGCCAGGCCCCAGTGGCCGTCCGCGTGTTTGTCGTCAATCTGTATCGCATTGCGAAACTCGAGCGACGCTTCCTGAAACTTTGATTCTTTCAGGTAAGCTTCGCCTTTTTTGACGTGGTCAGCTTTTGCTTTCGCGGGATTGGCGCAGCCGGTTGAAGAAACTGCGACTGCGAGAAGAAGACAGAATAAGGTCGTTAAAAAAAGGTAACCGCGGCACTCGCTTTTCATCATTTACTCCATCATCACTGCCTTTGCAGAACAGGCAGCTGTTATTTCGTTTCAGATTCGCCAGTTTTCCCGGCGGGCAATTGCCGGGTAACCCTTAAAACCTGAAACACAATTCTGGAAAAAGTTTAATCCGTGTTCATTTCCAACAGTTGGGGGAGATGGCCGCAAAGAGCCACAAAAACGACAGAACTGGGGTCGTATGGCTGTGCGTGTTGTGGCTGATTTCCGAAACTATAACCGTTCCTCCCCTGAATCGACGTACGTTACGGTACATACTGCGGTAAAACTGCCGACGCCGACGATGCAAACTCAATCGCCGCCTGCTCCGCTGCATCCTCTGAGTTGCCAATAGGCACAGTCACTCGAACCATCGCGCCATTGGACCTTCGCAGACGAACACTATCGAGAACTGTGTAAACCTTGCCCCAATACTCGCTCGCGACGTTTCGACCTCTTCCCTGGTACCAGTAGATCATCAAACTTTTGTAGTCGCCGCTCTTGATTATGTACTTGTTGGCGACGAAGCTGGTCCCATCAGGAAGCGGGATCGTCGCTTTGCCCGGCTCGCTCAATTGCCAACCCGATCCGGGCAGGCAGTTAAGCGGGCTGTGATAAGTGGCGCCGGAGCGCTGTGATGCGTAGTAACCCACGTAGAGATTAGCGACCTGGCCCTGAGGCTTGCGGAAGTCGCGCAGCAGGTAATCGCTGGCCTTCAGCACCTTGAGCGTTTCGTCGTCAAGTATTTGATCGTTTCCTGTTCGTTGCCACGCGCCTATAGTCTGGGGAAAGTCCTTTAGTTCCTTGCGTTCCACATGTGCTTCGCCAAGATAGGCCCAGGCGTTGACAAGAACTCCCACCACGAGGAGCAGGACCAGCAGCACGCCGAAACGCAATGAAGAATTCATAGCTCTGAGCCTTCGGCCGAAACCACTGGACTGATGGAAACAGCAGCGTCAGGTCCGGACGACTTCCTTTCGATTGACGGGTCGCCGCCAGCCTGAGCCGGCTTAAAGCGATCAAGTATCATGCCAATGCCGAATAAGAGGATGAAAGCCACGATATAGATGGCCCAACCTGAAAAAGAGTGGAAAAAACCGTCCGCGACCTCTGTTCCGTAATAATGCGCTAGTACGCCCGTACCGCTCACTCTGAATGCATTGGTCAAAATGGCAATGGGCACGGCGGAGCCGACGATAATGACCGCGCGCCAGAACCAGTAGCTTCTGAGCCAGCCGAAGCGCGTGCCGGGCTTGTCAGAGTCGTCCGGCGTATGCGTGAAATACGCAAACACGACGGCCAGGGTCAGCAAGGTCATCAGCGACCGGATGCCGCTACAGGCCTCAACCACTTCGAGTTTCTTGGTATCAATGGAGTTGAGCGGTTTCAGCTCGATGATATTTCCCTGCCGCAGCACGGGAATACCGAGCATGCTCATGGACCAAACTGCACAGCGAGAAGCAAATAACTGGAGTGGGAACGCGATTTTGTTAAAGATGATTGCCGGGATCGGCATCGCCAGAAACAGTAGTGCCAGCGGAACCAGCAGCATTTGCAGCAGTCTGAAGCCCCAGAAATAGACCGTAATCCCGGACAAAAGCAGGATCAGGGAGAGTCGTTGCGTGTAGAGCTCAGCCCCGGCTACGCCAGCCCAGAGCCCGAACAAGGCAAACAGGATCGCGCCGCCGCCCCAAAGAACGGACGAATTGGCCGGAACGCGGGCAAGCTTTTCCCGCTGCGTCCAGATGATATAGCCGATGATTAGTGGGATTAGGAGGCCGTGGGAATAGTTTTCGTCGTTCCACCAGTCATGGAAAAGCTTGGCCATGACAGTGGCGTAGGCGAAGGCGATAGCGAAACCGATGGCGATACCTTGCCACAGTTTCTTGGCGGCCGGGACACTCATTCTCAGTAAATTCCCCTTGATGGAATCTCGCAAGCGAAGGGCAAATTCCCCTACGAAACTCGTTAGGTGACGTTAAGACTTTTCACCCGGATTAAATAACGCGCAAAGCTTATCTCAGATCGGCCCAACGTGACAATCACGCAGGTCGGATTAGCCAGTCTTAGGAAATGATTAATGAGGTACTTCTTCCTGAGGAACTCGCATTAGACGCAGATCGGCGCAGATCGGCGTTTATCTGCGGCTAAATTGCTACTTCTTCTCGGCTATGCAGAAGAGCGTGTTTTGGCTGCGCAGGTATAGCTCGCCCGCGGCAATGACGGGGGTGGCGATGAAGACCTGGTCCGTCAGAGTGTTGGTGGCGAGGACTTCAAACTTCTCACCCATCTTAACCACCACTACATCGCCATCTTCAGTTGCGAGATATAACTTCCCATTCGCACCGACAGGCGACGCTTTCAAGTTGTAACTCTTCGGCAGACGAGTTTGCGCGTAGTACGGTTGTCCAGTCGTAGCGTTGAACGCGCTGACCATACCGTTGTCGGTGACGACGTACAGCTTGCCTTCGTAAAGTACGGGCGAGGCAGTGTAAGCGAGGCCTCGAGTATGACTCCAAACAATCGCATCCGATCCGGTCAAGTCGCCCTGACGCCCGAGTTTGATGGCCATGAGTTTCGGATCGCGATAGCCACTCATAACGTAGACCACACCGTTCTGATGAACCGGAACCGGAATCACGTTAGCTCCCAGTCCAGCCGATTCCCAAAGCACTTTTCCAGTCGCCGGATCATAACTGCGGACTCTGTTGGTCGCGCTCACAATGATCTCCGTGCGCCCGTCATGTTCGACGGCCAACGGCGTGCTCCACGAACTGCGCTCTTCGCGACTTGCACGCCACAACTCCTTCCCATTGCGCTTGTCGAGCGCCACCATGAACGACTCAGCCTCGTGATCGAACACGATAAACAGACGGTCGCCGAAAAGCAGTGGCGCGGCGCCTTCGCCAAACGCGAGTCGCATCTTCATCTGCACGCCGAGATCTTTTTCCCAGATCAGTTTGCCGTTGAAGTCGTACGCATAGATCCCGCGCGAACCAAAAGAAGCATAGACGTATCTGCCGTCAGTCACCGGAGAGTTGGAAGCGAAGCTGCCGTAGGCGCGATGGTAGCCTTCATGCGGCGTCGCGATCTTCGCCGTCTTCTGCCAGAGGATCTTGCCGGTCCTGCGATCGAGGGACAGTACCTCGAAGCGTTGTTCAACCACTGGCCCGGCGCCGGTGCCGGTGGGAATCGCAGTCGTGACGAAGATGCGATCTCCCCAGATCGCCGGCGTCGAGAAGCCGCGGCCGGGTATCTCTGTCTTCCACTTCACGTTGTTCGTGTCACTCCAGACGGAAGGCGCATCGCCACGCGCCATGCCGTTGAAGAATGGACCACGCCACTGCGGCCAGTGCGCAGAGCTCTGCGCTTGCACCATCACGCACCAGGTTGCCGCGACTAACGCAACAGCACACACCACGAGGGTTGTCTTTTTCATCGGTTCTCAGACCTTCGCTTTCAGTTTTTAAGACCGCGAGTTTCGCGATTCTAGCCGAGGTCGCGACCGCATTGAAAGGTTTCTGAAAAAAGTAGCAAACCTGAAATTCTTGTGGTCTAATGTCGCCGCCCCCTACCCTTGTTGTTAACCTAACCTTCAGCAAGGAGTCTGAGCCCATGAACTCACTTGCATTACGTGAAACTGCGGAAAAATTTCGCAGTGCCCAGGAAGCATCGCACGCAACCAACCATTTATTTGTCCCACAAGCACAACTGGCTCGGTACCGTGCTCCGCCTAAGACAGCCATATTTCCGTTGGAATATGCATTTCACGTGCTTGGTGACGTGAGAGGTAAGACCGTTCTGGAGTATGGGTGTGGTGATGGTGAGAATACAGTCATACTCGCTAACCGCGGAGCAAAGGTTATCGCGCTCGACATATCCGCCGAGCTACTCGCTGTCGCAAAGAAGCGCCTCGAAATAAACGGGTGCGACGAAGTGGAATTGCTGATCGGCTCAGCACACACCTTGCCGCTACCGGACGAATCAGTAGACGTTGTCTTTGGGATAGCGATTCTGCACCACCTCGATCTCGAGCTCGCAGGTCGTGAGATCCAGCGCGTCTTAAAAAAGGGTGGCAGAGGGATATTTAAAGAACCGGTGCGAAACTCAAAGCTGTTGGCTCGCTTAAGAAAATTCTTTCCTGCGCACGCTGATGTCTCGCCATTCGAGCGTCCATTGACTGACCAGGAAATAAGCGACTTCGCGAGTCCCTGTACACAGCGAGCGAGAACGTTTCGGCTCCCGCATTCAGGCATTGCGGATTTCTTACCTTTTTGGAGAGGACGGGCAGCAAACTTCTGTGCGCATATGGATACTCAGCTTCTACGTCTTCTGCCTACACTTTCTTATTACGGAACAGTAAAGGTGTTCGAAATGGTCAAAGATCCATAGCAGGGCAACAAAAAAGGGTGACTCGTTTCCGAGTCACCCCGCCCCACCGAAGCAACAATTTTACTTGATGAATACTGTCGGCGCGTTACTGCGTTGGCCGCCGACAATCAAACTCAGTTGAACTGTGCCCGCACCTTTCAACTGCGGAATGAGAATCACGTTGATTTGATCGAGTCCGGGGAGCGTTCCCTGCGCGCCCGCGAATTCCACCGGCAACGTATATACCTGGCCATTGCTGAGTCGCGCTTCGACCGAGACTGACTCGGCATAGTTGACTCTCGCCTTGCCATTAACGCTGATGTCGTTACTTGTATTCGAGTTCTGAGCAACGGCGCTGATGCCAGTCGCAAAAATGCTCATCCGCGTACGGTTGTCTAAACCGAAGTTCTCGGACGTTACGACTTCAAAGTTCGAAGTCGTTTGCGTCTGGCCGTTAGACACAACGGCAACGCCATTATCATCGTCACCAGACGTCATGATTCTCGAGCCAGTGCGCTCGACACTCACGATACCCTGGCAAATGTAGCCGTCCTGCGACGAGATGATCACTTCCGCGGTTCCCAACGGAATATCCGCCGGCATGAAGAACTTGATCCCCCACGGCGAAGCGTAAAGCACCGGCACCGCGATTCCACCGACCGTGACGCTCAGTCCGCCAACTTCGTAAGGCAGCGTGCCGTCACTCTGGAGCGTTGCAAAAACAATGTTTCCGATCATCGGCTGCGGATTCCCGGCACCCGTAATCGCGCCCAGACTCGAAGGCGCAACCGGCGAGATCGAAGTCAATCCATAACCCGCGCTGGCCTGGCCCACGGCAACGTTGGTCCTGGTCTTTGTTGCCACCGCCTGATCGGTAGTCGCCTTCGTGATGGTGTTGTAGCGCATCAGGTCTTCGGCGATCGCTAGGTGCGAAGCAATTCGCAACAAGTTGTTTTTGATATTCGGACTCGACGCCGTTCTCATCGCCAAACCTGCGCTGGCCTTGCTGAACAGGAGCGCTGCACGAATCTGCGAGTCGATCGCAGACTCGGTTACACCAAACGATGAAGACTCAGCGCGAAACTCCGTGTAGGCCTGTTCGATATCGGCGGTCAGCAGGTTGATGTCGGAAGCCAGCGCCGTGTTCGTAAACGAACTGTCGGCGGCGCCGGCGTATTCCTGGTTGACCAGAGTACTGGCACGTCCTTTCGCCTTGTTCACGCTATTGGGCGAATTCGTTACCGTGATCGTGACTACCGCGGAGGTAGTGCTGAGCCCGCTGTTATCGGTCGCCTTCGCGGTCAGGTCATACGATCCCTTTTGGGCGTTAGACCAGAGCGCGGTATATGGGTTAGTAGTGTCAGTTCCGATCAACGTGCCGTTGCGATAGAACTCCACTTTCATGATCACACCGTTTGCATCGGTAGCATTCGCTGCGAGCGTAATGTCCTGGCCGGCTACAAATACTGCTCCGGCAGGCGGCACGGTTAAAGTCACCTGTGGCGCACCCTGCGCGGGAGTCGGTGTCGGAGTAGGCGTTGGGGTCGGAGTCGAAGTTGGCGTGGCGCCGCCAAAATAGATGCCACTGACGACCGCAGTCTTCGCGCCAGTCTTGTTCACGATGACTTTCACGCGACCACGAACATCCCATACAAGATACTGGCCGCCGTTGAATGATGAGATGGTCCTGCTGTCGAGCAATACGTTAGTGGCCCAATCCAACACATCCACTCGCTGCGAGCGATTACTACCATCCCAGTCGAGCCCGTAGAGAGCGATGCGATGCGTTGCGCCGTCCGTGAAATTCACATCGATCGTAAAGAAGGAGTTCGACTCCCAACGAGCCGCAACACGATCGGTGCCGTTTTTCCTTAACAACGCGCGCACGTCGCTGGTTGCAGTGGCCCATGTCGGACCTATAGCACCGGTGACAGTCACCTGCGCCCAGGAAGGATAATTAATGGTGTCGTTGATTGTGTTGTAGCCATCGCCACCATAAACGTTCTTCCAGTTGCCCTTGGTCGTAGTGTCCAACTGCACGAAGGCCGCACTCGAGTTCGGCGCCGGTGTTGGTGACGGCGTCGGCGTAGGAGTTGGAGTCGGGGTTGGCGTCGGTGTAGGAGTTGGCGTCGGAGTTGCGGTCGGAGTAGGTGTAGGAGTCGGCGTGGGCGTAGGCGCTGAGCTACCGCTCATGGCCGCGTTCAGCGCGTCAAAGTCGACGCCGATGTCTTTGCCGTCAGTGCCGGCGTTGCGATAGGGACTGCCGGCAGCCAGGCGATAGTTACCGCCACTGAGATCCACAAAACCGACCTGGCTCAATGAACTGGGGTAGAAATTATTCACCGGATAAACGCTTGGATTAGCGCTTACCAGTACGTTCTTCTCAAAGATCCAGCCGGGGCAGAACATGTTGAGAGTGGCAATACCTTCGCCAACGCTATCGCCCTTAAAGCCGTAGCCGGCATTCGTGCCCAGATTGTTGCGAAAGACAAAGCCCTGTGTAACCAATCCATAAAGGCTTGCAGTGCTGCCCTCGCGCGAGAAGAAAGTATTGTGATCGAAAAGTACGTCGACCGCACCATTCGTACCTTGAAACCAGATTTGCTGCACGTCCCAGTAATTATTGACGATGCGGAAGCGATTACCCACGGCACTGATCTTGGGCGGTATTTCGACCGCGAGAATGTTCAGGCCATGCTGGGCATTGCGGACGATGTTGTTGCTGAAAGTCAGATCTTCGGTGACGGACCAGGGCGCCGTTGAGTCCTGGTTGTTGGATTTCAACAAGATGGCAAAGCCTACTTGCGCATCGGCCCAAACGTTTTCAAAGAGATTGCCGTCGATCACTACGCGGCGTGCATTCTTGGTTTCCAGCAGGTTCTTGACGGTCCAATGTTTGCCGGCATACGAAGGGTCGCCCACTTTCCATGACAAAGGCTTAAAGAAGTGATTATTGCGAATCACGATGTCTGACGGAATAAGTCCGGTAATGTAAGGATCGGCGCCGCCGAACATGAGGTTCTCACCCGCCGCTTCCAGGTAGTTGTTGATAATGCGAAACGGTCCCGGTCCACTCCAACCACAGATGGCTTGCGTGTCATAGCCTATGCCATGCACTTCGGAGATGTAAGAGTTAATGATGTCAGTCTCAGCGCTGTTGAGTGCTACGCCGCGTTTCAATTCCATCGAGGGGAAGCCATGGATATAAGTGCGGTCCAGCACCAGGTGGTGTGGGATCAAGTCGAGAGAGTTTTGCGCCGATCCACCATCTCCCAACTTGATCAGATCACTGACAACAACAGTGGCGTTGACGGGAGCGAACTCAATTCCAACAAACTTGTAATGATGAGCATAAGGAGCCGTCTGCAGGGCCGCTTGATTAGCGCCAGGCGTGAGGATCTTCGGCATCAGAGCGGCGTGTGACGGAGTGACGCGCTCGGTCGGTCCAGGCAATTGGGCGAGGGCCGAAGACTGAATGGTGATATATGAAGACCCTGACTTGTTGGGCAGCGTAATTGGGCCGACGTAGGACGCGCCTGCTTCCAGGATGATCGTGTCACCCGGTTGCGCCGCATTGATCGCCGACTGCACATTGCCCCCCGCCGGGACAGTGATGGTCGCTGCATTAACAGTATGAGCAGTAAAAAAAACGACTAAACAAAAGAAAATCGATAAAAACACTGAGAATAGTTTTTGGGTATAGCGCTCGGCTCGTGCGCAGATCATCGTTAATCCCTCTCGGTAGAGAGATTGCTCCGATAAAGCTATATGTGGACGGAATGAAGTTTTTACCGTGAAAGGAGCCGGGGACAGACAAGTACCTGATCTGGACAGATCAGTTTGTCTTACTTCTGACTATTGGGGGACCGAGGCAGAATGATGAGAAAAGGGCAAGCCGGGAATCCTAATACCGCAAAGGGTCTCCACAGGCCAGAAGCCTCCGATCGCCTTCGGTAGCCTGACGTTCTCCTTGTGAGAGATTCACGGCTTTGCGTCCCAGCCTCGCGGCAGGTTTGCCTTTATCGGTGCAATCTATTGCTTAAAAGATCCACCTTTCTTCTTGTTCGAAGAAGGTGAGTTCATTTAACAAGGTTGGCAATTATTTGTCAATCAAAAACACCGAATGGTGACGGTCAGTTTGACGGAAGAGTTCACGCAAAGACGCAAAGCGCTGCCGCGTGTCTAACGGCTTCCTTTGCGCCTTTTGCGCCTTTGCGCGAGAAATTTTACTTCCTTCGCGAGTAGATGGTGTAGGAGTCGTGGTCGTAGAGTTGGGTGTAGTCGGTGGTCAGGAGACGCATTGTGTGCTCGTAGAACTTCGGGTCGCGGCCCTGGCTGGTGCTGATTGTAATGGCAAACTCCGGGTCGATCACGATGTAGTCAAACTTCTTCCCGGTGTTGTAGCCCAGCAATGGGTCGTGAAGCACGTTGGCAGGAAAGCCGAGCCCGAAGGCCGTTCCGGAATTTGCCGCAATCGACGACTGGCTGCCGGCGTTCGCCTGCAGAAAGTTAACCGCCGGCTGAAAAGCAGTTCGATAATTATCTTTCTTGATCCGGTAACCCAGCCCGGCGATTTCGACCAGCGCAATGCCGGCGAAAGCTAATACGGCCAACTTACCTGTCAGCCCGGGTCTGGCCCAACACCAACTAATAAACAACGCGCACATCGTCAGATAAAACGGAACGATGTGGACGAGGTAGTAATAAGCCTTTTGCGAATCGATAAACGTTAGACCGATGAAGTAGATCACCGTCACGCCAACGAGCAGCCTGTAGTTTCGCAGGTTGCGAATTTCGTGAATCAGCAGACTTCCCAGCACGCCCGCAACATACAGCACCAAAAACAAAATCTTTATCCTGGTTGCGCCGCCGCCACGACCGCCGACTCCAAAGTTGCTGAGGTATCGATGCGTGAGCTCGAGTTTCAACCCGGTCAACGGCGAGAGCAGCCCGACGAACCGTCCGCCCACATTGTCGTCACTCCCCATCGTCGCGTTACCGGAAAACTGGCTGAAGAATGCAGCGCGGTCCTGAGCGATATACGACCCCCACGCAAGCCCACCGATTACATACGGCGCAAGCGCAACCGCGACATGCTTGATTCCCAAACGCTTTCGATCGAGATAGAGCGATACAAAAAGCAGCCCAAAAAACGGCAATATCCCCATCGGATGAGTCAACCCACTCATCACGATCAGGCTTTGACTAACGAACACGGCCCACATCAGTGC
>Ga0068864_100002572_pt1 | contig 14979 bp, 7 predicted proteins | sample KBSSwiS72_FD_66586 | JGI IMG/M metagenome (GOLD analysis project Ga0068864, IMG submission 66586) | Switchgrass rhizosphere microbial communities from Kellogg Biological Station, Michigan, USA - KBS Switchgrass S7-2 | ecosystem: Host-associated > Plants > Roots > Rhizosphere > Soil ... | reverse complement strand
CGGCACCAGAGGATCGAAGGCCGCGGCCACGTTCGCGACCTCCGCGCGGTCGCGCAGCGCCGCCCCGGGCGCCTGCGGCACGCGCGCCGGCAGCGGATTGCGGTTCGGAATGTCCGGATTGCCAATCGCAAGGCCGCCGGGCCATCGAGCTCGCACGACCGCGCGCAGCGGGTCCACGACCCTGGCGCGGTACGTCTGGTCCGCGCCGCCCGGCGACGAATGTCCGGACAGCCGATAGCGCAGCATCGCGGCGAACAGATCGGCACGGCATGCGACCGCGGCTTCGCCGTCCCGGCCGCAGCCCTCCTTCCACAAAAGCTGGTGGACCGCGAATCGGTTCGCGCGGAGCTTGGCGTCGTCGATCGCGTTCGGCACGTCGATGCCGCGGTCGACGGGAATGCCGTAGAACTGCTCGCGTTCCGCTGCGAGGAGCTTCGCAACCTCGGGATTCGCGTTCGTTTCGTCCCAGGCAGCGCGCGAGAAGATCGGCGCCGCATTCTGGTGGCACGCGGTGCAGAGCGTTCGATTCGCGTAAGCGATCTTCGGCGTGCCGCCGGCACGATAATCGGAGACGACCTGGAATTCGAATCGGCCTTCGTCCTCGTTGTAGCTGATGACCTCGACGACGTTCGCCTTCTCCTGATACCCGAGATACACGCGGTCCCTGAGATACGGTTCGCCTGCGCCCGCCGGCTGCGCGACGACCGCGACGACCGCGCGGGGGAACGCGAAGAAGTCCGGAGCAGCCGCATTTCGCTGCAGCGAGCGGCCGAGCGGGACGAGAACCGCCGTCGGTGCGGCGCTTCGCTCATCGCGCCCGGTTGCCGAGGCGATTCGCTGCAGCAACGCGGAAAACGGAAACGGGACGGCCTGCACCTTTCTCCCTGCTTCGTTCTGCATCACCAGGAAGTCGAACAACGAGCGGCCACGCGACGGCAGGTCGTCGCCGGGAATCGCCGGATCGACCACCCAATGTGCGGCGGACGTTCGATCAGCCGTTGTCGCCGCATCGGCCACGCCGGATGCCGCTCGCAATGGCACGGCCATGTCGGATGCCGCGCGCACCGGAGCAGCCATCACGACCCCGAGTGCACCGATCGCTGCCATCGAGATCGTGGCCGTCCGGGTTGGCGAGAAGCGGCGCCGCGTCTGCATGCCAATTGCGCCGGATTGGCTTCACCGCGTCGCGTATGCCCGCGCCTGCGTGCCCACCCAGCAGTCTTCCTTCACCTGTCCCGTCTGCACGAAGGCCGGTCCGTCCTTCTCCGCGATGGCCTTGTTGTAAAGCGTGAAGTTCAGTGCGAACTCACGATCGAGATAGGCGCGCCCGAGATAGAAGCCGGGGCGCACCATCCGGATCTCGTCGCGCACGCGCACACCCCGGCGACCGGCGAGAAAGTCGGGGTTTTCCTGGTAGCCCGGAATCTCATCGGTGAAGAAGTAGTCGATGATGATCGACTCGCGACGCGAATCGAAGAGGCTCTGGCCGCAATACAGCCTGGCCGGAAAGAGGAGCCACGCTTCCTTGCCGTCGACCAAAATCTTCTTCGGATCACCGTCGACGAGTCCGACCTTCCTCAAGGCGGTGAGGTCGTCGATCCGGTTGCGGAGCACGCGCTCGTCGCGATAGAAGACCTTGCCGTGCCACAGCGACTCGCCCACCGCGTCGAGCGCGATCCCCTTCAACTGCAAGGCCGTTCCCGTGAGGCCGCCCATGATCTCGGCCACGCGAAACTTGCCGCCGCTGCCGCGCGGGAACAGGATCTCGCCATCGAAGGGGCCGTCGGGAATCGGCCCTGCCGATAGGCGCGCATAGATCTGGTCGATCTGCTCCTGGGAAAGCGCGTTAAGGTTCGCCGGCGTGATTTTCGAGAGATCCGCGGGAACCAACGGAAATCTGTACTCCACTTCGGCGAGGTCCATCTTCTGCCGGACATCGGCGCTGTCGGGCGCGAACTTGATGTCCGGAGGGCCGGGCTTGAACCAGTCGCAACCTGCGAGCGATGCGACGACGAGGACGGGAAGCGCGATCCTGAGTGCCGGGCGCATGATCGTTTTCCCTAGAGCGTCGCGATGAAGGCCGTCAGCGCCTTCTTGTCGAGCTCGGAGAGGTCCTCGCCGAACCGGTGGCCCTCGTTCTCGACGATCTGCGTGCACGTCTCGTAGTTTTTCTGGATGAAGTCCGATTTCTCCTTCAGCACGTCGACGAAGCGCGCGGGATTCGCGAGGATGTCGTCGGCGATCGCCTGCAGCTCGGGTGTGATCGCTTTCTTGCCGGCGGCCTCGAGCTTCCCGGGATCGCGCTTGGCGAGGAACAGGTCGTCGATGAACTGCTTGTGCTCGAACCCGTTGAGGAGCCCGGCCGAGCTGCCCTTCGGCATGACGACGACGCCCGTGCCGACGAGGGGCTTCTCGGTCTTGCCGTCCCACTTCCGCAGGCCGAAGTCGACGATCACGTCGTAGTCGGTGAGCGTCGCCTTGATTCCGCGCTCCTTCGGGTGCAAGAGCTCGTACATCGACTTGCGATAGATCTCGAAACGCCCGTCGACGCTGGGGTCGTAGACCATGCACTGGGGCTGCGGATCCAGGAGCTTGCCGGACGCATCGACGTACCGGCTGCGAAAGAAATCGTTCTCCGCGTTCCTGGGCTTGCCGCAGATCTCGGGACCGATCGCGTTGTTGTGCATGAACGGAGCCGTGGCCCAAACGTTGAGCAGCGAGATGTTGCGATAGTAGCCGCGGCCGTTGTCCTTCGCTTCCTTGCGTTCGGGGATGTCCGCCACGACCGGCCGACCGCGCATCGTCTCGGAGCCGTACTCGGAATAGAGATGCCCGGCCATGTGGTTCGAGTGCAGGGCCCGGCAGCGGAACGTGCCCACCTCGGTCACCGGGGTCGAGGCGTCGTTGCCGAGGAAATCCTTACGGATCTTGCGCGGATGATCCTCCGCCACCGCGTGGAAATCGCGCGTCTTGAACGAGTCCGCCGGCGTATCGGGAAGGCTCGAGTGGCAGCGCGCGCAGTTCTCGGCGAACAGCACGCGGCCGCGGCGTACGGCGTCGGGGCCGAATTCCTTCTCGAGATCGGCGATCAGGTCCTGGCGCGTGTACGTCCGGGCACTGGCGTCCTTCGCCTTGCGCTCGCGGTCACGAGCGACGTAAAGGTCGGTCTCGTCGCTTTCGGCCGAGAGGAAGAAGTCGAGCACGTTCGTGAGGCGATCTTCGATCGCGCGGAAGTGCGGGCAGTCGCGCCGGCATTGGCCGATGTTGAATGCGGTTTGGCCAAAGCCCCGCTGCGCCGGGTCGACCTGGCGAAAGTCGGTCAGGTGATTGACCCAGCAGGCTTCCGCGCAGGAGCCGATGTTGAAGTAGACGCGCTGGATCGCTTCGAGGCCGCCGATCGAATCCTCGCCGCCCTTCAGGATGTGGTGGACACCGGGACGGCCGAGCGTCGTGTCATCGCTTCTCGTGCTCTTCACCCAGCACTTGCCGTCGCGTCCGGGCTCGCACCAGCACTTGCTCTCGTCCTTCTCGGTGCCGCAGGTGTTCGCCTTGCGCCACTTGGTGATGACCTCGCCGGGAAACAGCGCGCGCTGCGAGAGATTGATGATCGAATTCATCGTCCCCGGATTGTTGACCTGGTCGTGCGAAATCGCCGACGTGTCGGTGACGCCCGGCCGCGCATGCGTGAACATCTGCCATTCGATGCTCGTCTTCGGCATGCCGGAGCCCAGGAGCTCCGACATCCGCGAGTACTGATTGCCGACGAGACCCTTGATGTTCTCCCACTTCGGGTGCGCCGGATCCTTCGGTGGATTGAGCGGGTCGAACGCGATGTGACAGGAGCCGCACGTGGTGCCGATCAGGAACGGCGGCTCGTACGACGCGTCGGCGAGCTTGCTCACGCGCTCGTCCGACGGGATGCCGGTCGTCTTGATCATCTGCTTGCGGAAGCCGTCCCAGTTGGCGAGGTTGCCGCCGTTCAGCTGTCGCCACTTCTCGGCATCGAACCGCGGATTCGGAAACTTGCGCAGCCCGAGCGCGCCGGTCGAGGTGCCGAACTTCAAATCGCACGACGAATGCCTCTGGTCGAGGGTGCCGCCCTTGGTGTGGGGATCGTTGGCGTCGACGGCGGCGTCCTTCAGTCCGCACGCCGGATCGATGTAGCCCGTCTTGCCCACGTACTTGAGCAGCACGTCGTCGCCGGGACACCAGTCGAAACCGAAGGTCTCGCTCGGGGTCTTCGCGGGGCAATCCGGGTCGCCCGGCTTGCAGCAGGCCGGATCGTTGATGATGCCCCAGGCCGCGAAGCGATCGTCGCGCTGGTCGGTGCGGAGCACGCGATACCAGTCGACCAGCACGCCGATGCGCTGCTGGAACGTATACGTGTGGAAGCGGTCGTTGCCCGCCGTGGCCTTGTACCAGATGAGGCGGCCGACGCATGCCGAATCGCTCAATCCTTCGCGCGCGCACGCTTCGATGTACGGCGCGTCCTGATCGACGGCGGAGTTCTCGGGGACGGGACGGGACGGCGGAGCGGTCGCGGTCGGGGCGGTCACCGCCTGGGTGATTCCGGGGGTCGTATCGACGACGTAGACAGCGATGACGATCAGGATCGCCGACGCAATGAGAAGAACGCGCTTCATGCCCACTCCTCGAACCGTTTCGATGCTGCCGCACGACAAACACTCGGCGCCCCGTTATCGGCGCCTTGGTTCCCCCTCCCCCGGTTTTGTCTTTAGTGGGCGGTGCTCAAACGACGGTCCCTGGCGCACGTGGAACACGATCTCCAGGGGCGTTAACGCAGTTCCTACCGGACTTCAAACGCAGCGCATTATGCACTCATCGCATTTCCGCAAGTAGGTCCCTGGCCCATGCCCGTCAGCACAACGTCTTCAACTCCTCGGCCGGCAGCCGCAGAAGCTTGTGGCCGTTCTCGGTGACGAGCGCGACCATCTCGTCGGTACCGCCGTGGCCGCTGCCCGAACCTGTGTCCCAGAGCGCGACGAGCGTCAGCTCCTTGCAATGCATGGCCAGCGCGTTGAACATGAGCCACACCGCGGAGCGCTGCCAGACGTCGTAGCCCTCGCGGCCGCGCAGCCATCGCGGCAACTCCTCGCTCTCCATCATCACGCGTGGCGCGAGCCGGGCGCAGAGTCGGTAGTAGCGCTCGACCCACTCCGGCCCGCCCTGCTGCACGGACGTGACGCAGTAGCGCTCGCGCGGCAGCGCGATCAGCATCCGCGTCGGAATACCGAGCTCGGCGCAGACTTCGTGGAACAACGTGTCTCCGCCGCACGCACCGCCCGCGATTCCGACGATGCTTCCGTTGGCGAGCGCCTGTTCCGCTGCGATCGCTTCGCGCATCATCTGGCGGGCGCGCTCCTCGGCCGCCTTTGTCGGCGGAAATCGCGGCTTCCTGCGCGACGAGTCGTCGATCATGTGCCCCGTGAACAACAGCACGCGCGTCGGCGCTTCGACGCCGCGTGCCTGCGCAGGCTTGCCGCCCATCAGCTCGGCGACCGCCGCGAGCGCCGCCGCCGCGAAATCGCTGCGCACGCCGAGCTGCCAGTACACCGCCAGCTGTTCGTGAACCGTGGTCATGAGGGAGATCGGCTCGTCGGCGAGCGCGTCGCGGTAGCGCTGCGCCACCGCCTTTGGACGCGGCGAGGTGAGGAAGGCGTAGTCGGCCTCCAGGAGCTCCAGGCGGGACTTGTCCTCCACGTCCGGGACCACCTGGCGCTGCACCGCGTCGCGATGAGCCTTGAGCGAGAACTGCAGCGTGCTCGCGAGCTGGCCGAACTGCGTCTCGCTCGCGGCAAGCGCACGCTCGGCATCGTCGTCGCTGTCGAAGCGCTCCGACCACGTGCTCTTGAACTTGCGCGCGAGCTCGTTGCGTATCGCCACGAGTCCCAGCGCGGCGAGTCCCGATTGCGGGCGATTCAAGTCCTGGCAGAACGCGTCGAGGTACCACTTGAGCGCTTCTTCGAGCTCCGGCGCGCGCAGCGCCGTGGTGCACGCCTCCTCGCCGGATTTGCTGGCGAAGCACGTCTGCCAGCGAGCCACCACCATGCGGCCGTAGAGCGCGAGCGCCTCGGCCCGCTGATGCGGATCGGCGGCTCCCGAAGCGATCACCCGCTGGATCGCCTGGCTCGACTGCGTCAATCGTCCGAGCCGGCGGTAGATCGTTGCAAGCCGCATGTCCGCCTCGACGTCGTCGGGCCGCAGCGTGCGCAGCATCTCGAACGATTCGCGCGCGCCGGGATTGGACTTGAGCTCGAACTGCGCGCGCCCCACGAGGCGCAGGCCCTCGCTCGCCCATTCGAACGTGCTGGCTTCGTGCGCGAGCAGGCGCAGGTCGCCGCGCTGGTCCGCGACGAACGCCGCCTCGACAGCTTCGCGAAAGTCGCTCGGCACCACCTGCAGCGCCGTCGGGTCGGGCGCCCTCAGGTTCGGGAGCACCTGGTAGACCGGGCTGTCGACTCGCGCGGAATCGAGCGTCGCCTTGAGTGCGCGCGCGAGCGCCGCCACGCACGTGCCAGGGCTCTCCTGGTCGTACGAGAGATAGCGGTCCGTCCGGAGGTCGAACGGATACTCGTCCAGATTGGCGCGCAGCAGGAACGTCGCATTCGGCCGCATCCCGTGGCGGATGCCAAGCTCGTAGAACACGTTCGCGTTGTGGATCGAGATGTCGGCGATGACGAGATCGGCGCACACCAGGAGCCGGAACATGTCCTCGCGGATGTTTCCCTGCTCGACGATCTCCGTCGTCGTGCTGCCCGCGAGGCCGATTTGCGCGAGCGCGGGCTGGATCAGCTTCTCTTCGATCACGTCGAAGTTCACGCCTGCCTTCGTTCCGAAGGGCCGAATGATGAAAGCACGGGTCATCGGCGTGCTTTCACGTTCCGCGACGATGCGCCGTCAGGTGATGGACAGCACATGCCGGATGAAGTCGGCCTTCGCGCGCGTGTACGCAGCGCGATCGCCGCAGAACCGGGCGCCGAGCTCGATCTTCGTCCGCTCGTATTCGCGGGACAGTTCGACATTCCCGCGCAGCGCGTCGCGGAAGCGGAGATAGTCGCTCCACTGTCGGCTTCCGTGCTCGACGAGGTGCACATGGTGCGTCCGCTCGGCGCCCTTCTCGAACGTGTAGTCGTTCTCAAGGTCGACCCAGTGCGCGTATCGATAGCCGAGGCGCGCCAGCGCCGTTGCGCAAGACGGCACTATTGCGTACGCGCGGATGGCGACCGCGATGTCGAGGATCGGCTTCGCCATGAGCCCCGGAACCGCGGTGCTTCCCACGTGCTCGACGTCCTGCGCCAGCTCGCCGAGCGCGGCGCGCAATTCCGCCGCCTCCATCCGGAACAGCTCGGCCCAGAGCGGCGTGTACGCGTGCAGCCGCACGGTGCCCGGCGGCACGCCAAGCACGTGCTCTCCGGCACGCGTGTCGAGGATGGACGGATTGTCCCTGCTTTTTCCAAAGGCGCCCGGCAATGCCATTTGCATATCTTGCCGCTTCGGCACACGATAGGCAATCGATGTTCGACGGCTAGCCGCAAGCGGAGCACGGAGCATGGCTGAAAGCATCCAGGTTCGTCTCGTCAACGTCGAGTTCCTGCGGCCGGGACCGCCGCAGAACCAGCTGCTGTCGCCCCTCACCCAGTATCTTGCGATCTGCGGCGAAGCCGGGGCGGGCGTCGTGACCGTTCCGTACGAGCACGCGACGTTCGAGCGCAAGCTCAAGGAGCTGCGGTACGAAACCGGCGATCCCGGCGACCGGTTGGCCATGCTGCACGACATGGGTGTCGACATGGGCCGCATCCTCGGCGCCGTTCCGGGACTGCCGGGCAGCCTTGCAGTCGATCCCGACCATGACGGCGTGCTCGTCCACTTGCGCCTCACCGTGTCCGCCTCCGAGCTCGCGCTGCTGCCGTTCGAGTTCGCGAAAATCCCCGTCGGACCGAACGCGACCGCGGAAGGCTGGCTTGCGCTGCAGACGCGCCCGCCCGTCGCGCTCACCCGCCACATTCGGAACGTGTCTGCCGAAAGCGTCGTGTGGCCCCATCGGCCTCGAATCCTGTTCGTGGCCGGGGACCCCGACGTCATCCCGTTCGTCGAGCATCGCGCTGCCCTGCTCCAGGCCATCGGGCCGTTCGCCTTTCCGGGCCGTGACGATTCGGCAAAATCCGCCGATGGCTCGCGCGAGCAATTCGGCGAGCTCTTGACGATTCTGGTCAACCCGACGCTCAACGACGTGTTCCGCGAGTGCCGCGACGCACGCTACACGCACGTCCACATCCTTACGCACGGCGACTTCGACGACGCAGCATCGGACTCGTATGGCCGCTCGTACGGTCTTGTGCTGCGCGGCTCGGAGTCAGGCTCCGACGTCGTCTCCGGCGAGCGCTTCGCGAGCGCGCTCACGGCAATCATCGACGGGCGCACCCATCGTCCAACCGTCATCAGCGTCGCAAGCTGCGACAGCGGCAACGTGGGATCGGTCGTGCGCCCGGGCGCGAGCTTTGCGCATGCGCTCCATCAAGGCGGCGTGCCGCTCGTGGTCGCGTCCCAGTTTCCGCTCAGCGTCGAGGGATCGGTGCCGCTGGTCGCGACGCTGTATCGCGGATTGCTGTGGGGCGACCATCCGCTCGTGCTGCTGCGAGAGATCCGGGCGGAGCTGCATGCGCGCTACACGTCGCGGTGGCACGACTGGGCAAGCCTCGTCGTCTACGAGGCGCTGCCGCGCGACATGGCGCAGCAGCTGGAACGTGCGCGATACTTCCAGGCGAAGCGCGCCGTCGATGCGGCGCTCGAAGGAATCGACGGTGCGGTGGAGGGCGCCGTCTTCAGCTCCGACGCGAGCCGAACCGATGCCGGGGCCGCTCTCGCCGATCTGTACGCGGCGACCGCGCACGCCCTGGCGCATCTTCCCGTCGATGGCGCCTTCGCCGTCGAATGCACCGGGCTTCGCGCGAGCGCAGGCAAGCGTCTTGCGCAGGTGGCCTTTGCGCTCGAAGGGAAGGGATTCGCGAACCCGTTCACGAAGGACTGCGTCGCGCTCCTCGACGACGCGCGAGCCGACTACGAACGCGCCGTGCGCGGACTGCTCGTCGGCGACGGCCGTACGCTGCAGCACATAGCGACGCTGCATTGGCTTGCGGTCCAGCTCGAATCGCTGTCGGCGGTGCTGGGCAAGCCGTCGGAACCGGGCCGATGGGAAGCGGCGAAGCTTTGCGCGGACATGTATGCCGGGCACGCGGAGCTCGAGCAGCGTGCCTGGGCGCAGGGAAGCCTCGCCGAGCTGTGGCTCCTGAGACTCGCGCGCTCCGGACCGCAAACGGACGAGGCGGCTGTCCGGGATGCGGCGGACCGTGCGTTGCGGCATGCACGGGGGCTCGCGCAGTTGTACCCGTCCCGCGACGCCTTTCCCGTCGCCTCGACGCGGCGGCAGTTCGCACGTTACGTCGACTGGTGGGGCGATCCGCGGTTCGAGCGCGATTTGTCGGCGCAGGGCGTCGATCGTCACGCCGCCTGGAGCGGCGCCGGTGGACTGCTGGAAGTCGCCGCGGCGGTCGTTGGAATTCTGCAGCCGAAATCGGCAACGGGTACTCTGCTCGCTCCACCTCGGACGGCAGCGGGGGAGCCATCGATGCCTGCGACTGCCGCCGCGAATTCGTCGACGGCAAGACACGCCGAGGATGATGCTCCGGCGCTTGCCGCGCCTGCGGGTGGAACACGGCCGCAGCGACCCGGGAGCAACGGGGCCTTCTTCGACGTCCGGATGCTGCCGGCCGGAAACGGCGACTGTCTCTGGATCGAATACGGCGACAAGGGCACCACGCATCGTCTGCTGATCGATGGCGGCACGCAGCCGAGCGCAACCGGACTGCTGAAGCACGTCGCAGCCCTGCCGGAGCGCGACCGGCAGTTCGAGCTCCTCGTTTGCTCGCATATCGATTCGGACCACATCGGCGGCGTTCTGCCCCTCATGAAGACGGTCGCGCAGGGGGTACGTTTCGGCGATGTGTGGTTCAACGGATGGCGGCATCTTTCCGGTCAGCTCGGCTCGAAGCAGGGCGAGATGTTCTCATCGGCGATCGAGGACCTGCATCTGCCGTGGAACGCGTGGCGCCAGGGGCACGCGATCGTCGTCGACGGCGACGATCTGCCGACCGCCACGCTGCCCGGAGGAATGAAGATCACGTTGCTTTCGCCGACGCCGCCGCAGCTCGAGAAGCTGGCGCCGGCGTGGCAGCAGGAGCTCAAGAAGGCCGGACTGGTGCCGGGCGCCCACGTCGACTACAGCCGCTTCCTCAAAGGCTCCCCGTCAACGTCGACCGACGTCGACAAGCTCGCCGACACGCCGTTCGATGGCGACGCGGCGCCGGCCAACGGGTCGAGCATCGCGGTCCTCGCCGAGTTCGGCGGCGCAAGCATTCTGTTGGGTGCGGATGCCCACGACCCGGTGTTGCGCGAAAGCGTCCGCAAGCTGCTGCGAAAGCGCGGCGTCGACCGGCTGAAGCTCGACGCGCTCAAGGTGTCGCATCACGCGAGCCAGAACAATCTCAGCAAGGACCTTCTCGCGCTCATCGACTGCAGGCGCTACTGCATCTCGACGAACGGCGATTACTTCTGCCATCCCGACCGCGAGGCGATCGGCCGCATCATCAAGTACGGCGGCGCGAGCCCGGAGCTCTCGTTCAACTACCTCACCCGCTACAACGAAATCTGGAAGCGGCCGGACCTGCAGGAGCGCTACAGGTATTCCGCCCGCTATCCGGAACAAGCGGATGAAGGTGTGGGGGTGTCGCTGCTTGCCGCCCGTTAGCCCATCTGGCCACGGCTGGACCGGCGAACGTTTCCGGCGCTCATCATGGGCACGCGGGCCGAGGGCGTGATCAGGATCTTCATCTCCTACCGGCGCGATGACGCGAGCGCCAACGCAGGGCGACTGTGCGATTGGCTGCAGCGCCAATTCAAGCCCGACAACGTGTTCCTGGACGTCGACACGATCGCGCCCGGCGATGACTTTCCGAAGGTGCTGCGGGAAACGCTGGCGAAGACCGACGTGCTGGTCGCCGTCGTGGGCAAGGCATGGGCCACGATTTGCGACGCGGCCGGCCGTCGGCGAATCGCGAACGCCGATGACTTCGTCGCGCTGGAAGTGGCAACGGCGCTCGAGCGAGGCATCAAGGTGATACCGGTGCTCGTGGGCGGTGCGTCGATGCCGAAGGCGGAAGACCTGCCGCCGCGGCTCGCGAAGCTCGCCGACTGCAATGCAGTCCCGATCGACGATAGCCGCTTTCGCCAGGACTTCGACAATCTCGTCGACGGCATCCTCGGCCGGCCGCGGGGCTTCGCGCGGCGCGAGCTCGATCGGCTCCAGCGCGGGATGCGAGTTCTCAAAGCGGGATCGCTGCTCGCGCCTGCGCTTGCGCTCGCGCTGCTCCTCACCGCGTGGATGCAGGTCTTCGATTTCCTTTTGCTCGACACCCGTGTCGCGAGCTACAGCATGTGGCTGGGCGAGCGCTTCGCCGCAGCGCCGGCGGAATCGCCGGTCGTGCTCGTCGCGATCGACGACGAGACGGAGAAGCGCCTGCGCAAGTACGAGCGAACCGCTTCGTGGCGGCTGGATCATGCGAAGGTGATCGACCGCCTGATCGAGCTCGGTGCGCGCACGATCGCCTTCGACATCTACATCGAGAACCCCGTCGGTGACGGCTCGGCGGATCTGGCGCTCGCCGCCGCGATCGCTCGCGCGGGCGAGAGAAAGGTTCCGGTGATCGTGGGCATTCGGGGGTTCTCGTCCGGCGCGCCGACCGTGCTCCCCGCCTTGCAAAGCGTGACGGCTGGCAAGGATTCGCTCACGGGATCGCTGTGCATCGGCAATCGGCTGGGCTACGCGTTCTATGCTCCGCTGGCGATCGATGCGAACCGCAGGAGTCGACACGAGCGACCGGCGGTGAATCCCGCGCTCGGTCTGATGGCCGTCCATCCGGGCAAGCTCGAGGCGATCGACGAGGAGCGTGGCGAGATCAGAATCCGCGATTCGACGACGCACGACGACCGATTCGCCCCTTACTCGCTGCTCCAGCGCGAAGACAGAAGCGACAAATGCCCGACGCTGGGCCAGGGCCCGCTCGCGAGCGATGGCAAGCCCGCCGCGGCGGCGACGGTTGCGATGCTGCTGCTGCGGCTTGCTCCCAACGGTTACTGGCACGAGCCTGCGCGCCACATTTCCTACGCGAACGTGTTGGATTCTGCACCAGGCGCCGTGTTGCCTCCGCTCGCCGGCAAGATCGCGCTCGTCGGGGTGACGCTGCGCGACGAAGACAAGCACGACGTCGTCCGCGGCTGGACGACGGAAAGGGTCTACGGTATGGAGCTCCACGCCGATACCATCGCCAACCTTTCGCGTGGCATCGCCGTCCGGCCTCTCGGACCGACAGCGCAGTGGGTTCTCATGCTCGCGCTCGCGGCGGCTGGTGCGGCGCTCTCCTTCGTTCTTTTCGACCGCCCCCGCTGGCAGCGTCGCCTCGTCCTCGCGGCGCTGCTCGTCGTGTATGCAGCCGCGGGCGTCGCGTGCTACCTTGCGTTCGACATTCTGCTCAATACGCTGTACGACATTTCGGCCTTCGCGCTGGCGTACGCTTGGATCTCGCGCCTGCAGCGAAAGGCGCCCGGGGTTCTCGCGGAGGGTTCGTCATGAGAAGGGCAACCGTGCGCAGCGCAGAGTGGCGTCGCGCAATCTGGCTCTCGCTCGTGCTGCAGGTTTTGTGCCTTGCGGAAGCGGCGAGCGGCCAGGTCCCGCCGCCCGCGTACGGCACGACCGAGCCGGCGTTCATCGCCCTGGTGGCGCGCGTCGACCCGCTCGACCCCACCCGTTACGTCGACGTTGCGCCCGACGAGCAATCCCGCGTGGTCGCTTTCTTTCGTGGCGGCCAGCGGCTGCCATTCAGCGTTCCGCAGGTGCTGGAGCGCGACGACGAGTTCGAAACCGCGCGCGACGTCATGGCCGTCATTCGCTATCCGATCGGCGACGTGTACGTCGACGCCGGCACGCGCGTGCGCATCGGGTCGCTCGATGTGCTATTCGGACGGGTGTTCGCGAAAGTGAAGGGGTTCTTCTCCGTCGAGAACCAGAACGTCGTCGCCGGCGTGGAGGGAACCGAGTTCGCGTTCGAGGTGGCGCGCGACGGCTCGACGGAGATCACCGTGCTCGACGGCGCAGTCCTGAGCTCTTCCAAGCGCCTCCCGTGGAAGCCGCTGCGCGTGACGCGCCACCAGGCGTTCTGGGTCACCGATTCCGGAATGCAGATCAAGGTGGGAGCCGCGCCCGCGACAGAGCTCGCGCAATTGCAGCGATGGGTTGACCGCGCGGACAGGGCGGTTGCGGTGCTGGCCCCGCGCGAGCCTCAAGCGCCACCGCCCGGCCTGCCACCCCAGCCTCAACCGCAACAATCGGTGCCTCAGCCGATGCAACCGGTGCCGCAGCCGCTGCAGCCGGGCCCGCCGCCGGTGCAGTCCACGACTCCACCGGTGATCGTGCTGCCCGTTCCGACGATTACGGACCCGTCCGGCTATTGTTGCGACACCACTGGAGCGGTGTATCCGTCGGCCGCAGGCGCATGCCGCGGCCGGCTCTACCAATACAGGGCCGACGCCTTGGCACAATGCGGGGACAGGAGAGGTTTCTGCTGCGCCAACAATCGGGTGTTCGAAACCATCCCGTCGCAGTGCACCGGGATTTTCTCGTACAACCAGGCGAGCGTCAGGGAAAGCTGCGCTGCGCCGGCCGCGACGGGCTGGTGCTGCGCGGGCGGCAGGGTTTCGCAGACGCGACAGGATCGCTGTGGCGGGACGTTCACGCTCTCGCAGTCGGAAGCGCTCAAGGCGTGCAAGGGCGCGACCGTTCCGCCGCCGACGAATACTGGTCCGGTCATCGGCAAGCCGTCGTCCGACGCGCCGAGGACCAAAGTCGACACGGGCAAGGTCGTGAAGCAACTCCCCTCCGAGCCGGCGAAGTCGAACGTGGAGTCGACCAAGGTGCCGAAGCAGCCGGCCACCGACGCGCCGAAGACGAAGGTCGAGTCGAGCAAAGTAATCAAGAAACCACCGCCGTCCTCCGACGGCCCGGTGGTGAAGTAGTGCGACTTCCCGTCAAGGCTCCAGAAGCTTCGTCGCATCGAGCTCGATCGTCTTGAATCCCCATCGTTGCGCCGTCGCCACGAGATGCGCGGTGCCGCCAGGTCCATCCGCTTCACGTTCGCGGTTGTAGAGCGCGATCAGCGTCAGGTGCCGCGGATGGATCGCGAGCGCATTGAACATCATCCAGAGATTGTTGCGGCGCCAGATGTCGTAATCCGGCTTGTCGGCCAGCCAGCGCGGCAACGCCTTGTCGTCCTGCAGAACGCGGGCGGGCAATCGCTCGCACAACGCGCGGTACCGCTCGACCCAATCCGGTCCGCCATGCTGCACCGATGCGACCTGGAAACGATCGCCCGGCAACGCGAGAAAGAGCCGCGTCAGTATGCCAAGCGCGGCGCACGTCTCATGGAACAGGATGTCGCCGCCGCACGCTCCGCCGGCGATGCCGAGCGACACGCCGTCCGGCGCGGCCATCTCGTCGCGCAGCGCCCCCTCGATGAGCGCGCGCGCCGTGGCTTCGGCTTTTGCCGTCCGCGGAAACCGCATCTTGTCCGGCGGTCGCCCGGGTGCATCGACCATGTGGCCTGTGAAGAGCACCACCCGCTGCAATCGATCCTGCGCCGCCGGCATCTTTCCCGCAGCGGCGAGCGCCTCGTCGATGACACCAAGCGCAGCCGCGACGTTGTCGGCGAGCAGACCCAGCGCTTCGAACATTTCGATGTTCCTGCGCACGGCGGAAATCGAAAACGGCTCGTTCCGCACGCGCGCGAGCGCCTTGCGGTACTCGTTCTGGACGCGCGCCGGCTTGTCGCTCGTCAGGAACATCACGTCGGC
>Ga0068864_100002569_pt1 | contig 14986 bp, 9 predicted proteins | sample KBSSwiS72_FD_66586 | JGI IMG/M metagenome (GOLD analysis project Ga0068864, IMG submission 66586) | Switchgrass rhizosphere microbial communities from Kellogg Biological Station, Michigan, USA - KBS Switchgrass S7-2 | ecosystem: Host-associated > Plants > Roots > Rhizosphere > Soil ... | reverse complement strand
TTGATTACGAACATAAAGCTTTGTCCGGCTTCGTCATGCTGTTGTCTGAGCTCCAACGTGCGCAGTCCGGTGCGCGAGATCCTCTCGTCCGTGACTCGGCCGTTTACCAGACTGCGGGCGCGGAAGCTGTAGAGTGGTTGTGCGCCCAGTCCGTTGGGCCACCACAGCTTCGGTTTTGAGACTCTGAAGTTGAATGTGACTTGATTCGTTCCCGGCTGAAGATCGATCTGTTCTTTACCGGCATTGACTTTATCTGTCAGGTTTTCAAGCAGGACCGTAGCGACGCCGTTCGTGCCGGCTTCGATTTCGACATTGGCTATCAGTTCGGCGACGTCGGGTGAAATCTTTTTGACTACTATCTGGAGGTCATCCACACGCGCGTGGTCCCACGCTTCTATAAAAACTGGACGCCAGACACCACTGGTTACGAATCGTGGCCCCCAATCCCAGCCGTAGTGGTATGGGGCCTTTCGTGTGTAGGGCGACGTTTTTTCTCCCTGATCGTTCGGCGCGGGAAGTTGGTAGTTCAATTTCGCCATCACCGGCAGAATCTCATTGATAGGTGAACGAAATACAATTCGCAACGTGTTCTCGCCGGGTTTAAGTTTTGACTTGGCGTTCACGCGCCAGGTGCGAAACATGTTGTCTGCCTGGAGCACCAATTGCTCGTTAAGATACACGCCGGCGTAGGTGTCGAGACCTTCGAAGACGAGTTCCACGTTTTCGCGCTCGACCGTCTGTGCGGTGACTCTGAAACTGGTTCTGTATTCCCAATCAGTCTTGCCAATCCACTGTTGTTTCTTTTCGTTGTCGCGATAAAACGGATCGTCGATCAGTTTGTTGGCAAGCAGATCGGTGTGGACGCAGCCGGGTACGGTCGCGTTATACCAATCGGTTTTTCCGACCTCCCGAAACTGCCATCCGGAGTGGATCTTCATTACGGTAGCTGATTGTGCCTTCGCAGCAAGAAGCGGAAGCAACAGTAAAAGTGGGCCAATACACCAGCAGAGTTTTGTGCTCAAAGCTGAACCTCTAAAATTTTATTTTGCTTTCTGAATTCGCGCCTGATAAAAGAGGCGCGTGCCGAAACTAATTCAACGATTGATTACGTTGTTAGTGTTTCTCGCTATTTTGCCTCACGTGTCAACTCTTGCGAGCCATGCTGCCGGTCAGACAAGCGAAAAACCGGTGAATCTCGCGGCGCGATTCGGGCGTTTACGGCGCGGGATCAATTTGAGTCACTGGTTTTCGCAAGCGGCCAATTACTCGAAAACGCATCTCGAAACTCATACCACGGCCCAGGACATTGCACTGATCAAGTCGATGGGTTTCGACCACGTGCGCTTTCCAATTGAACCGGCGCCATTGCTTAGCGACACGCCCGATCCTGCGATTCTTAACACCACCTATCTCGGCTACGTCGATAGTGCGATCGATATGATCCTGGCCACGGGACTGGCCGTAATCATCGATATTCATCCGAGCGATGAGTTCAAACTCAGAATGGCTCGTGACGAGCGCGGTATCGAAGCTTTCCGTAAATTCTGGCGCGAATTCGCGTCTCATTTAGCAAAGCGAGATCCGGAATCCGTTTTTCTTGAAGTGATAAACGAGCCGATGGTCGAAGATCCTTATCGCTGGTACGGCATTCAGGGAAAGCTGATCGATGATATTCGAGCAGGCGCGCCAAATCACACGATCATTGCCGGCGGGCATCGCTGGTCGGGACTGTCCGAGATGCTTTTTCTCGAGCCATACGCCGACTCTAATGTGATCTACAACTTTCATTACTACGAACCGTTCGCCTTCACACATCAGGGCGCAACGTGGGCTGGTTCGAATCTTCCGTTCTATAAGAACGTACCATATCCATCTTCGCCGGAAGCCGTAAAGCTCCTGCTCGACACAATCCCCGACGATCCGGCGCGATACAATCTCCTTCGTTACGGCGAAGATAACTGGAACGCACAGCGAATCGATCGAGAGCTCGGCGCAGCCGCTACGTGGGCCGCGAAACATCACGTCTATATCACGTGTAATGAGTTTGGCGCCTTTCGCAAAGTCGTGAAGGCAGTAGATCGTGCGGTGTGGCTTCAGGATATGCGCCTTGCGTTGGAGAAGCACGGCATCGGTTGGACCATGTGGGATTACGCGGGAGGTTTTGCAGCGGTCAATAAGACAAGTGGGAAGGCGCAGGAGGATCCCGAGGTATTAAAAGCCCTTGGGTTAAAGCGTTAGACAGGATTTACAAGATTGCCGGATTTATTTATGAGAAGACTGAACACTGCTATCGCCCTTTGTTTTCTTTTCTTTGTCGCATCACTTTGCTTCGCCAATTCGCGTCCCGATAAAAAAGTTTCCTTCAATCAGGATTGGCGCTTTCAGCTTGGCGATGTCTCCAACGCACAGGACGCAGGTTTCAACAATTCTCAGTGGCGGAAATTAAATCTGCCGCACGACTGGAGTATCGAAGGCGACTTCAGTGAAAAGGCTCCTTCTGGGCGAACCAAAAACCAGGCCGAATCGTTTTGAAAGCAGGCTCAGACAATCTGCCGTCTGCATCGCTTGTAATCAACACTCGATGAGTTGTTGCCTGGCTGCTAACGAACATTGCGACGCATAAATCTCAAAAAAGCGAATGTGGCCCGCGCGGATACCATTCGCTTTATCAACCGTCAAATCGTGCTCAACTACGTCCGTGAGAAGGAGCCCATCTCGCGTGCTGAGATCTGTCACGAGACGGAGCTGCAACGGTCAACAGTTTCGGTGATCGTAGGTGAGTTGATGACCAAAGGGTTGATATACGAAGTTGAGGGTGAATCGACTGGAGGACGCCCGCCGACTTTGCTTCGCCTGCGAGCCGGCGCTTGCATGGCAATCGGTGTCGATGTGGGTACAGCCCAAACAACCCTTGCGGTCGCTGACCTCGCCGGCGGACTCGTCGAGAAGGAAACGTTTGCCACGGATCCCGATATGACGGCCTCCTATCACAGGATCGTTTCGTGTTTACAGGGTTTCATCAAGAGGTATGCAAACATTGAAGGTATCGGTGTTTGTGTACCGGGCTTGGTCGATCCCGAAACTGGTAACGTTCTCTTCATTCCCCATTTCAAATGGCGCAATTGGTCGCTCGCCTCAGATCTGCAGGAGGCCACCGGACTATCGGTGACGATAGACAACGATGCGAATGCGGCGGCGCTGGCTGAATTGTGGTTGGGCCGGCCAGAGATTAGAGATGGGCGCGACTTCATTCTGGTTCTCGTTGAGGAAGGACTGGGAACGGGAATCATATTTGACGGACAGGTTTATCAGGGAGTCGCAGGCGCGGCGGGCGAATTCGGCCACATGACAATTGGGAAGGGAGCTCCCGTAGTGTGTGCGGCGGGAAGTGACGAGTGTTGGGAAGCCTTCGCTTCGGAGCGTGCGGCGCTCGCTCGCTACCGGCAGCGGGTTGGCGCGGCAGGGTCGGAGATCACCTTCCTCAAGCTAATCGAAAATGCGTTTGCTAATGACACCTCCGCTAAAGAGGCTTTGCTTGAGACTGCACATTACCTTGGCCTGGGAATCTCAAATCTCACCAAAGGATTGAGTCCGGAAGCGGTAATCCTGGCTGGTGACATCGCACGCGCATGGCCTCTGATAGCCGACGAGCTACAGAACACACTGGCAGTCAACACGATTTGCAGTGATTTACCTTCGGCTCCTGTTTTTGCCTCGAGCCTGGTAGAGGACACGCGTCTGATGGGCGCTCTGAGTCTGGTGCTTGCCCGCAAGTTTGCTCCGGTCGTGCCCGCTTAGTCCAGAATTTCGTATAGCACGCCAAAATTTCCAATCGGAAGAACGATGATCCTCGTCCTACGTTGTCACATTACTAAGCTTTTCGTTGATTGATGGCCTGGTCGTGCGCGGCACTGTCGTTGCTTGGCCGAATTTCGGGATTGCAACTTGGATCCGTCCGACCGGTATAAAAGAAAACTTAGGGTCTCATAAAAAAACTCTTGACAAAGAGTTCGAATTAGGAGTACTAACGCTTTTGCCCGGTCGTCGAACAAACCCTCTTTAAGTCATAACTATTTGGAAGAAACCTGTTTTTATGTCGCCGAAAAGCAGTCGGATTTTTGAATTTTTAACTTTTGTCCGGTCATCGAACGAACCCGCTGACCCCTCAGTCCGAGGCAGTGGGCGTTCAGCCCCTGAGTCGTTCAAAGTACCTGAATTTCGCTCCACCGGAGGAGAGTATGACTCTACGAAGCCTGCACAGGAATGCGACGCTCATCGTTTCCCTCTTTGTGTTTTCCCTGACAATGCTTGCGAATATGCAGCCGGTAGTTGCTCAAACTACAGGGAGCGCGTCACTGCGCGGCACGGTCAAGGATCCGCAGGGCGCGATCATCCGCGATGCCATCGTCACGATCACCAATGAGCGCACTAAGGATGAACGCCAGACGAAATCCAGCGAAGACGGCACCTACACCTTCACTGCTCTAACGCCCGGCAACTACACCGTCAAAACGGAAGCGCCGGGCTTCAAGACAAAGACACAAACAGATTTTGCAATCGAGACGAGCGACACAAAGGGTCTCGACATCTCGATGGAGGTGGGCCAGCCGACTGAAACCGTCACCGTTACGGCAAACGCTGAGACTCTGCAAACAGAAACCGGCGCGAGAGAAAACACGATCACTTCGAAGCAGATTGATAACCTCTCGATCATCAGCCGCAGTTCACTGGAGTTGTTACGTATTCTGCCCGGCGTGGTCGCGCCTGATAACACGGCGCTCGAGAGCGTCTCTTTTGGCGGCGGTGCAAACCGAAACGCTGATTACCACGTGAATGGTCTACGTGGTGAGCAAAACAACATCTCGATCGACGGCTCGCGCATGATCGACATCGGCGCCAACAACGGAACCGTGATCACCGCGAACCCGGACATGGTCCAGGAAGTTAAGATCCAGACAAGCAATTACGCGGCGGAGCACGGTACCAGTGCGGTGCAAATCAGCGCCACGACCAAGGGCGGTAGCAGTTCTTTCCACGGCTCCATCTACGACTACCTGCGCAACCATAAATTCCAGGCCAATGATCGTTCGAACAGCATCAATGGCATTGCGCGACCGCAGAGCAAGTACAACTACCCGGGCGGAAACATCGGCGGACCGATCCTCCTGCCGTGGACCAATTTCAACCGGACTCGCGATAAGCTCTTCTTCTTCGTCGGCTACGAGCGTTATCACCAGCAAGTGGACGAAGGTTCTAACTTGTTCCGCGTGCCCACGCTGAAAGAGCGAACCGGTGACTTCAGTGAGTCAGCGCCTGGCTCGATCTTCGTTCCCGCCGGCTGCACTGCGAATGGCGTGACCGGTTCGAATAGTGCTAACAGCGCTAGTGATGCGGCGCCAAACAACGACCTGAGGCCCTGTGCCGATCCGTTTGGCCGGGCGCTCTTGAACTTCTTCCCGTTGCCAAATCGATCTGCTCCGTTTGGCCAGAACAACTACGTCTACAGCGTTCTCAGGCCGAACAATAGACAGCAGTTCACTTCCCGCTTTGACTACGCCGTCAGCGACAAAACGAAACTTTATGTTCGTTTCGCGCGCGAGTATGAAGAGCAGGGTTTCCCGCGTGGATTGTGGTGGGATTCGTCAAGCTATGAACTGCCGGGCAAGCTGACCAGTAAGAACCTGGGTCGCTCAGTGGTAGTAAATCTGACGAACATCATCAGTCCGACGATGACGAACGAGATTCTCTTCAGCGCCAGCAAGCTCAAACTAAACTACGACTTTAAGGAACCCGACAAGGTTTCCTATGAGGCGCTGGGATTGCCGCGCACTGGTTTCTTCCCGAGCCAGAACCCATACGTCCCGGTGAGCGTTCTGACCTGGGGCTCCGGCGATTTGCACACTGCCTATGGCTATCCAATCCTGGCGTGGAACGACAGCTTCGCCGTCACGGACAATCTGGTGAAGGTCCAAAATACGCACACCTGGAAATTCGGTGCGTTCATCGAGCAGGCAAACAAACGACAGCAGTCAAATAGTGACGTGAACGTTGTCATTGCGCAGTGGGGCCAGGTTAACGCCACTGGTAACAACTATGGCGACTTGTTTGTCGGCAAGCCGATCGAGTTCGCTCAGGGCACCGACCGTCCAATCGATAACTTCCGTTACTACAACTACGAGTTCTACGCGCAAGACAGTTGGAAGATGCGCCCGAACTTTACGGTTGAGGCGGGACTTCGCTTCGGTTACTTCCCGCAGAACTACGAACGAAAAGGACTCGGCGTTCTGTTTGATCCATCGAGCTACAATCGGAGCCAGGGGATCTTTATCAACGGCGACCGGTCAAAGCCGAATGGATTTGAGTTAGCGGCGCGAAACGACATCCCGAAAGGCGTATTGGACAACACGCCAGTTCAATGGATGCCGCGTTTGAACTTTGCGTGGGACGTCGGCGGCAAGGGCGATCTCGTCCTGCGAGCGGGTGCTGGTCTCTTCTACAACCGCGTGCAAGGTAACTACGACTATTACTCCAGCGGTGAAATGCCAAACACCTACCGCGCCACGGTCGATACTCCGTGGGGAGCTGCAAACGGAAATGGATTGTCGTTCAGCGATCTGAAGAACCTCGATCCGTTCAGCACGATTTCCAACGTCGACATCAACTCGCGTGATCTTGAATCAAACGAGGTTCCGAGAGTTGCCAATTTCAGTTTCACCGTTGAGAAGCGGCTGCCGTGGGATAACATTCTCTCGGTTGCATATGTCGGTACTCAAGGCCGGCACCTGCCGCAACGAAGAAATCTCAACATCGTCCCGCTGGGAGGGCTCTCAAATGGAATCATTCCGCTGAGTTCGCCCGTCACCGTAACTAACGGCGGTGTGTCGACAACCTACACCCAACTTAATCTGGCTGATCCAGTGCAGCGAGCCGGACTGGATGCATCAGTTCTCCGAGGGTTCAAGCCGTTCCCGGCTTACAACAACATTGGGCTTTATCAGTTTACCGGCACTTCAACCTACCACTCGTTACAAGCAACGCTGAGCCACAATGGCCGGAGCTTCCAATACTTTGCGACCTATACTTTTGGCAAAGCGCTTGGAACCGTAGCAACAAACGAGAGTGACGGCGCAGCATGGGCGGATCCGATCGATACCAGAAACAGAAGCTGGGGAGTTCTTCCTTTCGATCGAACGCACGTGTTCAATCTCTCCTACAACTGGAGCCTGCCTGACCTCGCGCGCGGTGGTTTTGCGAATATGGTCACCAGAGGCATTTTCAATGGTTGGCAGATATCAGGAATCACAACGGTTCAGAGCGGAACTCCGATTCGTCTGAGATTCACCGGCGACATCGCCGGCACCGGCAATTCGATCGCCTGGTATGGTTCAGATGCTTTCAACATTCCGAATTCCGGAGCCAGTTTGGGTGCCGTCACACCACTCTACCTCGGTAATCCGCAGGTGGGTGGAACGGCGTTGGGTGGGAAGGCATATGATCTGAGTAAGCTGGGGATTCCAACGTTCCCGAACACTGGACCATCGCAGCCACCGTTCTACATTCGATCTCCGGGCCGCAGCAACTTCGACATCTCGTTCTTCAAGAACTTCAACATTACTGAGTCGAAGAAGCTTCAGTTCCGGACCGGACTCTTCAACGTCTTCAATCAGGCGTATCCAACCATCATCAATGTTACTTCCACGAACCTGACTGGAAGCGACATCTTCTTGGCCCTGGATACGGTCTGCTTGCGCCGGGTCAATGTCCCGAATGGAAATGGCACCAACGTTTCCAATCCCTGCGATCCAACCGGGGGTTTCAGATTCACCGACGGGCGTGCGGGAGACCGCAGTGATACGGTTAACAACTTCGGCAAGATCGTGAACAAACACGGTCGTCGGATAGTTGAATTCGCGTTGAAGTTTACGTTCTAAGTCACCCAGTAGTTTTTATCCACAGGTTACACGGATTACAATCTGTGTAACCTGTGGATTGCTTTTTGAGGTGAGTTATGACGCAAGGTATTCGCGCTTTCATCGCCTTGGTAGTCTGGTTATTCCTGAGCGCCAGTGTGTCGGCACAGGTTGAACCTCGATATAAAACTGCGGACACCAATAACGCGGTAATCCGCGGTCGCGTTACGCTTCCATCCGGATTCGGTGCCGAGGGTTACGCCCGCATCACTTTAAAGACCCAGCAGAGCATTCTTTCCACACTCTATACCAACAACAGCGGCGAGTTTCAGATCAGAAATCTGAGCGAAGGCATTTACTACGTGCAGGCGGAAATGCCGCAGGGCAACTTTGAAGCTGTAACCAGAAGAGTTGAGCTCGGTCGCGGCTTGATGGTGGATGTAGTGCTGGAGCTGGTGGAGAAGAAAGATCCAACCGGGAACCGCGTTGGCAAGGTGGTTTCCGCAGCTGAGTTACAACAGTCGGTGCCGTCGCAGGCAAAAAAACAGTATGAACTCGGATTGAAGTTTGTCAGTAAGGGAAACTTTCAGCAGGCCGCGACTCACTTCGAAGAGGCAGTTTCAATCTATCCGGAATATCTCGCGGCGCGTAACGATCTGGGCGCGCAGTATTTGAAATTGAAGCGGATCGACGAGGCTGAGAAGCACTTCGAAATCGTGTTGGGCAAAGATCCCAGGAACTTCAACGCGAAGTTTAATATGGGGTTGGTCCAGGTCGAACGGCACAACTACATCGAAGCGATCGGCCTCTTGAATCAGGCGGTTGCGATCGACAGCACGCGACCGGTCGCGCGCCTGTGGATCGGAATCGCCAAAGTAGAGCAGGGAGATCTCGACAGTGCCGAAGCTGAGCTGACGCGCGCACTAATCATGGGTGGGTCTGAATGCGTGGCCGCGTACTATCATCTGGCTCGAGTTTATATGAACCGTGGCGCGGTGACTGATGCGACGCGATCGGTTCAGGCTTATATCCAGCAGGCACCGCGCGGGGAATTCATTAAGGAAGCGAAGGACCTCGAACGCAAGATAGCGAGTAAGAAGTAATCCGCGTAATCAGCGGTTACGGGCCAACTGCAAACCTGGTCGAGCGAGTGATACTATTCTGACCATCGCTCACAGTTATCTTCAACTCAAACTCACCGGCTGCTAACTTATCGATCGCAAACGAACTCGCGTACTTGATTTGACCGCGTTCGTCCGCTGGTGGGAGTTCCCCGGATGTCTTACCAATCAAACGATTGTTCTGAAGAATCTCCAGGGTGACCTGCATCGGTTTCGTTGCGCCCTTCGCGGGCCAGGCAGTGAAGAAGTAGGCGAGTTGTTTGACCGCATTGCGATCGATCCGCTCGCCAAGATTCGGATAAACGATTAGCTCTCCGAAACGCAGCGGCTGATCTCGTCGTTGTTCATCAGGCGTCAATCGCTCGGCTCGTTTCAGCACGGCCACGCTGCTCAGGCGCGGCTTAGTTTCATCAATACCCGAAACCTCCAGCGGCGTGTTGCTGACGTTGACGCTGCCGCTCGCCGCGTCGTAGGCGATCAGTTGAACGTCGTACTTACCGGGCGGCAATTCCGTTTCACGATAGAAAAGCACATCACCCTTCCGGACCTTATCCACATCCTGAAGCGCACCGTTCAACGAATAGTGCTGGCTTAGCTTTTGAATCACCTGCTCGGTCTCGTCACGTACTAGAGCTACAATCGAAAAATCGGTGTTATAGGTCTTATTGTCGCTGCTGCTCACAAACCTGAATGCCGACAGCGGCGCTTCTGCAAGAATCAGGCTCAGCCCGGCTCGCATGGGATAGCCAAGCGCCGCGCCATGCAGGAGGTTTTGACTCGAACCAAACCTCGATTTTCGTGCGGCTGCGATTGCCGGCGCTTCGTAATCAAGCAATGGCAGTTGACCGGCAGAATCGACGGCGTAGTAGCCCTGGCGCGATTGGACTTCAACGTTGGCGCGTCCCACTTTAACGCTGATGCGCCGGAAGCGGCCGTCGTAGTCTTTGTTTTGCGGCACGTAAGTGAGGAAGTAGTAGCCATTCATGTCGTCGTCGATGCGACGGAGTCCGGTGACCAGATCGTTTGTGTCGTGAATCAGGAAGCCGCCGGTTTGATCCGACAACGAACCGAGGCCGGTACGAGGATCAAACCGCAAGAGATCCTCGTTGCGCTCGAGCGCTCTCATGTAAGGACCGCTGCTCGCTCGATCATTGCCAGCAGCTTGCCGCGCCATGTTCGTTGCCACGAGCGAATTAAGTTCGCGTGCGGCTTCCGCAGTTCCGCTCTGGATGCGCAAACCAGCGGCGTCGATTGAATAGATACTGACGTTCGCGCGATTGGCGGCGTTGATTACCGCCGGAAACTTTTGCATCACAGCCGGCGGCAGCTTCAAACCTTCCGAAAAAAAGATGATGGTTTTTCGTCCCGGCAGGTTTTGCATTGGGCTAATCACGGCGAGCAGACTGTTAATTGTCGCGAAACCCTCCTGGTCTCGTTCCAGGCGCTCGAATTGGTCCAGCATCTGGGTCTGCATTTCGATGAACTTTTGTTCGGTAGCCGCCCGCCCGGCCGCTGCGCCCGCCTCGGATGCACCCGAGCCGTTTTGTGCGGCGCCCGCTGCAGCAGCGTCTGTTGAGGACGTCGCTATCCGCTGGTCCAGCCCGATACTGCGATCTCTGTTTTCGCGCATCTTCTCTGCGCCCGACACAAACGTGGAGGTCGCGGTTCCGGTGACGATTTCGACTGCGTCCTTAATTAACTGTGTGTTGTCGGTGAAACTCTGAACCGTGCGCAGGGACTGATCGATTCCGAAGACGCCGGTGAAACCTCCGGTAGCCATGCCCTGATCGGCGTAGGCAAAGCCGGCTTTTTTTGCGAGTGCCCGAGCTTCGGGCGAGAGCCGATCAAACACGAGGGCGATAATTGCTGGCGTGGAGCGCGAGCCGCCAGTCGGTGTCACAGTGGCAGGAGCGCCCGTGTTCGGCTGGTCGCTCTTTGTCTCCGCCGTCGCTGGAGCGGGTTCCCTAATTACGAATCGAAACGATTCAACTTTTTGCGCGACGCCGTCCTCGAGAACCTCGAATTCGCTGGCTTTCAGGTCTTTGATGGGCCGTCCTTTTTTGTCTTTGACGACCACGTCCAACTTCACTTCGTTGCTTCGCACACGAATCACGTCATCCTGTTGGCTGTACACAGGAGCGGGTGAGAATAAGGTCGCGACAACGAGTAAAAAACTCAGAAAGACTTTCATTTTTTGGCTTGAGTATGCCACAGATTCGCGCGGATGAACACGGTTCAGATCGGTGTTAATCTGCGTCGATCTATGGCATACTTTCCACGATTTTAGCTCGCCTGGAATCATAAATGGCAATCAAAAAAAGAGGGCGCAAGGCTGCTGTATTCATCTGGTTCCTTATCCTTGCAACAATACTTGTCGGACAGGTATCGGCCCAGGATCCGGCGGTCGAGCGCGACTTTGAACGCGCCACGCAGTTGCACCAGAACGGAGACTTGCAGGGTGCCGTGCGCGGGTATCTCGCCATCCTCGCGACGCACCCGGCGCGAGTGGATGTGCGCTCGAATCTTGGCGCCGCGTATTCCGCCCTGGGCCGTTATGAGGAGGCGATCGAACAGTACAAACGAGCGCTCATTATCGACGGCGGAAATCATGCGATTCGTTTCAATCTCGCCCTCGCCTATTACAAGGCGGCGTGGTTCGCGGAGGCAGCGACCGAGTTGGAACGATTCGTTACCGACCTGCCGAGTAGTCCGCAGACGGCAAATGCGCGCCTGGTGCTGGCGGATTGTCACGTCCGGCTTGGCGAATACAAGAAAGTGATCCAGTTACTTGCGCCTCTGGCGGAAACCGATCCGGAGAATCGGACTCTCGCTTACTTGCTCGGCAGTGCCCTGATTGGTGATGGTCAGCTAAACAATGGTCAGGAAATCATCGATCGCTTGTTTCGTCACGAAGACTCAGCCGAAGCGCACCTGTTGATGGGATCGATTCTATTGTTGGCGGATGACGCGCAGGGCGCTCTCAAAGAGGCGCAGCGTGCGCTCGAGTTGAACCCGAAACTTCCGGCACTGCAAGCATGGTACGGTCGTGTGTTGATGCGGCTCGGAGATACAGAGAGAGCGAAGGTCGCTTTTAAAACTGAACTCGCAACCAACGCAAACGACTTCGACGCCAATCTTTATCTGGGAGTACTGCTGCGGCAGGACAAGCAGATGGAGGAAGCGCTCGCTTATTTGCAGCGTGCCGCTCAACTGCGGCCGCGCGAACAATACGCGCGTTATCACCTCGCGGCGGTCTACGCCTCCGCTGGCAAGCCCGCGCAAGCATTGCCGCTGCTCGAAGGTGTTTTGAAAGAGCACGCAGATTTTGTCGAAGCGCGCGTGCTGCTGGCGTCAGTTTATTACCGGCTCAATCGAAAAGCAGACGGGGACCGGGAAAAAGCCATCATCCAGAAGTCGAATGCCGAGCAACGAGTCAAACAGCCGGGTGTTCAGTCTGGAGGAGAACAAGTTCCTCCGAAACCGCCACCGGATAACGACCAAAACAGCCCACCGGAGTGGCAATAGATTTACTGTGACTAGCGCAAACCGTTTGTTTCTGGCCCTAATGTCAGTAGCTGTGTTGCTGGCGTGCACAGGGCTGGGCTCAGCACAATCAACTCACAAAACAAGACCCCCTCAACGAACTGAGCAAACTCCGGCCAACGCACAGGAGCAATTCGAGCGTTTCGTGAAGCTCGCGGACGAGGCGCGATTGGCAGCGCGTTTAGACGATGCGATCTCTCTCTATGGGAAAGCCTTAAATATCAAACCAAAGTGGCCCAACGGGTGGTGGTATGTCGGGGCAATCTTCTATGAGAAGGATTTGTATCCACAGGCTAGCGATGCTTTTCAAAATCTCGTTGCCCTCGAGCCGCAAAGAGGACCGGCATGGGCAATGCTCGGCCTCTGTCTCTTTCAGACCGGTGACTATGAGCGCGCGGCAACTTCACTGCAACGCGGAAAGTCATTGGGGGTAAATGATAATTCAGAACTAGCCGGCGTAGTTCTTTATCACATCGGCCTGCTCTATATTCGTTTTGAATATTTTGAGAATGCGTTCGACACGCTTGCTGAGTTACTGCGCGCAGGTAACGCCAGCCCGAAGGTGGTGGAAGCTTTTGGTCTGACGATGTTGAGAATGCCTTACCTGCCTAAGGAGATCCCTGCTGCGCAAAGGGAGAAGATTCTGATTGCAGGACAGGCCGGAATAAACATGGCCGCCCGTCGCCAGGACCAAGCCCGCGCAGCTTTTGACACGCTCCTGGCCCAGTATCCGAACGAGCCAAACGTTCATTATGGATTCGGCGTTTTCATGCTGTCGCAGGATGCAGACATTGCGCTTAAAGAATTCAATCGTGAGTTGGAGATCTCGCCAAATCATTATCCGTCCATAGTCCAGATGGCGTTTGAGTACTTGAAGCGGGATCAATACAACGACGCATTGCCTTTAGCGGAAAAGGCAGTGCAACTCGCTCCGAAGTTATACGCCGCGCGTAACGTGCTGGGGCGAGTCCTGCTGGAGCTGGGGCAAGTTGAAAGGTCAATCAAGGAGCTGGAGGAAGGAGTAAAACTCGCACCATCGAGTCCGGAAATGCACTTCGCTCTCGCTCGTGCTTACACGCGTGCCGGCCGGAAAGCGGATGCGGCTCGCGAGCGCGAGACCTTCAAGAAGCTACAGGACGAATACAACCAGAAGCGCCAGGTTGAACAAAAGCCTAATTAGCCACGGATTACACAGATTATTAAGTCGATATTGCGCAGATAAATGAGTCAACGTGTGAAACAGTATTCGCTGGTCGCGTTCGTGATTGCGTTGGGGTTACTCGCAGTCGTGGTGGTGAATGGGCAGATGACTGGCGTGCGACGCTGGAACCCGAGAAGAGTTCCGGCGGACACGGTATTTGTTGGAGACCAGGCCTGTGGCGAGTGTCACAAAAAGCATTTTGCGTCGTACGGCAAGAGTGGAATGGCAGAGGCGATGGAGCAAGTTGCCGGGTCTAAAGTGCTAAGTCAGAATCCCCAACTGACAATGCGTGTTGGTCCCTATACCTACGAGATCAAACGCAACGGCAAACAGAGCCTTTACTCAGTAACTAATGGAAAGGACACTATCTCTTTTCCAATCGTCTACGCTTTCGGGCAGGGCAGGATGGGCCAGACCTATGTTCTCGAGCGTGACGGAAAGTTCTTCGAGAGTCTAGTGAGTTTCTACAATGAGTCGAAGACGCTCGACTTTACGATCGGTGCGCCGCGCTCGGAGCCGAAGTCGCTCACAGATGCAGTTGGGCGCCTGCTCTCAGCTAAGGAAGTGTCGAGTTGCTTTAGTTGTCATGCCACAGGCGCCGTCAGTGGCTCGCAGCTTCGGCTGGAAAAGTTTACGCACGGTGTGCACTGCGAAGCTTGTCATGGTCCGGGTGGTCCACACATCGCGGCCGTCAAAGCAGGTGAATCGCCGGCGCAGTCTATCTACAATCCCGGGTTGCTTAGTGGCGACGAACTGACGCAACAGTTTTGCGCTTCATGTCATCGTGGCGCTGAAGAATTCGCGTTGTTGCAAAGCATGGAAATCAACAACGTGCGCTTTCAGCCTTACCGTATTTTTCACAGCAAGTGTTATTCAGACGATCGCAACATAAGCTGCACGGCATGTCATAACCCGCACGAACCGCTCCGGGAAGACGCTGCTTATTACGATAAGAGGTGTTTGGAATGTCATACACTGCGGAATAAGACTGCAAAAGCCGGCGACGGCAAGAGCTGTCCTGTGGCTGACAAAGATTGCACCTCGTGCCACATGCCGAAAATCGAAATCAAAGCCGCGCACTTCAAGTTTACGGATCATTACATCAGGGTCGTTAAGCCTGGAGAGGGGTTTCCAAACTGAGCCACAGATTACACGCATTCATGACGGATTAAAGGATGAAGATCTTTTGCTTCGTAACAGTTCTGGCGTTG
>Ga0068864_100002556_pt1 | contig 15030 bp, 15 predicted proteins | sample KBSSwiS72_FD_66586 | JGI IMG/M metagenome (GOLD analysis project Ga0068864, IMG submission 66586) | Switchgrass rhizosphere microbial communities from Kellogg Biological Station, Michigan, USA - KBS Switchgrass S7-2 | ecosystem: Host-associated > Plants > Roots > Rhizosphere > Soil ... | reverse complement strand
TGGTCGAGGTAGCGCCATTCGTCGAACAGGTTCGGGCCGAAACCCGACTTCTTGATCGACTTCAGGAACTGCTTGGGAATGATCGCGTCGGTATCGACGTTTTCCCGGTCCAGCGGCGCGACCAGGCCGGTGTGAAGGCGGAAGGGTTCCATCTCAGGCCAGACGGCGGACGTCGACGAAATGCCCTTCGATCGCGGCCGCCGCCGCCATCGCCGGGCTGACCAGGTGCGTGCGCCCGCCCGCCCCTTGCCGGCCTTCGAAGTTGCGGTTGCTGGTCGAGGCGCAGCGCTCGCCCGGCTCGAGCCGGTCGGCGTTCATCGCCAGGCACATCGAGCAGCCGGGCTCGCGCCATTCGAAGCCTGCGCTCTTGAACACCGCGTCCAGGCCCTCCTGCTCGGCCTGCTGCTTCACCAGGCCCGAGCCGGGAACGACGAGCGCGAGCTTGACGTTGCCGGCGATCCGGCCACCGAGGCGGCGCACCACCGCCGCCGCCTCGCGCAGGTCCTCGATCCGCGAGTTGGTGCACGAGCCGATGAAGACCTTGTCGATCCGGATGTCGTCGATGCGCTGGTTCGGGGCCAGCGCCATGTACTTGAGGGCGCGTTCGATCGCGTCGCGCTTGCCGGCGTCCTTCTCGCGCTCCGGATCGGGCACGCGATCGCCGATCGCCGCCACCATCTCCGGCGAGGTGCCCCAGGTCACCTGCGGCACGATCTTGCCGGCGTCGATCTCGACCACCCGGTCCCAGTGCGCGCCCGGGTCGGAGCGCAGCCCCTTCCAGTAACGCACTGCCGTTTCCCATTCCAGCCCGGCGGGCGAATAGGGGCGGCCCTTGACGTAGGCGATCGTGGTCTCGTCGACGCCGACCAGCCCGGCGCGCGCGCCGGCCTCGATCGCCATGTTGCAGACCGTCATCCGACCCTCCATCGACAGCGCCCGGATCGCCGAGCCGGCGAACTCGATCGTGTAGCCGGTGCCGCCCGCGGTGCCGATGGTGCCGATGATCGCCAGGGCGATGTCCTTGGCCGAGCAGCCGCGGGCAAGCCGGCCCTCGACATTGACCAGCAGGTTCTTCGCCTTGCGCGCGAGCAGCGTCTGCGTCGCCAGCACGTGCTCGACCTCGCTCGTGCCGATGCCGTGCGCCAGGGCACCGAAGGCGCCGTGGGTCGAGGTGTGCGAGTCGCCGCAGACGACCGTCATGCCGGGCAGCGTCGCGCCCTGCTCCGGGCCGATCACGTGGACGATGCCCTGGCGCAGGTCGTTCATCTTGAACTGGGTCACGCCCCACTTGTCGCAGTTGGCGTCGAGGGTGTCGACCTGGAGCTTGGAGACCGGGTCGGCGATGCCGTGCGAGCGGTCGGTCGTCGGCACGTTGTGGTCGCTGACCGCGAGGTTGGCGGAGACCCGCCAGACCTTGCGGCCGGCCTGCTCGATGCCGTCGAAGGCCTGCGGGCTGGTCACCTCATGGACGAGGTGGCGGTCGATGTAGAGCAGCGCCGTGCCATCGTCCTCGGTGCGGACGACGTGCTCGTCCCAGAGCTTGTCGTAGAGGGTTCGGTTCGTCACCGCTCGATTCTAGGTGCGGTGCACAAGAGACGAGGGGCACGTCGCCGTGCCCCCGTCGTCAAGCGCGGAATTGCCGCCGGTTCAGCCGCGCTGGGCGACCGGCTTGACCTTGCGCGGCGCGGCGCCGGTGTAGAGCTGCCGCGGCCGGCCGATCTTGTACTCCGGGTCGCCGATCATCTCGTTCAGCTGCGCGATCCAGCCGACCGTCCGCGCCAGGGCGAAGATCGCGGTGAACAGGCTCACGGGGATGCCGATCGCCCGCTGCACGATGCCGGAATAGAAGTCGACGTTCGGGTAGAGCTTGCGCGCCACGAAGTACTCGTCCTCGAGGGCGATCTTCTCCAGCGCCATCGCCAGCTTGAAGATCGGGTCGTCGTGCAGGCCGAGGGTGTCGAGCACCTCGTGGCAGGTCTCGCGCATCAGCTTGGCGCGCGGGTCGTAGTTCTTGTAGACCCGGTGGCCGAAGCCCATCAGCTTGATGCCCGAGTTCTTGTCCTTCACCTGGCGGATGAAGTCGCCGATCTTCTCGACGCCGCCCATCTTCTGCACGTCTTCGAGCATGTTGAGCGCCGCCTCGTTGGCGCCGCCGTGCGCCGGGCCCCAGAGGCAGGCCACGCCGGCGGCGATGGCCGCGAACGGATTGGTGCCGGAGGAGCCGCAAAGGCGCACCGTGGAAGTGGAGGCGTTCTGCTCGTGGTCGGCGTGGAGGATGAAGATCCGGTCCATCGCCCGCACCAGGACCTCGTTCGGGTTGTAGTCCTCGCACGGCGTGGCGAACATCATGCGCATGAAGTTGCCGGCGTAGGTGAGATCGTTCTTCGGATAGATGTAGGGCTGGCCGACCGTGTACTTGTAGGCCATCGCCACCAGCGTCGGCATCTTGGCGATCAGGCGGATCGCCGAGATCGCCCGGTGCTCGGGGTTATGGATGTCGGTGGAGTCGTGATAGAAGGCCGAGAGCCCGCCCACCAGCCCGGTGAGGATCGCCATCGGATGGGCATCGCGGCGGAAGCCCCGGAGGAAGAACTGCATCTGCTCGTTGACCATCGTGTGGTGCGTGACGAGATGCGTGAAGTCGGCCTTCTCGGTCGCGCTCGGCAGCTCGCCGTTGAGCAGCAGGTAGCAGGTCTCGAGGTAGTCGCACTGGGTCGCGAGCTCCTCGATCGGATAGCCGCGGTAGAGCAGTTCGCCCTTGTCGCCGTCGATGTAGGTGATGGTCGAGTTGCAGGAGGCGGTCGAGAGGAAGCCCGGGTCGTAGGTGAACTTGCCGGTCTGGCCGTAGAGCTTGCGGATGTCGATCACATCGGGGCCGATCGAGCCCTTGTAGATCGGCAGCTCCATGTCGGGGCTTCCGTCCGAGAACGAGAGAGTGGCTTTGACGTCCGACGGGGTCATGACGAGGTCCTCGAAGAAGTGGCTGAAGACAAACTGGGATCGGGCCTTGTCCCCTGCGCCCTGACGGCCTCGAGAACCTGGTGAACCTCGGGCCGGTCGAGGTTCGCGGTCGGCTTCTGGCGGCCGAGAAAGAGATCGAGCAGGTCGTTGTCGGCGAGTTCCATCAGCAGGTAGAGGCCGTTGGCCTCCGCCTGGGTAGGCGGCGCCGGCCGGGAGAACAGCCGCTCGAGCAGGAGGTCGTTCTCCAGCAGGCCGCGCCGGCAGCGCCAGCGCAGCTTGCTGAAGGCGGCAGCGTCGATCGCCCGGCCGGAACCGGCCGATTGCACGCCGACGGCGAGAGCGGGTCCCATCAGACGGCGCGCCTCACCATCAGCTCCTTGATCTTGCCGATGGCCCGGGTCGGATTCAGCCCCTTCGGGCAGACGTCGACGCAGTTCATGATCGTGTGGCAGCGGAACAGCCGGTACGGATCCTCGAGGTTGTCGAGGCGTTCGCCGGTCGCCTGGTCGCGGCTGTCGGAGATGAAGCGGTAGGCCTGCAGCAGGCCGGCCGGGCCGACGAACTTGTCCGGGTTCCACCAGAAGCTCGGGCAGGAGGTCGAGCAGCTCGCGCACAGGATGCACTCGTACAGGCCGTTGAGCTCCTCGCGCTCTTCCGGCGACTGCAGCCGCTCCTTCTCCGGCGGCACGCTGTCGTTGACGAGGTACGGCTTGATCGAGTCGTACTGCTTGAAGAACTGCGTCATGTCGACGATCAGGTCGCGCACCACCGGCAGGCCGGGCAAGGGCTTCAGGACGATCGGGTCCTTCAGCGTCCGCATGTTGGTGAGGCAGGCCAGGCCGTTCTTGCCGTTGATGTTCATCGCGTCCGAGCCGCACACGCCCTCGCGGCAGGAACGGCGAAAGCTCAGGCTCGGGTCGAGCGCCTTCAGCTTCATCAGGGCGTCGAGCAGCATCCGCTCGCTGCCGTCGAGTTCGACCTCGTAGCTCTGCATCGAGGGCGCGGCGCCGTTCTCGGGGTCGTAGCGATAGATCTTGAAGGTGCGTTTGGTCATCGAGGTCTTTCGCGTCAGAACGAGCGCACCTTGGGCGGGATCGACTCGACCGTCTGCGGCGTCAGGTTGACCGGCTTGTAGTCGAGGCGGTTGCCCTCGCTGTACCAGAGCGTGTGCTTCAGCCACTGGACGTCGTTGCGGCCGTTCGGGAATTCCGGGTCGTCGATCGGCCGCTCGTAGTCGGCGACGCTGTGCGCGCCGCGGCATTCATGCCGTGCCGCGGCCGAGATCATGGTCGCGAGCGCCGACTGCATCAGGTTGTCGACCTCGAGCGCCTCGACCCGGGCGGTGTTGAAGATCTTCGACTTGTCGGCGAGGTGGATCGCCTTGGCGCGCTCGGCGATGGCCTTGACCTGGACCACGCCCTCGTCCATCGCCGCCTGGGTGCGGAACACGCCGGCATGCTGCTGCATCGACTTGCGCAGGTCGTTGGCGACGTCCTGGCAGTACTCGCCACCGGTGCTCGCTTCGAGCCGGGCGAGGCGCGCCTGGGTGAAGTCGGCGGCCTGCGCCGGCAGCGGGCGGTGCGCCTGCGGCCCGAGCCCGCTGGCCACGAGGTGGTTGCCCGCGGCGCGGCCGAACACCAGCAGGTCGAGCAGCGAGTTCGTGCCCAGCCGGTTGGCGCCGTGGACGCTGACGCACGAGCATTCGCCGACCGCGTAGAGGCCCTCGACGACCGCGTTCGGATCGCCGCCCTTGGGCGCCACGACCTGGCCATGGACGTTGGTCGGTACCCCGCCCATCTGGTAGTGGATGGTCGGCACCACCGGGATCGGCTCGCGGGTGATGTCGACGTTGGCGAAGTTGTGGCCGATCTCGAGCACGCTCGGCAGGCGCTTTCGGATCGTGTCGCCGCCGAGATGGGTCATGTCGAGGACGATGTGGTCCTTCAGCGGGCCGCAGCCCCGCCCTTCCTTGATCTCCTGGTCCATGCAGCGCGAGACGAAGTCGCGCGGCGCCAGGTCCTTGAGGGTCGGTGCGTAGCGCTCCATGAAGCGCTCGCCGGCGCTGTTGCGCAGGATCGCGCCCTCGCCGCGGCAGCCCTCGGTGAGCAGCACCCCGGCGCCGTAGACGCCGGTGGGGTGGAACTGCCAGAACTCCATGTCCTCGAGCGGGATCGCGGCCCGCGCCGCCATGCCCAGGCCGTCGCCGGTGTTGATGAAGGCGTTGGTCGAGGCGGCGAAGATCCGCCCGGCGCCGCCGGTGGCGAGCATCACCGCCTTGGCCTGCAGGATGTGCAGCTCGCCGGTCTCCATCTCGAGCGCGGTGACGCCGACCACCGCGCCCTCGGCGTCGCGGATCAGGTCGAGCGCCATCCACTCGACGAAGAAGTGGGTCCGCGCCTTGACGTTCTGCTGGTAGAGCGTGTGCAGCATCGCGTGGCCGGTGCGGTCGGCCGCGGCGCAGGCGCGCTGCACCGGCTTTTCGCCATAGTTGGCGGTGTGGCCGCCGAACGGCCGCTGATAGATGGTGCCGTCCGGGTTGCGGTCGAACGGCATGCCGAAGTGCTCGAGCTCGTAGACGACGTTCGGCGCCTCGCGGCACATGAACTCGATCGCGTCCTGGTCGCCGAGCCAGTCGGAGCCCTTGACCGTGTCGTAGAAGTGATAGTGCCAGTTGTCCTCGCTCATGTTGCCGAGCGAGGCGCCAATGCCGCCCTGCGCTGCCACCGTATGCGAGCGGGTCGGGAACACCTTGGACAGCACGGCGACGTTCAGGCCGGCGCGCGCCAGGCGCAGCGACGCCTGCATGCCCGAGCCGCCGGCGCCGACGATGACGACGTCGAAGCGGCGCGTCGGCGCCGTAGAGGAAGCGATTGCGGGGCCGGTCGCCATCTAGAGTCTCCAGAGCACTTGCACCGCCCAGCCGGCGCAGCCGACGAGCCAGGCGATCGTCAGCACCTGCAGACCGAGGCGCACGCCCACGGACTGCACGTAGTCCATCCAGATGTCGCGCACGCCGACCCAGACATGCCAGAGCATCGAGACGATGACGACGAAGGTGAGCACCTTCATCCACTGGCGGGCGAAGATGCCCGACCACTTGTAGTAGTCGATCGGCCCGCCGATCAGGAGCTGCGCCAGGACGACGATCGTGAAGATCGCCATGATCAGCGCGGTGAAGCGCTGCGACAGCCAGTCGCGCAGGCCGTAGTGGGCGCCGACGACGAGTCGCTTGGAACCGTAGGTGCTGGCCATGGTGCTCAGATGATGCCGAACAGCTTGGCGCCCAGCGCCAGGGTCAGGAGGGTGCTGATGCCGATCGCGGCCAGCGCCGTGTTGCGTCCGAACTCCAGGCCGACCGAATGGGTGGCGTCCATCCAGAGATGGCGCAGCCCGGCGCAGAAGTGCATCAGGTAGCCCCAGATCAGGGCGAACGCGACCAGCTTCCAGAGCCAGCCCGGCAGGCCCCAGGCGCCGGCGGCGAACAGGCTCCTGAACTGGTCGAACGAAACTTCGGACGTGAGGCTGGCATCGAACATCCAGATCGCGAACGGCAGCAAGAGGAACATCAGGGCACCGCTGATGCGATGCAGGATCGAAACCCAGCCGGCCGGCGGCAGGCGATACGATGCGAGCTGGGTGACGTGGATATTGCGGTAGACGGGCCGGACCTTGAGCGGCTGTTCTTTCATTGACGTGACCATGTCCTGCCTTCTTCTTGGGAAAGGTGCCGCTGCGCGCAACCTGAAGATCTTATTGCAACGCAACAGACTTTAACTCCGCCGGCGAGCCCCCGCCGGCCGGATTCCGTTCCACCCCTTCGTCCTGGAGATTCCATGAGCAAGCCCCCCGTTCGAGTCGCGGTCACCGGCGCAGCCGGCCAGATCGGTTACGCCATCGTCTTTCGCATCGCCTCCGGCGAAATGCTGGGCAAGGACCAGCCGGTCATTCTGAGCCTGCTCGAAGTGCCGATGGAGAAGCCGCAGCAGGCCCTGAAGGGCGTGATGATGGAGCTGGAGGATTGCGCCTTCCCGCTGCTCGCCGGCATGGAAGCGCACAGCGATCCGATGACTGCCTTCAAGGACGCAGACTACGCCCTTCTCATCGGCTCGCGGCCTCGCGGCCCGGGCATGGAGCGGGCCGAGCTGCTCGCCGTCAACGGCGAGATCTTCATCGCCCAGGGCAAGGCGCTCGACGCCGTCGCCAAGCGCACGGTCAAGGTTCTGGTGGTCGGCAACCCGGCCAACACCAACGCCTACATCGCGATGAAGAGCGCTCCCGGCCTGGCGCGCGAGAACTTCACCGCGATGCTGCGCCTCGACCACAATCGCGCCCTCAGCCAGATCGCGGCCAAGACCGGGAAGCCGGTGGCCGAGATCGAGAAGATGGCGGTCTGGGGCAACCACTCCCCGACCATGTATGCCGACTACCGCTTCGCGACCATCGGCGGCAAGAGCGTCAAGGACATGATCGGCGACGACGCCTGGAACGCCGGTACCTTCCTGCCGACGGTGGGCAAGCGCGGCGCCGCGATCATCGCCGCGCGCGGCGTCTCCTCGGCCGCCTCGGCGGCCAATGCCGCGATCGACCACATGCGCGACTGGGCGCTGGGCACGAAGGGCAAGTGGGTGACCATGGGCGTGCCCTCGGATGGCCTGTACGGCATTCCCAAGGACACGATGTTCGGCTTCCCGGTCACCACCGAGAACGGCAAGTACAAGGTGGTCGAGGGCCTACCGATCGACGCTTTCAGCCAGGAGCGGATCAACGTCACGCTGAAGGAGCTCCAGGAGGAGCAGGCAGGGGTCAAGCACCTGCTCTGATCCGGCGAGGCGAGGATTCCCGAGGCCCGAATGATCCCGCCCCAGGCGGCCCTCTTCGACCCGGGCGAAGCGGTGTCGGGCCTGCCGGTCTGCGACCACTACGCCGGCGTCGAAGCGCGGATGGCGAAGAGCCTGGCGCTCCAGGCGGAACTCGGGCCGGTGTTCGACGTCACCCTCGACTGCGAGGATGGCGCCCCGGTCGGCGCCGAGGCGGCGCATGCCGACCTGGTCACGGCCATGGTGCTGTCGCCGGCCAACGTCCACGGCCGCTGCGGCGTTCGCGTCCATCCGGTCGGGCACGCCGCCTTCGCCGCCGACGTCTCGACCATCGTCGGCGCCGCGGCGTCGCGCCTCGCCTACGTGATGGTGCCCAAGGTCGACGGCGTCGCCGATGTCGCCCGCGCCGCCGCGGCGATCGATGCCGCCGGCGGCGCGCGGGTGCCGCTCCACGTGCTGGTCGAGACCCACGGCGCCCTGCGCGAGGTCGGGGCCATCGCCGCCCATCCGCGGATCGAGTCGGTCTCCTTCGGCCTGATGGATTTCGTCTCGGCGCACCACGGCGCGATCCCCGCCTCGGCGATGACGGCGCAGGGCCAGTTTGCCCATCCGCTGGTGCTGCGCGCCAAGCTCGAGATCTCGGCCGCCTGCCATGCCTTCGCCAAGACGCCGTCGCACTGCGTCGTCACCGAGCTGACCGACATGGGCGTCGTCGCCGAGGCCGCGCGCCGCGCGGTGCGCGAGCTCGGCTACACCCGCATGTGGAGCATCCACCCGAGCCAGATCCGGACCATCGTCGCCGCCTTCCGGCCCGAGGCCGACGAGATCGACGAGGCGGTGGCGATCCTCGCCGCGGCCCAGGCGGCCGACTGGGCGCCCATCGGCCACGCCGGCATCCTCCACGACCGGGCCAGCTACCGCTACTTCTGGCGCCTCCTCCTCCGGGCCCGCAACGCCGGAGCGCCGTTGCCGGAGGGCGCGACGCGGCGCTTCTTTGCCGAATCGGCGACGGCTTCCGCCTAGGCAGGCCGCGCCGGCGTGACGCAGTTCCCGCGGCCGCCGTAACCGAGGGTAAGGCGCGGTCGCCGCGCCCGACGGCTGAACCACAATCCCCAACGCGCAAAACGACGGAGGTTTCCATGACTGCATCCACCCGCTTTTCATCCGCCCGCCTCGCGCTGGCGATCTTCGCCGCCGGCGTCGTCGCGCTGCCCGCAGCGGCCCAGACCGCCCCGGCAAAGCCGGCCGCGGCGAAGCCGGCCGCCGCCAAGACCGCGCCGAAGGCCCCCGCCAAGGCCGAGATGATCATTCCCGACGCCTATCCCGAGCAGGTGAAGGCGGCCGAGCTGGTCTATTACGGCAAGTACGACTGCGAGTTCAACCAGACGGTCGACATCGCGCAGAGTCCCAAGTACCCGGCGTACGTGATGGTCAAGCACAACAAGGGCGAGTGGCTGATGAAGCCCGTGCTCTCCTCCACCGGCGCGATCCGCCTCGAGGACGTGAGGGGCGAGACGCTGATGGTGCAGATCGCCACCAAGTCGATGCTGCTCAACACCATGACCGCCCACCGCATCGTCGACGACTGCGTCAGCCCGAAGCAGCGCGAGCAGATCGAAGCCGCCAAGGCGGCCAAGGCGGCTTCCGCCGCGTCCTAGAAGAAGCGCTTCCGGAAGACCCCGCCCGGCGCTCTCGGGCGCTTCGGGCGCAGTCGCGGCTCGATAATGGGCGCCATGCAGCGCCCCTTCAACTTCAGCCCGGGTCCTGCGGCCCTCCCCGAACCCGTTCTCCGCCAGGCCGCGAGCGAAATGCTCGACTGGAACGGCACCGGCGTGTCGGTGATGGAGGTGAGCCACCGCGGCAAGGAGTTCATGGCGCTGCAGGCGGGCATCGAGGCCGGCCTGCGCGAGCTCCTCGCCATTCCCGCGAACTACAAGGTGCTGTTCCTGCAGGGCGGCGCGATCGGCCAGAACGCGATCGTGCCGATGAACCTGCTCCGCGGCAGGAAGAGCGCCGACTACGTGAACACCGGCGCCTGGGCGACGCGCTCGATCGCCGAGGCCGCGCACTTCTGCCACGTCAACGTCGCGGCCAGCGGCGAGCGCGGCGGCTTCACCTCGATCCCGAAGCAGTCCGAATGGCGCCTCGATCGCGAAGCGGCCTACGTCCACATCTGCGCCAACGAAACCATCGGCGGGGTCGAGTACCACTGGGTGCCCGACACCGGCGAGGTGCCGCTGGTGGCCGACATGTCGTCGAACATCCTGTCGCGGCCGATCGACGTCTCGCGCTACGGCCTGATCTACGGCGGCGCGCAGAAGAACATCGGTCCGGCCGGCCTCACCTTCGTCATCGTCCGCGACGACCTGCTCGGCGGCGCCCTGCCGATCACGCCGGAGGCGTTCAACTACACCATCCAGGCGGCGAACAACTCGATGATCAACACGCCGCCCACCTTTGCCATCTACCTGGCCGGGCTGGTGTTCCTCTGGATCAAGGAAGGCGGCGGCCTGGCGGCGATGGCCGAGCGCAACCGCGCCAAGGCGGCGCTGCTCTACGAGACCCTCGACGCCAGCGACTTCTACGTCAACCGGATCGCCCGGGACGACCGCTCGCTGATGAATGTCGTCTTCCAGCTCCCGGATCCGGCCCTGGACGCGCCTTTCCTCGAGGGCGCCAAGGCGGCCGGCCTGATCGCCCTCAAGGGCCACCGCCTGGTCGGCGGCATGCGCGCCTCGCTCTACAACGCGATGCCGATCGAGGGCGTCCAGGCGCTGGTGGCCTATATGAAGGATTTCGAGGCGCGCCGGGCCTGAGGCTTGAGTATGTATTTCGAAGTATGTATGATTGGTGCATACTTGACCTGAAAGCGAGCACCCCATGGAAGCGACCGTCGCCGAGAGAGGCCAGATCACGCTGCCCAAGGCCGTTCGCGACGCGCTCGGCCTGACCAAGGGCACGCAGCTCAAGGTCGAGCTCGACGGCGGGCGCATCATCCTGCGCAAGAACGTCGACGATGCGCTGTCGCGCCTGCGCGGCCGATTCAAGCTCGCCGAAGGCTTCACCAGCACCGACGAGGCCCTGCGCGCGCTGCGCGGCCGCGCCCCCGGCGAACCGTTTCCCGCCCCGAACGACCCGCCGGCCAAGCCCAAGGCCAGGCGCCCGAAGTGATCGCCGTCGACTCGTCCGTGCTGGTCGACGTGCTCGCCGCCGACCCCCGCTTCGCCGACAGCTCGGAGGCGAGCCTCGGCCGGGCGCTGGCCGAGGGCGACGTCGTCATCTGCGATGCGGTGGTCGCAGAGATCCACACCCTGCTCGAAGGCGCCGAGGCGACGATGGAGAGCCTGGCGTCGCTCGGCATCCGCTACCTGCCTACGAGCGAGCCCGCGGCGGTGCGGGCCGGCTATATGCAGCGGCGCTTTCGCGATCGCGGCGGGCGCCGGGAGCGGGTGGTGGCCGATTTCCTGATCGGCGCCCACGCCCTGATGCAGTGCGACGCACTCATCACCCGCGACGCCGCCTTCTTCCGCGACTATTTCAAGGGCCTGAAAGTCATCGAGCCCAAGGCCCGCTGAGGCAAGGGCCGCCCGACCTGCAAGACATCTGGAGAAACCCCATGAGCCACGCTTTCGCTTCCACCCTGCAGACCTTCAAGACCGCTTCGGGCAAGGAGGGCTCGTTCTACTCGCTGCCGGTCCTGGCCAAGCAGTACCCGAACATCTCGCGCCTGCCGATCTCGATGCGCATCGTCCTCGAGTCGGTGCTGCGCAACTGCGACGGCAAGCGCGTCCTGCCCGAGCACGTGGTCGAGGTCGCCGGCTGGAAGCCGAACGCGCCCCGGCTCGACGAGGTGCCCTTCGTCGTCGCCCGGGTCGTGCTCCAGGACTTCACCGGCGTGCCGCTGCTCGCCGACCTGGCGGCGATGCGCAACGTCGCCCACGAGATGGGCAAGGACGCGAAGACGATCGAGCCGCTCGTGCCGGTCGACCTGGTCGTCGACCACTCGGTGATGATCGACTACTTCGGGACGAAGCAGGCGCTCGACCTGAACATGAAGCTGGAGTTCACACGCAACGTCGAGCGCTACCAGTTCATGAAGTGGGGCATGCAGGCGTTCGACACCTTCGGCGTCGTCCCGCCCGGCTTCGGCATCGTCCACCAGGTCAACCTCGAGTACCTGGCGCGCGGCGTCTTCAAGACCGAGGCGAAGAAAGGCGAACTACCGGTCTACTACCCGGATTCGCTGGTCGGCACCGACAGCCATACGACCATGATCAACGGCATCGGCGTGGTCGGCTGGGGCGTCGGCGGCATCGAGGCCGAGGCGGCGATGCTCGGCCAGCCGGTCTACTTCCTGACGCCCGACGTGGTCGGCTTCGAGTTCACCGGGCGGCTGCGCGAAGGCGTCACCGCCACCGACCTGGTGCTGGCCGTCACCGAGATCCTGCGCAAGCAGAAGGTGGTGGGCAAGTTCGTCGAGTTCTTCGGCGAGGGCGTGGCCGGCCTGGCCGTGCCCGACCGCGCCACCATGGCCAACATGGCGCCCGAGTACGGCGCGACCATGGGCTTCTTCCCGGTCGACGACAAGACCATCGAGTACTTCGAGGGCACCGGCCGCACCAAGGCGGAGATCGAAGCCTTCCAGGCCTACTTCAAGGCCCAGGGCATGTACGGCATCCCGCGCGCCGGCCAGATCGACTACTCGCAGATCGTGAGCCTCGACCTGGGCACGGTCGCACCCAGCCTGGCCGGGCCGAAGCGGCCGCAGGACCGGATCGAGATCGGCAATGTCAAGAAGCAGTTCACCTCGCTCTTCTCGAAGCCGCCGACCGAGAACGGCTTCAACCAGCCGGCGGCGCAACTGCTGACCCGGCACCTGGTGCGGGCCGCGGACGCGCGCAACGGCGAAGGCGAAGGCGCCAAGATTCCGCACACGCCGGCGTCGCCTCCGGGCGCGCCGCGCCCGGTCGAGGAGATGGCCGCCAACAAGCCGACCCTGGCCGCCGCGCTGCACGAGGCCGAGCCGGCGCTTCCCGCGCACGGCGACATGACGGTCGGCAACGGCGACGTGCTGATCGCCGCCATCACCTCCTGCACCAACACCTCGAACCCGAGCGTGCTGCTCGCCGCGGGCCTCTTGGCAAAGAAGGCGGTCGAGGCCGGCCTCAAGGTCAAGCCGCACATCAAGACCTCGCTGGCGCCGGGCTCGCGCATCGTCACCGAGTACCTCACCAAGGCCGGCCTCCTGCCGTATCTCGAGAAGCTCGGCTTCAACGTCGCCGCCTACGGCTGCACCACCTGCATCGGCAACGCCGGCGACCTGACGCCCGAGCTCAACGAGGCGATCACCCGAAACGACCTGGTCTGCGCCGCGGTGCTCTCGGGCAACCGCAACTTCGAGGCGCGGATCCATCCGAACCTGAAGGCCAACTTCCTCGCCAGCCCGCCGCTGGTGGTGGCCTACGCGATCGCCGGCACGGTGCTGAAGGACCTGATGACCGAGCCGGTCGGCAAAGGCAAGGGCGGCAAGGACGTCTACCTCGGCGACATCTGGCCCACCAGCGAGGAGATCGGGGCGCTGATGAAGCACGCCATGAACGGCAAGGCGTTCAAGGCCAATTACGACAAGGTCGCGAGCGAGCCCGGCCCGCTCTGGGAAAAGATCAAGGGCGTGCAGGGCCAGGTCTACAACTGGCCGGAGTCGACCTACATCGCCAAGCCGCCGTTCTTCGCCGGCTTCGAGATGCAGCCGCACCATGCCGAGATCGGCGTCAAGGGCGCGCGCGCGATCGGCCTGTTCGGCGACTCGATCACCACCGACCACATCTCCCCGGCCGGCGCGATCAAGGAAGCCTCGCCCGCGGGCCAGTGGCTGAAGGAGAACGGCGTCGTCAAGGCCGACTTCAACTCCTATGGCTCGCGCCGCGGCAACCACGACGTGATGATGCGCGGCACCTTCGCCAACGTGCGGATCAAGAACCTGATGATCCCGGCCGACGCCAACGGCTCGCGCGAGGAAGGCGGCGTGACGCTGTTCCAGCCGGGCGGCGAGAAGATGTTCATCTACGACGCGGCGATGAAGTACATGGCCGCGGGCACGCCCACCATCGTCTTCGGCGGCGAGGAGTACGGCACCGGCTCGAGCCGCGACTGGGCGGCCAAGGGGACGCAGCTGCTCGGCATCAAGGCGGTGGTGGCGAAGAGCTTCGAGCGGATCCACCGCTCCAACCTGGTCGGCATGGGGGTGCTGCCGCTGCAGTTCAAGCCCGGCGATTCGTGGGAGTCGCTCGGCATCAAGGGTGACGAGACCTTCGACGTCGTCATCGTCGCCGACCTGCGCCCGCAGCAGGACGCGACCTTGGTGATTCACTCGGCCGACGGCAGCAGCCGCTCGGTGCAGCTCATCCTCCGGATCGACACGCCGATCGAGGTCGACTACTACCGCCACGGCGGCATCCTGCCGTTCGTGCTGCGCCAGCTGCTCGCGGCCTGAGCGCGACCGGGATGGCGCTGCCGCCCAGCGGCAGCGCGGTTCCGGGTCGCCGTCGTTTCAGAACCGGCTCTTGGGGCCGTCGCAGGCCGGGTCGTAGCCGGTGCCCGCGTCACGCACCGTGCCGTCGGGCCGAACGCTCACCTGGTAGATGACGCAGTCGCCGTGGTAGTAGCGGTAGTTCCAGATCGTCAAATTCTCCTGGCGCACGCCGAAGGTCCAGGTCGGCGGGCCGAACCGGGCCAGCACCTCCTGGCTGCTCATGCCGGGCTGGATCGTCATGAAGTCGGCTTCGGTGGGCATGCGACCGAGATTGCCCGGCGTGTAGCAGGCGGCCAGGACCGCGCTGACGGCGGCGAGGCCGGCAAGGCGAGCCCAGCGGATGCAAGCATTGCTCATCGGATATCTCCCGGCGCGCCTGCCGGCGCGCCACTTGCCATTCTGGGCGCAGCCGGCAACGCGCGCACGCTCGCTCCCTAGAATCGATTCGCCATGTCAGCTATTGCACGTCCTGCCTTCGTCGACGTTCTCGATCACGGCATCCACGTCATCGACACCGGCTTTCATCGCCCCCGCTTCGACGCCGCCTTCCTGATCGTCGAGAAAGGGCGTGCCGCCTTCGTCGACACCGGCACCAACCACGCGGTGCCGCGCCTCCTGGCCGCGCTCGACGCCGCCGGACTGGCACCGGAGGCGGTCGAGATGGTGATCGCCACCCACGTGCACCTCGACCATGCCGGCGGCGTCGGCCTGCTGATGCAG
>Ga0068864_100002539_pt1 | contig 15074 bp, 10 predicted proteins | sample KBSSwiS72_FD_66586 | JGI IMG/M metagenome (GOLD analysis project Ga0068864, IMG submission 66586) | Switchgrass rhizosphere microbial communities from Kellogg Biological Station, Michigan, USA - KBS Switchgrass S7-2 | ecosystem: Host-associated > Plants > Roots > Rhizosphere > Soil ... | reverse complement strand
GGACAGGCGGCACATCTGGCGCTGAAGGAAAACCTCCCGAGGTTGCGAAAACGCCTTCGTCGTTTGCAAGCCACGTGGTGCAGTCGAACCGGCACCAGTTGTAAGGTGGCTCAATCAATCCCGCTTTCTCGATCACGGCCTTGGCAAAATTCACTGCGTCGAGGTTCCAGAAGGAAGCAACGAACGGAAGCAGCAACCCGACGTGCTGGCCGTGATAGACCATCAATGTCTGATCGCCGTGACGATAATAGTTAACGACTTCTTCCGGCGGCGACTGTCCAATCTCCAGCGGATCAAAGAGCAGCGAAACTGTTACCGCGACTGATTCGGTATCGACCGGCACAGACCCCGCGAACCGATCATCACCAAGTGCCGCTGCCGCGATCTTTTTCAAATCGCGATCGAGATCACGTATCGCTAACCCCATGCAACCACGCAAACGCCCGTCGATATAGATTGTCAGGTACAACGATTCGACATTCTTCGGCAGCAGATCATCCGGCAGCTCAGTCGTGCTTTCATCACGATCAAACAACGCGCGCAGCACGAGGTCGCGCGCGCGCGCCGCAATTCGTCCGCAAACCTCAAAATCTTTGTGCCAGGGTAGTTTCTCAGGCGCGGGTACGCCCGTCGGCTGCCAAACAGCCTCCGGCTCAACCGCTTTCACGACTTCGTGACGAAAGAGTTCGTACGGTTCAAACGACACGAGCTTCGCATTCTTGATGCGCGCGTGCTGAAACTGTCTCCACTCATTGACAATGCCCGGCATGCGCGGCAACGCACCGCCCATCCGCTCGCGCCGTTCCAAACTCCGCACCACAATGCCGTAACGATCGTTGTCGAGTTGACCCGGTGTACAGAGCTCGAGCGCACTGAAGAACGTAACCGCAAACGCACTCTGGTCAACGATGCGCAAACCTTCTTCGCCGTGCGGCAGTTGCGCCGCAGTGCTCAACGAGGCCATCACGACGTCGTCCGCCGCTGAACTCGAGGTCTCGCCCGGGAAGTGCCAGAAACCGCCACGCGCAAACCGTCGATGGAGATTCTCGCGGGAGCGAATACTTACCCACGCGCCGCCCGCCGAATCGTAATCACGATCCAGCGCCGCAGGCGGACGCAGCAGTTTGCCCGACGACAAGTGTTCCGAAATCACTGCGCGCGCCAGCAGCGCTGGATGCAAACCTTCGGGCGCAGTCTCGGTGTGCCATTCAAACTTCGGAAACCACTTCGACGGATTGGCCAGCGGCTTCTCTTCGTCGTCCATGTGCGCGATGAAGTCGTCCCAGATGTCATAGACCGCTTCCATGTGATAACCGCGTTCCTGCATCAGCGCGTAGCCGCCGTACCAGCCAAAACGCACGAGGCAAATGCCGCCTTCAACCCGCAGTCCTGCCTCTTCCAGTCGCTCAATGGCTTCCGTCATGCACGTTCCGGAACTGACCGAATCGTCGATCACGATTACGGGCTCACTCGGATCGATGTCGCCTTCGATCAACTTCAAAGAACCATGCTGCTTGCGTTCTTTGCGCACGAGCAGACCACGATAACGACTGTCCTGAAGCACACACGACTGAAGAATCGGAACGCCCGTCAACCCATACGTCGCGATTTGCCGGCCATCAAATCGTTTCAGCAGTTCCAGCACGCACTTGCCGGCGAGTTCCGCGCCGCGCGGCGACAAGGTGACGGCGAGAGAGTCGAGCATCCAACGCGCGGATGTGCCGTCGCGCGAGAGCACAGGTTGCGTCTCCGAACGGTAAAGAATGCCCCGCGTTTGCAGCATGTTGAGTAGTTCTGCTCGTGACATAAATCTGTGAATGAAATCCGTGTAAATCCGTGGCTAAATGTATGGATTTTCGGGGAGTGCCAGGCTGAGATAACGATTGTCCAGGTGGACCATCAGATCCTTTTCAACGAATTCTTCCAACGCAGCGTCGACCCACAGCGCGTCGTCGAACTTCGCGCTGATCTCTTTACGACTGCGAGCGTCGGCGCAGTACTCGTAGAGATTTGCATAGAGATCTGAATAGGTCGTCGAGCGTGGCGAACCGTTGCGTCCATCTTCGATCTGGATCGTGGCCCATGCTTTTCGATAACGGAGATACGGCCGCGGCCGCTGCTGCCAACGGTGTTGCCACACATCCACCGCCTCAAAGATTTCTTCGTATTCGTTGTCCGCAAGCGTGTCACCCATCTCGTGTTCGAAATAATAAGAAACACGATTCAGGTTGAACCGATCTTTCGGAAACAAATAGTCATAACAAGGAGACGGAACCAGCCGCGTGACTGACTGAGTCTCAGGTTCGCTGTACATCGGCGAGCCACGATCCGCGCGCGCCTTCGCCACGGCCCACGGCGCCTGCAAGTGATGAATCTTGGCGATCACTTCACACTGCGCACGATAATCTTCAAGTGTTTCACCGGGAAATCGCAGCAGAATGTTGTAGAGGTTATTGATGCCGTAATAGGTGGACCACTTGATCAACTCCAGATTGCGCACGCCCGTCGTGTGCTTTCTCATCAACTTGAGAATGTGAGTCGAAAAACTCTCGACGCCGGGCTGAATCGAAAAAAGACCGCCTTTGCGCATCTGCTTCAACTGCGCGCGTGAGAGACTGGGACGAACTTCGTAATGAATGCGAATGTCAGTGTTGGCGTCGCTGAGTTGATTGAACAACTGGTCGATGTACTCCGGAGCAATGATGTTGTCGATGGCGTTGAATTCGAGTATGCCGTAGCGGCGCGAAAGCTCGTCGAGTTGCTGAATGACGTTGTCAACTCGCTTCGAACGAAATTCCATTCCCGCGCGATTCAAACCGCAGAACGTGCAATGATTTTTCACGCCCCACCAACAGCCACGCGCGGTTTCGATCGGCAGCAAAACGCCATGGGCCTCGTCGTAGTATTCGTAACCGCCCTGCTTGCGCGCGTAAAAATACTCGTCGAAATCGGGAACGGGAGTCTTGTTCATGTCGGCGAGGTTCGGAGCGCGTCCTGCGTAAGCGACGCCGCCATTGTCACGCCACATCATGCCCACCATGCCCGCCATCGATTGGCCATCGTAAAGACGCCGGATCGCCTGCGGCAGGGTTTCGTCAGCATCGCCGCAGTGAACGTAATCAACTTGCGGACAGCCTTTCATGATCTCGTCGGCGATATCGTCTTCGAACGTAGCGCCGCCCATCATGATCGGAATATGCGGATAACGCTCTTTGAGTGCTCGCGCGAGAGCGATGCTGGCAAGAGTCTGTTGAAAGACGACTGAAAAGCCGATCACGCCAAAGCGACTCCAATCCACGCTGTTGACGCAAAAGTCGATAAACTTCGGCGCCTCTTCTTCGCGCAGCCGGCGCAGATCGTCGAGGGTACATCCGGCTTTGTGACAGATTGCTTCAAGATTACCTCGATAGATCTCGAAGTACTCGTCATTATTCGCGAAGTCGCCGAACGCCGCCTTGGTCCAAATCCATTCGCCCAACATGCAGGGATAAACATCGGAGAGCGTTTCGTTGATGCGCCAACCGACATAGGTTCCGAAGTACATGAAAAGCGAAAACGTTTGCACCGGAATACCCGCGCGCTCCAACGTGGGTTTGAGCAGAGCGAGTTGAAAGGACGGAAAGCGCGCCGAGAGTGTCGGCATGCTGATGAGCGCAACCGGTTTGATTGGTGCTGTGGTCATCGCGGCGGAACGAGTAGTTAGAGAGGACCACACGCATCATTCGCAGTGCGGTCCTCGTTCGTGAGTTTGTAACCCGACCGTTCAGTACTTCTTCTTCTCCGGCGCCACTTCGGGTATCGGTCGCGGCGCCTTTTGCGGTGCGATTTCAGGGATCGGTCGTGGAGCTTTTTCCGGTGCAATCTCCGGGATTGGTCGCGGTGCCTTCTGGGGCGCGATTTCCGGTCGCGGCGTAGCGATCTCCGGAGCGAGTTCAACGCCGCCGCGTTTTATCTCCGGCGCGACTTCGGGCACGATTTCCGGTGCCACTTCCGGGTAAGGCCGTGTTTCCGGTGCTACTTCGGGAATAGGTCTAATCTCTGGAGCGATCTCTGGAATAGGCCGTATCTCTGGCGCGACTTCCGGAATAGGCCGTATCTCTGGAGCGATCTCTGGAATGGGCCGTATCTCCGGCGCGATCTCGGGAATAGGACGTATTTCCGGTTTAATTTCCGGTTTAATTTCAGGCGCAACTTCTGGCCGAACCTCGGGTTTACCGATTTTGGATTTGTCTCTCATGGATATTCTCCCAAAACATTATTGGTGGTCCGAATACTGAGGCACCGGAGCGTTTGGAGCACTGAGTTTCAAGTGAAGAGCTGACAACGGCGAGACCGTTGCAGCAGCAAAGGGTTTACGGTTACGAGGGAACGCGCGGCAGCGTAATGCTAAACGATGGTCCTGTCAATACAGTGAGCCACAAAAAGCACAAAGAAAACATCTTGTGCCTTTTTTGTGGCCCTACCTGAACCAACTGATGATCGTGAAGCGTTCCCCATCGATGACTGGTACCACTTCGTGAAACGTGTCGGCGGTGAACGCGACCAATAGACCAGTTTGCCCCGCCAGACTGAAGCTGGTTTCACTGTCGTAAAAGTTGAGAGTGCCGCCGGTAAAGGAATCATTCAGGAAGACAACTATCGAGATACGTCGAATCCTGAGGTGATCGAAATCGAGTTGATGGGTATTGCCGTCCTGGTGGCGAACAAAGAAGTCGCCTTTTTCATAACGCAGGAATTGCGGTCGCTCGCAATCGTGCAGTTGCAAACTGAAGTGTTTTTCCAACGCGGCTTTTTGGGCCAGGAGGCGTTCGTGTACTCCGGTAAAAGTCTCGTCCGCCGGATGCAGGCTGGTGGTCTTACGAACTGTTTCGTGAATGACGCCTTCAGTGCCCTCGATGTAAACCGGTGCTTGTGTCGTCGGCGCCTCGGCCAGCTCGGCCTTCAACGTCGCGCACTCGACCACGTCCAGAAAATTCGGAAGCAGGAAAAGATTGAAATGGGCTGCCGGATCTGACATCTCGATTTCACGTTAGCGTTTGAAAACAATTCTATCCTCGAACACACAACAATCAAGTCCCGTGCTCAGCAGGCATTCGATCGCATCGACTGGCGTTTCGATGATCGGTTGGCCCATGCGGTTGAACGAGGTGTTCAGCAGCATCGGCACGCCCGTCTTCTCGTGAAACTTTCGCACCAACTCGTAGAACCTGCCGTTGTTCGCGCGTGTCAATGTTTGCACACGACCAGTTCCATCGACGTGTACAATCGCCGGCACCAGGTCACTCCGTTCACGATTCACTTTGACGACGCGGAGCATGAACGGGCTCTCTGCCGACGTCTCGCCAAACTCGAACCAGTTTGCCGCTTCTTCAAGCAGCACCGCCGGCGCGAACGGACGAAAAGCCTCACGCATCTTCACCCGCCGGTTCAGCGTCTCTTTTCCGTCCCGCCGTCGCGGATCGCAGACAATACTACGTTGACCGAGAGCGCGCGGACCGAGTTCGGAGCCGCCGTCAAACCAGCCGATGATCTTTCCGTCGCATAACAACTCGACCGCGTCACGCAACACGTCGGTCGAGTGAACGATATGAATATTTTGTGCCCGGTCTAAGGCGGCGGAGACGTCCGCGGAGGAGTAAGTCCGGCCCGGGGCGTCGTGCAGGATCGGACGTTGTGAGTTGTGATTTGTTAGTTGCCAGAGACCGTAATAAGCGGCGCCGATCGAGGTGCCGCTATCTTCAGCCGCCGGCATGATGTAGACGTTCTTAAACCCTGATTCGCAAATAATCCTTTCGTTCGCGACACTGTTGAGCGCGACGCCGCCGGCGTAACAAAGGTTCTCGCTGTGACAAAGCTCGCGGATATGCTGGACGAGGTAAAGCAACGCTGCTTCGAGTGCAGCCTGAACCGAACCTGCCAGCGCTTCATACTCGCGCGCGCGATTGGGCCATCTCTCCGGCTGTCGAAAACGCAACGGAACGTTGTCCTTAAACTGAAAACGTCCGTTAGTGATGTCGAAGAAGTCATCGGCCGGGAAGACGGCTTCCCCGTAAGGCGCAAGTCCCATCACCTTTCCTGCTTCCGAAGCTTCGCCAAAGATCTGTTGGGCCGCAGCAGAAAACATGCCGCCCAAACTGCCAAACGAAGGCATCTCTCCATCGTGCATCACCAGCCACGCGCCGCGTTCGACCGCGTGTTTTTCGAGCGGCACGACTGTCGTACCTGATCCGTGATAAAGCGAGATCGTTTCCCAGCTATCGGGAGCACTCCCGTTCATAACCTTCATCTCATCGGCGGTGAAGTCGCTGACCGGCGAGCCAGTGCCGTCGACAATGAGAATCGCTGACTCCGCAAAGCCCGACGTTGCAAAAACACTGAACGCGTGTCCGAAGTGATGAGGAATCGTGAGAGTCGGGATCTTATTCGCGATGATATTGAGCAAAGGCTCGAGCCGAAGGTCATGCAACTGATCCTGAGCGCGGCCCTGAATACACAACACGACGAGACTCAGATCAGAAGGCTCGATGCCGGCGTAGTTGAGGCAGTAGGCGACGGCCTGCGACGCCTTCGCTCCATAAATCCGATGTCGCTTGAAACGGCTAAGACGTTCCTCCTGGATCGCGACGACAATCTTGTCGCCTTTCAACAAACAGGCGGAGCCGTTATGCGAGGCGCTAATACCAAGAACCCACGGTGCGCTATTTACAGGTGAGTTAGGCACGGATTTGGACTGAGCTGGCTTGGAACAAAGCTAAGAGACGTTCGTAAGCTTTTCGTGCTTCCCTCAAGTTCTTTTCGTATCGCTTCGCCAAAGCGGGTATGTTGCCCTGACAAAATGGACAGACCTTCGTGTCTGGAAACACGTGACGATCGCAACCGCGGCAAATAATCAGTTCCTCGGGCTGCGTGGTCTTCTTTCGGGGTTGACGCCGCTTCACGGGCGTTATCTGCACAAGCGCGTTGCTGGTGTCGACCGCTGAAACACGTGCACGTTCATCGATAGTTTCCAACACTAATTCAAACTGCCCGTGATCGAAGGGAACACCGGATGCTTTCTCCACTTGTGCAATTCTCTCGCGCAAGCCCTGCTTCGCTAACTCCAACGCGCGATGATGGCAGTAAGGATTGTTACCTGCTCGTCCAAACAAAACATGCGTGGTCCACGTGCAGCCGGCTTTGCATACGTCCGCGTAATAACAACTGCGACAGAAGCCCCACAACTCAGCGCTCGTTCGACCGCGATTGATATTCAGCGCGTCCGTGTCCGACCAGATCTCTTTAAAACTGAGATCGCGAATGTTGCCACCCGCATAGGGAGAAGTAGGCAGCGATGGACAGCCCTTGATAGTTCCGTCAGCCTCGATCCCAATTGTGTTCTGTCCGGCATTGCAACTGGTCCAGTAAACGCGATCATCGCCACTGCCGCGCCACAACGATTCGTACGGACCGAAGTAGCCGATATTGTTTCCGGGCAACAGCAGTAGGCCTCGGTCGGCGCCTTCCTGATAAAGCTCCGCGAGCAACGGCATCAACTCGAGCAGTTCAGACGGTTGCAGCAAGAGTTCTGGATGATCGGCAGCGCGCCCCATCGCGACGGTGAGTTGGATTTGCCAGCCGGTTGCTCCGGCTGCGATGAAACGGTTCAGCAGCTGCCGGAGTTGGGGAACGACGAGTGAAGTGATCTGCGTGTTGACGCTCGACGTGATGCCAAACTTCTTCACCGCCTTTAGCGCCTTGAAAGCAGCGTCGAACGAGCCTTTCACGCCTCGCAACCGATCATGGACTTCCCGTAGCCCGTCGATCGAAATCCCGAGCGATTGCAGACCCGCGTCGACCGCGGCCTTGATGCGATTTTCAGTGAGATGAAGCCCGCCGGATTGCATGGAACAATCCATACCCTGGTCGCGGATCTCGCGAATGATCCGCAGCCAATCACGTCGCAGGTAGGCTTCGCCGCCGATGAGGGTAACTTCGCGCGTTCCCATTCGCCTGAGTTGGCGGATGAGATCGAAACATTCTTCGGTGGTTAATTCTTGCGGCCGGCGTTTGCCTGCGCGCGAGCCACAGTGATGACACTTGAGATCGCACGCCAGAGTGATCTCCCAGACCGCGTGCACAGGTGTATACGCCAAGCGATCACGCGAAGAAAGATAACGCGCTGGGCCAGCCATCGAATCAATTCCCGGCAACTGCCGACTGACTATCTCTTTTTGGTTTTGTTAATAGCGGCGTCGAGTTGCTTGAGTGCCGCCTGCGCATCGGCAATCCATTTGCGTGAACTTTCAGCAAGATTCTTCATCTCTTGAACGTCGCCGCGAGCAACTGCGCCGCGAATGGCTTCGCCGTAGGGTGGCACTGGTCCAGTTTCAACTTTGGCAGACTTGCTGGATTTCTTCGTGGTTGATTTTGTTCCCGCTGCTTTTTTAAGAGTGGGCATTAGTGGCCTCCGTCAGAGTGGTGAGCAATCGGCCACAGATATTACGCCAAGCAGAGTGAAGGCACAAAGACGCACAACGTCTTCTATGTGGTTCTTTGTAGCTACTCTAAGCGGAGATGACTTCGGTCAGTGTTGCTTTTTCTGATTGCGGGATCAGAGCGGCGATCTCTTCGACGATTTGTCGCGTCGCGTTTGGAAGCGCGAGTCCGGCGGTCGCGGCACGCATGCGTGAATAATGAACTTCGTCTTCCATCATGCGCCGCACGATGGGTACAACGTCAATCGATCGGCGGAGCATCACGCCCGCGCCACGTTGTGCGATCATGTCCGCAGTGCCGGCTTCCTGTGGCATCGGCTCAGTGATGACGTCGGCAATGATCGGCAAACGACAAGCAAGCGCTTCGAAGGTTGTGAGGCCGCCGAGTTTTGAAATCATGACGTTCGCGGCGCTCATGAGTTTTTCGATCTCGTCTGAGTAACCGATCACCTTGATCGGAAACGGCGCGTCGAGCGCGATCGATTCGGCAGCGACGCGGAGATCCTCGTTCTTTCCGGCGAGGAAAATCGCCTGCACGTCCAACTCGCCGCGCACCAGTTCGCGGAAAATCTGCGGGATGTTGCCGCCGCCAATCCAACCCGCGTTTACAAACACCGTAAACTTCTCCGGATCCAGACCAAGCGCGCGCCGCGCCGCCTGCGCAGCTTCCTCGCCCGGATACGCAAACTTCGGATGCACCGGCAAACCGGAGATTTTGATGCGTTCCGGCGCGACCCCGTAGTCGACCAACTGCCGTCGCGCGTCCTCGCTCGCGACCAGGTACAATCTCACATCGTCACACGCCCAACCTTTCCAAAAACCGTAACAAGGATCGGTGACGACGGATATAAGCGGGATGCGGTCAGCGAGATTCAGTTCCTTGAGCACTTGAGCAAAGATATGCTGCGTCAGCGGATGAACACTGACGACGACGTGCGGGCACCAACGTTCAAACAGACCAGCAACATAAGGCACGCATCGTTTACGAAAAAACTGGCTCGTCTCCGGCCGCACGTGATTCATGCACCAGTAGAAATATTTCATCCAGTGCTGCCGGTTGCGGAGTATCCAATTATACAAACGCACTAACTTCGCACTGAGGTGATGCGATTCCTCAACCGCACGCACGACTCTGACCGCATACGACTCACCATCGAGAAACTTCTGCACTCCCGCAACAATCGCCTCCGCCGCAGAGCGATGCCCTCCGCCCGTATCGGACGAAATGATCAGAATCTTCGGTATGCGCTGCTGCATCTTTGTTATGGCTGATGTGCCTTCTGGTGGCTAATTAAGATTGGCCACTGGCACCCCGGAATGGTCTGTTTTCTCCACCGCCTTACGCGCCTTCTTCATCTCTCTTTCGAGTTTCTTGATCTGGATCAAGTGTCCCGGATTAAACGGCAGCGACGGGTAGTAACTATTCGACTCATGCGTGCAGAAGCAGCCATCGTGTGCCTTCTTGCGACGCGCCTGCATCGCCGGCGACAACCAGAGCTTCTGAAAGTTCCAATCGAAATCGCGCAGGTTCCCGACCGGCGCGAGGTTCTCACACGACGAAACCGTGCCTTCGTCGTAAATCACACCGCCGGCCGTTCCCGCATAACACGTCATCTGCGCCTTCTGCGTCTCCTGCGTCTTCGCGATCAGACCATGCATGTAAATATCGATCGCGGCTTTGAAGAAACCGGCTTTGCCGCTGTAATTATTCTTGATCGCGGCATGACGTGAATCGTCGTCGATCATCTGCGCTAACTTCGCGTAACGTGAGTGATCGATTTCCAACTCCTTCGGATCGGCTGACGGTGGACGAATGTAGTTGAAGTTTACCTTGTCAGGTTTCAGGTCGTATTTCAGAAAGTCGTACCACTCAAAGATCGTGTCCTGGTTCGAGTTCATGAAGCAGGTACACGTTTGTACGTCCAATCGCGGATATTCCTTCTTGATTGCCTGGAGCTGGCGCGCGGTATCGATCGCGATGTCCCACGAGCCCGGCTTCTGGCGAATCTTCTCGTGTTCGGTTTTTGGTCCGTCGATGCCGAGTGCAACCGTGACGTTGAGGTTTGGACACTCCTGAAGCACGCGTGTGACGTCCGGTAAGATTCGTTTCTGAATCTGCCCGTTCGACATGATGTAGATCGACTCGAGTTTGTTGTTGGTATAAAAAGAGCGCGCGATTTCCGGAAGATCTTTTCGCGTGAATGGCTCGCCGCCGGCGAGAATCAAAACGCCCAGGTTACCGCCCAGAGTCTGCGCGATACGTTCGATCTCGTGCGTCTTCATCTGCAATTTCTTGCGCGGCCGGTCGTCGAGTTCGTCCGTGAAGAAGCAGTGGGTGCAGCGCATGTCGCAAACTGACGTCACCAGAATATTCAACAGCACGGGTGCGAACGGTTGCCCGACGGCAAGTTTTGCGTAACGCTTCAATAATTCTTTCGTCGTAAAATCCATTTCAAACCTCAATCCTACTGATAAGCGATTTGAAGCAGGAATGTCAACGTAAGTTTCCTGACGCCGCAGATTTACGTACGTTAGCCACAAAAAGGCACATAAGACACAAAAGACAAAACTAGAAGGCAGCGAAGTCCCTCCTTAAGAAAAACTTTTGTGCCTTATGTGCCTTTTTGTGGCTATCTAAGGATTGAAACGTGGTGCTTCGGTGACAATTACGTCGATAACGCGGAAGGCGCCGCCGGAAGGAAGATCGAAAGCGACGTCGATATAGCCGCTTTGGCTTTCGACGACGTCTGACATAACTTCGCTGATGCGTTCCGGCTCGATTATACCCGTCGATTTCTCGCCGCGTTCGGCATCAGCGATCGACCAGTTCACCAGGCCACGTGCCACGCTCACGCGCGCGTACATCAGGTAACGGCCGCGCGGCTGTACCCGAATGCGTTGCCATAGTTTGCCGCCGCCTAACGCCGACATCGCTTGTCCGCCTGAGATTGTCAACGCTTCGACCGGCCCGGCGATGGACCAACCGTCGGCGAGTTGATTCGAACCACTCGTGAGGCGGAACGCTGGATTGCGCACCAGATTAGCGCCATTGAAGAGACCGAGATCCTGCGCGCGCTGGTGCAGGTAGGCGCAGCCTTCGACTGTTCCCGTCGAAGAACGCACGCGGATGCCGGGACTTCGCTCGCGCCGATCTCTGACAAACAAATCGTTACCTACCAACTGCACATACACACCCGGCGAGATTTCCGAGCGGCGCTCCACGATGACGTTCTCAGCAGTGTCGAGACGTTGAATATCGTCACGCCGATCCGTGTGGATCCAATTCTTATCGCGCAGGTTGAGAGGCTCGAGACGTTGATCGGCAAAGTAGAGCACGGTGCCGCCTGGTTTGTATTCGTAGGAGATGTGCCTGAAGTAAAGTCGCGTGTCGAGATAGTAGTCACGTAGTCGCTGCTCGGTTTGCTTGTCGCGAGGCGCGAAAGCAATCGCGCGTCTTTCCATCACCGCGTCGTGCAGTTGCATGGCTCCTGCCGGCTTACCGTCGAGTTCCCAGTAACAATTAAAGGTCGGGTCCTGAAAGATCCAGCCACCCAGCTCCGGGATCCAGACTTCAGCGCCGGCGTGAGTATCCAGACCGAAAAGACCGTTCTGCACCGCAACGCTCATGCCCACGACGCGCGCCGTTAGTCCCATTGATTCACAAAGCGCAACGTAGATCTCGGCGAGATTGCCGCACAGCACCGGCTCGCCGAGTTTCATCTTCTCGTAAGCTTCGCGTGGTTTGCGTGTGCTCAACCCGGGCATGCCGAGCCGGTAGCGAGCACGTGACAGCCAGCTCCGTATTTTTACTGCCTTCTGCCAGAGCGAATCGTTTGGCGAAACGGCAGCGCCGAGTTCATGACGGAGGAAGGTCACATCTTCGCTGCTCAGGCGATCGCGCGGCGTGATGCGTCTTTCTGTTTCAGGGATACCAGCAATCGTGTCGCCACTGCGCTGGATAGTGAGTTGGCCCAGGACGGGGTTGTCGGGTTCACGACTCATGATCGTGATCGTGGTTTCGCCTTCCGGAATGGCGACGCGAAAGTCAGCGATCTGAATTCTGGGTTCGGCAAGGGCTCGTGGTGTGCGGGAAACAAAAGAAACGCCGTAGCCGATAACAAACGACACGAGGACACATAGCACGATGGGCCACTTCGATCTGAGACTCGTGGGGGCCTCGGTCATTGAGGAGATCTTTTGAAGTTAATTCGTACTAAAGCGACCGACTGGGGAGTGCGGCAGGATACGCCGCACTTATAGCGAGGTGGTCATGGTTATGTAAAGTTTTGTCAATCGCCACCAGCGGCACAAGAAAGAGTTAGCCACAAAAAGGCACATAAGCCGCAAAAGAAGAAAGGCCGGACTGAATAAAAGAAGCAGAGGCCGAGCAGAAATAATTTGGCTCGCTATTTCAGAAAAATCTTTTGTGACTTATGTGCCTTTTTGTGGCTAAAGCTTCTTGTGCCGCTTGTGGCTAACGATTCTGAATGCCGAGGGCGCGCATGCGGCGATAGAGGTGGCTGCGATCGACGCCCATCGCTTCCGCGGCTCGTGAGACGTTGCCCTCCGCTTCTTCGAGCTTTCGCAGGATGAACTCACGATGATATGCCTCAGTGGCCTCTCTAAAAGAAGGAAAGCGAAACGACGCCGCCGGTGGTTCTTCCTTACCTTGTGGCGGCAGATCGTCGGCCGTGACTTTCGTGCCCGGATGCATGATGACCACCCGCTCAATCGTGTTTCTCAATTCACGCACGTTGCCCGGCCACAGATACGACTGCATCGCCTCGACTGCTTCAGGTAAAAACTGTTTCTGCTTCTTGCCATACGCTTTCGAGAACTGTTGATTGAAGTAGTCAACCAGCAACGGCACGTCCTCAAGACGTTCACGCAATGGCGGCAACTCAAACGGAATCACATTCAAGCGATAAAAGAGATCGGCGCGAAAGTTTCCCTGCTCCATCTCGACATCCAGCCGTTTGTTCGTCGCGGCAATGAGGCGAACGTCGACAGTGATCGAAGTTCCACTTCCAACCGGCTCAAAGCGTTGCTCTTCCAACACACGCAACACCTTCGCCTGGACCTTCGCACTCATGTCTCCGACTTCGTCGAGAAAGATCGTCGCCCCATCTGCCAGTTCAAACTTTCCTTTCTTCGCGGCGGTGGCCCCGGTGAACGCGCCTTTCACGTGTCCAAACAGTTCCGATTCGATCAACTCTTCCGGAATTGCAGCCGAGTTTACTTCGATAAACGGCGCGGCAGCGCGGCGCGACTCCGCATGAATCGCGTGCGCGACCAACTCCTTTCCCGTTCCCGACTCGCCATAGATCAGAACACGACCATCCGTTGGCGCCACCACCGAGATCTGTTTCCGCAGTGCGCGCATCGCAACTGACTCGCCCACCATCGTGTACTCGCGCGCGAGCGCCGCCGCCATGTCCGCATTGATCAACTCGAGTCGCTGTTGTCGCAGTGCGTTGCGAACGGTGAGCACGGTCTTTTCGATCGAGAGTGGTTTCTCGATGAAGTCGAACGCGCCGAGCTTAGTTGCGCGCACGGCCGTTTCGATGTTGCCGTGTCCGGAAATAATCACTACCGCAGCGTCTGAACCGGCGGCGCGCAATTGTTTCAACGTCTCGAGCCCGTCGATGCCCGGAAGCCAAACGTCCAGCAGGATGCAACCATAAGCGCGGCGATCGAGCGCCTTCAGACACTCCTCACCCGTCGCAACGGCGTCGGCGACGAAGCCCTCGTCTTCCATCACCGCCCGCAGCGTGTCGCGTATGCCGCGTTCGTCATCAACTATGAGAATTGAATCCATTGTTAGCCTGCAGGCAGTTCGATCACGAAACGGGCGCCGCGTGGATGGTTTCTTTCGGCACGGATGTGGCCGCCGTGCTCCATGATTGTTCGCTGGACGATCGCGAGACCGAGACCGGTGCCACCATTGCTTCTCGAGAAGTACGGCTCAAACAGTCTGCGAAAATCTGCCGGTTCGATTCCCTGCCCTGTATCGACGACTTCAGCACGCAACAAACTCTTTTCAGCGTCGTGCCCGGTGACAATCGTAATTTGCTTCTCGCCATTTACGGAAGTGAGTGCATCGAGCGCATTGTCGATCAGATTTACAAACACACGTTTGATCTGTTCCACATCGAGCATTGACGACGGCAACTCGCGGTCAAGCTCCAGGTTCATCGAAACACCGTCGAGCCGATCGACATACAAGCCCGCCGCCTGCGTCACAACGTCATTCAGATTTGCGGATTCGAGCCGTATCGCAGGCAGGCGCGCGAAACGCGAAAACTCATCGACCATCGCCTTCAAACCCGCAACCTCGCGTGTGATCGTTTCCGTGCACTCGCTGATCACCGCCGCGACCCGTTTGTCGTCCGCACGATCGTCATTCCGAATGCCCGCTCCGTTGCTCCCGCCGTTTGCAGCCACACGTCCATAACTTTTCGCAATTCGTTCGGCTGAGAGTTGAATCGGAGTCAAAGGGTTTTTGATCTCGTGGGCCATGCGACGCGCGACTTCACTCCACGCCGCGGCTCTTTGCGCAGACAACAACTCCGAAAGATCCTCGATCACGAGGACCACTCC
>Ga0068864_100002538_pt1 | contig 15075 bp, 17 predicted proteins | sample KBSSwiS72_FD_66586 | JGI IMG/M metagenome (GOLD analysis project Ga0068864, IMG submission 66586) | Switchgrass rhizosphere microbial communities from Kellogg Biological Station, Michigan, USA - KBS Switchgrass S7-2 | ecosystem: Host-associated > Plants > Roots > Rhizosphere > Soil ... | reverse complement strand
CGTCACCGCCTGGCGATAGACCTTGTCGGAAACGTCGCCGCAGCCGAAGACGCCGGCAATGTTCGTCCTCGTGCCGCCCTTCTCCACGATCAGATAGCCGTCGTCGTCGAGCTCCAGATGGCCGCGGAACAGCTCGGTCGAGGGATGATGCCCGATCGCCACGAATCCGCCGTCGACCGCCAGCTCGGAGGTCTCGCCGCTCACCGTGTCGCGCAGCGCGATCGCGACCAGCCCCGCGGCGCCTTCGCCGCCGATGAAGCGATCGACCGCCTTGTTCCACATCACGCGGATATTCGGATGCGCGAACAGCCGGTCCTGCAGGATCTTCTCCGCGCGCAGCGAGCCGCGCCGATGGATCAGCGTCACGTCGTGGCTGTGGTTCGTCAGATAGAGCGCCTCCTCGACCGCGGTGTTGCCGCCGCCGATCACGGCCACCTTCTTGCCGCGATAGAAGAAGCCGTCGCAGGTGGCGCAGGCCGAGACGCCCTTGCCGCCCAGCTCGTGCTCGCCCTCGACCCCCAGCCATTTGGCCTGCGCTCCCGTCGCGATCACCAGCGTGTCGCAGACATAGACGGCGCCGCCGTCGCCCTTGAGCCGGAACGGCCGTTCGGAGAGATCGACGTCAACGATCATGTCCCATATCATCGTCGCCCCGACATGCTCGGCCTGCGCGCGCATTTCGTCCATCAGCCACGGGCCCTGGATCACGTCGCGAAAGCCCGGATAATTCTCGACGTCGGTGGTGATGGTCAGCTGCCCGCCCGGCTGCAGCCCCTGGACGACGATCGGTGCGAGGCCGGCACGCGCGCCGTAGATCGCGGCGGAAAGCCCGGCCGGTCCCGATCCGAGGATCAGCATGCGGGTCGAATGTGTCGCGGTCATCAAGGCGGCTCCAAATCGCGAATCTGTCGGCTCCAGATAGGGACGCGCCGCCCGCATTGGCAACGGGTGCGGCTGAGACCGGACCCGATGGCATTTCTATGCGGGCCGATAAGCAGGATTGCCGCGGGGGGCCAGGACCGGCACCGGCGCATCTTCCTATCGCAAATTCCCGATGCTTATTGCCTCAACAGAACGCATCGGATAATCCCGATCAATGGACTATGATTCGGCGATTGGCGCCTTGGCCGCGCTCGCGCATCCGACGCGCCTCGATGCGTTTCGGCTGCTGGTCCGACACGAGCCCGACGGCTTGCCGACCGGCGCCCTGGTCGACGCGAGCGGCCTGAGCCAAAGCACCTTCTCGACCCACCTCGCCGTCATGGCCAGAGCCGGCCTCGTCACCGCCGAAAGGCGCGGCCGCCGGCAGATCCAGCGCGCGAACATGCCGGCGCTGGTCGCGCTGATGACCTTCCTCGCCAGGGACTGCTGCGGCGGCCGCGCCGACCTCTGCGAACCGCTGCTCGCCGAACTCTCCTGCTGCTGAAGGATGGCCCCGTGACCGACGTCATCATCTACCACAATCCGGCGTGCGGCACCTCGCGCAACACGCTGGCCCTGATCCGCAACGCCGGCATCGAGCCGCATGTCGTCGAATATCTGAAGACGCCGCCAGCGCGCGCGCTGCTGATCCAGCTTGTCGAGCGCGCCGGGATGAGCGCACGGGACTTGCTGCGCGAGAAGGGCACGCCTTATGCGGAGCTCGGCCTGAGCGACAGCACATTGTCCGACGACGCTATCGTCGATGCGATGATGGCGCACCCGGTCCTCATCAACCGGCCATTGGTGGTGACGCCGCTCGGCGTGAAGCTCTGCCGCCCTTCCGAGCTGGTGCTCGACATCCTGCCCGGCCCGCAACGCGGCGCCTTCGCCAAGGAGGACGGCGAACAGGTCGTCGACGAAGCCGGCCGGCGACTGCGCTGATGGGCACGTTCGAGCGCTATCTTTCGCTATGGGTGGCCCTGTGCATCCTGGCCGGCATAATGCTCGGACAGGCGACCCCCGGCCTGTTCGCCGCGATTGCTTCGGCCGAGATCGCGCACGTGAATCTGGTCGTCGCCGCACTGATCTGGCTGATGATCATCCCGATGCTGCTGAAGATCGACTTCGCCGCGCTCGGTTCGGTCCGCCGGCACTGGAAGGGCGTGGGAGTCACTCTGTTCGTCAACTGGGCGGTGAAGCCCTTTTCGATGGCGGCGCTCGGCACGATGTTCCTCGGCTGGCTTTTCGCGCCGCTTCTGCCCGCCGGCGAGATCCAGTCCTACATCGCCGGCCTGATCCTGCTCGCCGCGGCTCCCTGCACCGCGATGGTCTTCGTCTGGTCGAACCTGTGCGGCGGCGAGCCGGGCTATACGTTGAGCCAGGTGGCGCTGAACGATCTGCTGATGGTCTTCCTGTTCGCGCCGCTCGTCGCCCTGCTTCTCGGCGTGGCCTCGGTGGCGGTGCCGTGGGGCACGCTGCTGCTCTCGGTCGGTCTGTACATTGTTGCGCCGGTGATCGCGGCGCAGCTGCTGCGCCGGTCGCTGCTCGCCTCGGGCGGCCCGCCCGCGCTGGACCGTCTGCTGGCCGGCCTCGGCCCGGTATCGCTGATCGCGTTGCTCGCGACGCTGCTGTTGCTCTTCGGCTTCCAGGGCGAGCAGATCGTCGCGCGGCCCGTCGTCATCGCGCTGATCGCCGTGCCGATCCTGATCCAGGTCTATCTCAACGCCGGCATCGCCTATTGGCTGTCGCGCCGGTTGGGCGTCGCCTGGTCCGTTGCCGGGCCATCGGCACTGATCGGCGCATCCAACTTCTTCGAACTCGCCGTCGCCGCCGCGATCTCGCTGTTTGGCCTCAAGAGCGGCGCCGCGCTGGCCACCGTCGTCGGGGTGCTGGTCGAGGTTCCGGTGATGCTGTCGGTCGTTACGATCGTGAAGCGGTCGCGCGGCTGGTATGAGCGGACGGCCATATGAGCCGGCTGGTCTGGCGCGCCGCCCGCATCGGCAGCCGCTAGGGGCTTTACCTGTTTTTCATCTTCGGTCGTTACGGAAAGAAGATTGCATGGGCGGCAATGGACCGATTCCGGTGAGACCGAGAGCGCATTTGAGGGCCCTGTTCGACGACCGCCGCGGCTGGAGCGCGCTCAAATTCGTGCTCGTCGCCTGCCTGACCGCCACGGTCGCGCTGTCGGTATCGCCCGAATTCCGCAACCATCCGCTCGTGAAAAAGCCGCTAGACACGCTGCGCAGCTATTCGCCGGAGACGGTGAGCGCGGTCATGGGCGCGTTGAAGGGATAGCGCGGAGGGCGGTCCACGCCTGTCTGACGAGCACGGGCGCGTAACACACGCCCGACCAACCTGACCGCTCTTGCCTGAGCCGTTGGCAAGCCTGTCCCCTTGGGGCAGGATGTCGGCAATTGGGAGCAGGGGGCGGGAATGGAAAAGGGTGGGACGCTGTCCGGATTGGCGAAGGACGCCCGTTATAGGCAACTCGTGAGACGGCGCGCACGCTTCGCCTGGCAGCTCAGCGGCATCATGCTGGCGATCTATTTCGGCTATATCCTGCTGATCGCCTTCCGCCGCGAGCTCCTCGCGATGCCGATCGCCGGCGGTGTCACCTCCATCGGAATTCCAGCCGGCCTCGGCGTGATTCTCGCGGGCATCATGCTGACCGGCCTTTACGTCCGTCGCGCCAATCGCGAGTTCGACCCGGCCATGGATGCGCTCCGCCGCGAGTATGGCGAATGAGCCGTCCATCCCTCGCCGTGCCGCTGCTCGCGCTGGCCGCGCTGCTTGTGCCGGCGGCGGCACTGGCCGAGGCGCTGACCGGCCAGACCGTCCAACAGGCGGCGAACTGGTCGGCCATCGCGATGTTCGCGATGTTCGTGCTCGCCACGCTGGGGATCACGCGCTGGGCGGCGTCGCGGGTACGCAGCGCCGGCGACTTCTACACGGCGGGCGGCGGCATGACCGGCTTCCAGAATGGCCTCGCCATCGCCGGCGACTATATGTCGGCCGCCTCCTTTCTGGGCATCTCGGCCCAGATCTTCGCCGATGGGTATGACGGACTGATCTATTCGACCGGCTTTCTCGTCGGCTGGCCGATCATCCTGTTCCTGCTGGCCGAGCGGCTGCGCAACCTCGGCCGCTACACCTTCGCCGATGTCGTCAGCTTCCGCTTCGCCCAGGCACCCGTGCGGCTCTTCGCGGCGTTCAGCACGCTCGCCGTCGTGATCTTCTACCTGATCGCGCAGATGGTCGGTGCGGGCCAGCTGATCAAGCTGCTGTTCGGTCTTCCCTATGAATGGGCGGTCCTGATCGTCGGCGTCCTCATGACCTGCTACGTTCTGTTCGGCGGCATGATCGCCACCACCTGGGTGCAGATCATCAAGGCGGTGCTGCTGCTGGGCTGCGCCACTTTCATGGCCATCGCCGTGCTCTGGAACTTCGGCTTTTCGCCCGAGGCGCTGTTCGCCAGGGCGGTCGAGGTGAAGACCGGCCTGGCGACAGCGTCCGGCGCCGATCCGGCCACGGCGGCGGAACAGGGCCGCGCGATCATGGGCCCGGGCGGCTTCATCAAGGATCCGGTCTCGGCGATATCGTTCGGCATGGCGCTGATGTTCGGCACGGCGGGCCTGCCGCACATCCTGATGCGCTTCTTCACCGTTCCCGACGCCAGGGAAGCCCGCAAGTCGGTGCTCTGGGCGACCGGCTGGATCGGCTATTTCTACCTGTTGACCTTCGTCATCGGCTTCGGCGCCATAACCCTGGTCGCCACCAACCCCGCCTATCTCGCGCCCGACGGGGCGCTGCGCGGCGGCGGCAACATGGCCGCGATCCACCTCGCCGCGGCGATCGGAGGCGATGCCTTCCTCGGCTTCGTCAGCGCCGTCGCTTTCGCGACCATCCTCGCCGTCGTCGCCGGGCTGACGCTGTCGGGCGCGTCGGCAGTTTCGCATGACCTCTACGCCTCGGCGTGGAAACAGGGCAAAGCCGAGTCCCGCGCTGAGCTGAAGGTCTCGCGCCGGACCGTGCCCGTGCTCGCCGCCCTGGCAATCGCCCTCGGCATCGCCTTCGAGAAGCAGAATGTCGCCTTCATGGTGAGCCTCGCCTTCGCGATCGCCGCATCGGGCAATTTTCCCGCGCTGCTGATGTCGGTGCTGTGGCGCGGCTGCACGACGCGCGGCGTGGTCGCCGGAGGATCGGCGGGCGTGCTGTTGTCGCTGCTGCTGACCTTGCTCTCGCCGAGCATCTGGGTCACGATTCTGGGGCACGACGCGCCGATCTATCCTTACAGCTCGCCGACGATCTTTTCGATGCCGCTCGCCTTCCTGACGATCTGGCTGGTCTCGATCACCGACCGCAGCGGCCGCGCCGCGCTCGACCGCTCGGGCTATGAGGCGCAGCGCTTCCGTTCGGAGACCGGAATCGGCGCCTCGGGAGCGGCGAGCCATTGAAGCTACCCGACGCTCGGGAATGGGCGGATCGATTGCCGGGAAATTTCAAGTCTCCGACACGCCCAACTCCGTGAGCATTTCAGCCGATCTGGCCACAAGTTTTTCTATCTCGTGGCGACCGACCCACTTTGCATGAAAATCATGAACGCCGCTGCGCAATCGTTGAAGGTGAGCTGACGGCACGACATCACCGCTGGCTTGGTACTTCATGAACATTTGATAGGTCTCGTGAGCCACCAAATCGGCTGCTTGTAGCGCCGCATTGCCGAGTACTGGCGACACATCATAGCTTACCTTGTCCGGGTCTATGTCTGAGGACGCCACGCCGTTTTTGAACGAGAGGGGGATATCGGCCCGTTCGCTGCACCCCGCATCGAAGACGAACGCAACAGGGCTACCTTCCGCCACACCGCAATCGCACCCGCCTTTTATCGCCAACGACAAAATCGTGGTTTCAGGCGACCGAAGCGCGGCCCGGCCGATCCCGATTATGAGCTCATCCCAGTCTCCGGCCGAAATGCCGTAAGACAATACCGACAGGCCCGCGTCCACGATCACTTGACGAAAGTTCCGCCGAGTCAGATTTCGCTCCGCCTCGTTGTAGCCTTCAAACTCTTTTTTAGCGTGGAACAGGTCATAAGAGCTGAACTTCTTGATCGGCGGCTTTCCCTCGCAGGGGGCCATCAAGAGCTTTCCCCACGCCTGTTTAAACTCGTTGAGGTATTGAGTGTGGCCAGCAACACCGCCCCAAACCACGACGCCATTGGCGGAGTGAGTGCCGCTGTCGTCGTAGTAGATTTCAAGCATCGCAAGGATTCCTCACCCCTTGTTCTTCGGCAGGGGAATGCGCGCAAGAGACTCAAGGATTGAGCAATTCATAGCTCAATCCCTTGCGCCTGGGTGCGCAAAACATAACAACGCCACTGTAGGACTTCCGCAGCTATTGTCCGCGCGTGGACAGTGCGCCACGAACGATAACGATCCCCTCGCCGGAACGGCGCTTCCGCCCGTCCGGATCGCAGGGCCTGCGCGAAAACAAAAAAGCGCCCTCAACCCCACGCACCCGGAAAATGGCCCTCGAAGTGACGCCCCGCTACCGCTCCCAGCGGTCGGGTTCCCGGCCCTGTTCGCGCCGCCAGCGCAGCTCGTCGCAGCGTCGCATCTCGTCGGTGCGGCCAGTTCTAGACAGCCAAAGCTATCGAATGGTTTCACCAGCCTTGAGGGCCTTCCCTCGATCCACGTCCCGCATCGAACGCTCGTACATCCCGCCGCATTGACCGGGGGCACCTCCTCTGCCAGCCTCTCGACCAAGAGGACGGCGCATAGGACAGGCATAGGCCAGCCGCCGGATATTCGGCCGCGATGCAGAACAGGGCGGCGCAGGAGAGACCGCCATGGACGACATTGAAGAGATCAAGAAGTTGAAAGCGCGCTATTTCCGGTTTCTCGACAGCAAGGACTGGGATGGCTACGCGAACGTCTTTGCCGAGGACTGCGTCGTCGACCTGGCGCGGGTCGGTAGTGGTGTCCACCATGGACGCACCGCCTTCGCCGCGTTCGCCAGAGCGCTGCCCCTGGTGCAGAGTGTCCATCAGGGTCATATGCCGGAGATCGACCTGACCGGCCCCGAGACCGCCTGCGGCGTGTGGGCGCTCGAGGACTATAACGTCTGGGAAGACGGCACCCAGCACCACGGCTGGGGCCATTATCTGGAGACCTATGTCAAGCGTGATGGCCGCTGGTATATCAAGACCATGGCGCTCTCCTACTTGCGCATCGACCAGAGCTGCCCGGAGCCGACAATGATCGCGGGCAAAGACAATACCGCCCATCTGCGCGGCATACAGCCGGCGGCCGCCGGGTAGCGGCACAGCGCTTCCGGTCGGAGACGGGGATCGATGGCGTTTATAACTTTCACAAACACGCCCGGCTTGCTCTAAAATGAACAGAGCACTGGCGACTCGACGGGCTAGCGGGCTTATGTTGAGCGATCTTCTTCAGCCGCACATCCCGGTGCGCTTCGTCCTCGTCCACCTCTAGAGCCAGATGGTTTGAGGTGGAAGCGCATTGCGCTTCCGCCGAGAAGCTGAATCTGGCTCTATTCAAATGGTTGAGACCTTGATTCAGCTTCAGGCTGATTCAGCCTGAAACCATCAAGGTCTAGGCTACGAGCACCGCCCGGAAGCGTGCCTTGCCTTGGCGGACATGATCGATAGCCTGATCGATCTGACCGATCGAAAAAGTTTCGACGATCGGCTTAATCCCGTGTCTCGCCGCGAAATCGAGCATCAGGCGAGTCTCCACCGGTGAGGCCGGTATGCCGCCCGCTATCAGCTTTTCGCGAGTAAGCAGGCCGAAGGGTTCCAGCGAAATCGCTTTGGTTGGTACGCCGACAATGCAAAGTCGGGCCTGAGGCTTGAGCGCATGGACATAGTCGTCCCAAGGCAGGTCGCCGGAAGCGGTGCTCAGGATGAAGTCGAAAGAATCCGCCTGCCTTGCGAGCGCGTCGGGATCTCCGGCATGGATAAAGTGATGGGCTCCGAGGGCGAGAGCCAGGTCCTCTGATTTCGATGTCGATGAGATTGCCGTCACCTCACAACCCCATTTCGCCATGAACTGGATCGCCAAATGGCCCAGCCCTCCGATGCCCACGACGGCGACACGGTCGGTCGGCTTGACGTTATGCCTCAGCAACGGAGCAAAGACCGTGGTGCCCGCGCACATCAGGGGCCCCGCATGCTCGCACGCTATTGCGTCGGGGATGGCATAGGCGAAGTGCCAGTTGCTGACCCGGACGTGGGAAGCAAATGCACCGCCTTGACCTCTGGTAACTGTGTCGTCCCGGTCCGAACAAAGATTATGCTTGCCGGCTAGGCACGGTTCGCAGTTCATGCACGCACCGCTGATCGCCCCCACGCCGACGCGTTGACCGATGCTCAGCCTGCGGTGATCCACCTCGGCCCCAACGGCGACTACAATGCCGACCGCTTCATGACCCGCCACCACCGGATAGCGCGATATGCCCCAATCATTATCGATCATGCCCACATCGGTGTGGCAGATCCCGCAATGGGTTACCGCCACGTCAACTTCGTAGGGACCCAGCGGTGCAGAATCATATTCCAGTGGCCTCAACGAGGCATGGGGTTCAAATGCGGCGTGTGCAGCGACTTTCATGGCAAAATCTTCCGCTGGAGTTGCGTATGACGAAATCCATTCCAGGTATCAGGCGACCGTTCACCGGCCGGCATCCGTCCGCCTGAGGGAAGAGAATAATGCTTTAATGAGTGAGTAGTCAATTATTAATTAGGCTAGGGACGTGGAGGACGCGTGGCAAGACCGAGAAGCGATGCGAAGCGGGCGGCGATTTTGGAAGCCGCTGTGGGTGTGCTGGGAGAGGTCGGTCTCAGCGCGTCGACTGCGCTGATTGCCGAGCGCGCGGCGGTTTCCCATGGGAGCGTTTTCAAATATTTTGAAGCGAAGACAGACCTGTTCAACGCCGCGTACCTCTTGCTCAAGGAAGAACTCGGAGAAGCTGCGCTTAGCGATCTGCCGACCAATGATGACCCGATGGTCCAACTCCATCACCTTTGGACCCGGTGGCTCGATTGGGGCACGAGCAGGCCCTATCGACGCCTCGCGCTTGTTCGGTTGGGAGCTTCCGAGATCGTCACTGCTGAAGCGCGACAAGCCTCCCGCGCAATGGCTGCAAAAGGAATCGAAGTCCTGAAACGGTCGAGTGCATCTGGCGTGTTTGCAGACCAATCGTTCGAGTTCGTTGCTGGCATTTTCGAAGCGATGGCTGGCGCCACCATGGATGCGATGATTGAGGATCCGGAACGAGCTGCGATGCTTGGCGAAACGGCGTTCGAAGCCCTCCGACGGGCGCTGTCCTAGCGGCAGCCTAGCTCTATGAGGCGCAGCGCTTCCGTTCAGAGCCAGGAATCGGCGTCTCGCAAACGGCGAGGCATTGAAGCTGCTCGGGGCATCCGAGAAGGCGGAGCGATTTCCGGCAATTTCGCCCGCTATGCGATTGACCTCGATCCGCTCCGCTCGTTTTTTGTTCTTAAACTGTAGGGGCGATTCCGTATTTGACAAACCACTAGGGTTTTGGGGCGTCTAGCCTCTTAGCCATGATCCAGGCGACCGACAGCGTCGCAAAGGCCGCGAAGCTCAACACCCCCCCGGGCACCCCGTACTCACGGTAGAAGAGCAAGATCATCAGACCAGCGCAGACCATGCGTGTGATAAGGTCGCGCTTGCTCACTCCGGCTTATTCCCGCCCGGCTTCTTCTCGACGATCTTCTTCATCAGCTCGTCATAGCGCCTTTCGTCGTCGTCGCACTCCAGGTCGCGCGCGGCTTCCTTGAACTTTCAGGGATGATCCGCTCCTGAACGCTCCGCTCCGTGCTCTGCGCCAGCATCTCCCCGACTCTCTGGAAACGATTACCGGCGCGCTCAATCGCTAAGATCCAGATATCTCGCCAAGGGGTTCAACCCCGCGGCAGGAAAGCCTCCATCGGCCGCGCTGCCCCTGGCGTTCCTTCCACCAGAGCTCGCGTCATCCCCGTCCCCCAGTCGCTGTAAGCGATCAGATCGGCGGCGATCTGGACGAGGATGATCGCTCCGACACCCCACCACCATGCCGGGTGGACGCGGCCATGCCGGCGTTTGTCGGCAAGCATCCCGACAACCGGAAAGATCAGCGTGACCGCCATCATGATCCGCCAGGCATGCGGCATGAACAACGGCATCGGGAGCAATCGCCCCAGGCCAGGGCCCGTCAGGATGGACATGGCGGTAAGCATCAGGCGCCGATGCCAGCCGCTGTGGCGCCGACAGCGTAACGCGACGATCACCATCGCACCGAACAGAAGCAGCAACAGAGAATTGCTGAACATGAACTCGTTCTGGTCGAAAAAGAACGGCGCTCCCGTCCGTCGCATCGATAGAGCCATGATCGTATAGCCCATCGCGACCATCAGCGGCGCCCAGCCATAGGCAGCCAGCCCGAGCGTCCGGTGCAGGCGGATATTGTCAGTCGCGATCAGCCAATTCTGCGCCAGATAAAGTGCGACCCAGCCGAAAAACACCAAGGCGTGCAGATGATAGACGAGCGGTACCGCGAAGGTCGACCGTCCCATCGTCAGATTGAACGCGAACCCCGCGACGATAATCGTCGCCATGATGATCGACATGATACGAAAGAAGCCGCGCTCGGCACGTTCCCGGTCATGACCCGGTGATGCCTTCCCCATCAGCGTCGCCATGTTCGATCCCTCCCAATCCCTGCCAGGCGCGATCGAGCTGTCGGACTTCGCCGGCATTGCCCGCAATCGGCGCCCCGCATCAACTTATACCGGCAGGAGAACGATTGCGACAAGCCGGATTGGCCGCGTAACGAAGCCCGCGATGGTTCGAAGGGGAATCGGTCGGCCCTGCATCGCCGGCTCGCCCGAAGATGGCGGACACATAAGGACGCTGATAAAGCCGGAGGCAGCAACGAAGCTGCGAATGGGGAAGGAGCGGCGATGATTCACTTGGGCGCGACATTCAAGGATAATCTGGCGCAATTGCCGCCGATCGACGGCGTGCATCGCATCGATCTGCGCCACACCACCGGCTCCCACGTCGCCTCCATCGAAAACAAGCCGGGCACGCAGGGTTCGCTCGCCGTCTATCTCTATCTGAAGCAGGTCTATGGTACGCTGGACGCAATAGCCGCCGAACATGGCCTTGTGGTTTTCGCCGAACATAGCGCCGATGCCCGCAGCAATCCGGGCGCGCACCCCAATATCGATCTGCTGCTCGCAATCGCCGCCGGCGGAACCCCGCTGAAGATCGAGGTGATTCCCGCTCGCGGCTGAGAAGCGACGCCGCTGTTCCGCAACGGACCATGGCAATTGCTGTTACGACTCCCCCGCCCCCGACGCCTTTCCGTGTCAGGAATCTGTCAGGGACTGACGCTTCGCCGTGGGATTCGGTGACAGGTGCAGACGTCACCGTAATGCCCGTTGTGGGTTGATGCGTTCGGTTCGGTCAGCGGCTGGTATTGGGGACAGAGCCGAACAGCAGCTATCGGGGCGCTGATAGGGCAAAGCGGTTAAGTGTCTGTCATTGGGGGCCAAGGACCGCTTGCGACCAACTCAAGACGTTTTCAACTCGCCCTCGAACGGCCGCTCCAGCCGAAACCTGTCATTCCAAAGCCGATCTCAGTTTGATGGGGGATCGATTGCGTGCTGCCATACGCATAGTGTTGTTGCCGCGCTGCAACTCGCTTGAGACTATGCGAGCCGTCCAGCGGTGAAGTCGCGTGCGAGTGCGATGAAAGCTTGGAAAGCTGCGGAGGGATTGCGCCGGTTGGAATAGTAGAGGCACAGGGGCGGAAGGGGCGGCGTCCAGTCTTCAAGAATGCGCACAAGCCGACCCGCAGCGATGTCGTCACGGACATCGGGTTCCATGAGATAGCCGATGCCCACGCTGTTCGTGACGGCGATCCGCGCCAGGGAAGCTTCGTCCAATGTGATCGGGCCGTCGACGTCGAGCCGCAATTCCTGGCCATCCTTCTCGAACCGCCACTGGAGCAAGGCGCCATTGGGAAGCCGCCCCCGGACACAGGGGTAAGCGAGCAGTTCCTGTGGCACTTGGGGAATAGCTTTGTCTTTGAAAAAGGCGGGAGACGCGATGACCGCGATACGTTGCATCTGACCCAGCGGTATGGCGATGGCGTCGCTCGGCACCAGATCGGCACGCCGCACGCCTAGATCAAAACCTGCCGCCACGACGTCGACCAGCCGCCCCTCGGTGACAAGGTCGATATGAACCTGCGGGTAGCGCCGCATATAGGTTAGGACCAGCGGCACCATGATCTCACGCGCCGCCGTTGCAAACGCGTTGATGCGCAATGTGCCGGACGGCGTCTCCTGTTGCGACCGCGCCGTATTCATCGCCTTCTGGATGCCTTCGAACGCTGGTTTTATCTGCGCGACAAAGATCCGCCCCGCATGAGTCAGCGATACGCTGCGCGTGGTGCGGTTGAACAATCGTACGGCAAGCTCACGCTCTAGCTTGCCCACCGCGTTGCTGATGGCGGTGGTCGACATGCCAAGGTCGAGCGCCGCTGCTCGAAACGAGCCGCATCGCACTATCGCCAAAACGGCTTCGAGCTCGATCAGCGAATGGCGGCTCATTATCCCGATCTCCGTGACACTCCGTGCCGATTTGTCTCGATTATCAGATGACATGTCTATGGCTAAATCGGCTTCGTCACCTTGAGGGAGATGAAAATGTCAAAGGATTTGCCTAAGCCGATTGCCGATTACGTCGAGGCAAACGCCCGTCTCGATGTTGACGGCATGTTGAAGCCGTTCCGTCACGACGCCTTGTTCATCGACAATGGCAAACGCTTCAAAGGGCATGCAGCAATCCGTGCGCTGCTCGAAGAGGAAGTGGTTCCGGTCAAGGCGATCTTCGAGCCTGACACGGTTCGTGAGGAGGGCGGCGACGTCGTGGTCGAAGGCCCGACCCATGGCGACTTCCCGGGCAGCCCGCTCCGCTTCACCTATCGCTTCACGCTGGCGCGCGGCGCGATCGAAACCTTGAAGGTCACGGTATGAGCATCAAGGCAGATCCCACCGAGTTCGCCGGCAAGCGCGTGCTCATCACCGGTGGTACCAAGGGGCTCGGCCGGGCTACAGTCGAGCGCTTCCTAGCCGGAGGAGCGCGTGTCGTCACGGCAGCGCGCACGATCAAAGACCCGATCGAGGGTGTCGAATATGTACAGGCGGACCTGACGACTGCAGAAGGCGGCGAAACGCTGGCCAGAGCGGCGCTTGAGCAGCTGGCCGGCATCGACATCATCGCCCATGTTGTCGGTGGTTCGGCTTCGCCTGCCGGTGGCTTTGTCGCGCTGACGGACGACCACTGGCTCGCCGAGCTGAATCTCAACCTTCTGGCGACGGTCCGGCTTGATCGTCTGCTGATCCCGCAGATGATCGAGCGTGGCGAGGGGGCCGTGGTTCACGTCACGTCGATCCAGTCAGTTCTGCCGCTGCCCGAGTCCACGACGGGCTATGCCGCTGCGAAGGCTGCCCTGAGGACCTACAGCAAATCGATCTCAAAGGAGCTCGGCCCCAAGGGCATACGTGTCAACGCTGTCTCGCCCGGCTGGATCATGACCGAGGCCGCCGAAGACTTTCTCGAAATGCTTCGGACGGCCAGTGGCGGCACGATCGAGGACGCACGCAAGTCGGTCCTCGATACCCTGGGCGGAATCTCGATTGGACGCGGAGCCCAGCCCGAGGAGGTCGCCGATCTCATCGCCTATCTCGCGGCAGACCGTGCTGCGGCGATCCATGGGGCCGAGTTCGTGATCGATGGCGGGACCATCCGCACCGTCTAACGGTGCCGTACGGCGCTCGCCTTCCACGGAATCTTCTGACCAGGCGCTAAACGGCAGCCTCCGGGTAGGAGCTGCCGTTCAGTCTGTCTTACGGGAACTACGGCTTCGCCCCAATGCCGGTCGATTGCCATGCCGCACTCGCTCGACAAACAAAGGGTCGGTTTCAGGACGCCATCGCAGGTTGTAGAATGTCCGCTACCGCGGCGGTATCGGCCACCGGCGTTTCGCAATCAAGCGCCCTGCCCGCACCACAGGTCTAGAATCGCGAACGCCGCCCTCTTGCCCCCCAAATATCAGATCAGCTGCCCACCCCTTCATGCGAGCGCTCCATCGCGCGCTTGTACGCTTCGCGGCCCATGGTGCGGGCGAGATAGGCTTGCTCGGCTTCGCCTAATGTGATGCCGCAATTCCTCTGGCCCAGGTCCAGAGCGTAGCTCACGGAAATGTCGGCGGCGGTGAAGTCTTCGCCGGCGAGGTAGGGCGAGCTGGCAAGCCTGTCGCTGACCAGCTTCAATCGCTTCCGGAACGCCTGAAGGCACCAGTTGGCGCCCCAATTCTCCCGTTCGGCCTCTGGCGCGAGGAAGCGGCTGACGACGACCGGCATCATCAGCGTCGCGAGACCGGCTTCGCCGAGATGCAGAAACTGCTGGTAGAGCGAAAAATTCGGATCGTGTGGCGCGGGCGCCAGCGGCGTCGGGCCGTAACGTCCGATCAGATATTCCATGATCGCGATCGACTCGACCATGGTGACGTCGCCGTCCTGAATGGCCGGGATATAGTCGGCGGGATTCACCGCCAGGAAAGCGGGGTCCCGCTCCGCGGCGAGCATGTCCACCTGCCTCACTTCATAGGGGAGGCCCATTTCCTCCAGCAGCCAGACGGCCCGGATCGATCGCGAGGTCCGTCCGCCCCAGACTATGATCATCCATCGACCCTTTCAGCGATCCTCGACTGACCGCCAATGCGGCGATCGTCGCCACGCCTTGGTAACACTTCGCCGCCCTGGCGATCCACCGCGGCGGGAGCGAACCCGGCGCCCCATTCTTGTTCCATATTTGTTCTGTAGGATATTCTCGGCTATCGCTGCTTCCATGGATCGTACACGCACCGGAGGCAGCCCCGTTACGCCGATCGTAGCCGCCGCGCGCTCGCGCGCGTCACCGGCCCGCGCGCGAAAAAACAAAAAAAATGACCACACAACCCCATACACCCGGAAAATGTCGCTCATAGGCGACACTTTGCTAGGGTTCCGGGGCCATCGGCTCGGCTTCGCGCAGCCGCTGTTCGCGGCGCAAGCGC